>SXGS01422899.1_pt1 | contig 45669 bp, 38 predicted proteins | sample 3174681 | NCBI WGS metagenome assembly SXGS01 (sample SAMN11356861, study PRJNA531348) | freshwater metagenome | isolation source: freshwater sample F1-80 | place: China: Fuxian Lake, Yuxi | collected 2017-12-25 | reverse complement strand
GGTAACTTGGAGGAGGGCAGTGGCGGCGGCAGTGAGTTCCATAACACCATGACGTACATGATTCCGTCCAGTTGTGTCCTCTCAGATGCCGCCGTGTCTCCTCACGGGTGGGAGGATTAATTCTGCTCGGTTCCCTTACTCACGTGCGTGGCTCGGGTATGTGGGGCGGTCACCGGGTCGGGGTAATAGCAAACTATCAGGCGCGCGATGTCTACCGATTTTCCCTGGGAAGTGTCCACCCTCTTTACGCCGTTACATCCAGGGTACCGGCGCCTGAAACCCGGCAAATTGGGACCGGACTACTCGTGCGCGGGAACAACCGTGCTGAGCTCGCGCACCTTCGCACCCACATCCGTCTCACGCACCAGGGCCTCGCCCACCAGCACCGCCGATGCCCCACAGCGTCCCACCCGCGCGACATCGGCCGCCGTAAAGATGCCGCTCTCGCTGACGAGCACGCGTTCCCCGTGCTCCAGAGCCCGAGCAGCGAGGCGTTCGGTGGTTTCCAGGCTCGTCTCGAACGTGTGGAGGTTGCGATTGTTGATCCCGAGCAGCGGCGCACCGAGAGTCAGCGCAATCTCCAGCTCCTCGTCGGTCTGCACCTCTACCAGCGTCGCCATCCCGAGTTCCGCGGCGCGGGCGTGCAGGTCGTGCAGGCGCTCCGGGGACAGGATGGCGACGATCAGAAGGACGGCATCCGCTCCCAGGGCGCGAGACTCGTCCACCTGCCAGCAGTCGAGCAGGAATTCTTTCCTCAGCAACGGTACGGACACGCGGCAGCGGATCTCCTCCAGATAGCGATCGTGCCCGCGGAAGAAGCGTTCGTCGGTGAGAACGGAGAGACACGCCGCACCGTTGTCCGCATAGGTCTCGGCCAGGGCGACCGGATCGAAGTCCGGCCGCAGCAGGCCGCGGGAAGGCGACGCCTGCTTCACCTCCGCGATCAGCCGCACCGGCTGGGGCGAGTGGTCCTGTCGCGGGCCGGCGCCGGTGCGCGTATGGAGGGCTCCCAGGAAATCGCGGAGACCTGGCGCGTCTGAAAGATCCACGACCGGCCGGGCAGCCCTGCGGGCGGCGACTTCTTCGCGCTTGTGGGTCACGATTTCCAGAAGGCGAGAGGGAATAGACATCGGTGGACCGGCTTCTATCGGCGTCAGGACCGGGTGAACGCCACAAAGGCATTGAGGCAGGCGAGCGCCGCGCCGGAACGCACGCTGGCAGCCGCACAATCCACGCCGGCAGCCAGGTCCGACACGGTATCCGCCACCATGAGTGCCGCCGCCGCGTTCAAGAGCACCAGTTCCAGCCGGGGCCCCGCCTCCCCCCCGAGCACCGAGCGGGTGATTGCTGCGTTTTCGGCGGGACTGCCGCCGGGTGCGATCTCCGCGGGCCGCGCCCTCCGCACGCCCGCATCCTCCGGAACGAACTCGTAGGTTTCCACGACCCCGTTGCGAACTTCGGCGGCAAGGGTGGAACCCAACGTCGAACACTCATCCAAACCATCCCGCCCATGGACCACGAGGGCCCGTTCGCATCCAAGGGACACGAGGGCGCCGGCCAGCAGGGGTACCAGGCGCTCTTCGTAAACACCGATCACCTGACGCCGCGCGCCGGCGGGATTGGTCAGGGGGGCGGCGCAATTGAAGATGGTGCGGAACGGGAGTTCGCGGCGGATGGGGCCTACATGGCGCATCGCTGGATGGTGCGCCTGCGCGAAGAGGAACCCGATCCCCACGGTTTCGATGCACTCCCGGATCCGCTCGGGCGGCAGGTCCAGCCGTGCTCCCAACGCCTCCAGGACATCTGCGCTCCCGCACGCGGACGTCATCGCCCGATTGCCGTGCTTGGCAACCGGCACTCCCGCGCCGGCCACCACGAAAGCGGCCGTCGTGGACACATTGAACGTGGGAACGGCGCCTCCACCGGTGCCGCAGGTATCCACCAGCCCGTCGCGGCGAGGCGAAATGCGCACCCCGAGCTCCCGCAGGCGGCGGGCGAATCCGGCCACCTCGACGGGTGTTTCTCCCCGGATGTGCAATGCCGTGAGCAGAGCAGCGGCGAGCACCGGGGAGGCATCACCGGAGGTGAGTGCCGTCACTGCATCGGCGGCCTGTTCGGCGTCCAATGCGCCTCCGTCCGCGACCACGGAGAGCAGTCCTCGGAGAATATCAGGTTTCACAGTTCCAGTTTCGAGCGCAATGCCGGAGCACGCCGCTACCGGCTCCCGGCGAGGTTCAGGACAAAGGGCTTGCTTTCGTTTCCGCACCGGTCCACCGCCGAAACGGCGACCAGATCGGTGGACCCGCTATCACCGACGTCCCACGTCGTTTGCTGCGCGGGCAGGATGCGGATATCCCAGGCCCCGTTGCGTCGCAGCCGCACGACCCACAACCAGGCGGCTTCCCCCGGTCCCGCGGTCCAGGAGAGGGTGGGCGGCTTTCCCCGTACCTCGGGGGACGGCGGGGGGCGATCATCCAACCAGGGGGTAGCGGGCGGCAGGGCCTGCCGTGAGTAGAGGCTGTTTTCCAGTGATCTGGATAGCCCGGCCCGGTCTTGCATCAACGGCTTCATGCTGAAGTGGATGTTGCCGGACGCCCCCTCCGTACGCCGCGTCAGGCGAATCTGGTTCATGATTTCTGCGGCGGGCCAGGTGCCTACCTGGCTCGTGTAGTTCCCCGGCCAGAGGTGCCGCTTCAGCAGGTTCTGCTCGGTCCACCACTTCAGCAGCACCGGGTAGCTCTGGGCCTGCGCCTCAGTTTTCCAGTAGAGTTGGGGCGCGAAGTAGTCTGCCCAACCGTTCGCGAGCCACTTGCGCGCGTCGGCATACAACTCTGCGTACGCGTCAAAGCCGCGAATCTGGGCCGGATTGCCCGGCCGCCAGATCCCGAATGGGCTGATGCCGAACCGGACCCACGGTTTCTCCTTGTGGATGCCTTCCGACACCCGCTGGATGAACCGATCTACGCTGTCGCGCCGCCAGTCGGCCCGATTCAGAACGCCGCCGGTACTCTGATAGCGGCGCCAGCTCGCATCATCCGGGAACGGCACGCTGCCGGACCTGGTGCGTTCGGGGTAGGGGTAGAAGTAGTCGTCGAAGTGGATGCCGTCTACATCGTAGCGCCGCACCACGTCCATCACTACCGAGAAAGAGTAATCCTGCACGTCCGGTTCGCCCGGATCGAGCCAGAGTTGTTTCCCGTAAGTGCGCATCAGGTCAGGCCGCAGCCGTCCGATGTGACCGGGCGACAATGGCGACTTACTGGAGGGGTGATGTGCCCGGTAAGGATTGAACCAGGCATGCAGTTCCAGGCCGCGCCGGTGTGCCTCTTCCACAGCGAAGGCGAGCGGATCCCAGGGCGGGGAAGGCGCCTCGCCCATCCGCCCCGTCAGGTAGTCCGACCACGGCTCCAGCGAAGAGGCGTACAGGGCATCGCAAGCCGGCCGGACCTGGAAGATCACGGCATTCAAGCGCAGCGACGCAGCCCGGTTGAGCAGGGCAATCAGTTCCGCTTGCTGCTGCTCGGTGCGTAGGCCCGGCTTCGAAGGCCAGTCAATATTGTCTACTGTGGCCACCCAGACGCCGCGAAACTCCCGCGCCGGCGCTGGAAGGTCATTCGGGATCGCCGCCGACCGGATAGGGATCGGCCTCTGAGCTGCCGCCGCCTGCTTGCCGGAAGGGTCGTCGCCCCGGGTCGGCTCACAGGCCGTCGCCATCCCGGCGAGAAGCAGCAGCCCGAGAAGGCGCGAGGCGCCAGTGCGCAGCATACTCAGGCCAGCCGCCGGCAGGCTTCGACGATCCCCATCACGGTGGGCACCGCGGCTTCTTCCAGCGGAGTGCTCATCGGAACCGGCGTGTGGGCGGCCGCCAGGAGGGTGGGAGGGCCGTCCAGGTACGTGAATCCCGTGCGGCCGTTCTCAAAACGGTACTCCATTACGCGGCGGATGATGCTCTCCCCGACGCTGGCGTACGGGTAACACTCCTGCGCCACCACCAGACGCCCCGTCTTGCGGACCGAACCGGCGATTGTATCCAGATCCAGCGGACAAAGCGAGCGTGGGTCCACTACTTCTACCTGGATACCGTCTCGCTCCAGCAGGGCGGCCGCGGCCAGCGCGAAGTGGACCATCCGGCTGTATGCGACCAGCGTCACATCGGCTCCGGGGCGCTTGATGTCCGCCACCCCCAGCGGGATCACATAGTCCTCTTCCGGGAGCGGTCCCTGCACCTTCGAGTACATCTCCTTGTGTTCGATGAAGAGGACCGGGTTCTCGTCACGAATGGACGATTTGAGCAGTCCCTTCGCGTCGTAGGGAGTGCTCGGCATCACCACGTAAAGCCCGGGAATGTGGTAGAACCAGCTCTCCAGGCTTTCGCTGTGTGTGGCGGCAAACGAACGTCCCACGCCGCCCTCCGTGCGGATCACGCACGGCACTTTGATCTTCCCGCCGAACTGGTAGCGGTTGTAGGCGATGTTGTGGACCAGTTGGTTGCTGGAGATCGTGATGAAGTCAATGTACATGATCTCCGCGATCGGCCGCAGGCCCCGCATGGCCGCTCCGCAGGCGGCGCCGACCACTGCCGCCTCCGAGATGGCTGTATCTATGACGCGGCGCGGACCGAATTCCTGAAGCAGGCCCCGCGTGGCGCCGTAGGCGCCTCCGTAGATCCCGATGTCCTCGCCGAGGTACACGACCCGCTCGTCACGCCGCATCTCCTCGCGGTTTGCTTCCTGGATCGCCTCGACCATCGGCACAAAACGGATGTCATGCTCCTTGCTCAGCGCATCCAGTTCCGGCTTGTTGAAGCGGGGCAGCGGATTCTTCGGGTCCAACCCGGTGCTCTCGTAGAAGGCACGGTAAAAGGCCCGCTCCGCGGGGCGGACTCGCTCCACGAGTGTCTGCTCAGCTTCCGTCTGCCTGCGGACCTCGGCCGGGTCCGCCGGAACGAACACGTTGTCGTGCAACTCCGACGCGTCCGGCAGCGGGCTCTCCTGAGCGAACTGCACCGATGCTGTGATGGTCGCTTTCGCCTGTGCCCGGATCGAGTCCACTTCCGTCTGGGTGAGCAGGCCGTGGTCGGTCAGTTTTCGGGCAAAGATATCAATCGGGTCTCGTTCGCGCCACTGCCGTTCCTCATCCCGGCTGCGATAGGCGCGCGCGTCGGACAGACTGTGTCCGTAGTAGCGATAGGTCTTGCACTCGATGAGCGTCGGTCCGTCACCTCGCCGTGCCCGCGCCACTGCCTCCTCGACGGCAGCCTTCACCGCCAGCACGTCCTGACCATCCACGATGACGCCCGGCATCGGGTAACCATCGGCCCGCTGGGCGATGTGCTCGATCTTGGATGCAACGTGCCCGCAGTCCGGCACGCTGGTCTGGTGGAACGGCACCGACATCCCATAGAGATTGTTCTCGCAGATGTACACCACCGGGAGGCCGCCCAGCAGCGAAGCTCCCATGTTGAGCGCCTCGTGGAACGCCCCCGTGTTGGTCGCACCGTCTCCAAAAAAGCAGAGGACAACCGTACCCGTACCTCGCAGGTGTTCGGCCAGCGCGGCGCCTGTCGCGACAGGAAGGTTGCCCGCTACAATGCCGGTCGCGCCGAGGTTTCCCTTCTCCACATCGGCTATGTGCATCGAGCCGCCGCGGCCCCGGCAGTAACCGGTCGTCTTGCCGAACAACTCGGCCATCATGGCGTTCCAATGCGCCTGCCGGTCGTCTTCGGATGCGGCCATCAGGTTGCCCATCGCACCGCAGTGTCCGTGCCCCCGGTGGGTGCTGGCTATCAGGTCGCGCCGCGTGATGGCCGCACACGCGCCGGTGGGAACAGCTTCCTGCCCGGCGGACATGTGGGTTGCTCCCTTGAGCTGCCCGGCGCGGTACAGGTTGTAGAGCCCGTCCTCGAACTCGCGGATCTCACACATGGTGCGGAGATGATCCACCAGTTCCGCAACGGTAGTTTTCCCGCGTTCCACATCGGTGGCGAGAGACGAGCGGGTGAGTGAGTCCAGGGAAGCTTCAGTGATCACGGTTTCGAGAGGGGAAAGGGAGAACGGAAGGGATTGTGAGGCTGGAGGAGTCTGGATTCCACTCGCCTGCACACGCGGTTCTGAATGAAGGGTATCCTCGCATGGAACGGGCGTCAACCCACGACCGGCTTGACCGGCCCCCAGCGCGGTACACTCCAGTCCCACTCCGCCCTTCCCGCGGCCCGAAGACCGGCCACGACCGCACGCTGCTCGGTGCGCCACTGGCGGAAAGCGGGAGTATCTACGTAGTCGTGCAGGGTGGCCCGCCGGGTGTACGGAACATAGTTGCCGGCATGCCAGAGCACGCTGCGGTAGAGCGTGTAGTCACCGGGCTCGAGGCAGATCTGTACCGCACCGGGCATGGAGCGACAATAGGCCAGACAGACCCGTTCGCGCTCCGGCTCACCAAGCCCGTCCAGCACCGGGGGCATGATGGGTCGCGTGGGAAATCGAGCCCGCTCGCGGGGGAGGTCGTCGCGCAGGTGGCTGCCGGGGACCACCCAGAGCGAATGATCGTCATAGAGTGCACAGTTGGATTGGCCAAAGAAATCGAGGTTGCCGAATTTCTCCTCCCACTGTTCCAGGACGAGCAAAGGCTGGTTATCACGGCCGTCCCGGTGCCAGCGGATGCAATAGGCATGATCGCGCGGTTCCAGCAGCACTCCCATCTGGGACGGGTCACCATAGGAGTGGTGCGGACTCAACGTGCGATGGACCGCATCGTTCAGTTCCGGTAACTCGCGGAAGGCCGCAAATGGAGCTGCATCCACGTCCACGCTGGTAATCGGCTGAAAGCGTTGCGCCTGCGGGCCGCGGGTTGTCCGGATCTGCTCCCGCCCGCGGTCCGTCTCCCCCCGGAGGTCCTGCACCAGGGCCGGGGGCACAATCCCCCGGAACACCGTGAATCCCTGGGTGAGGAACTCTTCAATGTGCCGATCGGAAAACTGGAATGCCATCGTTCAACTCCCGCGTCGCCCGAACTCTACGCGCAGCCAACCGTCCACATAGCGTGCCCCACGCAGGTCTCGCCGCTGCACGGACGCAGGCAGCGGAATCACTCTTCGTTGATTGCCCACCACCACCGTGAGCCCTTCCCGACCCGTAAGCAGCCGGAACTGGTCACGCTTCAGGAAGGGAAGCCGGATGCAGAGATCCGCCCCGTCCGGTCGCTCTTCCCAGCGCAGCGGCGCCTCCGCGGTCCAGATGGCCCCTGGATCGCGCTCCCCGTACAACGCCGCGCCGAACTCCCGGAGTGCATCTACTCCGAGCACTTCCTGCTCGCGGAGAAACGTGGAAAGCACCGTCAGGTCGGCAAAACTATCTGCGGCATCCGCCAGCACCTCTTGCTGCCTTTCGCGCCAGCGGGCGACAGCAGGAGGGTAAGCCGCTCCCGGCAGCACGCGGTTCAGGATCACGCCGTCCACATTCATCCCCAGCAGGCAGGTCCAGGCCCACGCGCGCCGGGTCTCTGCAAGCGCCACCCGCTCCGGTGTCAGCACCAGACGGACTGCTGCCTGAGACGGGTCCGCCAGCCGCGCTCCCATGTCCGAGACCCGCTGATACCAGTGATCCATTTCATCAAGCGCCTCTTCCGGCGGCATCGGCCAGCGCAGGGCCTCAGCCAATGGGCGCACTCTCCGCGCCAGACCCCGGTCCAGGGGATGGCAGCGGTCCATGAACCACCGCAGCACTTCGGGCAAGCGGAGGAACTTCAGCAGGTCGCCGGTGGGAGGGGCGTCCACTACCACCAGATCGTACGCTCCTCCTGCCAGAATGGACTGCAGCCGCAGCAGCCCGAAAACTTCCTCCAGGCCTGGAAGCACCGCGCACTCCTCAGCCACCAGGCTGGAGACCCCCGGATCATTCGCGGAGATCAGACGCACGAAATCGAGGACGGCGTGCCAGTGATCGGCCAGTTCCCGGTTGGTGTCCACTTCCAGACCGTCCAGACCCTCCACCACCGGCGTGGGGAGATGACCCAACCGGGTTTCGAAGAGATCTCCCAGGTTGTGGGCACTGTCCACACTGGCGACAAGCACCCGCCGACCCCGTGCCGCCGCCAGCAGGGCAGTGGCGGCCGCGATAGTGGACTTTCCCACACCTCCCTTCCCGGCGAGGAACAGCAGACGGGTCACTCCTCCAGACCCTCCACCTGGACTTCCAGCACTCGCGGCAGGTCGCGCGGGTCCCGCGGAAGCATGCGGCTGAAGAGGCTGTCGAGGGTCTCCAGAACAGCGAGCAATTCCCCCAATTGGGTGCGGTAGTGAGCCAGACCAGCATCCTCGCCAGGCACAGCGTCGTTCAAGAACTCACGCAGCGAGCGAAGCATCGGATCAAACTCCCGGCGCTTCCTCTCCTGAACAATGGTGTGGAACAGCACCCACACATCACCCACCGAACGGTAGTGCTCCCGGCGATCACCCGTGTAATGCAGACGTTGGACCACGCCCCACTCTTCCAGGCTCCGCAGGCTCATGCTGACATTGCCCCGGGAGATCTGCAGGCGATGCATCAGGTCATCGGCAGTCAGGGGGCGAGGGCTGATGTAGAGCAACGCGTGGATCTGACCCATCGTGCGGTTGATCCCCCAGGCATTCGCCATTTCCCCCCAGTGGAGATAGAACCGCTCCTCCAGGGCAGCCAGACGTGATTCTCCGACCGCGGGAGACGTCGCTTCAGGCGACCTCTCCCGGTTCCCCGAACTGTCCCCCAAAGACGCTCTCGACCCGGAATTTGCCATCTTCCTTGATCAGCAGGTATGTGGCCTGAACGGTGACCCCATCCTCACCCGTCACCGTCACCGACACCATTACCCGGCGTGCCCTCGCATCCGAGCGGGCTTCCCCGATCTCGAGAGAACGATAGCGCAAGAATTGCGGGTAGGAACTCTCGAGCATCTGGCGAAAGGCGTCCACCGACTGAAAATTCTGTCGCAGGGCCCGGCTCTGGCACTCGACTGCCGCCTCAAAGTCACCTTCCTTGAGTGCTTCCAGTTGCCCTCAGATCGTGCGCTCGACCCTGATGCGGATCTGCGGCGATGCGACCACCCACCCCTCGGGCGACTCGAAGGGTGGTAACGTCGGCCCCTCTATCCCCGCCGGGGCCGCTGCCGGCGCTGCCGACAGCGCCGCAGCAGCGGGCGGACGCATCCGGCTGAGCCCCACCGTCAACCCCACCAAGCCCACCGCCAGCCAGATCTGCCACTTTCCATGGACGCCGGGCACTCCCAACCGCCCACTGGATGTTCTTGCCGCCATTCTTGTACGCCCCGGCCGGAGGTTGGTCCGCTGCGCGCCCCCCCACGGCTGATTCTATCCCGGGACAGAACCGTTGCTCTGCCAGTGAAAGATTCTGTGCCAAAATGCGCGTCCACTCAAGTTTCTCCGTGCCAGAAAGTGGCATCACTTGAAATGTACGCTCATCGAGCTCGGGCTATGCAGTGAAAGCGATCCGTGCGGGCGTGAGTCGGCCGAAACGTGAAGGCATCGTGGAACGCAAGCACGGAAAAGTCGGCGGTTTCGAGGGCGTCCTGGACTTCATCCAGTGTGTAACCCCGCTGCACATGCGTTTCATGGAACACCCGGGTGCCGGCTTGTTCGTGGGAGTGGAATTCCATCCGGATGGTGCAAAGACGACGATGCGCGTCCCACTCACTATGCCAGTCGAACTCGAGGCCCGAGTCCCTCCCGGTGCCCCGCTGTGTGAACATTCCTGCTTCGAGCGCGAGAATGGCATTCATATCAAATACGAACGAACCTCCCTCTCGCAGGGCGCGCCGGACCGAGTGAAACGCCTGGAGAAGATGTTCCGGCTCCAGGAGATAGTTGAGGCTGTCAAACAGGCAGACACAGGCATCAAACGGAGGTCCAGGGAGATTCAGGAAACGGGCGTCCTGATGCCAGAGCCGTACATCGCGTCCCACTTTGCGCGATGCCGTCTGCAGCATTCCAGCCGAGTAGTCCGCACCCTCAACCTCGTACCCGGCACGGTGCAACTCCAAGAGCACGTTCCCGGTGCCGCAAGCCAGATCGAGCACCCGGTACGGGTCCGTTTCGTAGCGATCCCAGAGGTCCCGCACATACCGTACCCAAAGCGCGTAGGGCACTCCCGCCATCAGGTCATCGTAGACGTCGGCAACCTCCGTGAACTGATTCTGGTTGGGTGAAGACATGGTGACTACTTCAGAAATCCACTTCGCGTCGTGACTGCCTGACTCAACCGATCGTTCTCCGGGTCCTCAAGCGCGAGCAGGGCGAGCAGTTCCGGCGAGAGTGCGGCACGGGTTTCGGCACGCAGGAGCGCCTTTTGGTACTGCTGTTGCGGACGGTCACGGCGGCAATAGAAACCGTGGATCGCCCGTCGTGGGGCGTCTGTCCGGTTCGCAGTGCCGGCGTGCCAGGTGTGGGCATTGACCACAAAGACCGTGCCGGCAGCCCCGGTGAGCAGCACTTCATCCGGGTGGGGTGCGTACGGATCCGGCAACACCTCCTGGGGGAGGCGTCCCCAACGATGTGACCCCGGGACCACCCGGAGCGCACCGTTCTCCGTCGTGAAATCGTCCAGCAGCCAGACGGTGTTGCAGACCCACGCCCCCCGTGCATCCGGAAGGGCGGCCATGTCGGCGTGCAGCGGCTGGCCGCGTGATTGCCGGGGATTCGCCGAACGGGCGTTCAGGCTGCTCAGCTTGCAATCCGGTCCGAGCACTGTTCGTACCAGGGACAGCACCTCGGGGAGGGCGATGAGCCTGTAAAAGAGTTCCCCCTTGTCCGCCAGGTTGGCCAGGCGGCGAGATTCGGGCTCTTGCCGAAATTCGGACCCGGCCCGATCCCCTTCCTGCTCCCAGAGTGCCTCGACCTGCGCGCGCAGGGCATCCAGCGTCGCATCATCCAGCACATTGGGCACCCTGGTGAACCCTTGCTCTTCCAGGGTGCAGGTGGATTCTGCCATCAGATCAGGCCAGGCACGCCTTCGGACGAGTTTTTCACGAGGCCGGCGCCGCGGAGCGTCACCACTACATCAAGTCCGCAGAGATGATAGATGGAATTGACGAGCGCCTCGGGCTCACAGCGGCCCTCCACGATCTCCTGACCGTTGGCGTCCGTGGCGCCGAGGGCCCGCCCTGCCGGCAAGCCGCCCCCCGCCAGCAAAACGGAAAACGCCTGCGGCCAGTGATCGCGTCCTGCATCCCCGTTGATTTTCGCGCTGCGCCCGAATTCAGTCAGCACCACCACCAGCGTGCGCGAGAGTAAGCCCCGCTCGTTCATGTCCCCGAGCAGCGAACCCAGGCCCTGGTCCAGGCGCGGGAGTTGCCGCCGCAGCCACGGAAAATGCCCGAAGTGGCTGTCGAAGGTGGAGCGCGTGAAGAGATCATCCTTGGGCGTGATGGCCTCCCAGCCGCGGGCCGACCAGTTCACCTGCACGTACCGGACCCCGGCTTCAATCAGCCGCCGCCCCAGCAGGCAGCTCTGACCGAACTCGTGCAGCCCGTAGCGTTCCCGCAGGGCCACCGGTTCCGCTTCCAACCGAAACGCACGCCGCGCATCCGGGGAAGTGACCATGGTAAAGGCACGCTGGAACGCGGCGTCGTGCCCTTCCAATCCGCTGGTCTGCGCATTGCCGCGCAGGGAGTCGAGCGCGTGGAGCAACTCTCGGCGCCGGTCCAACCGGCCCACCAGTTCCGGCGCAGGTGTCAGCCAATCTTCCTGCTCCACTTTCGCTGCATCTCCGATCAGAAACGGCTGGTGAAGTGCGCCCAGGAAACCAGCGCCGAGACCGGGTTGGTTCGGTGGGGAGGGAGGGGCCTGGGGATTGCCGATGCCCGGCGTCTGTACGTGGATGGCGGGAGGGAGCGTCGTTGCACCGGGCCGGTACCGCCCGAGGACTGCACCCGGATTCGGGAACACCTGTCCCTGCGCGGCGGGCTGACCGGTGAGCACCCACTGCATCGCGCGGTCGTGCTCCCCCTCGCGGTGGCTCAGGCTGCGCAGCACCGTCAGCAGGCGGGCCTGCCGGGCCACCCCGGGCAATAACTCGCAAAAGCGAAGGCCCGGGACACTGCTTTCGATCGGCCGAAACTCCCCACGGGCATCCGGGATCGGCGCTTCCGGTTTCAAGTCCCACGTGTCCAGATGAGACACGCCCCCACGGAGGAAGACCACCAGCACGGAGAGGCCGGCCGCACTGCCCGCCGCCTCCGCCTTCAACGCCGTCGGGAGAGATAGGCCGAGCGCTCCCGCGGCCCCCACCTGCAGAACCTCTCGTCGGGAGCATCCGCCGCAATCCTGATTCTTGATACTTCCCAGCTTGAGCACGAGCGTTCCACTCCCAATTCTTCCGCCCCGCCTGTGACCATCCTGCAGGGCCGATGCCAGTTTCCGCCGGGAAGGCCGGGCCTCCTCCTTCCCGCGAGGGGACCCCGACAAACACCGGCACCAGCGCAGATCCCCGCTCGATCCACAGGTGCGTCCCAAGCATTGCGGGTACGCTTGAGATGTGCCCGCGCACCCTGTCGGTTTTCCGCTACCGCGGCGGGATGGGGTCCCTGCTCAGCGGGAATTCTACCGTATCGCCGGTCCACGCGGACTGGTAGATCGCCAGAATGATCTCTACGGCCCGACGGGCTTCGCTCCCGGAGATGGCCGGTTCGCGATCTTCCTCAATCGCAGCCAGGAAATCTCCGATCTGCTCGATGTGGGATTGCACGCCGCTCCCACCGCTCCCGCCGGGGCCCGTGGTCGAGCCTGCACCGGCTGCTCCCTGTTCGACAGGCTCGCCTTCCACATTCCAGAGAATCGTGCGATCCCCTTCAACCACGACATTACCGCGCTCGCCGTGAACCTCAATCCGTGAGGGCATCCCCTTGTAGGTGCAGGTGGCGCCCTGAAAGGCGCCCAGAGCCCCGTTTGCGAATTCAAGGGTGGCACTGGCACAGTCTTCCACCTCGATGTCGTGGCAGTGGGTCGCGATCAACCCGCGCAGGCGGCGCACCGGTCCCATGAGCCAGGTGAGCATGTCCACGTAGTGGATCGCCTGGTTCATCAAGGCGCCGCCGCCATCCAGAGCCCATGTGCCGCGCCAGGCAGCGCTATCGTAATACTCCTGGCCACGCCACCACTTCAGGAACCCGTTTCCAAGGAAAAGACGTCCCAGACGACCTGCGTCAATGGCATCTTTCAGGCGCCGGTAGGACGGGTAGCTGCGGAACTGGTGAGTGGCCCCCAATTTTACGCCCGCCGCATGGCACGTCCGGATCAGGGCGTCAATGCGCTCCAGCTTCGTGTCCATGGGCTTGGTGCAGATGACGTGCTTCCCGGCCAGCGCCGCCGCCGTGCCCTGCTCGGCATGCACACCGCTCCAGGTGACCACCTCCACGACGTCTACGTCTTCCCGCTTCAGCATTTCCCGGTAGTCGTCATAGACGTGAGGGATGGCGAAATCGGCCGCCAGTTTCTCTGCTTTCGCCCGCTCCAGGTCGCAGCAGGCGATCAGGCGCGCATTCGGGAGCACCTGAATCGCTTTGCAGTGCGTAGGAGCGATGATCCCGGAACCAAGGATCGCAAACCCGTAGACTTTCCCGCTCATTCTTCCCATCCTCAGCGGTCCGGCTTCCCACCCGGCGGGGCAGGAAGCGGACGTAGTGCGAGCCGCCGCGAGCGCCGCGATTGTGTTCCTAACGCAGCCACCGGGCCAGGTGCGCCCGGCTGCGTTCCAGTCCTTCGGCCTGCAGGGCCCAGGTGTCGTTGTAGCGGTAGTCCTCAAGTTCCACGCTCACGACACCGTTGAAGCCGAAGTCCTCCAGCCGGGCGAGCAGACGGCCCCAGTCCACCAAACCGTCTCCCGGAATGGTGTAGCGCCACCAACTCTCACTGAACCCGACCGGCTTCCGGAACGTGGGTCCCAGATTGCCGTGTTCGTAGAGCCGTTCGGTGTCCAGATCGGTGTCCTTCCCGTGCGCGTGGATCACCCGGTCACCGAATTCCTCAAGTGCGCGCCGCCAGTCCACTCCGATGCGGACCAGGTGAGAGGGGTCAAAATTCAGCCCGAACGACGCCGAAGGGACTGCAGCGAACATAGCACGCCACGTTTCCGGAGTGCAACCCAGGGCCGGGTAGTGGGGGCCGCCGCCGGGCCAGCCTTCCATCGCGATGCGCACGCCCTTCTCTTCCGCAAAATGAGCCACCAGCGGGAAGGTCTGCTTCCAGATCGCAAACGTGTCGGCCCGCTTCTGGGAGGCGTCGCGCGGCACGAAAACGCAGAACATCCGATGGCAGCCGTTCTCCGCGGCGGCGGCGATGGCGTGCTTCGCGGCGTCCACTCCGGCCATCTGGTCTGCGGCGTCGGCGCTGATCATCTCGCGCGTGCCGGGCAGATCAATGGTGCCGATCTCAAGTCCGGCTGCCGTGGCGACGCGGATGCGCTCCGGGTCGGCGGCGGCGAGGTCAATCGAACCGAATCCAGCGCGAGCTGCCCAGCCGCAAAGCTGGTCGAAACCGAGATCCCGGGCCTTTCCGGGAATGCGAAAACCGATCTTCATCCTCTGATCTCTCCTTGCCGGGGACCTGAACGCCCCTGACACCAGGGTGCCCGGTCCGACCGGCTCCGCCCCGGGTGGGCCCAATTGCCCCTGTTCACGCCGGGTCAGGTCCAGTCTCACCCCATTGTCCCTGCGCCAGCAGCGTCAGAAACGCGGAATCTTCCTGCTCCAACGGCAGATCCACGCGGCCCCGGCGGCGGCTCGACTCATAGGTGGCGAAAATCACTTCGGTGCAGCGCACCGCTTTGTGTGAACTGAGCTCCGGTTCCGCACCGTTCTCCAGACAGGAGAGGAGGTCGGCGATCCCGCGGTCAATGGCGATCCCGCCGTGCAGCCCCTCCCGGGTGGGGTAAGTGCGCCATGCCACATCGCCACGCCCGCGCAGACGCACGTGGGGCGCCGTGTTGTGTAACTCCAACACCCCTTCCGCGCCCACCAGGCGGTTCGCGCATCCGATATCCTGCCCATAGCCGGCAAACAGTAGCCCCACGACACCATTGCTGAAGCGCACCTGAGAGAGACCCTGGCTTTCCACCGGCAGCCCGAAAATCTTCCTCTCTTCCCGGCCGTCCACCTGGCCCAGCACCCATTCAGCGGGGGTCTCTCCGTTGTAGAAGAAGAACATGTCCAGCCAGTGCGTACCCCAGTCAATCATGTCCCCGCACGCACCCTCAATCCGGCGCAGTTCCCCGATGGCCCCCTCGCGGAGCAACCGGCGTGCCAGACGAAACGGCTCCAGGAAGCGCCGTTGGTGGTTGAAGGTGAGCTGCACTCCCCGCGCGACGGCTGCGGCATGCATGCGGCGTGCCTCTCCCCAGGTGGGAGCCATCGGCTTCTCACAGTGGACGGCCCGCACGCCGGCTCCAATGGCCGCCAACACCATCGGTGCGTGCAGATGCGGCCAGGTGCACACACTCACCACGTCCGGCTTCTCGGCAGCCAGCATCTCGTGGTAGTCCCGATACACGCCGGCCGTGCCGCCATAGCGGGCGACAAACGCTTCTGCGTTCTCGCGGCTGATGTCCGCCACCGCTGCCAGTTGACAGCGGCCCGTAGCGAGGTAGCCATGCACGTGGCTGTGCGCCATCCCGAATCCGGTGGCGCCCTCTTCCACCCGTGGGCGTCCACACCCGATCACTGCTGCGCGAAATTGCTGTCCCATGCGTGCCTCTGCTGGAATGATCGCTTCCGATTCAGGCTGACTCGAGTTCGAACGCCGCGTGCAATGCCCGCACTGCATCCGCCAGCCGGTTCCGCGTCACGATGCACGTAATGCGAATTTCGCTGGTGGTGATGAGCTCGATATTGATCCCGGTGTCGGCGAGCACCTGGAACATGCGCGGCGCGTAGCCCGGCGTATTCAGCACACCGGTGCCGACGATACTCACCTTCCCCAACGATGCGTCCGTCACCACCGCACACCCGAGGCGGCCGACCGCAGGCGCGATCGCCGCCAACGCCTTCTGCAGGTCGGCATCCGGCACGGTAAAAGTAACGTCGGTGGCGGAACCGGTGACGTTCGCGTTCTGCACGATGGTGTCCGCAGTCAGGTTGGCGCTTCCGAGAGCAGTGAACAGTGTCGCCACCGCCCCCGGCTTGTCCGGCACACCGACCACGGTGATCTTGGCGATATCCGCATCGTGGCTGATGCCGCGGACCTTGTTTGAGGGTTCCATCTCGCTGCTTCCCTGGATCAGTGTTCCCGGAGCCTCCACCATGCTGCTGGCTACCAGGATGGGTATCCCATAGAGCGCACCCAACTCCACTGCGCGGGGATGCATGACCCGGGCGCCCTGACTTGCCATCTCCAGCATTTCCTCATAGGAGATCGTGGTCAGTTTCCGCGCCCGGGGCTCCAACCGCGGGTCGCAGGTATACACCCCCTGGACATCGGTATAGATCTCACACTGATCGGCCAGCAGCGCCGCTGCCAGCGCCACAGCGGTGGTGTCGCTTCCTCCGCGTCCGAGCGTGGTGACATCCGTCTCCGCGGTGATCCCCTGAAACCCGGCCACGATGGCCACGCGGCCATCGGCGAGCGCAGCGCGCACCCGATCCGGTTCCACGTTCAAAATGCGCGCGCGGCCGTGCGTCTGATCGGTCTGGATTCCTGCCTGGGCGCCGGTGAAACTGGAAGCGGGCACCCCCAACTCGCGCAGCGCCATCGCCAGGAGGGTGCAGGAGATGATCTCGCCGGTGGACAGGAGCAGATCCATCTCCCGGTCGTCCGGCCGCGTAGTCACCTGCTGGGCGAGGCCGATCAACTCGTCGGTGGTGTCTCCCATGGCGGAGACCACCACCACAAGGTCCGTCCCTTCCGCCCGGCGGGCAGCCACCCGGCGGGCGACATGAAGGATCCGTTCCGCATTGGCGACGGAACTGCCCCCATATTTCTGAACTGCAAGCGACATTGGAGAAAGTCTATCCGAAGCGTCCGGCTACAGAGGGAACACAATTCTGCGCCGATCAGTTATGTTCACCGGAGGGTCGGATGGTGATATCCACTGAGGTACACGAGCTTGAGGTATCCGGTGCTCGCCTTCCCGGGCTTCTGCTCGCCGCAGATTCCAGGAACTGGTGTATGGTGGATGGTCAGTGAGCCGACCGATCGGCCTTTGCCCGATTTCTCTCCATCGCTGTGCTGCCCTCTTACCATTCGCACCGTTCAGGAGAACGTCCGCACCATGCTTGCTCCTTCTCTCACCCTTCCGCGCGGCTTGCGTTCATATCGTGTCCTGCTCACGATGTGCGCTTTCCTCGTGCTCCTGATGCTCGCCGGTTGCCGGCCGGGCAGCGTCTGGTCACCGGATGGGAAGTGGATTTCGCTGCAACTCGGACCGCACGTGCTGCTGTACTCCACGGCCACGCGCCAGGTTCGTCCGCTCGGTTCGGGCCGCCGCCACACGGTGGCGCCGACCTGGTCGCCCGACAGCCGCAGCGTCGCGTTCCTGCGGACCACACACAAGAAAGAGCAACTGGAGTCGGCTGCCCTCTGGGTGGCCGATCCGGCGAGCGGCCGCGAACGTGTGCTGGTGCCAAATCTGCAACTGGACCTGAAACCGGAACCGGGGGTGATTTCGCTGGGCGGCGACTGGGACGGACTCTTCGCTGCAAGCGCGGCTCTTCGCTGGTCGCCGGACGGCCGGCAGGTATTTTGTTTCGTCGGTGGAAAGGCGGGACGTTACGTCTGGACCGCGAATGTCACCGGCGGCCCGGCCAGGAAGCAGGGTCCACTGGCAACCAGCGTGGAACTGCCGTCCTTCTCGCCGGATGGCCGGCGGCTCGCCTGCATTTCAGAGGAGAAGGACTTTCAGGTTCTTGAGGTCGCCACCGCAACCCTCCGCACGGTGTGGGACGTTCCCGAAGGAAAGCAGCCGGGCACCGCGCGCGCTCCGATGTGGTCCCCCGATGGAAAATCGCTCGTGGTCCTGGTGGAAGCACGCCCCACCGAAACTTCCCCGGACGGAAAGCCCAACCAGACGAACATCAAGCTGGCCGAAACCTGTGAACTCTGGAAAGTTCCGCTGACGGAGGGCGCGCCCGAAAAACTGGCCGACATCCCTGGTCCCAGCATCTTCGTCTCGCCCACCCCGGATCTCCGGCGCGTGGCCTTTGCCACAGGGAAAGAGGGTGAGGAGTTCAAGTTTTCCCTGATGGACCTGCCCGCGGGCCCTACGCGCGTGCTCTATCGCTTCTTGCCCCCGACGCAAAAACAAGAGGGGGCGCCAGACCTGGATCTGACGATCATCACCCCGTCGCTGTCCCCGGACGCGCGGACCGTATCCCTCATCCTGCCCCCCGGTGTCGAGAGAAGCCGCCAGACCCGGTTGGTGCTCATTCCCACCGAGGGCGGCGCCCCGCGTTTCGTGCCCCTTCCGGTGCCGGCTGCGGAGAAAGCCGAGCCGCCGGCCCGCCCGGTACCTGGCGCCAGACGGCGGCGGTAGTCCGTTGGACATGCGAGAGTCCGCAGGGAAGCACGGGAATGAGTAATCCTGCGGGCCGGAGCCGGGTGAATCAAGCACCCGGCTTCGCGTGGCGCCCCCCGGTCTGACCTGTCCGCACCGGCGCCGGGAGGACGGAGGGCGGCGCGCCCGGCCGCAGAATGCCCACACCCTGCAGCGTCACCCGCTCTCTCCATCGGTGGGAGTTGAGAGAGCGGATGAGCGGCCGGCAGGCCGAATCCTCTCCCAATCAGTCGGGAGTCTTCAGGAGCGGGGGGGCGGGGCGCTCGCCGATGCCATAGCGCTCATAGCTGTAGGCGGGCATCGGCCAACCCTGACCGCCGACGCGGCGGTACTCGTGCTGCCGGCCGCACAGCCAGAAGAACATCTCGGCGGCATCGAAGCACTCCCGGAACTGCTCCCGATACGTCGGATGCCACGGGCTGGAGTAATCCGCCGTCTCCGGATCGAAACCCGGCGCGGGCAGCCAGTCCCGCACGGGCGCCGAGAGGCGCCAGTAGTTGTACTTCAGGAGGCTCCGCACTCCGGCGGCGTCCGGCGCGGAGGCGGAGCGCCGGTGCCAGATGTTGTACATCGTGAGAAAAATGGAGCCGGCGGGCGCGGCGGAGAGGTACGTGTTCCGGATCGCATCGTAGTGCGCCATCCAGGGCCCATGCGAGTAGAGGAAGTGTGATCCAGGCAGCAGTTCGGTCGGTCCCGATGCCTCGGGGGTCTCCTGCGGGTAATAGAAGACCTGGAGATAGTTCACCTCGGGGCCGTAGACGGATCCGCCGTCCCGGTGCCACCCCTGGGCCGGAGCCGGAAGCTGCACCCGGTGGTTGCTGACGATGAGCGGCAGTCCGAAGTGAGCGCCGAGCAGACTGCGAACAGCCCCTGCCGCCGCCGGGTTCAGCAGCACTCCCTCCACGAACCAGGGCTCTTCCAGCAGATCGCTCGGCTCGTGACTGGTGTTCCGCTCATTGCACCACTCGGTCGCGCGGCGGTTCACCTCGTCCGGCACGACCGCCGGCAGCATCAGGAAACCCGCCTTGCAGAAATCCAGCACCTGGGTATCGGTCAGACTCGGGGCACAGTCGTGGATGCGCATCACGGACACTCACTCCAGCGCTCCAGGATGAACTCGCAGCCGAGGCCGTAGTTCCGGGATTCGTCCAGGAGCAGTGCGGGGTTGGGGAAACTGACGATGCGCCATCCGTCCGCCAGCGCGTCCATGACGCGGCGGTACGGCCACTCCGAGGGGTCCCGCGGCATGGGCGCCTGCACCCCGGCGGCGAACAGCGCGATGCCGTTGATCTGCGCCAGAGGCGAGGTGCTCCCCGCCTGCAGGTACAGGAGATCCTGCATTCCGGGACGGCACGCTGCCAGGCCACGGAGATCGCTTTCGGTCAATTCGCCCCGCCGGTGGAGGGCGATGCACTCGTCCAGTCTCTCGGTCAGGGATGGGTAGGATGCCATGATACGTGTTGCTCCGCCCGAGTCGGCGGGAATGATCCTGGAGATCGTTCCTCTGTCGCGATGCAGTTTCCTACCGATCCGTGACCGGAGACGGCGATTGGTCGGCCCGTCCCAGAAATGCGCCCGACTTGCAGGCGGTTGTTTCGCTGCCGGGTTGTCTCGCACACCCCCTACACGACCCGGCGCGGCAGGCGCTCGGCCAGTCGGGTCAATATCTCATAGGGGATCGTTTCCGCCAGAGTCGCGAGTTCCGCGGCGGTGATCGCGGCATCTCCCTGGCGACCGAGGAACACAGCTTCCTCTCCGGGATGAACCGGCGGCAAGTCTGTGACATCCAGCACTACCTGATCCATACACACTCTGCCGCGGATAGGGACCCGGCATCCCTTCACGAGGCCCCATCCCCGGTTTGACAGGTTCCAGGGCAGGCCGTCGCCATAGCCGAGCGGCGCCAGCGCCAGGCGCGACCGGCGCGGCGTCGTCCAGGCGCCTCCGTAGCTCACCGCGCGGCCGGCAGGCACGTCCCGCACCTGCACCAGATGCGCCTTCACTGCGGCTACGGGCTCCACGGAAAAGGGAAGGGGGCGGTCGGCGGGAGCCACACCGTAGGTCAGCAGCCCACCTCGTACCCAGTCCAGGCACGCCGGGGGAAACCAGAGGGCGGCAGCGCTGTTCGCGGCGTGCAGCAGCGGACGCGGGGTCCACTGCGCCAGTTCTACCCGCACGCCCTCAAACCGGCGCCATTGGGCCCGCATGGTTGTCCCGTCCTCGGCCTCTGCCGCGGCGAAGTGCGTGAGCACTCCGGCGAGACGCAACCCGGCGCCGGCGCGGATCTCCCGGCAGAGGGTAAGGGCAGCGGTGGGATCGAGCCCTGCGCGGGTCATCCCCGTATCAACCTTGACATGAACCGGCACCGGGCTACCGGCCCGTTCCCCGGCCCGCGCCAGGGCGGCAACCAATGCGGGGTCCGCGACCACCGGTTCGAGTCGTTGGTCGCAAATGGTTTCCGCCTCATCCGGCAGTGAAAGCCCCAGGATCACGATACGGCCGGCGATCCCGGCGGCGCGCAGGGCGACCCCTTCGTCTACGCGGGCCACCGCCACGCCGGGGCATTCCGTCTCCAGCGCAGCGGCGGCGAGAATGGGGGCGCCGTGCCCATACGCGTTGGCTTTGACTACGGCCAGCACCGGGCAAGCGGTCCACCGGGCCAGAGCCGTCAGATTTCGCTGGTAGGCGCCCCGGTCAATCTCAATCCAGGCATTCGACATGGTTCAGGCTGCGGCGTCTTGTTCGGCTTTCACCTGGGCAACCACCGGATCCGACAGCGTGCAGGAGAGCACCTTGCTCACTCCCTGCTCCTGCATGGTCACTCCGTAGAGCACGTCAGCGCGCTCCATCGTGCCGCGGTTGTGAGTCACTATTAGAAACTGAGTTTGCGCGAGAAACTCCCGTAGCACTGCGGCGAACCGGTGCACGTTGCTTTCGTCGAGCGGTGCATCTACCTCGTCGAGCACGCAGAACGGACTGGGCCGCACCTTCAACAGTGCAAACAGCATGGCAGTGGCGGTCAGCGCCCGCTCACCCCCGGAGAGCAGCATCAGGTTCTGCGGCTTCTTGCCCGGAAGTTGTACGAATACGTCCACACCGGTTTGGAGCACATCCTCTGGATCGGTGAGCCGAAGTTCGGCCGCACCGCCGCCGAAGAGTTTCTGAAACATCTCCTCGAAGGCAACGGCAATCTCGCGAAACGCCTTCAGGAAGGTGTCCCGGCTGGCGGCGTCGAGGTCTCCGACCACGCCCAGCAATTGCTCACGCGCCGTTTCCAGATCTTTCTGCTGCGTGGACAGGAATTCGAAGCGCTCGCGCGCCGTGGCGAGCTGAGCGTCCGCTTCCGGATTCACCGCGCCCAACGCGCGGAGTTGCCGGCGGAGGCGCCCGAGTTCTTCTTCCGGCGCTCCGTGTTCCGCCAGCACGCGGGCGGCCGCCTCCCGGTCCCAATCTGCACGCAGCAAGCCGAGGAGGTCAGGCGGCTCCGGCACAGGGCCATCACCCGGTGCTGACAAATCTGTGGGAGCGGCAGAAGCGCCCCCGCCAGGTCCCGCGGCGGCAGACCCTCCCGCGCCGGCAAGCTCCGCCGCCGTCGGCCGGGAGGCAGCGGTTTCCAACCACTGACTTGCGAGTCCCGTGCGCCGGCCAGACACTTCGGCAAGTCGTACCTCCACGCGGCGGAGTGTGTCCAGCAGCGCGCGGAGACGCGTCGTGAGTGCCGCGGTGCGGGCCCGGATCTGTTCCAGCTCTTCCTGGCGCTCTGCCCGGGACTTCTGGAGACGGGAAAGCGTGTCGCGCGTGACTACCAGAGAGGCTCGGGCCGCAGTCAGGCGCTCTCCCAGCGGTTCCAGCGCCGCCCGGGAGCGCGTGACCGCGTCTCGCAGCGCCGCCTCGGCGTGAATCCCCTCTGTTTGCTCCCGGTTCAGGCGTTCGAGTCCGTCCGCCAATCGTCGTGCCGCTGCGCCGGCTTCGCGGGTGCGCTGTTCCTGTCCTGCGAGACGCACGCGCAAATCGGTAACGACCTGATCCGCCTGCCGGCGTTCGGTCTCACTGCGCCGGGCAGTATCCTGCGCCGCAACGAGTTCGGCGCTGGGGGCCGGCGCTTCGTTGGCAGCAGTCCGCGCCGGCGCGGTCGGAGCGTCACGCCGCGCGGCTGCGAGCGAGGCTTCGGCCGCACTGATCTCCTGCTCCAACCGCGCCAGATCGGCGCGCAGGCGCTCCACGCGATGCTGGGCGCGTGTCGCTTCCTGATGCCGCCGATCCACGTCGCGCAGTGCGGCCTGCTGCTCCAGACGCAGGCGTTCTTCCTCTCCCTGACGGGCGGCGAGTGCGGTGCGCGCCACCTTCGACGCCTGTTCCGCCTCCCCGAGCGCCTGCCGTGCTGTCGTGATGGCAGTCTCCAGGGGAGGGAGCATCGCCACGAGTTGCTCGACTTCCCGCTGCCGCGCGAGCAGAATCGCTGCGGAGCCTTCTGCCCCCGCCGGACCGCCGCTCCGTGCGCCCTGCCGAGTCAGCCAGCTCCCGTCCTGCGCGACCCACAACTCTACATCGGGCCGGGCGGGGTCCGGTAGGTCGGGAAGTTCCGGCACAAGCAGGGTAGTCACCAGTAGCGCTTCGGCCCATGCCGCTGCCTGGGAGATGCGAATATCGCGGGCGGACCTGTCGGCGCAGTCGTGTTCGGCGCCTGCCACGCCCGGTGAGTCATGCGGCGCCGGGACCGCTTGTGGACTCGGGTGGCTCCGGTCTGTCGGCCGCGGCGTTGCCGGCTGTTCGCCGGGCCCCGGCCGCCATTCGCCATTCACCATTCGCCATTCCCCGCCCGCAGTTCGCCGTTCGCCGTTCGCCAGTCGCCTCCGGCGCCACTTGCTGACGCGCGTGGCTCGGGTACGGGGGGGCATTCGACGTTCACCAGCGGTAGGTCGGGCAGGACCAGTGCGGAGAGCTTGCGGCTGCGCAGCCAGGCCAGACCGGCCCGGGCAGCCTCGGGGCTGTCGCAGAGCAGTGCATCGCCATAGGGACCCAGAGCAGATTCCACGGCGCGCTCCCAGCCGGCAGGGGCCGAAAGTAGTGCCGCGAAGCGATCCCACCGGCCCGGCGCCTGACCGCGCCGGGCCGCCTGCAGCAAGGTCCGCGCGCCTGCCGCAAGGTCCTCCCCCCGTTCCTGTAACTCGCGGAGGGCCTGCAGGCGGGCAGCCCGGGCGTTTCGCTCTGCCTCCGCCCGGTTCAGAGTCTTTCGCGCTTCGGATTCAGCCGCCTCCGCCGCGTGGGCTGCTGTGTGAGCGGTGCGGGCTGCCTCGCGGGTCTCCTGCAGGCGTGCGCCGGTAGACGTGCCGGCGGTGCGGAAACTCTCCCGTTCGGTTTCCCAGCGGGTTTGCTCCTCTGCGGCATCGTGCAGCGCCTCGGCGCCGCGGGCCCGCTGGGCGTGGAGCGATTGCACTCGCGTTTCCAGGCTCTGCACACGCGCTGTCGCCTCGGCCTGGCGCCGCATACCGGCCAGCCAGGCCTGCCGAATCTGTTCCAGCCGACCGGAGGCTGTTTCATGCGCCTCCCGGGTTTCCCGTGCGCTTCGTTCCGCGAGTGCCAGGGAGGCCCGCAGCGTGCCGGTTTCTTCGACAAGCTGCTGTTCGACACGGGCGGCATCCGTCGCGCGGCGTGTCTGTTCTTCAGCCCGCCAGACCAATTCGCGCAAGCTCTGTCCGGCATTCTCCAGGCGCCGGCGGTCCTCTGCCAGCCGGGATTCCAACCGGGCCAGTTCTTCCCGAGCTCCCGCTTCCCGCTGGAGCGTGTCCAGTTCCGCGGCACGGGCGGTGTCAAGGGCAACACTCAGCTCTTGCAGGACCGGCTGCAGTCGCTGCTCCGCGGCACGTGCTGCATTGAGTTCACTCTCCACGTCTGATTCGCTGTGGCGACAGGCGGTCACCTCTTGTTCCAGAGCTGCCTGCTCCGCCTCGAGCGCACACAGGCGGGTCCCGAACCAGGCATCTTCCAGACAGGCGAGTCGCGTGATGAGGTCCCGCCAGCGCCGGGCTGCCGCCGCCTGCCGCTGTAGTGGGCCCAACTGGGTTTCGATTTCGCCGATCACATCACGAACCCGCAGCAGGTTCTGTTCAGTGGTCTCCAGCTTGCGCAGCGCCTCGCGTTTCCGGACGTGATACTTCTTGACGCCGGCTGCTTCTTCGAACACGGCGCGGCGATCCTCGGCGCGGGCACTCAGCAGCCGGTCAATCTCCCCCTGGCTGACCATCGCGTAGGCGTCACGTCCGATTCCAGTGTCCAGAAAGAGTTCGTAAAGATCGCGGAGCCGGCAGCTCACCCGGTTGATGAAGCACTCGCTTTCCCCGGAACGGTAGAGGCGGCGGGTCACCGTGATCTCGCTGAAGTCGAGCGGGAGGATGCGGGTGCTGTTGTCGAAGGTCAGGGAAACTTCGGCCATGCCGAGTGGCCGGCGGCGATCGTTTCCGGAGAAAATCACGTCCTGTGCGGTGGCGCCGCGCAAATCGCGGACATTGTTCTCACCCAGCACCCACTGGATGGCATCTGAGATGTTGCTTTTGCCGGAACCGTTTGGCCCCACAATGCAGGTCAGCCCGGCCGGAAACTGCAGTTCGGTCCGGTCCGCGAAGGTCTTGAAGCCGTGGAGTACGAGATGTTTGAGCTGCACGTGTGCTGTCCGGGGCCGGTATCGAGCTCAGGGCTGCGACGCCACGGAAAGAGGGGCGACACGGGCATTCGGGTAATAAACCGCCAGAATCTGCTGAAAACTCTGGCCTGCCTTCGCTCGCCCGTCGGCCCCGATCTGACAGAGCCCCAGCCCGTGCCCGAAGCCGCTGCCGATGAAGCGATATCCTGCGCTGCCCACGGCCTCAATGCGCATTCGCGTGGACTTCAGACGCAGGGAGCCGACCGCACGCCGCAGTGCCCACCCGGTCGTCTGCTTTTCGACAGGAATCAAGCTGCTAGCGCCGGTGGAGGGATCGCGTTGCGCAACCCGGCCGCGCAGTACCACATCCGCTACCCGCCCCGAGGCGTCCACCCGCCGCACCTCAACGGATTGGAGTTGTCCGATCCTCGTTTCGGGATCCTTGTTGAGGCGGTTTTGCAGCGCCTGGCGGGTGAGACTCACCCGCCAGTAGTGATATGGGCTGCCGGCGCAGTAGTCCTTCCCTGCCGGATTCCGATCGCGCACTACCCGGAGGTACGGCTTTGTTCCCGGAGGTTTATCCGTCAGCGGCACTTCCTCGAGGCCCGTGGACACTCCACCACAATCGGCCGAATAGAATGCATAAACCAGCTCCTCACCGGACCACAGGGCCAGCCCGCGCGTAGCCTGCACGGCGGCAAGAGCCCGCGCTCCCCCCGGCCCCAACCCGACGTACATCTGGCAGTGCGGGCGGTCACAGAGGTCGAAGTCCCCGTGCTTGCCGCGCTGCACAAGTGCGTACGAACGGGCGCACACCGCCAGCGCCTTCTGCGCCTCCAGGCCGAACCAGGCGGGAAGTTCCCCCGGAAGCACTCCCTCCAGATAACGTTCGACGTCCACCTGGTTGACCAGTTGCAGCCCGGCGCCCGCGACCCGGCACAGTAGCGTGTCGGGATAGCGTCGCCCCTCAACCTGCAGCACGCCGCCACGCAGAGACACCGTCTGTCGCCGTACGGAATAGCCGGCGCCGCGCACCACCACTTCGCCGGTGTTGTAGTCCACGGCAAGACGCAGCGATTCACCGGGTGCGAGGGTCCGCACCCGCTCTCCGGTCGCCGCGTCCGCCAACACTCCGGCGGCGCCCAGTTTGACCGACACCGCGGAGCGCCCACTGAGCCGGGTGAGCCCGATGCGCAGCAGTCCCGCCGGAGAGGACATACCGCCCTGGTACGCCACGGCGAGCGCTGCAGCGTGCGGCCGGGCAGAAGGCGTGAACGCACTTCCCTCTGGCTGCTGCCACACCGGAGCGATCCCGCGGCGCGGTGGAGCGGTACCGATGGGATGCGATAGCTGGCCCTCCGTCGGGAGAGCACCCGGATGCGAAGCCCCTGCCGGGTGCGGCCAGGAACCGCGGGCCCACACAACTCCTCCGGCAATGATGGCGGCAGGAAAAAGGGCGGCCCAGGCGCTAAAGAATGGATGTACGCGGCGATGCATGGCAGCGGCAGGGTATCCTGAAAGAGGGCTCTCGTCAAGGACTCAGTATGGACGAGGCAATAGGCTCCGCGCCCAGAGGAAGGGAAACACGGTGAGAATCCTTTTTGCAACCGATGGCTCGGATGACGCAGGCCACGCGTTCACATTTGTGCAGGCTTTGCCCCTGCCTCCGGGAAGTGCAGTACGGGTAGTGTCGGTTGTTCCCGGCCCAGGACCCATGCTCGCTCCGTACCCGGAGGGCGGGGTCGTGCTGATGGATCGGTTCGCCGAGATTCAGGAGCGAGAGCGCACGTACGCAGCGGAGTCCGCTTCGGCAGGCGCCGCGCGGCTGGCGCGGGACGGTGTGGACACATCTTCTACCGTGCGAGACGGTGACCCGACCGGTGAAATCCTGGCGGAAGCTCGAGATTGGGCGGCGGACCTCTTGGTGCTGGGATCGCGTGGCCTCACCGGGCTGGACCGTTTCCTGCTGGGGAGCGTTGCACGCAACGTCGCCAAGCACGCCGGCCGTCCCGTGCTCATTGCCCGCGCACCGGGTGCGGGCATCAAGCGTGCGGTCCTGGCGACCGATGGCTCGGAGAACTCCCGCGACGCACTACAGTTTGCGGGGGCGCTGCCGCTTCCGGAGGATTGTACTCTCACGATTGTCCATGTCACCAAACCGTACGACCCATTTCCCGGAATCCTACCGACGGATCGGGAAGCGTTTGAGGCGCACACAGAGAAAGTGCGGGCGCATCGCCAGGGGGCGGCCGACCGTCTGGTGGTGGCAGCGCGTCTGGAACTGGTGGAAGCCGGAAAGGTCGTTGATACTGCAGTGCGCACGGGCGATCCGGCCGGCGAAATCCTGGCACTGGCAGAAGAACTCCATGCCGATCTCATCATCGTGGGCGCCCGTGGAGTGTCGCCGCTGGCGGGACTGTTCGTCGGCAGCGTGGCGGACCGCCTGCTGAATGGGGCAACCTGTTCGCTGCTGATCGTGCACCCGCGGGACTAACCGTTCAATCGCAGCGCGCGTAGCGGAGGATGCACCAGATGGCCTGCAGACCGTCCTTCCAGGAGATCTTCTTGCCCTCGGCGTAGCTGCGCCCGGCATAGCTGATGGGGATTTCATACACCCGCCAGCCGCGCCGGGCCACCTTCGCGGTCACCTCCGGCTCGAAGCCGAAGCGATCTTGACGGAGCGGCAGCCCCTGGATGACCTCCCGCCGGAAGACTTTGTAGCACGTCTCCATGTCCGTGAGGTTCAGGTCGGTAGTCATGTTGGAGAGTGCCGTCAGCAGCCCGTTGCCCACGGCATGCCAGTAATAGAGCACCCGGTGCGGGCCCCCCTGGAAGCGGGAACCGTAGACCACGTCCGCCCTCCCGTCGAGGATCGGGCGCAGCAGGTGGGGATACTCCCGGGGATCATATTCGAGATCCGCATCCTGCACAAGCACGACCTCTCCGGCCGCCTCAGCAAACCCCCGGCGCAGCGCCGCACCTTTTCCCCGATTTTCGGGCTGATAGAACACACGGACTTCCGGCATGAGGCCCGCGACCTGTTCGCGAAGCAGATCGCGGGTCCCGTCGGTGGACCCGTCGTCCACGACGAGAATTTCCTTGTGGATCGGGACGGCACGCACTGCCTCAAGCAGCGGGATGAGAGTCCGGACCTCGTTGTACACCGGGATGACGACCGACAGGAACGGGCCGGCGCCGGTGGTAGATGAGGAGCGATGCCGGTCCGCCACTGCGCTGTGAAACGCCGCGCGGTCCATGCCCGCCAACTGGGCGGCGTCGGTCAGATCGAGGGCCCCGCGTTCAAAGAGGTCGGCGGCCAGCGCCAACCGAATGCGCCGGTCCTGCTCCCTGTCGTTCGATAGAACGCCCGCAACACTGGCCGGTCTTCCGGGGTCAGACATGGCCGGAATCAGTGGAAATTAAGGGAGTCTTAGTCTTTGTGTCACCCGTGCGCAAGCCCGGCCCGAGACAATGTCCCAGGGTCGAGGGAAATTGCCCGCAGAGCAGGTTTCCTGCGTTTCCCGTCCGCCCCACAAGGAGAAACACACCGATGCCCCTCCACTCACACCGCCGGCGCGCCGGCTTCACGCTCATCGAGCTGCTAGTGGTCCTAGCGATCATTGCCATACTCGCTGCCATCCTCTTCCCGGTCTTCGCACAGGCGCGCAAGAAAGCGCGTTCGATCACCTGCACGTCCAACCTGCGCCAGATCGGCACAGCAATGCAGATGTATGCCCAGGACTACGATGAGGTCCTCTTCCCGTACCGCACGCGCGCGGTGAACCCGTTTGCCGGACAGCCCCGTGTTTCCGCTAACGCGGGGGGCCGCTCGTTCTTCAATCAACTTCTGGCGCCGTACATCAAGAATAACGGGGTCTGGAAGTGCCCGTCGAAGCCGGGCGCCTGGGTGAACATTGATCCGGCGGGATCCGACACCGAACCTGCATTCTGGAGCCACGGGGCCAGAATTCCTACGCAGCAAACACCCTCTATTGTTTCCCGGCCGATCTAGGCCTGCCCCTGGCACAGTTCGAGCGGTCGGCCGACACGTTGATCCTGACGGACGGCAGCTACTACGGTGCTTCCTTCCTGGGCCAGCGGATGCTGACCACTACTACCTATCCGGAATACTGGAAGCACCTCGGGAATTCATACCTGTTCCGCTGGACCGGCGGAAGTGCGCAAGCCCCGTCTGATGCCGAGGCCATTCAGTTGGGGAAGGCCCGCCACCAGGGCAACCTGAACTGCCTCTTCGCCGATGGTCATGTAAAGACACTGAACTACGACCGGGTACGGGTGGACGGCAGCCTGTGGCGCGTGTTCGCGGGGCAGCCGTGACCTCGACCGGTTCATTGACGCACGCGCACGAGACCGGTCGGCCAGTGCCCGGCCGGTCTCACCTCTGTCTTCACGGTAGGTTCCGGTCCACGAACTGATTGAGGCGTTGACGCGATGCCCCCCGCTGCGGAAAGGGAGAGGCAAGCGAAAACCAAGTGCAGGCACGGAATCCCCAACTCACGCCGCACTTCTCTTCACTCTTTCCTCGTCTGTTCCCCCTACTCCAGCCGTTTCACATCCCATTCGCGGAGGGCCAGATCCTCGGGGTGGGCAGTATCGCCGAAAAGGGCACGGACGGCACGGACGTACTCCGGCTGGGCCTGGAGGACTTGTTGGAACGCGACCAGGTTGCGTTCGGCATCGGGATGCCCTGCCTGGAGGGAGGCGCGCAGACGGGTGAGGGCGGGACCCTGGACGGCCTCCGGTTTGGGGAGGGTGGCGAGCGCACGATCCAGTTCGACCAGAGCCTCGGGGTAGTGGTCCCGCTCGACGAGTGACGTGAACCACGCGAAACGGGCGGCGGGGTCGTTGGGAGCCAACTGAGCCAGGCGGCGGCGGCGCGGGTAGAGGCGCTTCTCGATGTCCTTCACCCCTAGACGCGCAAGGCGATCCATATACATCGCCAGCGCCCGCGGATTGTTCGGCTCCCCACGGGAGGCGTATTCGAAGCCCAGCGTGGCAGCCTCATCTACTTTTTCGAGGCCGGTCACCCAGAAAGGGGTCCGGTCCTTCGAGAAACGGCGCGGCCCGACGTGTTCCCCGAGCTGGTTGATGACCGTAGCCTCCATCGCACGAGCCATCACCATGCGAGGCAGCGCCATACTGGGCATCAACTCCAGCGCATCGCGGGCCGCGCCCTGGGCTTCACCCGGAGAGCCGCCGAGCAGGAACGCCACAGCACAATTCAGGTGGCCCAGGGCCAGACGGGGGGCCAGGCGACGGATTGCCTGGAATTCACGCACCGCCTCCGGGGCGCCGGACCGGCCCCGGTCGAGGGCGGCGAGACCGCGCGCGCGGTGTCCCTCCAGTTCCGCAAACCTGGCGTCCGAGATGCCGGCCCAGGGATCCGGTCGCGTACAACCACTGAGTCCGAGGCCCAGGGCTGCAGCCAGGACGATTCGCCGCTCAATGCTCAACATATTCGAGTTGCTCCCGCGCATTTCCCCAGAACAGAGCAAAGACAAACGTCCACACGATCCCGATGACTACCGCTACCGCGTTCCCCTGTCCGAGAGACTGTCGTAGTTCCGCCTGTGAGGCAGCAAGCGCGGCCGCAACCCAGAAAGGACCGCCCGGAAATGCCACGAACAGCGCGGTGGTGGCGTAGGCCCAGAACTTGGCCATTCCCGCCCGACCGTTGATCGCAGACTGCATCAACCCGATGAAGCAGCAGGCCACCGCGGTGAGCACCACCAGCGACAGTACCCCAAACACCTGGGGACCCGACGCGCCGTGGAACAAGTAGCAGAGGCCGAAAAGCGGCAGCGAGGGGCTGACGAGCAACAGCACCACGCCCACCGCCCCAAGCAGCTTTCCCTTCAGGATGTCTCCGGCCCGGAGCGGGGTGCTGATCAGTAATTCCAGCGAACCGCGCTCCCGTTCCTGGGTGATGACGTCGGAGGTCAGGCCCGGTCCGATCAGGGTAACGAGGGCCACGAGCGTCATGGTGAGCCAGAAAAAAACTTCCCGGGCGGCGGCCGCGGTTTGCAGCGGGTCCGCCAGGTCGGATGCCGTGAGCACCAGGGGCACGAACGCTCCGGCAGCCACGGCAATGGAAGCGAATCCGATGAACTCGGCGGTCTCCTTCTCACGCAGGCGAGTGCGGATGTCGCGGGTCAACACAGGGTTGCGGAAACCCTGCCAGTAGAACTCCTGCCCGCCCTCGACCTGCTGACTCCGCGGTCGCGCCTCCAGGCGATCCGGATCTTCCACCAGCCTGAGGTAGCCCCGCACCGAGAGCCAGGCACAGTAGCCCCCCACACAGAACAGCCACCCCACTTGCACCAGCCCCGCCTGCCCGGCCTGCAAGTGCAGCGGGAGGCTCGGACGCGCGAGATGGGACCACCAACCGGGAGCCAGGGCGCTGAAGACCGTGGGGACAGGGGTGACATAGAGAAGCGCGCGCCCGATGCGACCCGGATGCTCTTCCCAACCGCGCCGCCAGCCGCCCTCCTGGGCCTCAATCCCAAACCAGATTGCCAGGACAACCCCGGCGAGCATCACCAGGCCCGGGAGGCACCACCGGGGCCGCACCAACTGATACCCCACAAAGAAGTTGGCTGCGCCCAGAGCTGCCCCGACGAGGGCGCACCCCACCACCTGCACCAGTGCGAGCGGGAGTTGCCACCAGGCGACCCGACCGAACACTGCGCAGATACACGCGAATACCAAAGGTGGCAGCACGAGAAGGATGCCAAGGGCGGCTGCCATGAGCATCGTGGTGACGCAGACCCGGGCGGGCTGTTGGCGGGTGAGCAGCCAGGCGAGGATGCCCTGCACCCGCCGTTCCTGCTGCCACAACGCCTGGACGCGCAGATAGGCGGCGACGATGGCGCCGAGCCCACACACAACAAACAATACTCCAGGAAACCAGCCCCTGTATGAGTCTATCGGGTAGCTGCCGGCAATCAGCCCCCCGCCCGCCAGCAGTGCGGGAGCGAGCAATGTGGCAGCGACAAAAATCCCCACCGCGTAAAGCACGGGCAGGCGTCCGGAAGACAGGGTCCGCACATACCGCCGCCACTCAATCACACGGACGGCCTCGTCCATCTTCTGGACCGCGGTCTGGGTCAGCCGGGAGCCCAACTCAGAAATGCGCACACGGACCCCTCCCATGTTCTTCACGCTACCCCCCACACGATGTGCGATGTTCTTTACCCATGGTATCCCTGCCCCTCACATTTTCCGGCTAACGCAGCCGTACCACTACCAGGGTGTCCCGATTACTGTAAGGGGTGCCGGCAACGTCAAGGCCTCCCGTCAGGTCCGGGCTGCGTCCGACGAGCCACAGATGATCGCTACCACCCCCACCTACCAGCCGGGGAGCGGAACGCCAGAATTCCTGAAACTGCTGCTGGAACTGGATGCGTTCCACGAGCGTTTCGGAGGACGACGCGATCGTTGAGCCGCGCCCCTTCAGGGATGCTTGCCAGTCCCGCGCTGCTACTCGTGCGGTTGCCCTGATGCCCAGGTCGCCGATCCAGGCGAAGCGCCCACCGCGGCACAGATAGGCATCCCTGACTCCGATCAGGGTGGTGTTCGACACGGTGATGCGATCCTTGCCGACGAGAGCAACCTCAAACGTGCCGCCCAGGTCCCGGGGGCGCTCCTCCAAAAGATAGCGCACGGAGAAAAGTTGCAGCGCCACATCATTCCAGCGGGTGACCCCGTCTCCTTGTCTGCGGGGCCAGTCAAACGGACCCTGAACCACTTCCTCTCTTTGACGAGTGGCGCCGAACACTCCGTAAGGAACCGAAGGCGCCACATGGGACAACACAGACGAGGTAGAGTCGCCCAGATCAACGAGCTTCGGGGAAACTTCGTCCACGGACAACTGGAAGGTGCGGTTGGTCGGACTGAAGAGACCAAGAATCGCCCGCTCGGAAGCGGTGCGACTACCCCCAACCGTGGAAAGTACCGACACCCGGTTCAGCACGGTGCGCGCCTGGCCCCAGATCTGGCCCAGCGCCAGGACGACAACAGTCATCCCGCCCGCCAGCGACGGCATCCAGAGCCAGGAGCGGACGGTCCGCCGCAGCCGCCGCAGCATCCAGAGATTGAGCGGTCCGAAAATGAGTGCGTACAGGATGCCGAAGCCGACAATCACCGGCAGCGGCGGAGCGGGCAGCCGGGGCAGCGCCCCCGCCGCCGACCGCACGGGTGTGAGGGTCTCTACTGCAACCTCGCGCAGCGCCGGGGTTGCCAGGGTAACCTGGCGGAGCGCCCACTTCCACATCGCAGGGGCGCCTTCCCATTCCCGGAAGCCGGTACGCATGGGGTCGAATCCGAGCCAGAGCACCGCTCCGCCCACCGCCGGACGCAACACGCACAGTGGGCGGCCCTCTTCTTCCAGGAGCACCCCTCCCCCATGCCGGACCGGACCCGTCACGGTCTGGATCGCGCCCACGTTCACGCGGAAGGGACGGCCGGCAAATCGGCGCGTACAGCCGAGTTCCGGGTCGGGTGTCAGGCGTTCCACTGTGATAGGCGCCAGCGAGCGACCTTCCGGATCTCGCCATTCGGTGGACGTTTCGCCGCACAGGATGGCCCGTCCCCCGCGCTCGATCCAGATGCGCATCGCCCGGCGCTGCTCGTCATCCATCTCCTGCCAGGCGCGTCCGTTGATCACGGCTACCGATGCAGGCCGGTAACCGGCCCACTCGCGCGGCATGTCCAGTGGCAACAGGTGCGCAACCGCGTACGCCGGCGGCGCGGATGGATCGCCCGACCCATCTTCTTGATGAAAGAACTGAAGGCCGGAATCATCCGCGCTGCACGACAGGAGCAGCTTCTGCTGGTCGAGGAACCGCGGGCGGACCGCCTCACGGGCAAGCGTGCGGAACCCATCCATCAATCGAACGTCGAGCACCCCGGAGCGATCGGCGCCCATTTCCGGGTGCAGGGGCGCATACATTGTGTAGACCTGATGCGCTCCGCGAGGCAGTTCGACCAACGCCTCGGTCCCGTGCCCGCGGCCGTCGTTCACTTCGAGGCGCGCGGTGACCGGTGGTCCGAGGTTGTCGAGCACTACCCTTACAGGCATCGGCTCACCCACGCGAACGAGATTCCGCTGCCCCACGGTGATCAACATATTCACCGGAGGGGGCTTTTTCTTCGGACGAAGCGAGTCTTCCGGTGCAGGTGCATTGCCGGGGGTCTGAGCAATGGTGGGGACTGCCACAAACAGAGCGCTCGCGATCATCCAACGGGCGAGGGTCAGGCCATTCATGGAATGTACATTCGGCGAGACGGGGGAGGTGCTGGTCCCTGTGGGCTCCTGTGATTCCGCTTCCAGACAGTTCTACAACGGAAACGCCGGTAGGGCGGATACTTCCATCCACGGTGGCGGCGGGACGCCGCAGGCTCCTCACGGGAATCAAGTGGCGGGCGCTCGTTCTGCCTCCGGGCAGCGGGCCCGCTGCCGTATGCCGCCGATGAAAACGCTCCGAGCGCAACGGGAAGCACCTGGAGACTCGACCTCAAACGGGCAGCGATCGCGGACCCGGATCTCCGGCATCGCACTCGCGCGCACCTGCCGGAGGCGCGTAGTTTCCACATTCCGCTCATCCACTCCGGACGACCGGCCGGCGGGAGCAGCTTGCGCAAGATGATCTTTCTGCCGATAGCCTGCCCGCTCGAAATGCACCCTCTATCCGGTTCGGCCGGACCAAAGCGCAAGCCCGAGGATGTGGTACATCCTCGGGCTCACGGAGCAGCACAGAGCCAGTTCTCACACTCCCTCGCGGCGGGGCCGTCGGGACTCGGCTGCTGCATAATCCGTAGCAACCGGCACCGATCCCATCCCGCCCTGTAGGAAGCACCGAAATGGTGGATCTACCGGATCAGTCGTCTTCAAACGCTTCGGTGATCCCACCCAGCGCCAGCGCCAGCGGGCCGGGCATCATCGCCCGGACGTAGTCCCGGTTCATTGCAGCAATATTCGCGATGGGAATCTGCTTGGGACAGACGGCCTCGCACTCCCCCTCGTTGGAGCAACTGCCGAAGCCTTCGCGATCCAACTGCGCGATCATGGCCCGGACGCGGCGGTAGCGCTCCGGTTGCCCCTGCGGCACTGAAGCGAGGTGCTGGACCTTGGCGGAGACAAACAGGGCGGCGGATGCATTCTTGCAGGCAGCCACACACGCGCCACAGCCGATGCACTGCGCTGCGTCCATCGCCTGCTCGGCTTGATCCTTCGGGATCAGGATCGAGTTGCCATCCGGCGCCCCCCCGGCCTTGACCGTGTTGTACCCGCCCGCTGCGACGATGCGATCGAACGCACTCCGATCCACGATCAGGTCTTTCACCACCGGGAAGGCAGCGGCCCGCCAGGGTTCCACGACGATCGTCTCTCCGTCATGGAAGCGACGCATGTGCAACTGGCAGACCGTGGCCGCCCGATCCGGCCCGTGGGGTACGCCATTCACCACGAGGCTGCACATGCCGCAGATCCCCTCACGGCAGTCCGAATCGAAGGCGATCGGATCTTCCCCCTTTCGGATCAGCCCTTCGTTGACCACGTCGAGCATTTCCAGGAAGGACATGTCGGGTGAAACATCCGGGGCAGGGTACTCGACCATCCGACCGGGAGCTTGGGGACCCTTCTGGCGCCAGACCAGCAGCTTCAAGTTCATGGTTCGCTATTATCCACCATTCATCACTCAATCCCTGCCGGACTACGCGTAACTGCGCTGAGTAGGTGTCACGTTCTCAAACACCAGCGGCTCCTTATGGAAGTTCGGCGTTTTGCCTTCGCCGGTGTACTCCCACACAGCCGCGTGCTGGAAGTGGGCATCATCGCGCATCGCTTCGTTATCGGGAGTCTGGCTTTCTTCACGAAAGTGGCCCCCGCAGGACTCCCGGCGTTCCAGCGCATCGCGCGCGATCAACTCCCCGAACTCCAGGTAGTCGGCGACACGGCCGGCGTATTCCAGAGACTGGTTCAGGTTGTTTGCTTCGCCCGGCACCCGGACATCCTGCCAGAATTCCTCGCGCAGCTTCGGAATCCGTGCCAGCGCATCCTTCAACCCCGCCTCGTTGCGCGACATCCCCGCCTGGTCCCAGAGGATTCTCCCGAGTTCCCGATGGAACTGCCGCGGGGTACGGGAACCGCTGATGCGAAGCATCCGATCCAGGCGCGCCTGCACGGCGGCACTCACATCCCGGAACGCCTCGTGATCTGTGGAAAGCCGAGCCTGTGGGATGCCGGCAAGGTAGTGCGCCACGGTGGTCGGAATGACGAAGTAGCCGTCAGCCAGCCCCTGCATCAACGCGCTGGCTCCCAGCCGATTGGCTCCGTGATCGGAAAAGTTTGCCTCTCCCAGCACGTGCAGCCCCGGGATAGTGCTCATCAGGTTGTAATCTACCCACAGCCCCCCCATCGTGTAGTGAATGGCGGGGTAGATGCGCATTGGAGATTCGTAAGGGTTCTCGTCGGTGATCTTCTGGTACATATGGAACAGATTTCCATACTTCTCTTCGATCGCGTTCCGCCCCAGCCGCTGGATGGAATCCGAGAAATCCAGGTAGACCGAGAGACCGGAGTCTCCAACGCCCCGCCCGTCGTCGCAGACTTCCTTGGCGTTGCGCGAGGCCACATCGCGGGGCACGAGGTTGCCAAAGCTGGGATACTTGCGCTCCAGGAAGTAGTCTCGCTCGGCCTCGGGAATCTCGGCGGGCTTGCGGCGGTCGCCCTGTGTTTTCGGAACCCAGACCCGCCCGTCATTGCGCAGACTCTCACTCATCAGCGTCAGCTTGGACTGATGGTCGCCGGACATCGGAATGCATGTCGGGTGGATCTGCGCAAAGCACGGGTTGGCAAAACCGGCCCCGCGGCGATGACAGCGATAAGCCGCGGTCACGTTGGAATTGACCGCGTTGGTCGAAAGGTACCAGGCATTGCCGTAGCCGCCGGTCGCCAGGAGCACCGCATGCCCCTCGTAGCACTCCAACTCCCCGGTGGTCAGGTTGCGCACAACAATGCCGCGCGCGCGCCCCTCCGCGACCACCAGGTCAAGCATCTCCCGGCGGGAGAATACCTTCACCGTCCCCCGGTTGACCTGGCACATCATGGACTGGTAGGCGCCGAGCAGGAGCTGCTGCCCCGTCTGGCCGCGGCAGTAAAACGTACGGGAGACCTGAGCGCCGCCAAAGGAGCGATTGTCGAGGAGACCGCCGTACTCGCGGGCAAACGGGACACCCTGGGCGACGCAATGGTCAATGATGTCCACACTTACCTGGGCGAGGCGATGCACATTCGCTTCCCGCGCCCGGTAGTCCCCGCCTTTGATGGTGTCGTAGAACAGTCGCCAAATGGAGTCGCCGTCGTTTGAGTAGTTTTTGGCAGCGTTGATCACGCCCTGAGCGGCAATGCTATGGGCGCGCCGGGGACTGTCCTGGATGCAGAACGAGAGGACGTTGTACCCCAACTCGCCCAGAGCAGCAGCGGCGGCGGCGCCTGCGAGTCCGGTACCCACGATGATGATCGTGTAGCGCCGCCGATTCGCCGGATTTACCAACTTGCACTCGAACTGGTGGCGGTGCCACTTTTCAGCCAGCGGTCCGGACGGGATGTGAGGATCGAGGTTCACGGCGTGCCTCCGGCGCCCCGGTAGAAGGCGAAAATCAGAATGGGCACGAGCACGAAGCCCGCCATCAGCACCAGCGTGACGATGCGCGCGGTCGAAACGAGCCGCGGCGTGGACGCAACATTCCCGGCGCCCAAGGATTGCAGCGCGCTCCAACTTCCGTGCCACAGGTGTGTCCCGACCACGAGCATGCTCACCACGTAGAAGAGGACCATGAGCGGGTTGGAGAACTGCGTCACCATCAGGCCGTGCAGATCCTTCACGTCCGTCGGCTGGCCGGCTGCATCGTTGACGTGGAGTTCCGGCCCAAATTTGAAGTGGAACAGGTGGATCCCCACGAACACCAGAATGAGCACGCCGGTGTAGATCATGGTGGTTGAGGCCACAGATTTCCGGCTGGTGTGCCGCACAGGAACCTGTGCGTGGTACGGGACTGGGCGAGCGCGCTGGTTCTTGTGGAAGTTTCCCACAGCCCGAACCAGGTGTAGAACGAAGATCAGCGCGAGCCCAATCTCTACCGGATAGATCAGCGGATTGCTGATGAGGTAGTGCGAGTACGCGTTGAACTTGTCCTGGCCGGCAAAGAACATCATATTCCCGGCCAGGTGGACGAACAGGAAGGCGTACAGCGCCAGGCCCGTCAGGGCAATGACGACTTTCGTTCCTGTGGATGAAAGGAAGGCTTCGATGCGGAGCTTCACGGGCGGTCTCCCGGCTACTGTATCACACGTTTGTGGGACTTCAGAACCAGCGGCCCTTTGCCCATAATTCCTGAACGATGGACGCTCAGACGCAAACTCGAGCGCGACGCACGACGCGCAAGAAAAAGGACGACACTGCCGTCCTCGCGGCCGCACTGATTGCGAGCCCGGGGTCGGGGGAGACGCGCCACCCGTCTCGTGCTTCGGGGCCGGCGCGTCTCTATTGCAGCTTCTGCTGGACTGCCCTTCCTTCCTCTGTGGCAGAGTGCGCAGAGTGCGGACGCACTCTGGAGGAAATGGCAGCCAACCGCGTGTCCCACGCAGATCTGGCAGGCTCGTGGGTACCGCCCCGAATGGCGGAGGCCGCCGCAACTGCGGCGGCCTCCGCCGGGGGGAAAAACGCAACCCGGCAATCGGCGGCCCGGGCGGCGGCGTCCGACACTCTCTCCAGGGGGCCGGAGGACAAGCCCAGTTCACCAGACCCTGGGCCTCGTTTTGTCGCGCGTACGGAATACCCCGCCACGCGCACCGCTGGTCCCGAATGGAATGCCGTCGCCCAGCGTCTGGAAAGCGTGAGTCCGCGGGTGGCTGCGGGACTGATCGGCGGCACACTACTCGTCATTGTCGTGGTGGCGTGCGTAGGGTTGGCACAGGCAACGGGGCATTAGCGAGCACTATGGGGCTATTTCAGGGCTGCTCGGCCGGCGCCGGGCGCCGGCATTTTCGTACGCCGTGCTGCTCCCCCTCCATTCCGAGGGAGCAAGCGCGCTGAGTTGAGCAGAAACCCCAACTCGGACGACACGTGAATGAACGCCGCCAGCAGCGGGCTGAGCAAGCCGAACGCCGCCAGGAGCATCCCGATTGCATCAACGACGAGGGTGCCCACAAAGTTCTCGAAGATGATGCGGCGACACCGGCGGCAGAGCTGCCAGACTTCGACGAACTTCAAGAGGTCGTTCCCGATCAAAAGGACGTCGGCACTCTCCCGCGCCACGTCGGTTCCCGAACCCATCGCCACACCCACGCCGGCAGCAGTGAGCGCCGGAGCGTCATTGATGCCATCTCCCAGCATCGCGACGGTGCGACCAGATGCCTGCAACAAGCGAATGCGCTCTGCTTTCTCGTGGGGGAGCAGGGAACTCTGCACGTCATCGAGACCTACCTGGGTAGCGACGTCCCGGGCGATGGCTTCCCCATCACCGGTCAGCAGCAGGGTCCGCACGCCGGAGGCGCGCAGCGCCTTCAATGCCTGTGCCGCTTCCGGCCGCACCGGGTCCGTGATACGCAGTCGTCCCAGCCATCGTGACGCATGAGCCACCCAGATTTCTGAGGCCGGGCGCTCGCCTGGCGGCGGCTCGGGCACGGTAAGTCCCCGCTCCAGCAAAAATGCCCTTGAGCCCGCCACGGCAGGAGTGCCGCGGTACGAGACTGTGACCCCCTTCCCGGGGAGGTAGTCGAAGTCGGTCGGCTCCGCCGGCTGAATCCCGGCCTCCTCTGCGCGACGGAGTACCGCCAGGGCCAGAGGATGCTCCGAGGGCGCCTCGCACACCGCTGCTACCCGCAGGAGTTCTGCTTCGGAGACGCCCGGCGCGGGGACCACCTCGCTGACGGCAGGATGGCCGATGGTAAGCGTGCCTGTCTTATCGAACGCTACGGTGTCCACGCGAGCCAATGTCTCGATGTATAACCCGCCTTTAATCACCGCTCCCATCCGGGCTGCCCGCCCAATCGCACCCAACAGCGCCAGCGGAGTGCCTGCTGCCACCCCGCAGGCCCCGGCGACGATGACCACCGAAATCGTGGCCCGGAGATCTCGCGTCAGCAGAAACGTAATCCCTGCGAGCACCACCGCTACCACGACCAGGTAGCCAGCAAGTTGATCCGCCACCCGCTGCACCGGCGCCCGGGTCTTCTCGGCATCTTCCACCGTGCGGATGATGCGTCCGTACGCTGTGTCGCCTCCGACACGGTCCACACGGATGTCGAGCGAGCCGGCGTGGTTCATAGTCCCGGCGTACACTTCGGCGCCGGCTGACTTTTCCACAGGGCGCGACTCACCGGTGATCGTGGACTGATCCACAACGGAATGCCCGTCCAGCACCATCCCGTCAATCGGGATGGCGCTCCCGGGACGCACCACCACCACGTCACCAGGGTGCAAACCCCCGACCGGAACCGTCATGACCTGGTCGCCGTGCCGCACCAGTGCCTGCTGCGGGAGCAACTCCACCAATCTCTCAATGGCCTGCCGGCCCCGCTGAACTGTGAGCCCCTCCAGGATCTCCGCTCCCAGAACAAAGAACACGATGACGAGCGCGGTGAACGATTCGCCGATCCCCAGTGCTGCCCCAAGCGCCACCGTCATCGAGAGCTCCATCGTCATGCGGTGGGCTCGCAGCGCCGCCAGGGCATGGCGATAGATCGGAATCCCACCGATGATTACGGCGGTCAGCGCAAGCCAGTTCACCCCGGATGACAGCCGCCCCACGCCCAGACTCGTCAGGAGCACCGCCAGCCCCACGCACACCACACGCCGCAGATCGGCCGGTTCGACACCATGGGCCTCATCAGACAAGGGACGCTGGGCGCCATCGGCAACTACTGCGCGGACAACCGGGTGAGGGGACTGCGTAGACTCCCTGCGCTGACTCGCAGGGTCATTCGGAGCACGGTCAGGATCGCTGGAACTGAAAAGGTGCATCGTTGGCAGGGGTGATGAGGGCAGGAAGGCGGCAAAACTGGGTGCTTGAGAGTACCTACCCCTGACACACACTCACACCAACACCCCGTATATGGCATACACCTGTACGCGCCTGGGATTACCTGAATCCCTGCCGCAAGTTGTTAAGAACCCTGCATTACGCCTGCGGGCGCCCACCACTACCAGGATGCGCGTTGTAGTCCGCCAGGGGATGTGCGTGGATAATTACAGCAGGGTCCTGCTCCGGCACAGCCTCAAGCTACCACCTGGCGTTCCACACAACTCGCGCACTCCAGCCAGATTTCCACCGGCAGGTGAGTCAGCACCCGCGGCCCATCCCCGCGCTGGAATACCGGCCGGTAGAGCACATTTCCCTTGTCGTGCATCTCTCCGCAGGTATGGCACTGGGTGCGCTCATCGGCTACCACACCCGTGTACCCACCGACACTCCACCCTTCATGCCCGGCATGGACCGCGAGAGACTCCAACGCCGACCTGACGGTAAGTGACTTGTTCCCGTGGTAGTACTTCTGTGCCAGTTGGTCGAGGAGACGAATCGTCTCTTCGTCGAGGGTAAAGTTCAAGCGCTGCATCCGGGGACCTGCACGTGTGATCCACGCGCCTGTGCGTGGGCTGGAGGATCATGATAGCAGAGACCCGGGGCAATCGGCAGTAACCAGCCAGGCGTGCCCGCAGAGGGCCGCGAAAGGCGTTGACAGGGGCGATGGGGTCGAGTATCATGCCCGTGCCCTCGTAGCTCAGTGGATAGAGCACCGGCCTCCGGAGCCGGGTGCGGAGGTTCGATTCCTCTCGAGGGCGCTCATCAAAGAAGCCCGCTCCCGAAGTGCCGGGGGCGGGCTTCTTACGTTGGTCGCATCCGGAGTCCGGTGGTCGAGCCTATCCGGCAGCCGCCCGTCGCAGTCCGGCCGTTTGTGCCTGGGTCGTTCCGGCGCCGGGGTTGCCCAGCAAGAGCCGGCCTCCCAGTGCATGGATCCGGCGGCCGGTGACCAGGTTCCGCAGCTCCACTTCCTGTTTTCCACCGGGGCGAGAGTTGAAACTCGCCCGGCAGAAGAACTCCCCGCCCTTCGCCGGGCGAAGGCGCACCAGCCCTTTTCCGTCCGGGGCGCGATAGGTTTCCACAGTGGCGCGGGTAGCATTCGGGAGGAACACAGTGCGCTCGTCGCGGATCACATTCGCCCCCAACTCCTTCTTCTGTGCCTCAAAACGCGCCGCATACACTCCGCGATCCCGATCAAACGTGCGCGCGATCGCACTGCGATCCAGGAGGCTTTGCACCTTCACCGTCTCAGTCGGAGGCAGCACCTGAAGGTACGATTGCTCCACCTCCTCGGTCGTGCTCCCCCGCGCCGCCCATACGGCGAATTGGAGGGTGTTGCGATGGGTCAGACCTTGCCGTCCCGCCAGGTCGAGGAGTTGCTGCGCCCCGGTGGGCAGGGACTGTGCTGCGCCTCCCTCCGGTGTGAGTTGGGTACCCCGCGGCAGCGTCACGCGGACCGGCTGTCCGGAGAAGTTCCCCAGATGCAGGTCCAGGGCGAGGCTGCCATCCCGCCGTGCAGGATCAAAGGTACGGCTGTGTCCGCGGATCCCCACAAGCCCCGCGCGAATCGCCTGATCGAGCGGCAGTGTGGTTCCACCGGATGCCGCCACCAGCGCCCCCTCGCCGACCTGAAAACGAGTCGTCTCGTCCGGCGGGTCAGCAGTGAGTTCCGTGCAGAAAGCGGCAAGCGTCGCAGTCTGGCCCGCCGCCAGCACAAATGTGCCGCCGCCGGGGACGATCCCCCCTTGCCGGTTTCCAAAACCACTCCCCTGACCGAGCCCGCCGCCCTGCCCGAACCCGCCGCCCTGGCCGAACCCGCCGCCCTGGCCGAACCCGCCGCCCTGGCCGAACCCGCCACCCTGGCCGAACCCGCCGCCCTGGCCGAACCCGCCACCCTGGCCGAACCCGCCGCCCTGGCCGATACCCCCACTTCCAGGTCCAAACAATTGGGCCAGTTGCGCCGCGCCAGGTTGACCGGCCGCGGAGCGCCCTCCTGCGTCTGCCGAGTGCTGCGGAGTCCTTGGCGTGGCGCCGACCATCATCGTGCTGCCGGCGGTGAGAGCCACCGCGAGTGCGCAGACCCGTTTCCCGCCTTGCTTGTATTGCATCGTGCTTTCTCCGTGGCCGTCTGTTCCCGTTGTGTCAGTCAGACGCACCGGAGCAAGCAAAAGTCGCAGCGAGACCCTCCGGACCAACATTCGGACGGCCGTGCAGGCTTACCCTTTGATACCGGAGAGAACGATGCCCTTTACCAGGTACCGTTGTGCGGCAAAGAAGAGTGTCAGTACGGGAAGCAAGACAATCATGCTGGCGGCCATGAGCAGATTCATCCGGCTGCCGTTGATGTCCTGGAACATGCGCAGCCCGATCTGGATGGTGTACTTATCCACGCTGTTCAGGTAGATCAGGGGTCCCAGGAAGTCGTGCCAGTGAGCAATGAAGGAGAGCACTGCGACTGTAGCCAGTACCGGGCGTGACAGCGGCAGCACGACCTTCCAATAGGTGAGCCATGTGCTGCACCCATCCATCCGCGCCGCATCCTCGAGCTCGACCGGCAGCGTCTTGAAAAACTGCCGCATCAAGAAAATGAACACCCCACTGCCGCCCAGATAGCTCGGAATGATGAGTGGACGGTACGTATCCACCCAGTCCACCCCGGTGACCGCGCGCAGTTGGGTCCACCCGACAAAGGTGGGAATCATCGTCACCTGGGGGGGCAGCATCATGGTGCCGAGGAGCACCACAAACCAGGCATCCCGTCCCGGCCACCGCAGGCGGGCAAAGCTGTAGGCAACGAGACTTCCCGTGAGCAGTTGCCCCAGGACGCAGGAGAGAGTGACTACGACCGTATTCCACGCGAACTGCCAGAACGGCAGCACGGTCAGCGCCATCCGGTAGTTCTCCGGGTGGAACGGGTGCGGGAGGAAATTGGGAGGATACTCATAGATGGCCGCGTTGGTCTTGAAGCTGGCGGCGAGCGCCCAGAGGAACGGAGCCAGGAAGAGCCCGCCGAGCCCCACGAGAGCGACGTAAGACCAGACGATCGCAGGTCGCACCCAATGGCGCCTGCGTGGCGGCGGCTGCCCCCCAGATCCGGCGATTCCCGCCTGCCTCATCGCTCCCCCTCGTAGTAGACCCAGCGCCGACTGCTGCGCAGCAGCGTGAGGGTGAGCGACAGGACGATCGCGAACAAGATCCAGGCCATCGCGCTCGCATACCCCATCTTGAACTGCTGGAATGCCTTCTGGTAGAGGTAGAGCACGTAGAACAGCGTCGCATCCTGCGGGCCGCCGTTGGTCATGATGAACGCCTGCGTGAATGTCTGGAAGCTCCCGATGATTCCCATCACCAGGTTGAATAACAGCGTAGGTGTGAGCATCGGCAGCGTCACATTGCGGAACCGCACCCAGGAAGTGGCTCCGTCGAGATCCGCGGCCTCATAGAGAGACTGCGGCACTCCCTGGAGACCGGCCAGGTAGATGAGCATCGAGTTCCCAACCCCCCAGAATGACATGAAGACCAGCGCCGGGAGCGCCCACGCCGGATCCGTCAGCCATCCAGGGAGGTGTTCCTGCGGCACACCCACCCGCGCGAGCGCGTCATTGATCGGCCCGAACGACGGGTTGTAGAGCCACATCCACATCATCGAAGTGGCTACCCCGGAGACAACCGAGGGCAGGTAGAACAACGTGCGGAACACCGCCTGTCCCCGCACCTCCTGATTCAGCAGCAGCGCCATCCCGAGCGCATTGAGGGTCCCGAACGGCACAGCGCCCAGCACGTACAGAATCGTATTGCCCAGCGCCTTGCCGAACCGCGGATCACCCAACAGCAGCGTCCCGTAGTTCTCGGTACCCACCCAGCGAATGCGCGAGATGGGGGTAATCCCATCCCAGGTGCTGAAGCTCATCGCCAAAGACACAACCATCGGCCCTGCCGTGAAGAGCAGGAACCCGACCAACCAGGGCGAGACAAAGAGGTACCCCTCCCACGCATCCGTTCTCCACCGAGCAGATCGCACCATGACCCCTTACCAGCCCCTTCCAGCCCCTTCCAGCCCCTTCCAGCCCCTTCCAGCCCCTTCCAGCCCCTTCCAGCCCCTTCCAGCCCCTTCCAGCCCCTTCCAGCCCCTGATTCGACGACTGTGTTGAAGCCGACCAGGGTTCCCACAGGCTTCCTCGGAACCACCCTCGCTGTTCGCCCCGCCGGCTCCACCCTCCTGTAGCGGCATGGGCCCAATCCGACAATGCCGGAAACACTACAGGAGGAAACATGCACCGCATCGAACTTGTTTCCTGCTAACATCACGCCATTGTTCCCCAGAACAGTCGCAAACCGGCGCCCCGGCTGGCCTGCCCTGGGGACGACGCAGACCTAACACAGGAGGGATTTGGAATG
>SXGS01065621.1_pt1 | contig 45733 bp, 45 predicted proteins | sample 3174681 | NCBI WGS metagenome assembly SXGS01 (sample SAMN11356861, study PRJNA531348) | freshwater metagenome | isolation source: freshwater sample F1-80 | place: China: Fuxian Lake, Yuxi | collected 2017-12-25 | reverse complement strand
GTTTAGTTGGGGAACAAGGACTCGAACCCTGAATAACAGTTCCAGAAACTGCTGTGTTGCCAATTACACCATTCCCCAATGGAACATGGCAAGTGTAGCGGTGCACGCTAAAACTACCCACCAAATAGTTCAGCCAGTGATGCTCCAGAGTTGCTCGAAACTCATGAGTCGTCCCACTGAAATGCCGATGGTCTCTTTGATAGTTCGTTCAAAAGCCTGCCAACCCTGAATCGGGCTGGTTCGTGTCGCGGAGCCCTGTGCCTTAATACCCAATTCACGCAACGTCAGCATGCTGCGTTGTAAATGATATGCATCACTGACGACAACGACAGAAGAGATATCTCCTTTTTGCAGGGCCGGAATCAGGTTGCGCAGTGACTCATAAGTTGAATGACCTTGATCTTCAAAAATTATCTGCGCGGGTGGTACACCTAGATTTTCTAAAAATCTTTGTGATGTCGCTGCCTCTGTAAAACGATCGGCTCTTTGCTTGCCGCCCGTAACCGCAATAAGTGGCGCTTGTTTATTTTTCCACAAGTAGAAAGCATGATTCAAACGTGAGGCCAGTTGCGGCGAAGGGCGGCCGTCATATTGGGCAGCACCCATGACGACAATCGCATCGGCTCGTTGAGTATCGATGTCTTTGCCGACACTTAGGACCGAAATAAATGTAACGATGACGTATAGTGCGATCGCAAGTGCCTTGGCGAGCAGAACTACGACAAAGAATCGAAAAAAATTCATCACAAATAATCAGGCAAGGCGCAGCAAAGCAGCGTCAATGCGCCCAAGAGTGCGGTCACGCCCCAGAAACTCAATGCTTTCAAATAGTGGGGGTCCCACGGTGCGACCGGTAATTGCAACACGAAGTGGTGCTTGTACTTTGCCCAATTTGAGATCGCGCTTTGCACCGATTGCCTCGAGCACAAGTTTGAGAGAATCATGGTTCCAATCACACGTGGCGTATTCTCGTGCGCACTCATCCAAAACGTCACGTGCCCACTCTGAACTCATTGCCTTTGCCCATGACGCATCATCGATTGGCGCTTCTGCCAAGAAAAAGAAATCAACCATGCTGGCAACTTCGCCCAAAACTGCCACTCGAGTCTGAATAAGAGGGGCAACCAATGCAAAGACCGCAACATCAAATTGAGCAGGGGTCCAGGCAACGTCGCTTGCTGTGAGCCAAGGCTGACATGCGGCAATGAAATCTGACGGCGACAATGCACGAATGTAGTCGCCATTAAAAGCTTCAAGTTTTTTTACATCAAAAAATGCCGGAGAATGATTCACACTTTCGAGACGGAACTGCTCCACCATCGTTGACCACGACACAATTTCGGTATCACCATGTGGCGCCCATCCAAGTGTCATCAAGTAGTTCACCATTGCGTCAGCCAAGATGCCGTCAGCCTTGTATTGCTCAAGCGCTACCTTGTCACGTCGTTTTGACAACTTCTTGCGCTGTTCGTTGACCAACACTGGAACATGAGCCCACAGCGGTGGTGGCGTGCCGAGTGCGTTCCAGATCATCTGTTGTTTTGGGGTATTTGGGAGATGCTCTTCGGCACGTACGACATGAGTTATTGCCATGTCAATGTCATCAACAACATTGGCTAGCAGGAACATCGGTGAGCCGTTGCCGCGCAAAAGGACAAAGTCCTCAATCGTTTCGTTGGCAAATTGAACTTCGCCACGCACAAGATCGTGCACCACGGTCAAACCCTGTGGCACGCGAAAGCGCAGGACATGCCCAATGCCGGCACCGAGCGCCCTATCGCGCGAAAATCCGTCGTAGCCCGGTTTACCCGAAGCCTTTGCTCGTTCTTGAATTTGTTCAGAGGTTAAATCGCACCAATAAGCATTGCCTTGCTCAAATAATCGGTGTGCTGCTGCAATATGTTTGTCAGCGTTGTGTGACTGAAAATATGGTCCCTCAAATTGCGGTGAATCAGAATTGATGCCGAGCCATCCAAGTGCGTCAATAATTCCTTGAGTCCACTCGGGGCTATTGCGTGATTCGTCCGTGTCTTCAATACGCAAGACGAATGTGCCTCCTAGGCGTTCTGCCAAGGCCCAGTTATAAAGCGCCGTGCGTGCACCACCGACATGGAAAAACCCAGTGGGCGAAGGGGCAAAGCGAAGTCTCGGTGCTGAGGTCATGTGACATTTCTCATCTGGCAGTCAGGTTAGTAGGGCAACGCACGCAATCAGTGCTGACGAGTAGTGTCGTGACATGGCTCGCACTAGAGATCCGCATCCTGGTCATCGTTCTGTCTCTGGAGGATTGGCCCGCGCTGCAATCTTTGGAATCAGCGACGGATTGGTATCAAATGTCTCGCTCGTAATCGGCATCGCCGGTGGTGGCCTAAGCACCTCGATTGTGCGTCTCGCTGGTCTCGCCGGTGCAGTGGCTGGGGCGGCCAGCATGGGTGCAGGTGAGTGGGTTTCGGTTTCGGCGCAAAATGAGTTGATTCGGCGCGAAGTAGAGATGGAACGTCGAGAAATTGTTAATAATCCTGATTTCGAGACGCTTGAATTGGCGGCATTTTATGAGGGTCATGGAATGTCAAAAGAACAGGCGGCAAGCTCTGCTCAAGAGGTGATGTCAAAGCCTGAACTCGCACTTATCGTTCACGCTCGGGAAGAATTTGGAATTGATGTCGAAGATTTGCCCTCACCTTTTCGTGTCGCAATAACATCATTTGTTTGTTTTATCGTTGGAGCGCTTCTGCCTGTACTGCCCTGGTATGTTGCCTCGGGCAACGCAGCCAAGACCACATCAGTCCTTGTTGGCGTGGTTGCTGCTGCTGTCGTCGGCGCACTGATCGGTAAATCAGCGGAACTTTCAATAGCAAGAACAGGTGTGCGTCAAGTGCTGATTTTATTGACTGCGTGTGGCGTAACTTATTGCATTGGACTACTGCTAAACACCACGGTGATTTGACATGACTATCTACTCTGAAACGGAACAACTAAATGTTCTAGGCAATCGTCTCGAGTCGTGTTGCACAGATCCAATGACAGGTTTCTATCGCAATGGATGTTGTGAAGTAGGCGGAGACGATGTCGGCGTTCACGCAGTATGCGTAGTCCTCACAAAGGAGTTCCTTGAATATTCCAAGTCGGTTGGAAACGACCTATCAACGCCGATGCCCGAATATGGCTTTGCCGGACTGCAGCCCGGAAATCAGTGGTGCCTCTGTGCGCCAAGATGGCAGGAGGCTTTCGAGGCAGGTGTTGCGCCACGGGTAAAATTGGCCGCGACGCATCTTGCCGCACTGGAGTTTTGTTCACTGAATGATCTGCGCGAACACGCCCTTGAAGTTTGACTACGCACCTGTAAGTAATCGCCAAGATTCAGGCATTTGAGCAACCGCTTGCTGTACAGACAGGCGCAAAGTTGATTCTGGTATCGAATCAGCCAAAGCACGACCTTGTGCATAGTGATGCAGGGTGTTGTCCAGGCCAGAAAATAATTCTGCTCGAGTTGCAATCAGATCTGCAGGTGCTGCACTGTCCATAAATCCCCAAATGGTGAGTGCCAAGGTTAGGTCATGCACCACTGGTGCGCGGCTAAATAGCGATGCTCGACGCAGTGCAATAAACGTGCACCCACGCAGGGCATCCTCGACATGTTCATTTTTTGTTACCACTACTTTGGGTCGCAGATAAGAGGCCAAAGTCAGCACATACCCTTGATTGGGTCCCTGATATCCAAGTCGCTCCCCAATTGGTTGTCGACCTGTTATTTCTGCAGGACGGTTGGTCGACCACGGCTCTGGAACATGCTGAGGTGACCCATAGACACGCGTTGTGTCAAGCGATGGGTGACGTGAATACTGAGGAGCAGCCATGACTGGCTACCTTAGGCCGAAGCGTGCAATAAGCCATAGACAAGCGACTCTTCTAGTGCTCGCCATGATGCTTCAATGATATTTGTTGAGACACCAATGGTGGTCCAACTGCGTTCACCATTAGTAGCGTCAATCAAAACGCGGGTGACCGCGCCCGTTGCAGTCGCTCCGTCCAATATACGAACCTTGTAGTCGGTGAGATGCACTTTGGTAAGTTGCGGGTATTTTTTTGTCAGGGCTGCACGTAGTGACGAGTCAATTGCATTCACTGGACCGTTTCCCTCTGTGGCATGAACAAAACGCTCATCCCCCACCCACACTTTTACGGTTGCTTCCGTTGTGAAACGTCCGTCGGTTGCTTCATCGGTGATAACCCGCATTGACTCGACGCGAAAAAAATCCTGTTCCCAGCCGGCAGCGCGTCGCATCAACAACTCAAGTGATGCGTCAGCGGCTTCGAAGTGATATCCCTCGTGCTCGAGTCGCTTGAGGTCGTCAATGACTTGATTGACGGCTGGTCCGTCCATCGGCAGACCCAATTCTTGGGCTTTAAGTTGAATCGTGGCACGACCAGCCATCTCTGACACAACGAATCGAGTTCCGTTGCCTACTAGTTCTGGTTCGATGTGCTCGTATGCATCTTTGGCACGAACAATTGCTGACACATGCAAACCAGCCTTATGGGCAAATGCTGACGAGCCGACATATGGAGCCTGCGGGTTTAGCGGACGATTGAGCACCTCGGCCACATGATTGCTTACGGGCGTCAGTCGCTCAAGATTTCCGGTTGGCAAACAGATGTAGCCCATCTTGAGTTGCAAGTTTGGAATGATGGTCGTGAGATTTGCATTTCCCGTTCGTTCGCCAAGTCCATTGAGGGTTCCCTGCACATGACGCACACCACTTGTAACCGCAGCCATCGAGTTTGCGACTGCACAACCAGCATCATCGTGGCAATGTATTCCCAAAATGGCATCGCCACCGACATGATTCCGGACAGCAGCGACAATACTTTCAACTTCGTTGGGCAATGAACCACCGTTGGTATCGCACATCACCAGATGTGTTGCGCCTTTCATGACGGCAGCCTCTATAACCCGCAGTGCGAACTCTTGATTATTCTTATAGCCGTCAAAGAAATGCTCAAGATCAACAAGCACCCGTCGTCCGTGGCCAGTCAGAAACTCAACAGAATCTGCAATCATTGCAATACCCTCATCAAGTGACGTCTGCAGTGCTTGCTCAACATGATAATCCCAACTTTTGGCAACAATGCACACAGCCGACGTGTTGGCCTCAATCAAGTTGCGAAGCGTCGCATCATCATCTACTTTTCCAGCAGGACGACGTGTAGAACCAAAAGCAACTAATGTTGAATGTCGGAGTTTCAATTCAGTTTGAGCGCGTGCGAAAAATTCAATGTCTTTGGGGTTGGCACCAGGCCAGCCACCTTCAATGAAATGCACACCGAGGTAGTCAAGTTGTTCAGCGATCCGAAGTTTGTCGGCAACACTCGCCGAGACACCCTCGACTTGCATTCCGTCACGCAGGGTCGTATCAAAGACCTCTACTTGTTCGGCTATTTGGTGTGATGTTGGTTGTGTGCTCATGGTCGGCTCCGTTTGATATTTGAGAATGAAAAAGCCGCCCTGCTGGGCGGCTTTTGGCGCACGTCGGGTGGACGTGCGCTAGAGAATAATGATGATTGCGTTGCCAAAACAAGCAACACCGAGCCAAGGGGCATCTGTAGTGCTGTTATTCAACATATTGATAGTCTCGCCCGTCAAAGGCGGTTCGTCAACACCAGTTGGGGATTTTCCTGTGGACAAAGTGGGGAAATCCTGCCCCTACTGACTTTTTCATCCACAGGCTGTGGATTAGCGAGCCAGTTCACACCAATCGCGGTAGCGCTCATCTTGACCCCGAACGGCTTTGCCATATACCGCTCCTATCGCGGCCGTCATCGGACCTGGACAGGGCACAATTCGGTCGTCAACGGAATTGACCGCACTTACTTCAGCGGCAGTCCCACAGACAAAGATTTCATCGGCGATATACAAATCAGAACGAGCCAAGTTACCGACCTGCACTTGATAGCCCAAGTCGTGGGCAATCCTGGTCACACTGCTTTGGGTAATGCCTTCAAGCGCTCCGGCGGAGAGCGGTGGCGTGATGATGACACCGTGGCGGGAGACGAAAATATTTTCTCCCGTGCATTCGGCTACGAATCCATGGGGGCTGAGCATGATCGCCTCGTCGTAGCCTGCCTTGAGAGCCTCTACTTTGGCCAGAGATGAATTGACATAGTTACCAACGGTTTTTGCTGCTGGTGGCATTGTGTTGTGATCATGGCGAGTCCAAGAAGAGATCTTCATGCGTACGCCTTTAGTCAGGGCGTCTTCGCCGAGATACGCACCCCATGGCCAGCAAGCAATCGCCACATCAACTTTACAAGGCAGGGTGTTGAGTCCCATTTCTCCGTATCCATAATAAGCGATTGGACGAATGTAGCAACTCGGCAAGCCTGTCGAGACAACAGTTGCTTTGGTAGCGGCAACGAGTTCATCAACAGAATACGGCAAATCCATTCCCATAATTTTGGCGCTTGAATGCAACCTTTTGATGTGCTCCGTCAAACGGAATATTGCCGGACCATCACTGGTTTCATAGGCACGTATTCCTTCAAATACTCCTGTGCCGTAATGCAAAGTATGTGTCAGGACATGAACTTGGGCCTTGTCCCAGTCGACAAGTTGTCCGTTCATCCAAATTTTCGGTGTTGGTATTAGCGTGGGCATTCCAGGCTCCTAAATAATTGTGTTGTAGGAAGGTTACTTGCCCGCCACACGGGCGGTGATGGTGTTGGCGATATCAGTTGTTGAACCGCTCGTCGGGAGAGCACACGCTGCGCGCATGCGATCAGCCGCAGCGGATTCGTTTAAGAAATCCAGCATCAGGGCTGCCGACAAAATAGCGGCAATCGGGTTTGCTCTGCCGGTGCCAACAATGTCTGGTGCTGAACCATGAACAGGCTCAAACATAGATGGCCCCGTGCGAGCCGGATTGAGATTGGCAGATGATGCCAAGCCGATTCCCCCGCTAACGGCTCCCCCGAGGTCAGTCAAAATGTCGCCAAACAAGTTGTCCGTGACAATGACATCGTAACGATGTGGATCTTGGACAAAATAAATACACGCAGCATCGACATGGTTGTATGTGGTTGTGACTGCAGGAAACTCCTTGGCCACCGCATCAAAGGTGCGTTGCCATAAATCACCTGCAAAAGTGAGCACGTTTGTTTTGTGAACAAGAGTGAGATGTTTGCGCTCTCGCGATTGCGCTAATTCGAAGGCATAGCGCACGCAGCGCTCTACTCCCATGCGAGTGTTGACGCTTCCCTGCGTGGCAACTTCGTTGGCGGTTCCTTTGCGCAACACACCACCTTCGCCGACATAGGGTCCTTCTGTATTTTCACGAATTACAACGAAGTCATGGGGCGTCTCGTGCCCAGGAGCAGTGCCAATAAATGGTCGTTGATTGATGTATAAGTCAAGTTCAAAACGCATCTTCAACAAGAGCCCACGCTCAATTACTCCGGGAGCGACTTCTGGTGTTCCGACTGCGCCAAGCAAGATGGCGTCAAACGCACGCAGTTGTTGCAGAATCTCATCAGAAAGTATTTCCCCGTCGCGCAGGTACCGCGCACCTCCGAGGTCAAAATCAGTCGTGTTAATCTGTACCCCAGCGGCGCGCACTACCTTGAGTGCCTCTTGCGTGACTTCGGGACCAATTCCGTCCCCGCCAATGACTGCAATACGATGAACCATAGGTATTCCATCGTAGAACCCGCCGATAGTCTTTCCCCCCATGAATAAACATCAGCTCTCGCAGACCACCCATCAGCGACTCACTGCAGAAGTAGCCGACCTTGAGAACACCAAATTGCCCGAGGTTGCCCAGAAAATTGGACGTGCTCGTGAAATGGGCGACCTAAAAGAAAATGGTGACTACCACGCCGCCAAAGATGAGTACGGGTTTCTTAACGACCGCAAAAATCTCATCCAAGGAATTCTTCAAGACTCTGAAATTGCTGCCGACCCAGTCGCCGGCGTTGTGGGCTGGCTGAGTTCTGTCACCGTATTATTTGACGGCGACGATCCCTCAGACGCCGAAACATACTTGATTGGCCACATCGAAGAAAGAGTAAACGGTGTCGAAGTCATGAGCCCATCTTCCCCAATTGGTAGCGCACTAATGGGACAAAAATCTGGAGCCACAGTAAAAGTAACGCTTGAAAATGGTGCCACAGTTGTTGTTGAAATCATAAGCGTCACATAACACGACATGTCATTACCCCAAGACGAGCCCTCCATCCCTGACTTGCCACGGGGGCAACATGTCATTTTGCCAGGACGCGGAACAACTTACTTTCGCCAAATAGACGGACCAGCTGGTGCACCGACGCTTGTGTTGTTGCACGGATGGACCGCCACGGCAGATCTCAATTGGTTCACTTGTTACAAGGACCTCGCCAAACATTTTCGGGTCGTGGCAATTGATCACCGCGGACATGGTCGCGGAATCAGAACAACACAACCATTTCGATTGTCAGATTGTGCCGACGACGTCGCAGCATTGGCTGACCAACTCGATATCGCCACATTTATTCCTGTTGGATACTCCATGGGTGGCGCGATTGCTCAACTGATGTGGAAGCGCCACGAATCTCGTGTGCGTGGGCTGGTGCTTTGTTCAACATCTGGATACTTTGCCGACACACGAGAAGAGCGCATCGGCTTTCTGGGACTGCAAGGTCTCGGCGCGTTAGCCAGACTCACTCCAAAGGCGGCACTTGACTGGATCAGCGAAGAGTTGTATCTGCAAAGGAAAACAGCAACGTGGGATCCATGGGCGATGCAACAAGCCGCCAGCCATGACTGGCAACATGTGATTGAAGCAGGTGCAGCACTTGGCAACTACGACGCCCGTGAATGGCTCGGCAATATTGATGTACCCACTTCGGTAATTGTCACGGGCAAAGATCACGTCGTTGCCACAAGTCGCCAAGAAGAACTCGTCGCCAGTATCAAAGGTGCAACAAAGCGCCGACTCGAAGCAGACCACGATGCTGTCTTCACCCACTCAGCAGAGTTTGTGCCGCTGCTTGTTGAGGCCTGCCTTGAAGTAAGCAGCGCAAGCAGTCCGCACACGTTAAATCCGAGCCAATGAAACTTGCCATCAGGTCACGCACCAGACTGCGGCGCAACGCGCGTCTTGCAGCACTGGGCACCCGCGTCGGTATTGGTCATGCCAGCACTGCCGCGCGCAAAATATTTGCCGGCGCAAAACGGCGCGAAGAACTTTCTCGGGCGCGCGAGTTACAAACCGCCGAACAAATTGTCAACGAATTGGGCAACATGAAAGGTGCCCTCATGAAACTCGGACAGATGGCAAGTTATCTAGACGAGGGTCTTCCCGAACCATTTCGTTTGGCACTAGCTCAATTGCAGACGAACGCACCGCCGATGTCGCACGAACTCGTCGAGGCAGTGATTATGCAGGATCTTGGCGCATCAATCTCGGATATCTTTGTCGAGTTTGATCGTGATCCGATCGCTGCGGCATCTATTGGACAAGTCCATCGCGCACTAGCCAAACAACCAGATGGCACATTGCTTGCCGTTGCCGTCAAAGTGCAGTACCCGGGTGTCGCCGAGGCAATCGCTGCTGATCTGCGCACCGCTGATTTACTTGGTGCATTATTGGCATTCGGATTCAAGAGTCTTAATCCACAAGAGATGGTGGAAGAAATAAAAGAACGGCTTACCGAAGAACTTGACTACGAACAAGAAGCCCGCCATCAAATGCTGTTTCATGACTTTTATCGCGATCACCCATTTATTCATATTCCGGCAGTTGTTCCGCATCTTTCCGCGTCTCATGTGCTGACCTCTGAGTTGGTTGAAGGTGCGACGTGGGCCGAGATGCTGACATGGGACCAAAACGAACGAAATCAAGTTGGTGAAGCGATCTTTCGCTTTGTTTTTCGTAGCCTTTATCGCTTTCGGGCTTTCAACGGAGATCCTCACCCTGGCAACTATCTCTTTCATCGCAACGGAAGGGTCACCTTTTTAGATTTTGGGCTTGTCAAACATTTTTCTATTGCCGAGATGGATGCGTTCCAAGGCATGGTCAAAGCAGCAGCAATTGATAACGATGTCGCCGAATTTCGCCGCATCATTGAAGTTGCTGGCATGTTGAGCCCTGATGCGCCTGTAACCACCGAGGACGCTGGTGAATACTTTTCGCACTTCTATGAACCAGTTCGCGAGTCTCGCGTGATGACATGGTCAGGAGAATACGCGTCATCAATCGTGCGACATACTTTTGACCGCACATCACCGATTGCCCAATACTCGACAGTTCCACGTGCTTTTGTTTTCATTCAACGCATTAATTTGGGGTTGTATGCCCTTCTCGGGCAACTAGGTGCAATTGGCAACTACCGTTTAATGGCCGAAGAACTTTGGCCCATGACAAATTCAGCCGCATCAACACCAATGGGCGAGCAAGAAGAAGAGTGGTTGCGCTTGAGAGCAAGGGGTTGACTAGAAAACAGTTTTCAGGTCAAGTCCAAGATCTAGAACTGGTGAAGAATGTGTGAGGCCACCTACAGAGATGAAGTCAATCCCTGTCTTGGCGACTTCTGCTGCACGCTCAATAGTTAGACCACCGCTCGCTTCAAGCATTACGACAACACCCGTGCTTGCCGTGTGATTCTTGGCAATTGTTACTGCCTGCACCATTGTTGCTGTCGACATATTGTCAAGCAAAACCAAGTTGGCACCTGCCACTAGTGCTTCGATTAGTTGATCAAGCGTGTCCACTTCAATTTCAAGGGCAATTGACGGGGCGTGCGTGCGCACCAGTTGAAATGCCTCAGCCACTCCGCCTGCCGCAGCGATGTGATTGTCTTTGACCAAAGCAGCATCGCTGAGCGCCATCCTGTGATTTTGACCACCACCGCAACGCACTGCATATTTCTCGAGGGCGCGCAAACCAGGGGTTGTTTTGCGAGTATCACGAATGACGGTGTCCGTGCCCTTTACAGCATCAACCCAGTTGGCAGTTGCAGTTGCAACACCAGACATGTGACCAAGCAGATTCAAAGCAGTGCGTTCTGCCGTGAGCAACAACTGTGTCGGGGCCTCAACTTGGGCCACGACATCTCCGGCGCGCACGCGTTGCCCATCAGACATAAAGTTCGTGAAGTCACTTGCGAGGGGCCCACAGACTACTTCAATCACCGCCGATGCAAGGTCGAGACCTGCAAGACATCCACTCGCACGCGAGCCAAAGGTGGCAATACTTCGTTGAGCAAGAGGCACAGTCGAAGAACTAGTGATATCGATCCCACCGCCAAGGTCTTCAAGAATTGCTCGGTGCACGAGATCGCAAACATACGAAGAGTCCAGACCAACAGCAACAAGTCGTTTTGAGAGATTATTTGAAAGTTGATGGAGTTTCATTGAGGGGTGATCGTCCCATCAGCATCTATCACCAACAAATGACGCTGCCACTCTGGCAATGCTTGAGTGAAATCGGTGCGACGATGGCAACCCCTGCTCTCAGTACGGGCTGTTGCAGCCGCAACTAAAGCAACGGCAACCGTGAGCAAGTTGGTCGCCTCAAAAGATCGTCGCGTCGCAACAACATCAGCATCTACTTTGTCAAGCAATCGCTGCAGCGTGTCATGAGCCGACCTCAATCCATCAGGAGCACGCAAGACACCAACGTGTTTTGACATCGTGCCCCGTAATTCGGCGCGCAATTCAGCAGGCAAAAGACCACTAACGCGATCATCCTCTGCCGGTCGGATATTTTCGGGTAGCGACCAACTCAGTGAGCGTCCTACCCGAGTGCCCGCAACGACACCTTCTGTGAGGCTGTTGGATGCCAATCTGTTGGCCCCGTGCACACCAGTGCAAGCTGCTTCTCCAACGGCAAATAATCCGATAAGTGAAGTTACTCCGTCTAGGTCGGCTCGTATGCCACCACATGCATAGTGAGCGGCCGGGGCGACGGGTATCAGGTCCTGAACAGGATTGATACCAACAACAAGACACGAAGCAGTAATTGAAGGGAAGCGTGTCACGAATCGGGCACCAATTGATCGGGCATCCAAAAACACATGATCATCCACACCAGCTGGCGACTCTGACATTCGTTTACTGATTGCGGCAGCAACAATGTCGCGTGGCGCAAGATCTTCTTGAGAGTGCACTCCCTTCATCACACGTTCTCCTGCCGCGTCAAACAATATTGCGCCCTCGCCCCTGACAGCTTCGCTGATCAGTGCTTGCTGTCCAGTCGCGTCAGGGCCCGTCCACAACACCGTCGGATGAAATTGAATGAACTCAATGTCTACAATCTCTGCGCCTGCTCGCAGGGCAAGCGCAATACCGTCTCCTGTTACCGCTGGTGGATTTGAAGTTGATGCATACACTTGTCCGAACCCACCAGTAGCAACCACAACTGCGCGCGCTGTGATGTCGCCGACACTCTGCACATCACCGTTTTCATCTAACAGCGCAACCCGAACGCCTGCTACACAACGATGACCTTGTGCGTTATAACCAATCAAGAGATCGAGTCCAAAAGCGTGCTCCACCACTCGAACACCTGCGTGTCGCACCGATTCATCAAGGGTTTTTTGAACTTCTGCACCGGATTGATCACCGCCAGCGTGCACGATACGGTCATGTGAGTGACCACCTTCGCGAGTCAGCGCGATACCGCCGTCATCACCAGGGTCAAATGCAGCACCAAGACGGGACAAGTACCTTATGGCTGTTGGTGCCTCGGTCACTAGTGTACGCACCGCGACTTCGTTGCATAAACCTGCGCCTGCCGCCAGAGTGTCACGCACGTGATTTTCAATCGAGTCATCAGGATCTAAAACGGCCGCCAAACCACCCTGTGCCCATTGCGTGCTACCGGCATCAAGTGTGTCTTTAGTGATCAAAATGACATCGCGCACAGGACGTGCAGCAAGCGCCACTGATAATCCAGCGGCACCAGAGCCCAACACAACGACATCTGTGTCGATCTCCCATGTTGGTTCTGGTGAGGCAAGTCTTTTTGCCATAAATTATTCTCCAGTACGAGACGGTGTGCCGATGGAGATCATTCGCTCTACCGACAAACGCGCTTGATCAGCAATATTTTGGGGCACATCTACAACATCATTGCCATGTATCAACGAATGTTCAAGTTTGTCGGGGGTGATCATCTTCATGTACTTGCAGATTGCTGCAGGATTTATAGGTTGAAATACCGTTAATGCATTGACCTTACGCAGTTGATGCAGCATGCCTGTCTCGGTTGCCACGAGTACCTTGCGTGCAGTTGACTTTTGAGCTGCTTCGACCATTCCAGAAGTTGATAAAATCTTTGTGCGTTCTGCTGGCACCACACCAGAAGAAGCCAAATACATCGCACTCGTTGCACAGCCACATTCTGGATGAATAAGAAGTTCAGCATCAGGCTCAGCAGAAACCATCGCCTTTAACTCTGCGCCATTAATGCCTGCGTGCACATGGCACTCGCCCATCCAAATGTGCATGTTGTCTCGTTTGGTCAGACGCTGCACGTGCGATCCCAAAAATTGATCGGGACAAAACAAAATCTCGGTGTCACGAGGAATCGATGCCACGACATCAACAGCGTTCGAACTTGTGCAACAAATATCTGTCTCAGCTTTTACTGCTGCAGTTGTATTGACATAGCTCACCACCACCGCTCCAGGATGCGATGCTTTCCATTCACGTAGTTGATCTGCTGTAATTGTGTCGGCAAGCGAACATCCTGCTCGCTTATCAGGAATCAGGACGGTTTTGTCGTAGGACAAAATCTTGGCGGTTTCTGCCATGAAGTGCACCCCACAAAAAACAATCGTGCTTTGCGAGACAGAGGCCGCAATACGAGAAAGTGCAAGGGAATCACCCACATGATGGGCGACATCTTGTATTTCAGGTACTTGATAATTGTGCGCCAAAATCACCGCGTCGCGTTGATCTGCAAGCGCCCTTATTCTCTTGGCCCAAACGCCGTGTGAGTGGTCTGACACGCAATCAGGCTATGGGCTCTCTAGCTGGATTCAATAAAAGCAGGACCCTGTGCCCAATAACCATTGATTGCGTCTGCGAGCGACCCTGTCGCCAATCCGGGGTCTGTGATTATGTCATCAGGTTGATCAGCAAATCTTATGACTGAGGCCACACCCTGATTTGAAACCACCACCGTTAGCCGAACGCGTCGGCGCTTGGCATGCTGGCTGGGCGCGCCTTCTACTTCCCCGTTTTCACCTAACGGAGCCGCCCAACCAGTGGTGACGACTGCTGCCGCATCAAACATGCGCCCGAGTGAACTCGATGATGTCTCTAGCAATTCATAGACATCTGGATGTTCAGCCAAAAAAGAGAGCCTGAACGAAGCATCGTCATCTTGAGCAAAAGCCGTCGAGTCAACAACCGTGACGCCGTACAAGCGGGCGGTGGCTAACTCAAATGAGTCAAGTGTTGCATGCAGTCGCTGTTCGACAAATGTTGCGAGCGACACGGTGTCTGGGAGTTCGGGGCATGGCTCAGGAAGATCAAGATTCATACTGACAAAGTGTGCATTATTGCATGCTTCGTGGAAAAAGATCTCTCCGTTGTATTCTGATTATTCAAGTATTTGCTTGTGCTACCTGAGGGAACACATGATCACAACTCGTCCAACAAATCGTCCTTTGACCCCAGATGATGTCACTCCAACTTGGCTGACTGCTGCACTGCACTCAAGTGGGGTTTTGCCAGTTGACACAACTGTGACATCGTTGCGCCATGAAACACTCGGTGGAGGCACAGGTGTTTTTGGTGTCCTCGCTCGATTGGTAGTTCAATACAGCAAGCCAACATCTGCGCCAATTCACATGGTTCTCAAATTGCCAACAGCGGCGCCAGAAAATAAGGCTGTTGCACTCGCGCTTGGTATCTATGTACGTGAAATAAATTTCTTTCGTTATCTTTCCGAGCAGACCCCGACTACTTCGGTTCGTTGCTTGTATTCCGATATGGATACCAATGTTGGGGAGTTTGTTCTGATACTCGAAGAAATAACCCACCTTGACGTTGGCGACCAACTCGGCGGGGCAAATGTTGCCCAACTGGAACTCACCCTTAGAGAGATTGCAAAATGGCACGCCGCATGGTGGATGCATCCAGACCTCGACACTTATGCGTGGTTACCCACCAACGACAGCCCCGTGCAAATGGCCGTTGTTCCTGACATCATGCGTGCTGCATTGCCCGTTATCGAGTCCCAATGGGTGGGGCGCTTAGGACAGGATGCCGTGTCCCTGGGTCGAGATACCGCGGATAACTTTGAAGAGATACTGCGTCGCACGGGTGCCTGCGCCAAGACACTGTGTCACGGTGACTTGCGACTTGAAAACATTTTCTTCAATGCTGATGCCACCGACATTATGTTCATAGATTTTCAGATGATTCTAAAAGCAACCCCTGCTCAAGATGTGCAGTACCTATTTAATTCATCAGTAGAACCCGAGATCTGGCACTCCGATGGCATGCGATTGTTGCATCTATATCATGATGAACTAATTGCGCTTGGCGTCACCGACTACCCATGGTCCTCATTTTGGTCTGAGTTTCGACTGCAATGCTTGTGGGGAATGGTGGCACCAGCATCAACTGTCGGCGGATTTGACATGGGTGACGAGAAAGGCAAACAACTTGCTGAGCGCTGGATGATGCGTGGCTGGCTCTTGCCTACTGCAGTGCAGGCTCGTCAAGAGCTCTAGAAAATGCTAGTTAGCCTCACCAAGCAGACGTGCCGCTCGCACTAACTTTGCCCCATATTTTTTGCCTGGAGTTCGAGATAAACGCTCAAGTGGACCAGACACGCTCAATGCTGCAATCACATCTCCTGCAGTATTACAAATCGGCGCACTCACCGAGGCAACTCCTTTTTCACGCTCTTCAACTGATTCAATCCAACCTTTCTTGGATAATTTCTGGCCCGTCAATAATCGACCTGCACTCCCCCTTGACAACGGCAACAAAGAACCTTCCGGAACGATCCAGCGCAGACCGTGCGTGGACTCAAGTGATATCACGCATCGTCGACCAGCGGATTCGGCAACATAAACCTGCACACTTTCTCCAGTGGCATCACGCAGATCATGAGCGACACGCCGTGCCTCGTCAACGAACGGATATTGCATCTGGGCGCCATGTCCCAGCCCGATGAGCGTTGTCCCCAGACAAAACTGTCCGTCATCAAATCGGCGCACAGCACCATGTTGCTCAAGGGCCAGCAAAAGTCGATGCGCCGTCGCGCGCGGCATACCAGTTGCGTGCACGAGTGTTGCCAATGAATGTGGGCGTTGGGCCAAGGCGTTGAGCATCAAAAACGCCTTGTCAATCACTCCAACTCCTGATACGCTGTCCATTAATTGAGAAGTCTATCCCATATATTGAGATTAATGGGCGCAAAGGATTAACGTTATGGTGCCAAAAACATTGCCGCAAAAGGTGTGGGATGACCATGTCATCCATCAGGCTCCAGATGAGCCGGATTTGCTTTACATTGACCTACATCTCGTTCACGAAGTAACCAGTCCTCAGGCCTTTGATGGATTGCGTTTGTCAGGACGCGCAGTGCGCCGACCAGAACTGACGCTTGCCACAGAAGATCACAATGTGCCCACCGCAGACATTCACCTTCCAATCGCCGACCCTATTTCAGCACGACAGGTGCAGGTTTTGCGGGACAACGCCAAAGAATTCAATGTCACGCTCTTCCCGATGGGCGACCCTAATCAGGGAATCGTTCATGTCATCGGACCAGAGCAGGGTCGCACATTGCCAGGCATGACCATTGTGTGCGGAGACAGCCACACCGCCACTCACGGAGCATTTGGGGCGCTTGCATTTGGTATCGGCACCAGCGAAGTCGAGCATGTTCTTGCTACTCAGACATTGCCGCAGTCTCGTCCGAAGTGGATGGCTGTCAATGTCGAAGGCACCGCGCCAAGTGACGTCACCGCCAAGGACATCATCTTGGCAATCATCGGCACAATCGGTACAGGTGGTGGCATCGGTCATGTCATTGAATACCGAGGAGCGGCGATTCGCGCGCTGTCAATGGAAGGACGCATGACTGTTTGCAACATGTCCATTGAAGCAGGTGCCCGTGCTGGTCTTATCGCACCAGACGACACAACATTTACTTATCTCAAAGGTCGTGCCCAAGCACCAAGTGGCGAGCAATGGACCGCTGCAGTCGAATCATGGCGTAATCTGCACACCGATGACGGGGCGGTATGGGACCGAGAAGTAACTATTGACGCTTCCACACTGCGCCCCTATGTGTCTTGGGGAACGAATCCCGCTCAAGTCCTCAGTATCGATTCTGTTTTGCCTTCACCAAAAAGTGCTTCTGATGCAACTGGTGCTGACACTATTTCGCGAGCACTCGAATACATGGGGCTCAAGTCTGGGACTCGCATTCGAGACATCAGCGTTGACACGGTTTTTATCGGATCATGCACCAACAGTCGCATCGAAGATTTGCGCGCCGCTGCAGCCGTACTCAAGGGCCGCACGGTTACCGTAAAACGCACGATGGTGGTGCCGGGCAGTCATGCTGTCAAAAAACAAGCAGAAGCCGAAGGTCTTGACAAAATTTTCATCGCTGCGGGAGCCGATTGGCGGGAGCCTGGCTGTTCAATGTGTCTGGCCATGAACCCTGACAAATTAGCGCCAGGAGAACGCGCAGCCAGCACGAGTAATCGCAACTTTGAAGGACGTCAAGGACGCGGTGGTCGCACTCATTTGGTGTCCCCAGCCGTTGCCGCAGCCACCGCCGTCGCTGGTCATTTCGCCACGCCAGGGGATCTGCAATGAAAATAGTTCGGATAGTTTCTGGAACTGCGGTTCCACTCAAGCGCAGTGACGTTGATACCGACCAAATCATTCCAGCAGAGTGGCTCAAGCGTGTAGAGCGCACGGGCTTTGAGGCTGGCTTGTTCTCGACATGGCGCGACGACCGCAACTTTGTTTTAAACGATGAGCGTTACGCGGGTGCCACAATTTTGGTTGCCGGTCCAAGTTTTGGGGTCGGTTCGTCACGTGAGCACGCCGTCTGGGCGATACAGCAATACGGATTCGACGCCGTCATTGCGCCAAGCTTCAGTGATATTTTCAGAAACAATTGCACCAAAAACGGACTCATTCCTGTCGTGCTTGATGAAGCAATTGTGCAACAGCTGTGGGACCTCATAGAGACCGAGGCATCAACGGAAATCACTGTCGACATGCAACGTCTATTAGTCGAAGTTCCGTCAGCTGGACTATCTGTTTCTTTTCTGATGGATCCATCGACACAACATCGTTTTTTGAATGGTCTTGACGATATTGGCATCACTTTGTCTCATCAAAGCAAGATTGACTCTTTTGAGACCAAGCGTCCAGCCTGGCTGAGCAAATAATTTACAGAATAAACTTGCGTAGATCGCTCAGTCGAGTGTCATTGCTGAAAATTTCGATTGGTGGTTCAGTCGGGAGTCGAAGTGCTCGTTGGATGATGCGACAAGTGGTGTGCTGATTGTACTCAGCAAGCGTGACTGCCCATCCGTCCCTACCAGCACGTGCAGTTCTGCCAGATCGATGCAAATAACTCTTTGGATCAATGGGTGGTGCATAGTGAATAACAACTCCGATGTCGTCAATATCAATTCCGCGTGCTGCGACATCCGTCGCAACCAAGACATTTATTTCACTCTTTGTAAATCGCACTAGAGCTTTTTCGCGTGCGGCTTGCGTTAGGTCGCCATGAATAGCGGCAGCCTTGGCCCCGAGGTCTAGCAGGTTCTCAGTGACACGATCACATAAACGCTTTGTATCGCAAAACACCAAGGTCTTTCCGCCACCAGCAGCGACCACATTGATCACCCTGTCCTTGTCAAGCTTGTGGACCGCCAGAAACAAATGATGCATTGTTCCAACCGTGTCAGTAGGAGCATCAATTGATACTTCTGTTGGCGATTTCATATAACGCCGAACTAAGTTTCCGACCTGCCCGTCAAGGGTTGCTGAAAACAACATCGTCTGGTGCTCACCCGTGACATGGCGCAGGATCCACTCCACTTGCGGAGTAAAGCCGTCATCGGCCATCCGATCCGCTTCATCAAGGACAACAACTTGAATGTCTTTCATTGAAATTTCGCCGGCCTTCATTAGGTCGATCAACCGAAGAGGCGTTGCCACGATAAGTTCAATGCCTCTGTCAAGCGCATCAATCTGATCATCCCGTGACGCGCCACCATACACGGCAAGCACGCGATGTCCGCACGCTTTGCCGATTGGGTCCAATACTTCTGCTACTTGCAGGGCCAACTCGCGAGTTGGAACCAGCACGACGCCGCGTGGTGCCCGAACCTGAGCAGCAACGTCCATGCGTGCCATCATCGGCACACCAAAGGCAAGTGTCTTGCCAGAACCGGTTCGAGCGCGCCCACACAAATCAACACCGCTCAACGCCACGGGAATAGCTTCAGTCTGGATCGCAAATGGTGCGGTGAAGCCGGCTTTGAAGAGACCGCGATCGACGTTCTCGGGCACGCCGATCGACGCAAACCCGGTGGGTTCATAACGGTCAGCGTCGGCCTGAGGGGTCTGATGGCGCTGGGGCATTTGCTTGTCAGGCTATCTCCCATTGTGCGCCAGAGGCTGACTTGCCACTCGGGATTGACTAATAATTCAAAAAACTGATAAATGATTTCAAAACAAGTATGGTTATTTCTCTTGTTGCGGAATCTTTTCGCACTGAAAGGAAACATCCACGGCCGAAGCCCGATAACACATCGAGCAAAGCCCACCCAGGTTTGGAGTAATTCATGAATGCAGTACTAGACGCCACTCAAACATGTGGACTGAAGGGAATCCCATACGATTGGCAGGCGCTGTTAGTGCCCGCAGAGCCCGCATTCAGCGAAGAACTTGATGATTTAATCAAGAGTCAGTCCCAGATAAGCGTCGAATCAGACTCTTTATAAAGTTCTCTGGCAATTTGGCTTCATCTGGGTGTAAGTTACGGGGGTGACTTACAAATGCCAGAATCTCCTACTTATGTAGCGGCGACAGCCCCATACTGCTGTTGTCGAAACCTCCTGCGCTCTGGCCAGGAGGTTTTTTATTTATACCAACTCATTGAATGCTCTGCAACGAAACAACTTCACTAATTCCACAACTGATCTACAACAAGGAAACGATATGCCGCCAAATAGTGTGACACCTAAAAAAATGGCTTTTGATAAATACACTCCGACTATTCCCGTAGTTCTCGCCGACCGAACATGGCCCAATACGATGATCAAGAAAGCACCTTTGTGGTGCAGTGTCGATCTGCGCGATGGCAATCAAGCGCTGATTGACCCAATGGACCCTGAACGCAAGCGTCGCATGTTTGACGCAGTCGTCAAGATGGGGTTCAAAGAAATTGAGGTTGGTTTCCCTTCTGCCAGCCAGCCCGACTTTGACTTTGTTCGCCAACTGATCGAAGAGGACCTGATTCCCGATGATGTCATTATTCAGGTACTTGTGCAGTGTCGCCCCGAATTAATTGAACGCACATATGAATGCATCAAAGGTGCACCCCGCGCAATCGTGCATTTTTACAACTCGACAAATCCATTGCAGCGCAGAGTTGTCTTTGGGCTGGAAAAAGAAGGAGTGATTGATATCGCGGTGAACGCCGCAAAATTGTGTCGAAAACTTGAGGAAACGGTGCCTGATACGAAAATACGATACGAATATTCGCCAGAAAGTTTCACGCTCACCGAACCAGATTTCGCCATCGAGATTTGCACCGCAGTAATGGATGTCATCGAACCAACTCCTGATAATCCACTCATTCTTAATCTGCCAGCAACTGTTGAGTGCTACTCCCCCAATGTGTATGGCGATGTCATTGAGTGGTTCATTCGCAATATCCCCAAGCGTGATTGTGTTGTTGTTTCTCTGCATCCCCACAACGACCGTGGTTGCGCGGTCGCAGCGGCCGAATTTGGAGTGATGGCAGGTGCTGATCGCGTCGAGGGAACTTTGTTTGGCAACGGGGAACGTACGGGCAATGTCGACATTGTTAATTTGGCGATGAACCTGTTTATGAACGGGGTTGATCCAGAACTTGATATCAGCGATATAGACGCTTTGAGACGCGTCGCCGAATATTGCAATCGCTTGCCTGTTCATCCTCGGCATCCATATGTCGGCGACTTGGTCTACACCGCATTTTCAGGGAGTCATCAAGACGCCATCAAAAAAGGTTTTCAAGTACTTGCCAAGGACTACGACCAATGGGGAGTTCCGTATTTGCCGATTGACCCCAAACATGTTGGTCGCAGTTACGAAGCGGTTATCCGCGTAAATAGTCAGTCAGGCAAAGGGGGTGTTGCCTACATCATGCAAACAGAGCACGGCTTTGATCTCCCCCGACGCTTACAGATTGAATTTTCACAAACAATTCAGCACATCACGGAAGACTCTGGCACTGAGATCAGTCCTCCTCTTTTATGGGCGACTTTTCAAGATCAGTACCTACCAGTGTCGCCAAAATGCATCTTGCATGGACATGAATTGCATAGCGACTCAAGCTCTGGTCTCACCAGCATCACGGCGCAATTGGTAATTGATGGACAACATCAGACCCTGACGGGCCAGGGTAACGGACCGATTGATGCCTTTGTGCATGCGCTACGAACCGGGCTCAGCACCGAGATTGATGTTGTGGACTACGCAGAACACGCCATGGGTCAGGGCTCAGAAGCCACCGCGGTTGCCTATGTTGAAACCACTGACAACGGGGGAAACACTCGCTGGGGTGTCGGAATCGACCCCAACATCATCTCCGCTTCACTTCGCGCCGTACTTGCGGCGTACGAACGTCAAGGTCAAGTCTCTTGAAATACAGAACTTGTGCGCTCTGCGACTAGTTTTTAAGTGTTCCTCGCATCTCATTTCGGAGGAATCGGCACCGCAGTCAAAAACTACTCAGGAGGATTCAAGATGAAAATAAGTGTTGACTTTGATATTTGTGCGTCAACAGGGGCGTGCACTCAAGTTGCTCCAGAGATTTTTGAAGTTCGCAAAGATGGTTACCTCTACATCTTGCAGGAAAGTCCTGGAGAAGAACTGCGCGAAAAAGCAACGCAGGCTGCCGACCTTTGCCCTACTGCAGCAATCACGATCGAAGGCTGATACTCCATCGTGAGTTTTCTCTCGACGCTCAATTCACGATGGGCCGCAACTGGTTCGCTGTTGTGCGTTGGATTAGATCCAGATCCTGACAAATTTCCTAATTCACTGCGCAACGACGTTGGCAGTATCGCCAGATTTTGTATCGATATTATTGATGCCACTGCCGAGTTTGTCTGCGCATTCAAACCACAAATCGCCTACTTTGCAGCAGTCGCTGCAGAGCATCAACTTGAACAGGTCTGCCACCACATTCGCGCCAATCATCCCACCATCCCACTAATCCTTGATGCAAAACGCGGGGACATCGGAGACACCGCCGCACTATATGCCCGCGAAGCATTTGATCGATACGGTGCGCACGCCGTTACCGTGAGTCCATATCTTGGAACAGACAGCATCGAACCTTTTCTGGCACATTCAGGAAAAGGCGTGTTTGTTTTATGCCGTACTTCAAATGCTGGCAGTGGTGAGTTTCAGTCTCAAGTCAGCCACGGCTTACCTCTGTATCAACACATCGCTTCCCGTGCAGCCAGCGATTGGGCAACCAAAGGTGAAGTTGGACTTGTCGTCGGCGCCACCTATCCAGCAGAACTTAAAATTGTTCGTGACATTGTTGGTGATATGACCCTGCTCGTCCCCGGCATCGGTGCCCAAGGTGGCGATCCTCATGCGGTTATCACCCATGGCTCCAATAGCGTTGGCCGTGGACTGATTGTTAATTCTTCTCGCGCCATCCTGTATGCCAGCAGCACCGACCACGCTGCCGGCGCACATGCCGCGGCTCGCGCGGCCGCAGCAACACTTGTATAACCACTCAGTTTTTAGGCGTGAAGAGCCGTGACTTCGATTATTCCGGGTGCTTGACGAAGAGCATCTAGTACCTCGTCTGACACGGCAGCCGATGGAGAAATGACCATCAAGGCAGTTCCTGCGGTGAGCGCCCGACCTACATCCATATCTGCAATATTGACTCCGGCATTTCCGAGCAATGTCCCGACTAGGCCAATCACTCCAGGGCGATCATCATTGCGCACAACCAACATGTGATCGGAAGGCGGCATGTCAGTGATGTGGTCATCCACCATCACGATGCGAGCCTGTCGACGTGGTCCAACAAGCGTTGCCGCCAAGCTGTGACTACCAGCACGAAGTGTTACAAGATTGACATAGTCGCTAATTGAAGAGCCTGTCACCACCTTTGTCTCTTTAATTTCCACCCCTATCGCTGCAGCAATTTGGGGGGCATTCACATAAGTAACTGGATCTGTTTGGGCAATGGAAAAAAATCCTTTAAGCGCACTAAGCGTCAAAATGCGAGTGTCGTAGCCAGCAATCTCACCTGTGACAATGATCTCTAATTGACCAGACACTGAGTCAGTCATTGATGCGAACAATCGACCAATCCGTTCTGCAAGTGGCAGAAAAGGTTTGAGAGTTTCATTTGCATCTGCTGCAGAGATGTTGACTGCATAGGGTACGAAGTCTCCAGCCAACGCCAAATTAATCATGTCGGCAATGTCGTCTCCAGCTTTGTCTTGTGCCTCGCGGGTGCTCGCCCCCAAATGCGGGGTAACAACCACACCGTCTAGTCCAAATAGGGGTGACTGCGTTGTGGGTTCTTTGTTAAAAACATCCAGAGCAGCGCCAGCAATGACTCCGGACTTGATTGCCTCGGCAAGTTCTGCCTCATCAATGATGCCACCGCGTGCCACATTGATAACACGCAACGACGGTTTTGCTTTTAATAACATCTCGCGACCAATCAGTCCGATGGTTTCTTTGTTTTTTGGCAAATGTACGGTCAAAAAGTCTGCTTCTGACACGAGTCGGTCTATGTCCATCAACTCAATATTCATTGCTCTTGCACGCTCTTCTGAGACATAAGGATCAAAAGCAATCACACGCATTCCAAAAGCAGCAGCACGCTGCGCCACCAGTTTTCCAATTCTTCCCAGTCCGGCAATGGCAAGTGTCTTGTCCAGAAGTTCAACACCCTCCCACTTGCTTCTCTCCCACCTACCTTGCACCAACGCCGCATGGGCTTGGGGAACATTTCTGGCGACAGACAACAACATCGCCATCGTGTGCTCTGCTGCCGACACGATGTTTGATTCGGGAGCATTGGCAACCATCACGCCTAGTTTGGTTGCGGCTTCAACATCGACATTGTCCAAGCCGACCCCGGCGCGACCTACCACGATTAGGTCAGATCCAGCTTCAAGCAAGGCCGCATCTACTTGAGTCGCAGAGCGCACGATTAATGCGCGAGCACCCTTGATTGCAACATGCAACTGCTCGGGGGTGAGATCTACTTGAACATCTACTTCATGTCCCGCCTGGCGAAGACGGTCAAGACCACGTTCAGCAAGTTCTTCAGAGACAAGGATGCGAGCCACCTCTATAGTCTCGCCCACAAAACATCAAAAATTACTACCGATTTGGTCCACTTAACAAAACGTTCATATCTGCCACTAGCGTCTGAGGCACTGAAATCACTTCACAAGGGAGAACACCATGACCTATGCCTTCTTAACTGACGAATGGATGGTTGCCGCACGTGCGATTCGCGAAAAATACGCGGCAGAAGCGGCTAAAATTACCGTCACCTTGCGGATCAATCAGACCATCACGGGGGTTCCATTTGGTAGCGGCACGGTTTACGCATTTTTGGATACCTCGAGTGGTGCGGTCAACACAGATTTAGGGGTTCTCGAAAACCCCGATGCCACAATCATCACTGACTACGACACAATGCGCAAGCTTTTGATTGATCAAGACCAAGCAGCCACCATGCAGGCCTTCATGGGTGGCAAAATAAAGGTTGAAGGTGACATGATGAAAATCATGGGAATGCAAACTGCAATGCCTCAGGATGCAGTAGCTAATAAAATTGCGGCGGAAATAAAGGAAATTACCTCTTAAATTTTGCTAGACGGCGGTGCGAAACTCACTGCGATCTGTTGATGTCACCTTCGTTGCCATAAACATTCCCGCTAATGCAAAGACTGCACCTGCCATAAGTGCATATCCAAAACTTTCAATAACGCCACGCGACATCGTGGACTCATGTATTGAAATCATCACAGTCGATCCGACCACTGCACCCATTTGATTCATGAGTTGTTGCATTGCTCCAGCCACTCCTAGATGGTCATCGTCTACTGCATTGGCAACGAGGGCTGTCAATGCGGGTGATGCGAGACCCAGTCCAACACCTGATAGCGCCAGTGCACCTGCAATGAACACATCGCTGGTCTTTAGACCTACGAGCGACAACGAGACCATCGATGCCATAACAAATCCAGCGCCAACTATGCCCGAAGTCCGTTCACCAACTCGCATCGTTATAAAGCTCCCCAACGGTGCCGCAATCGAGAATGTGAGTGGTCTGGCAATGATTAACCAGCCAATATGACTACTTGTCATTCCTAAACCCTTGTCGAGCAACTGTGGGACCATAATGAAGCCACCCATATAAGCGAAATTTGTGAGCGATTGGCTCATAATCGGAAATGCGATATTGGGTGTTCGAAACCAATGCAGTGGCATTAAAGGCTCCTCAACACGGCGTTCAATGCGCACAAATTGCCATAGAAGTATCAACCCGATTGCAATAGAAATAACTATGCGGGGGCTTGTCCACCCCCAAGCATGTCCCCTGCTAATTCCCAACAGCAAAGCCATGGCACCACCACCAAGAGTCAGCGATCCCATCACATCAAACTTGACATTTTTCATTTTGCTGGTTTGAGGAAGGAGCCAAAACGCAACTGCTGCACCGACTACGCACAGTGGTGCTTGCACAATGAAAATTGTTCGCCAACCAATCGACTCCACAAGTGGCGCCCCAAGAACCACTCCCAATACCGGAGCACCTGCTGTGGTGAAACTCCAGAGTGACAACGGCGTCACTCTTTCTTGTGGCTCAAATAGGCGGTTGATATAGGCCATTGCCGCTGGTCCTGTGGCCGATCCAGCACTTGCCGACAAAATTCGAAAAGCAATCATTGATGCGGCGTTCCACGCGAAGGCGGTAAGAATCCCAAAGATGCCGGCGAAGAAAAGCCCCAATACAAACACCCGTTTATGTCCCCATAAGTCACCGGCTTTACCAAAGGCGGGTCCGACAACACCAAAGGCCAACATCGGGCCAATGATCGCCCAGTTCAAAGCACTCACACTCGTATCAAGATCGGTTGCGATTCCCTCAAGCGACACGACCAGCACAGTGATCGTAAAACTTGTCGCAAAGAGACCTGCTAACACCACCGACAAAGTTGCCCATTGACGAGTGACACCCACCCTGCGCGCAATCCTGCGTGGCAACAACATTGTCCACGGAACTACCGAGACTTCATCTACTCCGGCATTTTCGACGGTGATCGTGTCCCGAGGACGCAGGATTTTGTCACTGTCGTTATTGGAATTCACGACTGCTTTCTAGCGCAATGAGGCGGCCATTTCAGCAAGTGCTGCTGTGAGTTCTGCCACGCTCCATCTATCACCATGATCAACTGACTCTGCCATCTCCCATGAACGAACACGAGTGACTTCCCCGCCCTTCACAAAAAATGTCTCACCCGTGAACGCACACTCCTCGGATGCCAAATATGCAACGAGAGGAGAAATATTGGCGGGATCCCACTCATCAAAGGTCGCAGCGTTTTGCGGAACGGCAATGTGGTCTCCAAGACCAGGAGTCGCAAGTGTTAGCCGTGTTCGAGCGGCCGGTGCGATTGAGTTGCTCTTGACATTGAAGCGCGAAAGTTCCTTGGCCAAAATCTGAGAGAATGTTGCGATACCAGTTTTGGCGGCACCGTAATTGGACTGTCCGGGATTTGACATGAGTCCAGACGTTGACGAAGTGTGCACCAGATTTCGTGCACGCGTGTTTCCTGCTTTGAACTGCTCCCGCCAGTACGCGGCTGCCCAACGAGAAGGGGCGAAATGGCCTTTGAGGTGTACTGCAATAACGGCATCCCACTCCGCTTCTGTCATGTTGACCAACAATCTGTCCCGCAAAATTCCGGCATTGTTCACCAAGATATCCAAGTCGCCAAATGTCTCAACTGCCATATTCACTAACCGCTGCGCACCATCCCAATCCGCAACATTGTCGTAGTTGGCGATTGCGCGACCACCCATCGCAATGATTTCATCAACAACTTCTTGTGCCGGGGTAGCGTCCTTTCCAGTTCCATCGTTGGCACCGCCTAGATCGTTCACCACAACTTTGGCGCCTTCGTGAGCAAATAAAAGCGCGTGTTCGCGTCCGATGCCCCGTCCTGCTCCAGTGATGATGGCCACTCGACCGTCTAGTGCGCCCATGATTGTGACTCCCAAATTAATGTGCGACAGGTTTGTCACATCTCTCTGAATAGATTAGGGATGAAACCTAGGGAAACACGAGGTCAACGGTATTGGTGGCAAGCATTTTTGTGTAGTTGCGCACCACCTTGTCGTTGACTAACGCTTTTAATAAGCCCCGTGTGCCATTGCCGGTGACCTTGCCCACGACAAGACCAGCATTTTCGAGACGCTCTTTCACAACGCTCAAAGTTCGTCCATAAATCGCCGGCATCACTACTTGTTTTTGTCCCGAGGACACAGCGACCAGCACTCCTGATCCGCGTGATACTTCCGTACCGATAATCGGAAGCTGCAATGAAACTCGCCCTGCGGCAATGTTCAGCGTGGGGGCCTCGCCCAAACTGCTCAATATCAAACCAAGTTCTGTCAGCTTTGTTGTTGCTTCCTCAACGGTTAACCCGATTAATTTAGGGACTACTCGGGGCGCAGGTCCAGACGACAAGCTAAGAGCAACCTCGGTACCCTTTACTAGAGAGTCACCTGCCTTTAGCGTTGGTTGATCTGGAATGGACCACGAGAGCACGGTGCCGATCGGTACGACTTCATCAGCGACACCTGTTGTCACTGCCACTAATCCCAGAGTGGCAATCTTTGCTTTTGCCTCAGCAACACCTAACCCATTGAAGTCTTCCAACACCGTTAGCGTTGGCCCCTCCGAGACAAAAAAAGTTATCGAGTCACGTTTTTTCACAGCTGCACCAACAGCAGGATCCGTGCGAATGATCTGATCTTTTTGCACGACGTCACTGCGCTCTTTAGACACCAATATTGTCCAGCCAAATTGAGACAATAGATTGCGAGCTTCGGCTTCTGGTTTCCCGACCAACTCTGGAACGAGATTTGATGGGTTCAAAACAGTGTTGTAAGCGACCAAGCCAGCACCAGCAAGCCCTATCACGAACAAAATTGCAAATGAGATCCGCAGTTTCCATCTACGCTTTTTGGGAATTGGAGTCTGGCTTGTGGGGTCTTGAGCCTCAAGAGATCGCAAAAAATCAGCGTCAACTACTGTGGGTTCAGTTGAATCACGTCCAATAATCAGTGGGTCTTCTGGCCTTGTGTTGGTTTGCGCGACTCCAGAGCCGATTGGATCAAAAGCATTGGGCATCGGAAGAAGCGGCGTTGTCCGAATCATGATTGGCGCTCCCGGCTCGGGTTGCGGTGCACCAAATACAGGAACAGTTGTTGAAGGTCTTTCAATTGGCTTGGACGGATCAGCATTGGCGACTTCATCATCAAACAGTCCAACTCCGACAATTTCTATCGGGGACGGACGCGGCAGTTTTTCTGCCGCCTGCACAAGCGCCTGACCAAATTCACGAGGTGTAAAACGCTCTGATGCGTCGGGCCTTCCCGCGCGCTCAAGGACGAACGCAAGCGCACCAAAATCGGCGTTGACCGGCAAAAGTTTTCCAATTCGATTGCTAAACGCAGCAGCAACCGACTCACCAGCAAAGGGAATTGTTCCGGTTAATGCCTCGATAATTGTCAGCGCCAAGGCGTATACGTCACTACCAGTTGTGCGGATAGATCCATCCGCTAACTCAGGTGCGGCGTAGTTCGCCTGCTCGATTCCCAAATTATCAAGGGCACGAAGTGGTGCTCCGAAGCCCACAACGCGCACGCGTCGATCAAGCCCGAATATCAATCTCGATGGCCTAATGTCGCCGTGCACAATCTCTTGTTTGGAGGCCGCGTCAAGGGCACGACATACATCAATTCCCACAATCAGCGCCTGTGATGGCGTGAGACGGCGACCCCGATCCAGGAACTCCCTCAAGGAACCTCCAGCCAGACGCTGCCCTACGGTGTAGACGTATCGTGTGCCCCCAATAGTCACGTCACCATGATTGAGCATCGCCTCAATCACTGGGTGTTGCAACGACATCGCCGTCTGACACTGGCGCTCAAATCTGCTCAGAGCATCTTCCGGGGTCGTTGAGCCAAGCGAGATATCGACTAGTCGGCTCAGTTCTGTTAGGCGAACACCTAGAGTTTCATTAGACAACAAATCAATTGCGTCGAATTGGGCAGTGCCCTTGGCAGTGAGACCCGAGTCAGCCTCGATCCGGACTTGATCTAATCTGTACCGTCCCGCAAGAACAGTTCCCAAGACGTTCTCCGACCAACTCATGACCCATGAAATCTACCGTTTTTGGCTCGTGCATGGTGCCAAAGGCCCCTACAAGAGCGAGAATAGAGGCGTGAAAATGTCGTTTCAGCCCACAAAATTAGCGATTCCGTTGGGTTTTGCCTTGGGCATCATTCTGATAATCGCAGGACTCAACTCAGCCCGAACCGGTCGAGATGCCCAAAAACTACCCGCCGAAATCGCCAGTATCAATCCAGGGCCTGGAGACATCGTGCTCCGTCAGTCACAAATCTTCGTTGATTTTGCCGAGGGCTACAACGCAGTGTTGATTTTGGACGGACTAGAACTAGAAGTGACTCGTTTGGATGAACTCTCTGCCGCTAACGGGGAAATAATAAGGCCAGGGGCACAGGTTGAACTTCCGGCAACGGCGATCTATGACCCCGGAAACTTTACGATCTCATTTCAGCCTCAGGTTGGAGCCGAAATCGCTGGACTCTTTCAGGGCAAACACACCGCGTCCGTGTTGTTTTGGAAGATTGACGAGACGCGCGAGCGAGCAAAATCGTTTACATGGGATTTCAGCGTCAACTAAATACCCGTTGAGGTGGGTGGCAGATTTCCCGTCGCCAACAGATATTCAAAGCCCTCTTGATCAAGGATCGGGATCTTTTGTTCTTGGGCGCTAGCCAGTTTGCTCGCGCCTGCGCCCACACCAGCAACCACTGCGAACGTTTTTGCACTCACCGATCCTGGGCTTTTACCGCCACGGTCTGTGATTGCGCTCTGCGCACTTTGCCTCGAATAATTCTCCAGCGTGCCGGTGACGACGACTGCTTTACCAATCAGGGTCTGTTCTGCCGTCGAAATAATTACATTTCCAAAGTCCACACCGGCACGACGAAGCTTTTCAATAATGCTTGCATTTTCTTTTTGAGAAAACCATTGAGAGATTGATTCGGCAATGACATCTCCGACGCCACCAACTTGAGCAAGTTGTTCGGATGTTGCTGAACTAATTCTGTCAAGATTTCCAAATGCACGAGATAGTGACTCTGAGGCGGCTGGTCCTAGGTGTTTGATGCCAAGAGCCGTCAACAACTTTGGCAGAGGTCGCCTCTTGGAGTCATTAATGGCGTCAATTAAATTTATCGCACTTTGTTCGGCAAATCCATCAAGAGTGAGCAACTGCTCGATAGCAAGTGAATACAGGTCTCCGACATCTTGCACAAAACCCTTTTCACTGAGCGCAGTTACTGTGCGTTCACCGAGACCCTCAATATCCATTCCTGTGCGAGATGCATAATAAATAATCCGCTGATCACGCTGAAATGGACACGATGGTTCAACACATTTCGTGTCTGCTGCGTCGTCTTGCTTTACTAAAATGCTGCCAATCGGGCATGGGCATACGGTTGGAAAGGTCCAAGCAACAGCGCCTGCTGGACGCAGTGACAATACTGGCCCCACAACTTCGGGGATCACGTCTCCTGCCTTTCGCACGACCACCGTGTCGCCTATACGGACGTCTTTCAGTGCCACTTGGTCGCGATTATGCAATGTGGCCATTGACACCGTGGAGCCACCGACGAACACGGGGTCAAGCACCGCAAATGGGGTTGCCCGTCCTGTGCGACCAATTGAAACGCCAATATCTTGCAGTATGGTATGGCGTTCTTCCGGTGGAAACTTGCAGGCGATCGCCCACCGTGGTGCCCGTGACGTGAAACCCAATATCTCGCGCTGAGCCAGACTGTCAACTTTGACAGCCACACCGTCTATTTCGTAGCCCAAATCATGACGATGCGTTTCCCAGTATTTACAAAATGCAAATACTTCTTCCAAAGATGACACAACTTTAATTTCTGGATTGATAGGAAATCCCAAACTCCTCAGATATTGCAGAGTTTCGGAGTGCGATGAAAAATTTTCTCCGCCCACAACCTCTCCGAGTTGATAGGTCCATAAAGACAACTCGCGCGATGCCGTGATGCGTGAATCTTTTTGACGGAGACTTCCGGCCCCTGCATTGCGCGGATTCACCGGCACCGCGACTGGTTGTTTACCATCTGCAACTCGACGAAGATTTTCTTCTTCTTTTTCGGCCCGAAATTTTTGGAATGCAGACATCGACATGTACACCTCGCCACGAATCTCAAGAATCTCAGGCACTGGCGCCAACAATCCACCCACAATCGTTGCTGGTATTGAGGAAATTGTGGCGACATTCGCTGTGATGTCTTCACCAACTTGTCCGTCGCCACGAGTTGCTGCTTGCACAAGAAGCCCTTGTTCGTATCGGATACTCACTGCAAGACCGTCAATTTTTAGTTCACACACATACTGCACTGGGGCATCACCCAAAATCTTGGCCACTCGTTCTCCCCATGCTTGCAACTCAGTGGCATCCATTGCATTATCTAGACTCGTCATTGGCACCCGATGCCGAACTGGATCAAAGGTCGTCACTGGGGCAGGACCAACCAATTTTGTTGGTGATGTGAGATCGTTCAGTTCGACAAATTTTTCCTCAAGCACACGCAGTTCACGAACCAGCGCATCAAATTCGGCATCGCTAATTTCTGGCATATCCTCGGCGTGGTACAGGTGGTTATGGCGAGAGACGAGTTGGCGCAACTCGTCATAGCGTTTCGACTGCTCAACAGACGGCGTCATTGGAGGTTTTGGTTTGCTTGCCATTCCCTACAAACTACCCACGGGCTGTACGACAACCCATGAAACAATGTCCCTGCTCAAGAACCAAGCGTCAATCGCGACGCCGTCGCTTGCTCTTGGACCTTTAATGAAATTTCGTCAACTAAGCCCATGACTTGAATTGCAATTTCGTCCGTATGCATTCCAAGACCGCATACCGGCGTGACAATGCTTTGTTTCCGAAGCAAAATTGGATCTACTCCTTTGCGCACCAACGAACACCACATTCCCGTCAGCGATTTCCAAGCCCTATCTGCGGCAGTTGGAATTGGCCCATCTGTTCGCAATGCACCCCAGGCAATGATGCCCCCCAGTTCGAGATGCTCGGTGATGCGACTCGCGACTGCTTCGATGTCAGCAATTGCTCGTCCACTCGGAACTGGAATTGAGAGCACAGCGGCACCCATCGAAAATAACGCCGTCCACTCAGAGTCAGCACAACAATGAATTCCGTTGAGATTGTCGGGTGAGATCGCCGCCAACGCTCCTGAGACCAAATCAACAATTGCATCAGGTGACACATCACTCTCACCTGCCAATGCCTCCGTGAGTAATGGCTCATCAACCATAATTAGTTGAGTGCTTGCGGGCAACACCGCTGCCACAATATTTTCCAGGGCTTGAATATGTGAACGCACCGCACGCAGTGCCAGATCAAATGCAATCACTGTAGGCACTCCAGTGCGCACAAGTGTCATTCCAAGTGTGACGGGACCAACAAATTGCCATTTAATTAATTGCGAGTTACGTCTCGCTCCAGCAACATCAAGGAACGCCCGATAACCAACAAAAGCATCGTCGGTAATATCTGTGACAATCACCGAGTCTTTCTTCAGCATGGCAACATCTACGCTGATCCCGCCGTACTGTCCCACGGTCACACCTTCGATTCCAACGAGTGCTTGAGCAATCATGGCTTCAGCAGGAGACCTGCGGGGCAATGTTGGCATTGTGGGAATCGTTGTCGCACTCCAGGCGAATTCAGCGGCCACAATCACGTCACGATGGGGAAGGCTTCCGACGCCCATTGATTCTCCTGGGCGCAAAATTGGTAATTGATTTATTGTCATCACTGCCCCCCTTTTGCCCTAAATATTCTTGACTGTCAACTCTTTCATTACACCAAATACTCAAGTCGCTCAACGAACCGTGGATCTCTGACCTCAACCGAGCAAGATATAGAGGTGCGCTCTCAGAGAATCAAGGCTCTTTGGTTTTTTCGCGGCCTTTGGTTACTTATCGCAATCGCCAATCCATGGGATCTTCTCGCGCGTCATTCAAACCCAGTCAATATGGTCTTGCAGACTCTTGGCTGGAGTTTGTGGGCAATCGGAGCAATCGGCATTTTCGCCGTCTTGCCTGCAGGGCTTACCGCCATTCGACTCATCACCCCAATGATGTTTGTGGCCTCGGTAGCTGCATTACCCCACGCCCTAAGTCACGACCTCTCGCTGCTGCTGACTTTTTTTGCGATATTTATAACTGCTTTGTGCGAAATTGCGCTCTTGTTGCCAAGCATCAACAATTCAATGGTGCAGGGTGGTGCCTACGGTAACGAGAATCGCCTTGCACTGCGCACCCCTGTTCCGTATCTTGTCCCTGCTGTTGTCACATGGGCACTCACGGCTGCATCCACGATCGGCGCGCCACTCCTACTCGCTAGCAAACAATGGATTATCGGTGGCGGTGTTGCTGTAATCGCACTAGGGCTTTTATCTGTTGTTCCTCAGCGCATGCACCGTTTGTCGCGACGCTGGCTGGTTATCGTCCCATCAGGAATCGTGATCCATGATCATTTGGTACTTGCCGAGACGATGATGCTAACGACATCAAATATTGCCGATGTAGTTCTGAGTGATACTCCCGCCACAGAAGCAGACCTTACAGGGGGAGTTTTTGGTTCACGACTCATCATCACCTTGCGTGAGTCAGAAAAGGTCGTTATTTCTGCAATGACAATGAAACTTTTGAAAAGCAGTCAAGGCCTTCATGTGCAATCATTCGCGATTGCACCTTCAAGCCCCACTCACTCACTCCAGCAAATACAAAACCGAATATCCCGTTCAACTAACGAGTGATTACGCCGCCACCCAAGACAAATCTGTCCGAGACATCATAAAAAACCACCGTTTGACCCGGCGCAATCTTTTTTTGGGGAGTTTTCCAGTCCACCCGAGCCATATTTTTGTCGACAAGGCTCAGAGTTCCCTCAAAACGTGCTCCGTGGGCACTGCCCTGAACCAAAATTGTGGTCGGCAAATTGACGGCATCTTTTTGGTACGGCCAAGACAATCTGTTGAGCATTATAGAATTTACATAAAGATCTTGTTCTTGACCAATAACAACTTTTTGATTGGGAACATCAACATCCAAGACATAACGCGTTGGTCCTCCACCCAAATTAAGCCCACGACGTTGCCCGACAGTGACGAGTTCCACCGCGTCAACTTGTCCAGCAGCGACCCCGTCAGTATCCACAACCTCAGCAGACCGAAAAGCAATTCGCGAGCCCAAGAATCCCTCTCGTCCCGACGTGCTCCCAATAAAGCAAACATCTTGGCTATCTGGTTTTCCAGCCGTTCGTAATCCGTGTCGGTGGGCAATCTCGCGAACTTCTGATTTGTTCATCTGCCCCACCGGAAACAACGTGTAAGCCAAGTCATCTTCCTTGAGCATGTGCACCACGTAACTCTGATCTTTTTTGGGGTCTTCACCTCGCACAACACGAAGTTCACCCCCTGCTGACGGCTCAATTCTGGCGTGGTGTCCAGTTGCCACTGCATCAAAACCCAGTGCGCGGCCCCGCTCAATAAGACGATCAAACTTCAGGTGACGATTGCACTCAATGCAGGGGTTTGGAGTTATTCCGTCAACGTGCGCTTGGATATATGGTGCGACCACATGCTCATTGAATTCTTCAGAAAAATTAAAGACCAGATGATCAATGTCTAATTGTTGGGCTACACGACGGGCATCATCAACGTCGCTGACGGAGCAACATCCCGTATCGCTTTCACCGCCCCACAATCGCATTGTGACACCCACCACATCGTGTCCCTGGTCGCGCAGAATCAGTGCTGCTACTGACGAATCAACTCCACCAGACATCGCCACAAGAACTTTCATTGGGCCGGCACTTTACGCTGACCAGCCCGTATCAGCTGTGTTGCCGCTTGAGCAACTGCATTGATCGCGATATCGATATCAGATTCGTTCGTGCTGTGCCCGAGACTAAAGCGCAAGGCACCTTTACTACGCTCTGGTGGAACCCCCATTGCAAGTAATACATGCGATGGCTCCATCGCCCCGCTCGCACACGCTGACGCCGCAGATATACAGACACCATGCTCATCTAGTAGGTACAACAGTGACTCGTTCTCAAGACCTTCTAGACACACGTGGACGATTCCGGCCACGGTGGGCGTTTCCAACGTTCTCTTGGCACAATCAACTGTCATCTCAAGACCTTCTAAAAGACGAGATCGCAGCATGCCAATACGATGCGTTTCAGAAACACGTTCATTATCGGTGAGTCGCAATGCAGTTGCTGTGCCGACTATTCCGGCCACATTGTGCGTCCCGCTGCGCCGATCTCGTTCTTGTCCACCACCAAAAAGTAATGGCTCAAGCATGATTCCTTCGCGCAAAACCATGATTCCGACTCCCTTTGGTCCACCGAATTTATGTGCCGACAATGTCAGCACATCAACATGAGCCCAGATATCTCTCAGATCCATCCAACAGGCTGCTTGCACTGCGTCTGTGTGCAATACCGCCTCAGGAAACACTCTTCGCACAGCTCTAGACACTTCTTGGATATCAGTTATTGATCCGACTTCGTTATTGACAGCCATCGTCGACACCAACGACACGTCCGACATTTGTCGCAAGGTATGTCTTAATTGAATCGGATCAATCACGCCAGTATCTGTGACTGGCAATATCCGACCCTTAACATGCTCGACGCAATGCAGCACCGCATGATGCTCTGCCGATGAACACACTGCGATTCCGCCACGACGACGAATCGTTCCAAGCACTGCAGCATTGGCGCCCTCAGTACCTCCACCCGTAAAGACAACTTCTCCTGGCCGACAACCAATAACCTCGGCAACATTGTCTCGCGCCTCATCAATCACCCGACGAGCATCTCTAGCAAAGCGGTGCGACCCTGATGGGTTGGCATAGACCTCATCGTGGAAAGGCTCCATTGACTGCGCAACAGCGGGTCTCATTGGCGACGTGGCAGCGTGATCAAGGTACACATACTGACGTGTAGATCCATTGTTGCTCACGCTCTCAGGCTACCGATGCATGCGACCTGCAGGTGGCGTGGTGTACTGAAGCAGTGCCAAATTTGCCACATCGCGAGCAGACCAATGAATACGGCCTACCTGGGTATGGTGCCTCCAGTTACGGCGATGCCTTTGCTGACATCTATGACGAGTGGTACGAGTCGCTAGATGACGCTGATTTCGTGCGATTTATGACAACTCATCTTGACACCTACTGCGCACAACGCGATGCTTTGATTCTTGAATTGGGCGTCGGCACTGGTCGACTGCTGGCACAACTCATAACCGCTCGCCTCCAGAAAGACAGCCTAGTAGGCGTCGACTCGTCAGCGGCAATGCTCGCTGCATTGAGTAAACGTGGTCTGCCATCACGCGTCAGCACGATGTGCTGTGACATGTCGCGTGATTTGCCACCAGGCTCTTTTGATCTTGTCTTTATCGGTTACAACACAATTTTTAACTTGCCGTCCGAGCAATCACTCAGCGCATGTTTGTCGCTTGTCGCCTCTCGCATTCAGCCTGATGGTTTTTTGATAATTGATGCCGTTGTCCCCAATGATGCCGATGGCGACAATGTTTCGGTGCGCAGCATTACGACTGACAGCGTTGTTTTGAGCATCAGTTCACATAACAAGGCATCACAACACATCAGTGGGCAATTCATTGAGTTCTCCAAAACAGATGGCGTTCGTTTGCGACCATGGGTTCTCACCTACTGGACACCATCGCAACTGGACACCATCGCAACCGTGGCAGGGCTTGAACTTATGGACCGATATGCCACAGGAGATGGCCAACCGTTCACATCTGATTCACCTCGACACATAAGCAGGTACCGAACATCGCGCTAAAGACACCTATTTGTGGTGTTGTGGTCGTATCCTTGTCCTTACCGTGAGTCAACTACGCCTAAACCTCCTAACTGGCCGATGGGTAACGGTCGTTCCCAATCGGGCCAAGCGAACAAGTGATTTTGCTCCTCGCACTTTGCATGTTGAAAACGATCCCGATCGCTTGTGTCCGTTTTGTCCCGGCAACGAAGACCCGGGTGTACCCACTCTTGAAACCCGCGACGCAAACGGTGATTGGACGATGCGGGTCGTACCGAATAAGTATCCTGCTTTTGAGGGTGACGACACATTGGCTGTGCGCAATCTCGGACCCGTTCATGTCATGGCCGAAGCAAGTGGTGTGCACGAAGTACTAGTGATTTCCCCGAACCATGATGCTCGCATGAACAATTTTAGTGATGAAGCTATGAAAGACATGATGCTCGCACTCAAGAGCAGACTTCTTGCCCATACCGATACGCCCAATATTCGCTACACCCAAGCATTTATCAATCATGGTCGCGAAGCGGGTGCGTCTCTTGCCCATCCCCACGGCCAATTACTCGGACTTCCTTTTGTTCCTGGCGAGATCCTCGAAGAAGAACGTGCTTTCGAGCGGTTCAAGGGTGGATGTCTTTTGTGCACCACAATTGAAGCCGAGTCGGTTGACAACAAGCGCTATGTTCTTGAAAACGAACATGCAGTTGTCATTTGTCCGTTCTGGAGTAGCGGGCCCTTTGAGTTACTAATTATGCCGCGCTCACATGACTTGCATCTTGGGGACTCAAGTGATCAAGCTCTTGCCGGTGTTGGGCGGGCGATTCGCGATGGGCTCGCTCATTTGGTGGCGGTACTCGGTGACATTGCTTTTAATATCGTCTTCCATACGGCCCCAGCCCATCACTCGGGTATGTATCACTGGCACATCCATCTGTGGCCAAAACTAACGACTACTGCCGGCTTTGAGCGAGGCACTGGCGTCATGATCAATCTTGTTCCTCCAGAAGATGCGGCAGCAGAATTACGCGCGGTGTCCGCAACTGTCTAAGACTATTTTGATGAGTAGGATCACAGTTTCAATTGACATCGCGACGTCTCCTGAACAACTTTGGAGTATCCTCGAACCAATCGAACGACACGTTGACTGGATGGCTGACGCTGTTGCGATTCGATTCATCGGTATCCAGAATCGAGGTGTCGGAACTCAATTCTTCTGTGACACCAAAGTTGGTCCGATTAAATTGGTAGATCAAATGAGCATCACCTCGTGGGAGCCAGGTCGACGCATGGGCGTCAAGCACATCGGCATCGTTACGGGCACGGGTGAGTTCACGCTCTCTCCCATAAATGAAGGTGCTGGAACAAGTTTTATTTGGACGGAAGAACTTACTTTCCCTTGGTGGCTTGGCGGCCCCATCGGTGCATTTATCGGGGGGCGGATTGTTTTATCAGCCATCTGGCGACGTAATTTAAAGGCGTTGAAAAAACTCGCAGAGTAGATTCAGCCCAAAGCGCGCGCAAGTGCTGTCGCTCCGACGCCAAGTACAATCACGAGCACGAGTGGAGCTTTTTTCCATGTCGCACCTACCGCCACGAGCAATCCAGCCAGGCGTGCATCAACAGAGAAATCCTGCGCAGTCGTAAAAGTATCTTTTGTAATCAGCGCTCCAAGCAATGCCGCTGGAATGAGAACCAAACATTGCTGTACGACGGTTGGAAGTTGTCGTCCTCCCAACGCCACCACTCCCAGTGCTTTGAACCCATAAGCCCCAACAGCTAACGAAACCACGAGCCACCAACTCATTTGATTTCTGCTCCAGATTTGCTGGGCGAAACTCCAAACAATATTCCCAAAGTTGCAACCAATATCGGCAAGCCAATCGGAAGAAAAGGGGCCAGCGATGCCGATGCAATCGCACCAAATAACGCTGCCCGCCGACCATTACGGGTGCGCAGGTGAGGAACAATCATGGCCGTAAACACGACCGGAAATGCTGCATCGAGTCCGTATGTCTCGGGATCAATCGAGTTGCCAACTAGGGCTCCGATCAATGTGCCGATATTCCAAAAAACGTACAGGCAAATTGCACACGACCAAAACGCCCATCTACGCAATCTCAAGTCGTCATGTGCCGAAGCCAGCGCGGTAGTTTCATCAATCACGAAATGAGCTGCAAGAAGACGCTTGCCGAGTGATCCCTGCAGTGTCGGCGCCAGACTTAATCCATAAACACTATTGCGTGCTGCCAATAACAAAGACCCACCGAGAGCACTTGCCACGCTTCCGCCAGCACCGATCACGCTGACCGCAGAAAATTGTGAGGCACCGGTAAAAACAAAAAGTGATAGGGCGCAAGTTTGCATTACGGAGGCCCCGCTGGCAACCGACACAACTCCAAATGAGACGGCAAAGACACCAACTGCAACACTTATAGCAAGAGCCGAGCCAACGATCTGTCGAACGTCAGCAGGAATTGATCCACACTTTTTCACGAGGCCTATTCCCCTATGAAACTGGCTTTGCCTGGACCTGCTTCGAGAAAACTCGCTACACCAGTTTGACTATCTTGCGTGAAAAACACCTGTTCAAATAAACCACTTTCTAGCAATAGTCCATCTCGCAACGCCATGCTGGCTCCTTTGTCCACCGCGCTCTTGATCAATCGTTGCGCCTGCAGTGCCCCCGAGGCCAGTGAAACCGCTAGCTCTAAGGCTCGTCGATGCAGTTGTTCTGGTTCAACAATCTCATCGGCTAGCCCAATCCGAAATGCTTCATCAGATTTCACCTGTCGTCCTGTCATCATTATTTCTTTGGCCCGACTTCTACCAACAATGCGCTGCAATCGCTGAGTGCCACCACCGCCTGGAATAATACCAAGCAAGATTTCTGGCTGACCAAATACTGCTTTGTGTGACGCAATGCGATAATCGCATGCCATAGCAAGCTCACATCCACCGCCCAAAGCAAATCCGCTTACCGCGGCAATCACCATTGATGGAATCGCTGCCACCGCGTCCAATGCACTGTGAAATGCTGCGCTTATCGCCCGTGCCTCGGTTGGACCCCCAAACTCAGAAATATCTGCACCCGCGGCAAATAACCGATCTCCACCAGTCACAACAACCGCACCAGCAGGAGTATCGGTGAGATCAAGTGCGATTGCATGCAACCGGCCCAAGACGCCCAACGACAACGCGTTTACCTTGGGATTATTGAGCGTGATGACAGCCACTCCGTTTGAGTGACGTTCAAGTAATACAAGATCTGACATTTTTTATGCTCCAACTCCGCGAAGCATCTCGTCTGCCGCAGTCCATGGATCGGTGAGATTAGACAAGACATCAATTTGCAGTCGCTCCCACCTTTCACCAGTGCAAATGTCTTTTGCTCGATGTTCTAATCGTTGAGCGATAATTGCTCGTAATTCTTCGCGGAGGCGAAACGACCGACGCTCTATCAGGGCACCTGACACTTCAATTGTTCCACGATGTTTAGAAATTTGATCCCATAGCTCGGCGACCCCTTCACCAGTGGTTCCAATAGTGCGCACAATCGGGGGCTGCCATGCATCATGAGGCAGATCACCTAGTTCCAACATTTGTTCGATATCACGGCGCGTCTCTTCTACGCCTTTTCGGTCTGCTTTGTTGATTACAAAAATATCCGCAATCTCCATGAGCCCTGCTTTGTTGGCTTGCACCGAGTCTCCCCAACCTGGATTCAAAACAACAACAGTGGTGTCAGCCTTGCCCGCAATCTCGACTTCAACTTGCCCGACACCGACAGTTTCTACAAAGATATTTTTTCGACCCACTGCATCCAGCAAGCGAATTGCTTCTGGTGTCGCCAGCGACAGCCCACCTAAATGTCCCCGAGTTGCCATCGATCGGATAAAAACTCCGTCGTCTGTGGCATGGTCTTGCATGCGCACTCGGTCTCCCAAAATTGCACCACCTGTAAACGGTGATGATGGATCAATTGCCAGCACCGCTACATCCATTCCCAATTTGCGCAGGTGTCCAATGATTGCGCTTGTCAGCGTGCTCTTTCCTGAACCTGGCGCACCAGTGAGACCTACCGTGTAGGCCTCACCACTCCTTGAGTACGACAATCGCCCCAGCACTCGCGCTGGCTCGCCGCCACGCTCCAGTAAAGACAATACCCGCGCAAGCGCCCCACGGTCGCCATTGCAGGCACTCGCAAAAAGTTCTTCGGGCGTACTGGTTCGACGACCCACTTAGGCGACCTGTACAACCTCGGTGACGCCGTCAATGCGATCTTTCATTATCCGCTCAATTCCGGCTTTCATTGTTTGGTCCGAAGCCGGACATGTCGTGCATGCCCCGACCAGAGTGACTGACACAACCCCAGTTTCTTCATCTACCTCGCGCAACACAATGTCTCCGCCATCAGCCTGTAAAGCAGGGCGAATAACTTCAATTGTCTCTTCTACCATTTGACGCATTGTCACATTGAACGCTCCATTGTCATTTACCACGATACTGCCCCTACGATTCAGAATCATGTTGGAACGAACAGTCTTGCTCGCCCATCAGGGTGGCTGGGATGAAATACTCTATGTTTTGGGACCAATCTTGTTCATCGTGGGCCTTTTACGCATTGCCAACACTCGAGCCAAACGACCAAATTCTTCAGAGTTGCACTATGACACTGATTCAGACACTGCTCCTAGTGCACCCGACTGATTGATGCCCCTAATCGGGCTAATCGACCAACAAGATCGTCATACCCGCGGTCAATGTGATGAATATCTCGAATCTCTGTCATTCCTGATGCGGCTAAACCGGCAACAACGAGGGCCGCGCCGGCTCTGATATCAGGTGCATGCACAACAGCCCCAATTAAATTTTCAACACCCCGCACAAGTGCATGATGACCGTCGATCGTTATATCTGCCCCAAACTTTCGCAATTCTTCAATGTATCGGAATCGTCCCGGATATAAATTCTCTGTCACGACTCCCGTTCCGTTTGATACTGCCAACATAGTGACTAGTAATGGCTTGTAGTCCGTAGCAATTCCTGGATATGGCAATGTTGAGATATCAACGGCCGACAAACGTCCCTCTCGGCAAACTTGCAGACCATCAGTAGTGGGTGTGATTTTCATCCCCATGTCCTTAAAACGACTGATCAGCATCTCCATGTGCCCTGACACCGCCCCCTTGACATGAATATCTCCACCACACATTGCAACTGCTGACATATAAGTTGCCGCTTGCACGCGATCCGAGACAACTGTGTGCGTTGTGCTTTGCAGACTTGACTGAGCAACCCCTTGAATTACCAACTGCTGCGTACCATCACCTTGTATATCTGCCCCCATTGACCGCAGCATCAAGCACAAGTCGCTAATCTCTGGTTCTCTTGCGGCATTGGCAATGCGAGTTGTTCCCACCGCACAAACTGCTGCCATTATCAAATTCTCCGTGGCACCAACACTCGGAAAATTAAGCATGATATCTGCACCATGTAGACCTGTTGTGCGTCCAATCAGGCCTTCATCGGTAAAAATAAATGTTGCGCCCATCGCCTCAAGACCACGCAGATGAATATCAATTGGGCGCCCACCAAAGTCGTCACCTCCGGGCAATGCAATGTCAACTTCACCAAAACGACCCAGCAGTGGACCAACAACATTGACTGACGCTCGAATACGGTCAACAACTTCAAACGGCGCAACAGTGCTGATATTGCCCGAATTCACAATGCGCAACTTTTGCCCGTCTAGTTCAGGCTCAAGTGAATCTCTCTTTTCAATCCGCAGCCCTAGATGTGTGAGCAACTCAGACATGATGTCCACATCATCAATGCGGGGCACGTTGGACAGCTCATAGACCCCATCGGCGAGTAGGGCCGCAGCCATCAACTTGAGCACTGAATTCTTTGCACCAGGGACCGTAATTTCACCTTTGAGAGGATCACTGTGAGCCACCACAACCACCTCGGACGACTGATCTTGGGGCAAAGATGAAAACTCAGTCACGGCTCTAAGTATGCTCCCGCCGTGCCCAATTCGCGAAGTGTTCTTGGTATGTCACTGCCTGTATGGATTTCTCCACCAGACTCACTTAGCCCGCATCAGCGTAAAGTACTTTTGCTTTTAAGTTTGGCGTCAATGTCATACGCCTTCGTGAATACCCTTTTTACTCAAACTGTGGCATTTGCTGCTGAGGAGTTTGAAATATCTGCCTCAAGTCAAGGCTTTGCTGCCGCCGTCGTGCGCTGGGGAATAATCATCTCATTTCCGTTTGTCTTTCTTGCAGATCGTCACGGGCGCCGACGCATAGTTATTTTGATGGCCTGGCTGGCGCCATCCATTTCAGCTCTCGGTGCGCTTTCACCATCTTTTCCGTTCTTGGTCGCCACACAGACAGTGGGAAGACCATTGGGTCTTACCCTTGAAATCCTGATTGCTGTCATCACAGTTGAAGAGATGCCAAAACAATGCCGCGCCTACGCCATGGGAGTACTAGCCGTTGCGAGCGGAATTGGAGCCGGCGTTGCCGTAGCAAGTTTACCATTGGCTGACATTGGCATCTCTACATGGAGATACATCTACTTAATTGCTTTGATCTGGCTGGTAGTTGCCTCATTACTTTCTCGTCACTTACCCGAAACACAACGCTTCATTGACCACGCAGGCCATCAGACATCCAGAGATGCAACTGAGAAATATCGATTAAGACTTATTGCATCTGTCGCTTTTCTCGCCAACGTTTTTATTGCCAGTGCATCAATTTTTCAAAATAGATATCTGAAAGATATTCGGGGGTATTCAGCACTGCTCATAGCAACTTTTACTGCGGTGACCTCTGCTCCGGCATCCATTGGATTAGTGTTAGGTGGGCGAATTGCGGATTTGCGCGGGCGCCGTATCTTGGCCTCCATCATGATTCCAATCGGAACGTTCCTCATCGCTCTTTCTTTTGTTGTAGGTGGTGCCACTATGTGGATTATCGCCATCCTCGGCGGACTCGCCTTTGGCTTGAGTTACCCTGCGATATCTGTTTACCGTGGGGAACTTTTCCCAACAAAAAGACGTGGTACTGCTGGAGCGGTAATCACCGCATCCTCACTATTGGGCGGGAGCGTGGGATTAATCACCGCCGGCCAACTTGTAGATTCATCAATGAGTTATGGGTCGGTCATGTGCCTACTGGCAGTTGCCCCATGTCTGGCAGCAGGGTTGGTATGGATTCGCTATCCAGAAACTGCTCGTCAGGACTTAGAAGTTCTCAATCCCCAAGATGGGGATGGTGCGAAATGAAGTGCGTTATTCGCCGACACACCCTGCATCACCACCTCTCAGACTGACGCCATCCATCCACAGCCACAGAACACAGAACACACCAATCTCAAGCCCTGTATTTAAAAAATATTTTTCTTGTTTTCTCGCCGCCGATGGCGGTAAGAAAACAAATAGATAAATAGATAAATAGTTAAAAAGCCCGCACTGGACGCACGTAGCTAGGGTAGCCCTTATTGAGGCCGTCCTGACCCCCGATGCCGAAATCCTGAACCCACGCGTTGAACGCGTAGCTCTCAGAAGAACTCCAATAGTAGCCAGCGGCAAAACCCGTCGGCAGTTTCACCGCCGAGGCACAGGGGACCGAAGTGTCGCCAGTCTTTAGATTTCGCGCGTATTTACACAACTCGTTCAACTCATCACGAGATGGCAAAAACCAATCTGATTTTTCTTCTTTACCGGTGTAACTGCGAGCAAGAGCAGCAGCCGATGAATCAGGCTCATTGTCTGACTGTCTAACAATATCGAGCGAATTCTTATAACCGCTACCGATACCTGTCTCGTCTGCGCCAGCCACCGCAGTTTCTTGATTATCGCCTGTCGACCATGTTCTCCGTGGATCACCGGCATCTGATAACCAGTTTGTTGGGGCAGCTTCTAAATACTTACAGTCATTTGTACACATCGATCCCGTAGCATCTTTTTGTGTGAACGAACTAGACGCGACATAAAACACTATTCCCCCACCAGGCCCCGTATCACCAACAACACACGAACCGCCCAACTCGCACGTCGCAACCGTGACTGTTGTTGATTGTGGTGACGAAGTGAGTGTTGTTTGTGCGTTGCCGGCAGTGTCAGTCATTGAAAACGATTCAGCTGCAGCCAACTTCGACACAGTTGACCCGCCACCAGCAGTGGCTGACGAGGTAGCAGTAATCGTGCACACAGTCGACGAAGTCTGGACAATCCCTGTCAGAG
>SXGS01039853.1_pt1 | contig 45756 bp, 30 predicted proteins | sample 3174681 | NCBI WGS metagenome assembly SXGS01 (sample SAMN11356861, study PRJNA531348) | freshwater metagenome | isolation source: freshwater sample F1-80 | place: China: Fuxian Lake, Yuxi | collected 2017-12-25 | reverse complement strand
GTCCCCGGGGGCGGTGTCGCGTTGCTCCGCACGCTGAATGCGATCGAAGCGCTGAACCTCACCGATCTTGACGAGAAGATCGGCGTGGACATCGTTCGCCGCGCTATTGAGTCCCCTCTCCGTTCACTCGCGGCAAACGCGGGCGTGGAAGGTTCTCTCATCGTGCAAGAAGTGAAGAAGCGCAAGGCCAATGACGGATACAACGTTGCCACCGGGTCGTACGAAGACCTGGTCAAAGCGGGTGTCGTGGATCCGAAGAAGGTGACTCGTTCAGCGCTTCAAAACGCGGGCTCGATCGCTGGATTGCTCTTGACCACCGAATGCTTGATCACCGAGATCCCGGAGAAGGAAAAGAAAGCTCCTCCTCAAGGTGGCGGGCACGGCGGCATGGGTGACATGGACTATTGATCCACTTCTATCTCTCGATAAAGTAGAGACATTCAGCGGGGTTGGCGCGAGCCAGCCCCGCTTTTTCTTTCCCCGTTCAACCTAAAACGGGAGTTGCCCAAGGCGAATCTTCGCAAGATCCCGGCGATACAGTTTCTCCGAATCGCTCACCAGATCCGCAAGGGATACGCCTCCCTCTTCGTCAAGCCCTTCTCATCTAGGGTTTGGCAAATCCCCGCGAGCTTCGACTGCCGTTTTAAGGCTTATTCACACTGAGCGTGGTGCCGCAGGGCGTGATCCACCAGGACCAAGGCGGCCATCGCTTCAACCATTGGAACCGCCCGAGGCAGGACGCAAGGGTCATGCCGACCTCTGCCTTTGAGAGTCGTGTCGTGGCCCGAAGTGTCGACCGTATCCTGCTCCATCATGATGGTTGCCACCGGTTTGAATGCCACTCGGAAGAAAACGGTTTCGCCATTCGAAATACCGCCCTGAATCCCGCCGGAGCGATTTGAGACTGTCCTCACACGGCCTTCCCGCATACGCATGGCATCGTTGTGTTGAGAGCCCGTGAGCATGATTCCATCGAAGCCGGATCCCACATCGAACCCCTTGGAGGCGGGCAGGCTCAACATAGCCTTGGCAAGATCCGCTTCGAGTCGGTCGAAAACGGGTTCACCCCAACCCGGAGGCACTCCACGGGCCACGCACATCACGATCCCTCCAACACTATCCCCGCGCGCTCTGACCGTTTCGATGCGTTCAATCATTCGCGCCGCCGTCGTGGGGCAAGGGCATCGGACGATGTTCGATTCGACCTGGTCGGCTGTGAACATGTCCAGATCGACGGTTGCTTGGATATCCTGAACTTGACCAACAAAGCCCAGAATTTCGACGCCGTGGCGTTCGCGGAGGATTTTTTTCGCAACGGCGCCCGCGGCAACACGGCCGATGGTTTCGCGAGCGCTGCTGCGTCCCCCACCCTGCCAATTTCGAAACCCATATTTGGCCTGATACGTATAATCGGCGTGCGAGGGTCTGAATTTGTGTGCCATTTCGGAGTAGGCTTCGGAGCGCGCGTCTTCGTTTCGCACCCACATCGATAGCGGGGTTCCCAGGGTCTTGCCTTCAAAAGTACCGGACAAGATCTGCACGACGTCGGCTTCCTTCCGTGGAGTCACGATGCTCGACTGACCAGGGCGGCGGCGGTCGAGATCCGGCTGGATGTCAGCTTCTGTCAACGCCAAACGCGGCGGGCATCCATCCACCACAACTCCAACTCCTCCCCCATGAGATTCACCCCAAGTCGTGATTCGAAAAGCATGCCCAAAAGAATTGCCCATAAGGAAACTTTGGGAGAATCGACGCGGCAGGTCAACTCCGTGCAGGCCCCGTCGTTTATCTTTCGCCCTTTGGCGTTTGCTTCATCCTGGTGAAGTGACCGGGCAGGCTTGAACCTTAAAACGGCAGTTGCCCCAGTTGAATCTTCGCAAGATCCTGGCGATAAAGTTTTCCGAATCACTCACCAGATCCACAAGGGGAGGCCTCCCTCTTCGTCAAACCTTTCTCTTCCAGACTTTTGCAAGACTCCACGATGTTCAACAGCCGTTTCAAGGTTGAAAACACCGAATTGGTTGTGAGAATCACTCAGAATGCGCGAAAATCACGCAAGCCGGAATGTGGATCAGGTTGCCTCAGTCACCCAAAGGAGAACTCAAGATCTTGGTCGGAGTTCACGATGGCTTTTGCAGGCTCCAGAGCCAGGAAAAAAACAAAAAAGCCGTCCTCAACGGGCGGACGGCTGACCCAAACAACCCAGCCATGCGAAGCAGGAGGATCATTCGAGGAATAATATAGCAACCCTCGTGCCAAGATGCTTCTAAATTTGGATCGACACTTCAACATTCGCCTTGCTCTCGGCAACGCACAGACTGGACCATGGGTGCCGGACGCGACAACCATCAAGCATTCATTGAGAATCGAAGTCATCAAATATTTCAACCGCTATACGCGGCGCGTGGAAACGGAGTCCATTTATGGGGAAAGTTCATTAAGGTGGATTTACGGCACACCCTTGGGGAAGCTGGCGCTTCACGCGTTAGCCAAGCGAGCGGTGTTCTCCAAGTTCTACGGGTGGCTGATGAATCGGCCTTCGAGCCGCAAACGGATCGCTCCATTCATCAAACGTTACCACTTGCAGGAAGCGGAATTCCAGCGCCCGGCGAACTCTTTTGAAAACTTCAACGAGTTCTTTTATCGCAAACTCAAACCTGGCGCCCGGCCCATCGCTTCAGTGGAAAATGCCATCATCTTTCCCGCCGATGGGCGCCACCTTGCATTTCAGGATTATTCGGCCTGTCCGGGCCTGGTGGTGAAGGGTCAAGTGTTCAAACTGGAGGAGCTTATACAGGATTCTGGATTAGCCAGAACCTATGCGTCTGGAAGCCTGCTCATTTCCAGATTGTGCCCAGTCGATTACCATCGCTTTCATTTTCCCGCCGCAGGCTTGCCCGGCGCAACATTCCTCATTGAAGGCCACCTCCAATCGGTGAGCCCAATCGCTCTGGCGCAGAGGATTCGTATTCTATCGACAAATCGACGTTGTCGAACGGAGCTTCAAACCAAGCAGATAGGGCGTGTTCTGACGATCGAGGTGGGAGCCACGTGTGTTGGTGGATTTAGCTACACCTTTCTTCCCGGACAACCGGTTGAGAAGGGCGACGAGAAAGGTTTCTTCCGATTTGGCGGTTCACTTACGATGACATTATTCGAGCCTGGACGCGTCCGATTCGATGCGGACCTCCTGGACAATTCCGCCAACTTGCTCGAAACCTATGCCCGCATGGGAGATCAGGCCGGCCTAAGGGTTGGATAAAAAGAAGCTTGCATGATTCCCAAACCAATGGAGCGTGGGTGAAGCCACACGATGCCTTCAACGAACTAGTGTGATGCCATTGAAAAGCTTTGTTGCCGCTGACATACCGACGCCCCAGGGAGACCAAAGTGTTGCCCGCCTGGAATTCGCGGGCTCATCGGTTGATTCACCGCGAGAGCACCCGCCGTCACACCTTCTCCTGAACACTCCCAGAGGCAGATTCCGAACCGTGAAAGAGGTTCTCTTCCTGGCCATTTTGGCTTTGCTCGTCGAAGGATTTGCGACTGAAGCCACGCCCCAGCTCCCACTGGCGAGCGATGTGATAGCCAAATTGCTCGAACGGGCCAAAGCCGTTGGCTCGGAGACGAATCGAACTCGATACGTCTACCTGAAGACTCTCGAGACCGAGGAGTTGGACGAAACCGGCAAGGTCAAGTCCAGGAAAGAGCACATCTATGAGGTGAGCTTAATTGGCGGCATGCCTCACCCACGCCTGATTCGAGTCAACGGAAAATCCTTCAACAAAGAGCAGATCCAAAGAGAGAACGAGCGCCAGGAAAACACCCAGCGCACGGTGACCTCGCAAAAACGCCCCGGGCGACGAGAGATGGTCATCAACGAGGACTTGTTGAACCGCTTTCACTACACGGTTGAGGGACGGGAAATGATCCTAGGCAGGACTGCCGTGATCCTTTCCTTCAAGCCAAAGGAAACCCGGCTATCGGAACAAAGGATCGCTGATCGTGTGCTGAACAAGTTGAGCGGCAGGGTATGGATCGACGAGGAGGATTCGGAGTTGGCGAAAATCGATCTACGACTGACAGAGGAGGTTTCATTGTGGGGTGGATTCTTGGGATCCCTAAAGGAGTTGAGCATGGTGATGAATCGCGATCGGCTTCCATCGGGTGTGTGGTTCAACAAAAACGGCGTGTTCACGATTCAAGGCAGAAAACTGTTCTCGCCCCTCCGGCTGCGCGCGCGCGAAACGGCTTCTAAAATTCGCCCCGAAGGGGAGCTGGAGGAGAGTTATTCGCCGGCTCAGCACGGCAAATGACGCGGCTTCAGACCGTCCATGGAACAATTGGAGTTCGAGTTGCCAAAGCGGTTGAGGGAGATTTTGGAGCGGACTCCGGAGTTACGCCGTTCGTTCCTCGTGGGAGGTTGCGTTCGAGACCGGTTGCTGGGGTTGCCCATAACGGATTTTGACATTGAAGTGTTTGATGTGTCGGGTGAGGCGTTGCAGCAGGGCCTGCAGCGCTGGGGAAGAACGGATTTGGTAGGTCGATCCTTTGGAGTCTTCAAGCTCCAAGTCCGTGATGGGCATGTCTACGATTTCAGCCTGCCCCGCCGCGATTCGAAGGTGGCGCCTGGCCATCGAGGATTCCTGGTTGAATTCGACAAGGATTTGCCGCTGCCGGAAGCCGCCGCCCGCCGGGATTTCACCATCAACTCGATGATGTTTGATCCGCGCCAGGGTTGTTTGATTGATTTCTTTGGCGGTCAAAAAGATTTGGAGACTCGTGTTCTGCGCCATACCAGTCCTGCGTTTTCGGATGATCCGCTCCGGGTTTTGCGAGGAATGCAGTTTGCCTCTCGATTTCGCCTCGAGGCCGCTCCCGAAACTCAGGATGCCTGTCGCTCCATAAGCTCGAGCTTTAGTGAACTCGCGGTCGAGCGTATTCGAGGGGAGTGGCAAAAGTGGGCGTCAAAGAGCGCTTCTCCCTCGCACGGGTTGCGATTCCTGTTGGATGCGGGCTGGCTTGGGCATTTTCCCGAAATCGACGCGCTCCGGGGCGTGGAACAAGAACCAGAGTGGCATCCAGAAGGAGATGTTTTCGCACATGTCTGCCATTGCCTCGATGCTCTGGTTCAAATGCGGGAATGGATCGATGCGCTGGAATTGGAGCGCCTCGTGCTGACCTTCGCTGTTTTGGCCCACGACTTCGCCAAACCGGTCACGACCCATAAAACAATTAAGGACGGTGTTGTGCGAATCGTCGCGCCCGGGCACGAAGCGAAGGCCGGTCCCATCGCGGAGACCTTTCTAGGTCGCATCGGCATCCCGCCGGAGTTCACTCGGCGCATCGTGAGGCTGGTGACCAATCACATGGCACACCTCCAAACACAGACCGACAGGTCGGTTCGCCGACTCGCAGCGCGCCTTGTGCCCGAAACGATCGAAAATCTTTGCACTGTGATTCGAGCGGATCAGTTTGGACGCCCACCTCGAAGCCAGGAGCCTTCCGCGACTCTCTTGAATCTTCAGCAAAGGGCGCGCGAGCTCGGCTTGCGGAAGGAGGCGCCCAAGCCGATTTTATCAGGGCGCGATCTTTTGAACCGGGGGCTGACTCCTTCGCCTCGATTCAAGCGAATCCTGAACGCGGCTTTCGAAGCCCAGTTGGATGCTGCCTTTGAGGATTCAGAGGGAGCCGAGCATTGGCTGACTCATTTTCTCTCTGAAGAGAAATAAAAACCGATTCAACCTTACAACGGAAACCTTACAACGGAAGTTGCTCCTGAAGAATTTTCGCACCATCCCAGCGATAAATTTTTTTCGGAATCACTCACCAGATCGAAAGGAGATCTGCCACCCCTTTCGTCAAGCCTTTCTCATCCAGATTTTTGCAAAAACTGAAAGAGGTTCAACTTCCATTTTGAGGATCATACCCTCTGGATGAACCCAATTCAGGATCGAGCGGTTTGATTCGATTTCTCTCAACAACGCGCCATCGCTTCTCCCGCCGCTGTGTTTCTGATCGCAACAATTCCTCAGCGCTCCATCCCTGAGCTTGGGAAGCGCTTGCAAGATCGAACAACGCTGCCCCGATCTCGCTTCGCTTGATTCGCTTTCCCGCATTCATGAGCGATTTCATGCCCGCCAATCTGGCGGCGCCTTCGGATTCCCTCAGAAGTCCGGCTTTGCGGGCTTTTTTGGAAAGCTTTTCAGCGCGAAGCAACGCCGGGAGATGCCTTGGAATGCCATCCAAAGCGGACGATCGATCATGCTTAGTGCCGGCCTTTTCCGCCTTCTTAATTTTTTCCCATTGTTCCCATACCGCATCCACAGTTTTGGCGTTGGAGTTCCCAAACACGTGCGGGTGTCGGCGAATGAGTTTCTCGGTGATCCGGCGGCACACAGCATCAAAATCGAAAGCGCGCCGCTCCTTGGCAAGTTGGGTGTGAAACACGACTTGCAATAGAAGATCACCGAGTTCTTCCGCCATTTCTCCGTCGTCGCCCGACTCGATGGCATCCATCAACTCATAAGCTTCTTCCACCGCATGGAAACGGAGGGTCCCGTGATCCTGCTCCCGATCCCATGGACATCCCTCCGGAGACCGGAGTTTAGCCATCACCTCGAGAAGCCGTTTGAGAGGCGCGCGCGAACTCATGGCGGCACGTCTGACCGAATCAATGGGAATGCTTCAGATAACGTTCACTCACGAAATCCCAATTGATAACGCTGTAAAATGCCGCGACATAATCCGCGCGTCGATTTTGATACTTAAGATAATAAGCGTGCTCCCATACGTCTATGCCGAGCAATGGGACCCGACCGGCGGAGAGAGGAGAGTCTTGATTGGGAGTGCTTTCGACCAGGAGGTCCTTGTTCGCGCCCAAGCTCAACCAAGCCCAACCGCTGCCAAATTGCTTCAAGGCCGCATCTGTAAACTTTTCCTGGAAGCCGGTGAAACTGGCGAATTTTCTGTCGATGGCCTTCGCCAACTCACCGCTCGGGCGCCCTCCCCCATTCTTCTTGAGAGACTGCCAAAACAAGGAATGGTTCGCATGACCTCCACCATGATTTCGGACGGCAGACCTGATGGCCTCCGGGACCATGCCAAGATCTTTCAGCAACACTTCAACCGGTTTTGAAGCCAAAGCGGCCTTGTCGGCGACGGCCTTGTTCAAGCCGGCGACGTAAGCCGCGTGGTGTTTCCCATGGTGGATCTGCATTGTTTGCGCGTCGATGTGTGGCTCCAGGGCGTCGAAGGAGTACGGAAGCGTTGGCAGAGTGAAGGAAGCGCTGACCTCCGCGGCGTGCGTCTGATGGAGGGCGATCGAAGACCCGATGCTGAGCGTGGCGCTCAGAAGCGCTGTTTTTTGTACGGCTTTACGGCGGTTTATCATAAGAGTGGCGTTGGATAGTGTTTTGGGAACTGTGACCCAATGCAGCGAAAAGCACAACCCCGCAAACTTTGCAACCGTCCATTCAGGCTCCCAGCCCGCGGCAACGAGATCAGCGTAAACCGTGACCATTAAGCTAAAGGCTGGGCTGCGCGGCAGCGCGGCCCTATCCGGGGATTCCCTAGTCACGGCTAAGGATTAACGACACCCGTTCAACTCTAGCCGTCGATCCATGGCTCCCGACTTATGGCAAGCTTGGCAAGCGGGAAATGTTCGATAAAGTTGCTGTGTGACACGGCGCCAAACATTCATGAGAGCCAGGCCGATCGCGCTCCTGTTCGCGGTAATCGCGCTTTCCCCGGCTGAATATGAGAGTGGTTCGGTCGCGGCTGAGGTCCATTTTTCGCGCGAGATACTCCCCATCCTGTCCGAGCATTGTTTCCAGTGCCATGGGCCGGATGAAAAGTCGTTGAAGGCCAAACTTCGTCTGGACACAAAGGAAGGGGCCTTGGGCAAGAGAGCCAATGGGACGGCCGCTGTGGTTCCTGGAAACCCCAAGGAAAGCCAGATGTTCTTGCGAATCACTTCTTCGGACAAAGAGGAGAAGATGCCTCCGGAAAAACTCAAAAAGGACCTTAGATCCGATCAGATCGAACTCATCGAGCGCTGGATTAAAGAAGGAGCACACTGGGGTTCCCATTGGGCTTTCGACAAACCCTCTCGTCCAGCAGTTCCTCTGGATCCCAGCCTGTCCGCCATCCTGAATCCCATCGACAACTTCGTGGCTGATCGACTGCGCCGCGCCGGACTCTCGCTTTCTCCGGAGGCATCGAGGGCGGTTCTGATTCGCCGGGTTGCATTGGATCTTACGGGATTGCCTCCAACTCCTCGCGAAATCTCCGATTTCCTGGCGGACCCATCGATCGACGCCTACGAGTCGCTAGTCGATCGATTGCTGGCTTCGCCCCGGTATGGCGAGCGAATGGCCTGGGATTGGTTGGACGCGGCGCGATATGCGGATTCCAACGGTTATCAAGGCGATTCGGACCGCACCATGTGGCCTTGGCGGGACTGGGTGGTGAAAGCGTTCAATGAGAATCTGCCATTCGATCAGTTCACCTTGTGGCAACTCGCTGGCGATCTGCTTCCAAACGCTACCCAGGAACAGAAGCTGGCCACCGGTTTCTGCCGCAACCATATGATCAATGGTGAAGGCGGCAGAATTCCGGAGGAGAATCGAGTCGATTACGTCATGGATATGGCGGAGACCGCTGGCACGGTGTGGCTTGGCCTGACTTTTAACTGCTGCCGATGCCACGATCACAAATATGATCCTCTCACTCAGCGGGATTATTATCGTTTCTCTGCTTTTTTTAATCAGACCCCCGTGACAGGTGCTGGCGGCGACCCCCAAACCAAACCCTTTGTCGAGGTTCCCACGCCGATCCAGCGCCGTTCCTCCGAGAGGCTCGATCTGGAAGTCGTGCGAGCGGCAAAGGAACTCGCCGTCTTCGAGCAAACAAAATTCCCAAGGCCTTCGGATCAACCGGTGAGCTCTTCCCAACCACTGAAAGATCTTCCCAAGGAACTGCAGGAACATACGGCGATCGACCCGGCGAAACGCGATGCCGGCCGGCTTGAAAAAATGAGCGTCTACTGGAAGACAAATGATGCTGCCTACTTCGAAGTCCTTGAAATCCTCAGAAAATCAGTCAACGAACGTTCTGCTCTTCTGGCGTCGATCCCTCGTGTCATGGTCATGGAGGACCAGAGCACGAATCGGGCGACTTTTTTGCTATCGAAGGGACTTTATGACAAACCATTGGAACGAGTTAAAGCGGGTGTTCCCGAGAGCCTGGCTCCATCAGGAACCCACGAGCCCACGAATCGGCTGGGGCTTGCCCAGTGGATTCTGTCGCCCGAGAACCCGCTGACTTCGAGGGTTTTCGTCAATCGAATCTGGCAGCAATTCTTCGGGATCGGCCTCGTGAGCACTTCGGAGAACTTCGGAGTTCAAGCTGAAAACCCATCGAATCCAGAGTTGTTGGACTGGCTGGCTTTGGAGTTCATGTCGAGCGGTTGGGATTTGAAAAGACTGTGCAGACTCATCGTCACCAGCGCGACCTATCGACAGCAATCCACGGCGGCACGGGAACTCTGGGAGCGTGACCCTCAGAATCGGCTTTTGGCCCGTGGCGCGCGGTTTAGGATGCCCTCCTGGATGCTCCGCGACCAAGCTTTGAGCGCGAGCGGGTTGCTTGTCGAATCAGCCGATGGGCGTCCTGTCAGACCGTATCAGCCGGATGGAGTGTGGGAGGAATCCACTTTCGGCGCGAAGCGTTACAAGCAGGACCAGGGGGAAGGGCTTTATCGGCGCAGCCTCTACACATTTTGGAGACGGATCGTCGCTCCCACGATGTTTTTCGACAATCCATCCCGCCAAGTTTGCACCGTAAGGCAGCCACGCACCAACACCCCATTGCACGCCCTTGCGACGATGAACGATCCCACGTATTTCGAAGCCGCGATGCATTTGTCCGCGAAGTTGATGACAAACTCGAACTTAAAGCCGGAAGGATGGCTGAAACGGGCTTTCTTGATCGTGCTCGGGCGCCATCCGAGCGACGCAGAATTTGGGAGGCTCAACGCGGCCCTTGACCGTTACACAAAGGATTTTGGGTTGAACCCCGCGCAAGCCGAAGCGATTCTTAAACCGGGTGGACAAAGTTTTTTGAGCCCGGATTCCCGCGCTGAGCTAGCGGCGTTGACTGTCGTCTGTTCCACTTTGTTCAACCTGGATGAGGCCCTCACAAAGCAGTGATTGGTTCTTCGCGGTTCTGAGTGAGGAACAGCTCTGGTTGCAACCCACTGACCGGCGGGGGATTGGCTCCCACGTGGCTGGACGCGGGCGACGACTGAGCGAAGACAACGTTTCGCCGCCTGCAATCGGTGAGGACCGGGAAGCGGGCCATACGCTATGAACCCATTATTCGAGAACCGGCTGAACCTCACGAGAAGAGAGTTTTTCGGACGTGGCGCGCTGGGGATTGGAACGGCCGCTCTCGCTTCGTTGCTTTCCAAGACTGGAGGGTTGGGAAGCGAGGTTTCCGCGCCAAGATCGCCGGTCATCCCAGGGCTTCCGGATCTTCCTCACTTCGCTCCCAAAGCCCGGCGTGTGATCTACTTGTTTCAAAATGGGGCGCCCACGCACGTCGATCTGTTTGATTACAAAAGCCGCCTGCAACAATTGCACGGAAAGCCCATTCCGGACGGTTACATCGGTGGCAAACGATTCAGCACGATGACCGGGAAAGCCGATGGCAAACTGATCCTATCGCCAGTCGAGGCATTCAAGCAGCACGGCCAATCCGGAGCTTGGGTCAGCGCGTTTCTGCCCCACATCGCCAGTGTTGCGGATGAGTTGTGCTTCTTGAAAAGCATGCACACCGACGCCGTGAACCACGCCCCGGGGATATCGCTCATTTTGAGCGGCGGCCAAATTCCAGGACGCCCATCGATGGGCGCGTGGCTGGCCTACGGGCTCGGGTGCGACACCTCCGACCTCCCGGCCTTCGCCGTGATGACATCGGTGAGCAAAGGGACTTCGTGCGGTCAAATCTTTTACGATTTTTATTGGGGTTCCGGCTTCTTGCCTTCTCGGTTCCAGGGAGTCAAGTTCCGGGGAAGCACGGATCCCGTCCTCTACATCAAGAGTCCGGAGGGAATGGGCCGGCCGATGCGGCGCGAGATGCTGGACGATATTGCAGCCTTGAACGAGATCAAGCTGAGGGAATACTTGGACCCAGAAATAGCGACGCGCATCGCGCAATATGAAATGGCGTTCAGGATGCAAGCCAGCGTTCCGGAGCTCACCGATATTTCACGTGAAAAGGACGATGTTCTGGGGCTTTACGGTCCGTCTGTGCGTGAGCCGGGCACCTACGCCTACAACTGCCTCATGGCTCGCCGATTGGTTGAGCGGGGCGTGCGTTTTGTTCAAGTCATGCATGCCGGTTGGGACCAGCACAATAGCATCACGACTGAGCTTTACACTCAATGCAAGGATACCGATCAACCCTCGGCAGGCCTGATTCTTGACCTCAAGCAACGCGGCCTCCTGGACGATACCCTGGTCATTTGGGGCGGCGAATTTGGCCGCACGCCATTCATTCAAGGCAATCTGGATGACCGCAAACGATGGGGCCGCGACCATCACCCCTACGCTTTCACCGTTTTTATGGCGGGAGGCGGGGTCCGAAAAGGGATGAGCTACGGCGAGACGGACGACCTCGCAATGAACGTGGTCAAGGATCCGGTGCATGTCCACGACTTACAGGCGACCGTGCTCAAGCTTCTCGGAATTGACCACGAAAGGCTCACTTATAAGTTCCAAGGACGCCATTTCAGGCTGACAGATGTTCATGGCGAGATCGTTTCACGCATCTTGGCCTGAATCTCACCTGTGAACCTTGGCACGGCAGTTGCCCGTGGTGAATCTTCACAAGATCCTGGCGATAAAGTTTCTCCGAATCACTCACTTGTGTGCCGTTCACGAATTCGGTGGGCATTTGTTGTGCCACAGTGAATCTCTGGCAAGGCGCGACGACGGAGCCTATCCGGACATGGATCTGTGACCGAGGAGCCACGCAGCCAGAGGTTCACTGTGGCACAACCCGAGGGGCGGCACGTCTTTTTGATTCAGACTTCGTTGTTCGCTCCTCAAAGACCCACGAAGGGTATGTTCGTCGTTCTCGCCTCGTCTGAATCAAAAATCCATTGCCGCAAATGTCCACCCAATTCGTGAACGGCACACTAGATCCACAAGGGATATGCCTCCCTCTTCGTGGAGAAATTTTCATCCAGGCTTTTGGAAATCTTCAGGAGGTTCACCAGCCGTCTTAAGGGTGAACCCAAAGCGTCGAACAAATTCCGCTGTTGGGGCCTCGATGTTGATTTGGCGTTTCGTGAACGGATCGCGGTAGGACAACCCGACGGACCGAAGACCCAACTCAGGCAGCATATTCTTCCTGCGATCCTTGGGTTCTGGAAAGTCTCGATGGCTCGGAGACGAGCGAGAATTTGTGCGCTTTGGATCTTTTGCGGGCGGAGATGCCGTTCGAGCCGGCGCTCCATACAAGACATCTCCAACGATGGGGTATCCGGCGTCCGCGAGGTGCACTCGAATTTGGTGGGTCCTTCCCGTGAGGGGACGCGCTTCCACAAGGCTGCGAGACCGGGTTGATTCGAGGAGTTTGAAATCGGTTATCGCGGGACGCCCGGCGTCTGGCTCCACCAAAACGCGCGTCCGCGGTCCCGTCGTCCTGCCCAAGGCGAGCTCGCAGCGCCACTTGGACATTGGGGGCCTTCCCTCGATGACGGCAAGGTAACGTTTTTCCACCAGGCGTTGCTCAAACAACCCGCTCAGACTGTCCAAGGCTCCCTGGCTCTTGGCCAGAAGGACCAGACCCGTGGTATCAGCATCCAGACGGTGGATGAATCGCAAATATTTCAGATTTTTCTGCCGCACCCAATAGGGGTTCTCGCGGATGGATGATTCCAGTGCCAGCTGCAAATTCTTGTCGGTTCGTGACCACGCAAGCGGCACAAACATCCATCCGAAAGGCTTGTCGATGGCCATCACCGATCTGTCTTCGTAAAGAATGTCGATGCGCGTGCCGTCACCCAGCACGATCTCATCAGCCGCTGAAGGAGTCTTCATGGAGTGACGATTCTAAAGAAGGCGGAGTTCTCAAATCCTGCGGGCAGATCGCGGGCCTCCAGCTCAACCTGCTGGCCGCTTGCCATTAGTTCCGCCACCACGATCCATTCGGCAGGCACCAGTTTTTCGGAGCGTAGAACTCGATAAGTTCGACCTGGGACCGCGTTGAATCGAACGGAAAGTTGGTTGGCCGAATAGACGATACGGGTGATCTCGAAACGACCCGCTGGAATTAAGGGATTCGTCCCAGCGAGAAACTCCTGCCCATTGGTGAAGCCATCCCGATCGGCGTCCATCAGGGCGTCTGAGGGATCGGTTGGATTCAGACCGTGCAGGAGCTCAAACCTATCCAGCATCCCATCGCCATCGGTGTCGCTTTCAAACCCAGGATCTTCGGGGAGCCAATCCGAGTGGCTTTCCGCGGGAGCGGCAAGATCCACGCGGCTGAGAAGTGAGCCCTGTCCGTCGGCCTGACCTGGCCACGGGTAGGCGCTGTCATAGCGCACATGATCAACAGGCACAAACGGCACGAAGCTCAATCCATTGGCCTCGGAAACGGGCCGCAAAGGCCGATCGACTTGGATCGTCTCGCCCCCGTTGTTCAACGCGCCTTCAAAGGGGCCGAAAATCACGGTTCCGTCTCCAAGACGATTCCTCATTCTAAATCTCTCAGGATCCGAACCTGTCAGCAGTACGCGTTGATTTGGGGCCAGTTGCGCGCCTTGGGGAAATACAAACTGGATGCCCTTGGAAACGCGCCACCTATTGGTTGGGTGCAGGGAATCGAAGAGAGCCAGTGGGGCCTCTGACATGTTCGCCAATTCGATGAACTCATCACCACCTGCCAGCGGATTGTACTGGATGCGGGACACTACCAAGGGCCCGACGAGGGGCGGCAGGTTTGGCGCCCCCATTCCCGCGCGAAACAGTTCGACGCTTCCGATCCCTGATTGGCCAGCCTGGGGACTTCCAAAGGTTGGAGCGGTTAAAGAGAACCTCCACGCAGCGGCTCCATCCGGATAACGACCTGAGGAGCGGTTCTGACTGCTGGGATCAAATTCCACATGATCGACAAACTCAGTGACGTTTCCGAGCGCATCAGCCGCCACCAACCAAAGGTCTCCAGCGCGATTGCCATCCAGGGATAGCCGTTCGGTCCCGTCTGATTGGGCGAACTGATATTCGTAAAACGCCAGAAAACCGCGTGGTGGAATTACAGTCGGGTCGGGGATGCGGAACTTTTTGAGTTGTGCCGCGGTGTCACTGAGAAACCATCCGCCGACATTCACCGCGATGTGAGAGGAATTGAACAACTCGATCGCTTTCTCGAATGGCGGGGTGGAGTTCGACAGGAGTTCGTTGATGACGATCCCCGAGACCTTTTCGATTCCCGGGGCTCCAGGGCTTCCCAAATAGTCGAGACTGGATCGCCAACTGCTGGCATTCGATAAATTGCCGCCCCCTCCGACAGGTTCCAAAGAACTGGCGGAACCATCAGCTCTGCCGGGCCACGAACCCGAACTGCCGTAGGTGAAGTCGAAAATGATTCTCGACTCGGCGTCCACGAGGGTGAGGCGTTCGCCGGCATTATCCAGTTTCCCGGCATAGGCTCCCGGCGCCAAGGATCTGCCTTCGATTCCGTAACGAGAGGCGAACGCGCCACGATCACGGCAAAGGACTATTCGCGCTCCGACCCCGAGGCTTGTGGGACCAAACGCGTAGGAAATGCCGTTGGTGAAACGGGCGCCGGTGAGATCGGCCGCTTCCAAGCCGGCATTCACGATTTCCAGAAATTCGTACGCGTCGCCTCCAGGCGGGCCGTACATCAACTCGGTGATGCGGATGGATTGTTGAAGGGGGGAAATGACCGATGGATCCACAAACAACGCGTGAGTGAATGAGGCCACGACGCGCTTGACTTCAGCACTTGAGACAAACAACCCAGCCCTGACTGATCGAACCGAGGCAGGCAAGACCGCCGATGTGAGGCGAGTCCAAGAACCAGAGGCTGTGCTCTCCAGGAGCAATCGGCCCTTTTGTTTTCGCGCTCGCAAACCGATCTTATTTGCCCTAGCCGGCTCCGAGGCGATTTTTCCCGTGACCGAGCTGCCGTCCAATCGCCTCGCGATGATTTCCCCGGATCCGCTAAGCGACACGATATAGCGCACGAGTTCGCCTGATTCCATCAAGTCCAACACGATCCCTGCCTCCAATTCGCCATCCGCGCCGTTGGCGATCGCAACATCGGTGGAAAAGGCCCAGTCGCCGTCCCGGGGCAACTCTCTGAAAACAGAAGGAAACGCGGCGGAGCCAAAGCTCAAGGGTCTCGACGCATCTTCCAGGATGGCGAGCGTGAGCAGATTGGCGGGCTCAGTCAGCGAAAGCCACGTGTCCGTTGGATGGTTATCGCGATAATCCACTCCTTGAAATGTCCAATGATCCTCTAATCTGAGTTGATCGAATCGGCTGAGCCCTCCAGGTCCGTAGACTGCCACGGTATTTGTGAACTGGCTTGAATTCCCGTGATCATCGGTGCAGCGCATGGACACCTCATAAAGCCCAGGAACTGAGGCTTGGAGAACGCATCGCCCAGGAATGTTTGTTTGCATCAGGATACCAATCGAGGGATCGACCTTCCAATCAAACGCCAGATTCGATCCTTCCGGGTCTATAGAAACCCTCCCGTCCACCTCCACAGCGTCCCTCACCGACACTCTCCAGTCGGTCCCATCAGGGATGAATCGCGCTATTGGCGGCGCATTGCCGCGTTTCACGAAAAGCTCGCTGGTCTGTCGAACCAATCTGCCGAAAGAATCAAGGCCTTCAACCATCAACTGGTTGGTTCCTTCCCGCAGCGCGACGCCCTGGAATCGCCAATGGACATCAGAGTTCCACTGCAACCGCGCCTCCGGATGACCTGGCAATCTCAAGTCGGTCAGGCCATAAGGAGCGGTTCCCCTGAGATCCACGAAATCCGACTGCACGGACCCGCCTCCGTCGGTCACGGGGAAGACCTCGAGCATCCGGCCATAATTCGTTCCCAACCAAGTCAGGGCGTGGGGATGGCGTCTTTCGAACCACGAATTGTAAAATTCGGCATTCGCAGTGTAAGCGGAGCTGGACTCTTCTTCCGCCCGCATCCAAGCGGTGAAGCGCGGGGAGTGGAGGCTGTATCGCTCCAAAATTTCGGCCAGGTAAGCGTTGAATTGCCTGACATTGTAAGGTTGCCTGGCCCATGCATCGTACCCAGGCACTCCCGCCTGAAAAGTTCTTGTCACATCACCAAAAGCCTGATCACTGTCCCAATGCAGGAATTGAAACCGGCCATCCACAGGCCGGCGATAAAACCAAGCGTTTTTGCCGCGATTCATGGAGAAGAAATCCCAATCGGCCACATAGCCCCGCACCGCCGCGATCTTCAACACGGCCTCCGGATCGATCAACTGTTCAATCTTCTCCTGGGTGTAGCCGGTGGACACGACTTTGAAAAAACCGATCAAGGCGCTGTAGTCATCCTGGTCCTCTTTGGTGCGGCGCATGTAGCTGGTGCGATAAAGCCCGGCGTTGTCGGAAAACTTGTAGAGCCAATCCGCGTTTCGATAATCTTGTTGTCCCGAATCGGCGAACCACCATTCGTCGTCGATCCTGTAGAGGTCTCCCTCCGAACCATTCTGGAAATTCCGATCCAGATAATCGTTGTCGATCGGTTCGGTTTCTTCCTTCATCCTGAAGGGGTTCGCATTGATGGCAAGGTGAATGAATTCTTGCTCGTTAACTGGCTGCCCCATCCAGTAGAGAAGTTGGCGCGTGACCCTATTGTGGGAAATGCGCCCATCGGCGTCATTGTCGAACACAAATTTTCCCCGATTTCGAAAACGCCGATCGTTTGGCAGCTTCCACTTCCCGCGGCCCAAGTCGTCACTCCGCGTCCATGGGCTTCCCGTGTTGCGAATTGAGATGCCGTAAATCACATCCATCTCCTCGGAGATGAACGTCGCGTTGAAGTAATGGTTCTGCAGTCTGGGAAACTTGAAGTTGTAGTCGGCGCCTCCGCCATTCGCGATGGCGCCCAGGTCATAAGCGGAAACGACGAAACGCTCGGCGCGCAAGCCTCCGGGCGGCTCCTGGTGGTCGACCACGAACAGGGCCGGTTTTTCAGGGCCGAGTTTCGGCAACTGCGCGACCGCCCCGAGCACAGTGGAAGCCCGAACATAAAACTGGGCGACATCGCCGGACTTTGCGTACGCGTCAAGCTCGGCGGAATGGATCCCATCGCCACCAGACAAGTCTCCGCCGCGAACGCCGTCATCAAACATGGGCTGGACGGTCCAAAGCCCGTTCCCGTTGATGTTATCCAAACGGTGAAGCAGCTCCACTTTTGCCAAGGGCTCGGCAGAGCCGACATTTGCTGTGACCCGGACTTTTTGTTTCGGACGGGGAACTGCGGGCGTGTGGGACAGTTCGTCCAATTGGGGAGCGGGATGTTCCTGATATCGAGAGTTGAGGCGGCCCGGGGAACCAAGGTTCTCAGGGATCTCGAGTCGAAAACTGGCGGAAAAGCTGCGATCCCATGTCTGTGCCATGAGCCGGGGCGAACCGGTGATCCACTTGCCGCTGAAGGAGAGTGTGACCGCATCGTTGCGGTTCATGCCGACCGCGTCGATTTCGGCCTTGTTGACGCGGTTGTCACCGCGGTCATCGGCGATCAAGTGAAGTTGTCCGTTTTGAACAAAACTTTCCGAATGTGTTCCTTGGCAGAGCCATCCTGAATCGCCGGCGCCGGTCGAGGACATCTGGCTGACACCCAGGAGTAGATTGGCAGATGAACCGAAGCGAGAAAGCCTGATTTTGTCCAGCACGACATGCCCTTCCCCCGCAAGGTAGAGGTGGAGCTCTTTGTAGTCCGTGGCAGCCCCCATGGCCCTGAGAACTGAATAGATGCCCGTGGCGGCGAAATTGCGAAACACGCCCTTCGCACTCTCATCACTGTCTCGCCAGGCGGAGGCACGGCTGTTGTCCAAGGCGGGATTGATCAGTTCCAAACTGGATCCTCCTCCGCTCGCCCAGTCCGGCCAATCCCCTCCCGTTGCATAACGCACCTCGTTCACCAAATTGCCCAAACGATCCTCGATTCTCAGGTTCTCGCCAAACTTGCTTAATCGGCCCTCATAATCACCCACCACGGAAATGGGGCCGTAGACTCGGCGGAGTGTGGTCGCGCTGGCGCCAACGACGAGATACCCTCCGGACGGGAGCGCGGTTCCGTCTGGGAAAACGAACCGCACGCCGCCTGAAATACTCCAACCGGACAAATCGACAGCCTCGCTTCCACGGTTGTAAAGCTCGATGAATTCTCCGGCCGCCTCGCCAGAAGGCGGAGCGCAAAAGATCTCATTGATCACGACTCGACGCTCCATCGCCGGCTCGTTCGCAGCGGCCCGGGTAGAGTTGGTGGAGGCATACCATTCCAAATTCCCGTCCAGCCCCCGCTGCATGGATATCCCAGGCCATGGCGTGAATCGCCCTCCGTCCAAGAACATGCCATCCTCGCTTGCCAGCGAGAGCAGAACCTCAGGACCTGAAATCACGTTCCCCAAATCGAATGCCGCGAGGCCTCTCGCGGGCAGCTCGCCGTGGAGCGGAATTCGTCCAGAGATCCCGCGATCGAGTTGAAGCGTCACGCCATTGAGGGACAGCCGAAAAGGATTCGGATTCAGAATTTCGACCCAATCCACTCGCGACGTTCCGAACCGCACCTCGTTTAATTGAACCGGCCGTGGATTGGATGCCGCACTGGCTTGATTGGGGCGGGAGGGCGTCGGCACGGCAACTCTGACCCACAAAGAGCCTCCATCGGTTCGGCGTGCGAACGAACTTCCGCCTTCCGGAATGGGGGCTCTCATGGAGCAAACCGGTGTGAGCCCATCGGTGGACACCAGGTAGAGGGCCTCCAAAGGTTCCGGAAACTGATTCCGATTCACTTCGACCGTTCCGACACCGCCGGCTGGCACAATAAGGTCGGCGGCGATTTGAATAAGAGTTGGCGAGGCGAGGCTGTGCGTCAGGAAATGGCCTTTGAGATTCGTTAGCACGGCGCTCCTGTTGTAAAACTCCGCGAACCCATCGCCGTTGGCTGGGAGGAGCAATTCGTTGAACACCACGACGGGCGGACGGTTCAACGCACTGCGCAGCCTCAAACCAAATACGAGATCGGTGCTGTTTCGAGACGTTTGATGAACCTCCACCGCGAGGACATTCTCCCCTTTAAGCAGCGCGGATGCCGGGAGAGAAATCGCTGCGAGTTCCTCAACGGCATCGCCGACGGCCACGGGTGCGAGGGTTGAGCCGTCAATCGCGCCCTCGGGCATGCGCACTCGGCCTATTTCCTGTCCATTAAGGTAAACAACCGCTCCATCGTCGAGGATCAAATCAACGAAGGCCGCGCCGAGAGGCGAGAGATCTGGGACCAAGAATCGGTGTCTGAAGTAGAAAGCGACTTGGGCTCCGAGAACGAGAGGTGCGCGGATGCCTGGGAGGGGAAGGACTGCTGATTCAAATCCAAACAATCCGAGACCTCGGGCCCATTGGGAATCGTCGAACGCGGGACGAAACCAATTGGGATCGACGGCAAGCAGGGGCGCTTGGTACCTCCAAATGCCTCCGTAATCCACGTGATTGACGAAATTGGTGAGCACTAATTCGAGATCCGGGACAGGAATTCCCTCATCTAGCTTCGGAATAGGCTCGGGCTTGCCCGGGGACCCACCCGGTGCCGCGCTGGCTCTCCAATTCACCGAGTCAGACATGGATCGGTTGGCATCAACCAGAACGAGGGAGTGCCCAAAGCCATCGGCGGCCAAAGGCCAGCCGCGCTTGTCATTATAGGTGAGTTCGCACAATCCAGCGCCATTTTTGTCCTGGAGCGCGATTTTTTCACCGGCATCACTCAGAGTTCCAGACCAGGGCCCAAAAACTCTGATATCGGCGGGAACGGCATATTCCATTCTGAAAGTTGCAGCTTTCGAACCAGTGACAACGATCCGTTCTTTTGGCCTCAAGAACGAATCGCGTGGGGCCAGGGCTGAAAAATCCGGAAACTCGAACTCGACACCACCGGTGAGTCTCCACTTTGCGATATCGAAAGGAGTGTGGCTGTTGTTGAAGATTTCCACAAATTCGGGCTTGCCCTCCAAAGAGTGGAAATGCACCTCACTGAACACAACCATTTCCGCATGGAGCTGCCGTTCAGGGAGGAGGCACAAGATTCCAAGCAGACAGGAAAGAACCAGCCGATGAAAAGACCTTTTCATGGGGTTGGGCCATACCGGGCGGTCGCACCCATAGTCGGGTCTTCGTAAAACATGATGTTAGAATCGCAGCAAACCTCGCACCAACTCTCCCGCAAAGTCAACCAGACGGGGATCGAAGTCCACTGGAAAACGCGAGAGCGGTCGAACTTTGGTTGCGACGCTCCTTTAACCCTTAAAAGGGCAGTTGCCCCTGTTGAATCATCGTAAGGTCCTGGCGATAAAATTTCTCCAAATCACTTACCAGTTCCATAAAAGAGATGCCCTGCTCTTCGTCAAACCTTTCTCATCCAGGCTTTAACAAATCTGCACGGTGTTCAACTGCCGTTTTAAGGTTAACAGATCAGAGAGCTCGCAGGTTGGAGGTCGGGGAAAAAGGCGGAATAAAAGAAAACGGGTCCTGGGTGACACACAGAAAAAAACACCCAGAACCCGCCGTTTCTTCCACTCGGAAGTTCAAGAGCCAAAGACAATAGGGATTTGGCGTACTCCGCCATCCATTGACCTTTGGGTCGCTTGGGATGGCCATGAGTAAAGGGGAAACAGAAACAATTTCAAGAGTTTTTTTGGACATCCGGGCGGCTCGGAAATAAAGCAGGAAATCTCTTCTCATGCCGAAGGTTTGCGGCCGCATTTTATTAAGGAGCCAACCCCCGTTCTTTGAGTCGTTGCATAAGGATATGCGTTCTCAAAGGGAAATAGTCCTTCACGAGACGATCTATTTCAGGCTTCCAATGCGTCTCCCGAGCATACAGCTCGTAAGGTCCGACTTTGTAGGAGTGGACGTCGCGACGGTAATCGCCCCAACGGGCCGACTCGGCGACTATCGGCATTTGAATCTGAGCCGCGCTGGCTTGAAATCGTCGAACGTTCCGGTCCGGGGAGAGGGCGCCTCCCGCCGCACAATGCAGCCGGACTCGTTCTTTAAAAATTCTGCGGAACTCAAGGTTGGGTGACAACTTGTGAAATAATCTGGTTGGGCTCAGATCATCATCAAACGCCATCCGGTCGTCTCTGACTCCTTCAAGAGTGCGCTCGGCATCCCAAACAAAAAACTCGAAGGGCCCAGGGGGGGTGCGGCGCCGCGCCGCATACCAGTTGGATGATCTATCCCAGTCAGCGTTGGCCCCGTAAAAATTCAAGAGCATGTAGTCGACGAAGTTGGTGAGATTCAGCAAGGGGCGGATCGAATCCAGGGACGAATCCTCCTGGATGCCGGCATTGACAGTCTCGAAGAGTTGAGTCCATGAACGATCGTCGCCGGTCAGCACCTTCTCGGCGTTTCGGCTCTCGAAATCCTCTGCGAGACCACCCGTCACGGAGGCGATAAACGGTGCGCTGGGACGTTCAGTCAGCAGATACAGCCCCCAATAAAGGCCGTTGATATAGAGATGAATAAAACGTCCGCGCGCTGATTTTTGACCCATTTCTCCAAAGGTCTCACGCATCCACTGATCGCGGATGTAGTCTCCACGGCGGCGTTCCTCCCCGCTCCAATGCAGCCACGTGTTGTTACAGCCTCCACGCAAGATGAGAGTTTCAAAACTCTGGGCTCCGGATTTTCCAAAAACGGGATAATCGAGGCTCCCTCGGCCGTATTCGCGCTTGAATAGAAGGCGCAGCGAGTGCTTGGGGGACTCCTCGGGCCGGCGATTCCACCCGCCTTGGATGCGGAGGCCGCAATCCAGTTGGATCCCTTCAGTTCCATTGTCTTGAATCAATTCCATGGACGCCGGGCGCTCCCAATCGGCGCCGGTCTCCATAGGGTTTGAGTAAATGCCTTTCTCCGCGTCGAAAAGATTCTCGCTGCCGGTCACCAAAGAAACCGTCGGAATCGAGTACAATCCTTGGAGCAGATCCTGAGTGTAACGGCTGTCGGTGACGATTTCGGGGTCCATTTCGTAATCGGCGAGGACTGGCTGGCCGTCACGCTGTCCCCACGTTTTCGGCCAACCGTGTCCGCGTTGGTCAAGCACGTTTTTGGGAAACAAGAAAGTTCGGGTCAAAGGAGGAGATTGTTCCCAATTGTCCCTAAAGGCGGCGGCGCGGAGAACGGTGCTGGAGGAGATTCGAAGGGGGTTGGCGTAGGGCAGGCCCCGGAATGGATCTGGAGGCGTTCCATTGGTTGTGTAATAAATCCTGGCGCGCGGTGTTCGGGTTGAAAGCGTGATGGTGAACGGGCTGTTCCTGAGTGAAGCCGGCTCGCTGCACTTGACGGATGCCACGAGTCCGAATAGCTCGGAGCGATTCGGCGCGCCAGGCGTGCCTTCGGTGAAGAACCGGTAAGCGTCCGCGGGAACTTGACCTCCGGCACCCGTCAGCAAGAGCCCTTCGCGAAGGCCCCATGTCGCAGTCCCCCTCTGATTCGGATACTTGGGGAGAACCTCGTTCACGACAGTTTGTCCGTCAGGATTGAGGAGTGCGAGGTATTCGCCTTGTTCATCGAGCTTGAAATTGGCGTGCAACGGACTTCCCGGCGTTTTCCGGTCCTTGCCCGAAGCAAAGACCAGCAAACGCTCGCCATGCTTGAGGAGGATTTTGGGAAACGTCCAAGAAGAAGGCCGATGAAAGTTGTCTGTGAGTTTCCAGCCTTCCAACGAAACGGGTTGGCCGCCGAAATTGGCTATTTCAATCCAGTTCTGCCGCTGGCCGTCTTCGTCGGCGATAGCATTGCGTCCAGTGGCCGCGATTTCGGTGATATATACATCGGCAGTCCTCTTTCGGGCCGGATCCTTGATTTCCAGCAGGAGGAGGGCGATGGCGGTGGCGCCAAAAATCGCAAAAAACGCCCAAGGAGGGAGGATCTTCGCAAATTGCGTTCTCCGAAAATAGCGTTTCGCTCTCGGGTTCACACAGTGATCCTGGGGCAAGGGGCTGGGGTGCAGGCGGCGGTCCTCGATTTAGGATCCGCTGGCCTTGTGGCCGAAAACTGGGGCGGTTGATTTGCCATAGAGCTTTCGAAGCGCCTCTTCGTTGTAGCTCCGCATCGATCCATCCGAAGCTCGAACCTTGAGCGAATGCTTCACAATATCCACGACAATTCCTGTGTAGCCGCCAATGTCCAAATACTCGCCGCGAGCGCAAGTGGGAAAATCGGGGCGAGCAGCAAACATGGAGATGGGTTTTGGCTCTCGATTGAAGTCCAACGGAGCGGGGATGTCTTGTTTGGCTTCGGGAGGCTCGGCTGGCGACGGCGCCTCAAGCTGTTCAAGGGGCTCCCGCGTCTCCTGGCCCCTCTCATTCCTGAGCACTTCCCGATACTGCGGGCGGCCGTGCAAGATTCTCAATCGGATCGTGTTAAAACTCTGGATTGTTCCCTCCACAGTTTTGATTTTGATCGATTGGTTCACTATTTGGACGACCACTCCAGTCGAGCCGCCAATGTTGATGTGCTTTCCCAAAGCGCAGCGAGGGAAATCCGGAAGATCGACGAACTCCTTGATGGGGGAAATCGGAGATTCAAAATCCGGGTCCGTGATGTAATTCTTTTCGGGGAAAGACAACGGCTTTTCCCTGGCCTTGGTTTTTGGGGATGACTCTTGCATCAGTTCGGTCAATCTTGCCATTCCTTTTCGGGAAGGCGATTGGATTTTGAAACTATTGGGCCGGGTTCGCCGGGTGGAGGGGACGCAATCGCGCCAGCGGCCAGCATGACCATCCTTCTCAACTTCCACCATCACCCCGATCCCCTAATCCTAAAACGGCAGTTGCCCAAGGCCAATCCTCGCGAGATCCTGGCGCCCAAGTTTTCCCAAACCCCTCGCAACGCTCACCAGATTCACAAGGGATATGCTTCCCTCTTCGTGAGGTCTTTCGCATCCAGTCATTTTCTCGGCTTTCGGAAGGTCAACTGCCGTGCCGCGGCTGGTCAGTCTAGACAGGGAGTGAACGCAACTCCGTCTTAAGCACCTTCCCCGTCGCATTTCGAGGAAGGGCGCCGAGGAAGTGGACATGGCGAGGAACCTTGTAATCCGCGAGTTTTGCCCGCAAGAAGTCGATGACTTCACGCTCGGACCGTTGGGTTCCCTGGTTCAAAACCACGAACGCGACGGGTTGCTCGCCGCGGCGCGTATCTGGCCGTCCGATCACGGCAGCTTCCTTGACCGCCTCCATTTGATATAATACCTCTTCAATTTCACGCGGATACACATTGATGCCATTGACGAGGAGCATGTCCTTCTTGCGATCCGTGATGAATAAGTAGCCATCCTGATCGCGGTAGCCGATGTCTCCGGTCAGCAGCCATTGGTCACGCATGGCTTTTGCAGTTTCCTCGGGCTTGTTCCAATAACCGATCATCACGTTGCCACCACGAACGCAGATTTCCCCAACGGCTCCATCAGGCAGGATTTTCCCCGAGTCATCCTGAATGCTGACTTCCACGTCTGGGATCGGAGTGCCGATGGAACCGGTTTTCCAAGGACCACGGAGGGGGTTGAGGGAAACGACAGGACTGGCTTCGCTCAGGCCGTAACCCTCGATGAGAGGGATCTGGAAAGTTTGCGTGAACTCCCGCAAAATTTCCGACGGGAGGGGCGCGGCGCCGGAAATGCAGAGCCGGAGTGGCAACGATTGGCCTTCGAAGGAAGTGCTCAGAGCGCGGAAAAGTTGAGGAATGGCAGGTAGAATCGTCGCGCCGTGCCGCTGGATCTCGTGCAGGATGTGCTTCGGGGGATGCACCGACCGGATGAGCACGATCGAGCCGCCCACACACAAAGGCAGCAGAATTCCCACGCACAGCATGAAACTATGAAACATCGGCAAGATCAGGGCAAATCTGTCCAACTGCACAGCTTCCAAAACCTGCCGGCAACTCTCCACGTTATGCAGCAAGTTCCCGTGGCTTAGCATCGCTCCCTTGGGCTTTCCAGTGGTTCCACTCGTGTAAATAATGACCGCGAGATCCGAGCTTCCGCGTTCACATCGGCCGATCGACGCGCCTTCCAGATCTTTGGAAGGCGGCAAATCTTCAACGAAAAACTCCTGGAGACCGGGCAATTCCGACACCAACGCAAGAGTCAACTCCCGCATGGCGTGGTCGCTGAGAAGCACCTTGATGCCCGCATCGCACAGGATGTGTTTGACCTCCTCGGTCTTGAGGAAATTATTGATGGGGACCGCCACGCAACCGGCCTCCAACACCCCCAACAGCACCGAAATGAACTCGGGCCGGTTCTTCAACCAAATGCCGACTCGATCACCGGGTTTCACACCCCAGCGCGACTTCAACTGCGCCGCCAGCCATCCAGCCTGGCGCCCGAAATGATCATACGAAAAAAGATCGTCACCCCAAAAAACCGCTGTTTTGGAGTTCTCTTGTCGTATCGATTGACCGAGGGTGATCGCTAGATTCATCAGTTCCTTAAAGCTGACCGACATCAAACGAGGCTCGCCAGTTGCCGTCAAGCTTTTGGTCGTTTGTTCGTTCGCTGTCGGAACCCAATTTCAAGCTTTCTGTCTGGATTGCCCGAGGGTAGAAGTAGGGAAGATATTCTTCGCCGCCATGGTATGATGCCGGATTGGTCATCGGATTGCCATTGGCGGACTTGGGAACCTTTACTCATTCTCATCCAATGAATCAATCCAGGGAAGAAATCCTGTTCACGCTCGTGCTCTCCAAACCAGCGGGTGAACGCGGAGAGTTGCTGGACGCGGTTTGCCGCGACGACTACGACCTGCGCGAACGGGTCGAAGCCTTGTTGGCGGCACGCGAGCAGGCAGGCGGAGTTTCGCCGGCAGACCCTCATGCCCGGACAATCCTCGACTGTCTTTCTCGCAGCACCTTGACGAAGCCAACGGCTCCCTTGCTCGGACCCAAAGAGCCCGAGGCGCCGCTGAAGACTGATTCGGCGGACTCCCCAGGGGATGATGCCGTCGGCCAAATCATCGGCCGATACAGGCTGCTCGAGAAACTCGGCGAAGGGGGCTTCGGAGTGGTCTATGTCGCCGAGCAGCGAGAACCGGTGCGTCGGAGAGTCGCGTTCAAGATTATCAAACTAGGCATGGACACGACGGAAGTCGTTGCCCGATTTGAAGCCGAGCGGCAGGCGCTGGCGATGATGGACCACCCCAGCATCGCGAAGGTTCTCGACGGCGGCGCCACCAATTTCGGCCGGCCCTACTTCGTCATGGAGCTGGTTCGGGGAATCCCAATCACGAAGTACTGCGACGACCATCGTCTATCGTTGAGTTCCCGCATGAGCTTGTTCAACAAGGTGTGCCAAGCCATCCAGCACGCCCATCAAAAAGGCATCATTCATCGCGACATCAAACCATCAAACATCCTCGTGATCGAGCAGGACGGCGCCCCCGTGCCGATGATAATTGATTTCGGCATCGCCAAAGCGACTTCGGGAGACCTGACGGAGAAGACTATTCACACGAAATTTCACCAGTTCATGGGAACCCCAGCGTACATGAGCCCCGAGCAGGTTGGCGGCAGTTCCCTGGACATCGACACGCGCAGTGACATCTACAGTTTAGGCGTCCTTCTTTACGAGCTGCTCACAGGTCGAACTCCGTTTGATCACGATCAATTGACCCAGGCCGGCATGGAGGAGCTGCGGAGGATACTCTGCAACGTCGAGCCGCCCCTTCCTTCGGCCCGGTTGAGCGCCCTCCCCGCCCCTGATTCGCTCTCCGTGGCGCACGCCAGACAGAGTGACCCAAAGCGGCTTGGATCTCTGCTCCACGGAGACCTTGATTGGATCGTCATGAAGGCCATCGAGAAGGACCGGGTGCGCCGTTATGCGACCAGCAGCGCGATGGCTGAGGATATTCGACGGTTTCTCAACAACGAACCGGTGAGCGCCGTGGCGCCGGATTTCTCGTACAGACTTTCGAAATTCGCGCGCCGTAACCGCGGCGCGGTCGTGGTTGCGTTGGCCGGGGTGGCGCTGCTCCTTGGTGTGGCATCACTCACCACGTGGCTGGCCGTCACAGCCACGCGAGCCCGCGAGACGGCCGCGCGCGAGGCTCGCAAAAGCGCGCAAGTCGCCAGGTTTCTCCAAGACATGCTCGAGGCTGTTCGGCCCGCCAAAGCGCGAGGCCGCGACACAGCCATGCTGCGCGAACTGCTGGACTTGACATCGGACCGGGTAGGAAGAGACCTGCGGGACCAACCGGAGGTGGAATTTGAACTGCGGGGCACTATTGGGCGGACTTACGAGGCGCTGGGCGCTGACGAACCGGCGGAAGTGGCACAGCGCACGGCACTGACTCTGGCCCGCGGGCTTTACGGAGATTCCCACACAAACACGGCGCGCGCCCTAGAGGATCTCGGCCTCACCCTCGTCCGACGGGGCCAGTTCTCAGAGGCGACCAATGTTCTCCACCAGGCCCTCTCGATCTTTCGCCGGCAGCTTGGAGAAAAGCATCCCGCCACCGCGGGGCCGCTTCACCGTCTGGGAGGAGTCTATTCGACACAGGGAGACTACGCGGCGGCGGAACCTCTGTTGCAAACGGCACTGGAAATCCGCCGCAAAAATCTTCCGCAAGATCATCCTTCAATCTTCCCGGCGGCGTTGGATTTGGTGACCCTCTACTACCAACAAAACCGGCTGGAGTCCATGGCGCCTCTCATCATCTCGACTTACGAGGCCTCGGCGCGCTCACTGGGGGCGGATCATCCCGTCACCCTCGACGCGATGGCATTGCTAGCGATTTTGAAGCAGGCTCAGGGTCGATTCGAAGATGCGGAACGGCTCCACGTGCAATTGATAGAGATCAAGCGACGAGTGTTGGGGGCCGACCACTTATTTACGCTCACATCCATGGATAACCTGGCGATCATTTATGGATTTCAAGGACGTTACAAAGAGGCCGAGGATCTTTGCCGGCGGGCGCTTGCCGCGCACGAATCCCAAAAAGGCTCCGAGCATCGGAACACATTGGCGATGCGGAGCAATCTGGCCGAGTATGTTCGCAATCAAGGCCGTTACGCGGAATCCGAGGAATTATTCAAGCAAGTGATGGAGTCGCAAAGCCGCACGATGTCCGCGACGGATCCCTTCAGACAAGAAACGATGGCCGGGTTTGCCTTGCAATGCCTCATCCAAGGTCGCGAAACTGAGGCAGAAGCGTTATTGAATGATTTGCTTCGGATTCGGCGCGCCAGCCTGCCTGCGAACGATCCGGCACTGGCCGACACTTTGGCGCAGTTGACGCTCGTGCTCCTCGCGCAAGGCCGGCCGGAGGAAGCCGCGCCACTCGCCACTCAATGCCGGAACATCCGGCAAGCCGTGCCGTTTCGTGATTGGCGGACCTTCGTCGCCGAAAGCCAGCTCGGGGCGTGCCACCTCGAGTTGAATCAAGTCGCCCAGGCGGAAAGTTTGCTCGTTGAGGGCTTCGAGGGTTTGAAGTTGCGAGAGCATCAGATCCCCGCGATCGAACTGGCCCGGGTGCGTGAAGCCATCGAGCGGCTCGTGAAGCTTGGCCAGATTGCCGGCCATTCGGAGAAAGTCACGTCTTGGAGGAAAGAACTGGAGCAGTTCCAAGCACGTGAATTGGCGCGGCAAGAAGCCGCCCGCGCACAGAAAACCGTGCCTTGAAGTTTTCCAAAATCAGCCTTTGAAGCAGTTCAAGGGTCCCGCTTCTCGGAACGATCGGCTCACCCTTCCATGGTCAGAAGCATCTCCTCGCCGCCTCGGTTACCCCAAAAAACCACTCGAACGCCTCGGCAAGAATTTAAGACGTAGTGCTTAATTTGCTTCCCAAAAATTCACACCTCGCCTAGAACTGAGGGCCACAATCAAGAGAACTTTCCCTTTCAGCAATTCAGACCTTTGATTCTTCCCATGACACCCACCATCGCTACTCCTGAGGTTCAAAATATCTACGTCATGTTGGACACGAACCATCAACCGTTGCTTTTTAGAGATCCGGAAGGAAAGGATGAATTGAAGAATGAACAACTGCCTCTGCTCTACGAACCCGCCCAGTTCAGCACTGCCGCCAAGCATGGAAGACTCTTCTTTCATTTCATCCGATGCCCAACTTCTCCCCATTCCAATATCATCGAAACGGCCGATCTCGTCATCATCGCGCAAACCGGTGAAAACCCTGCCGACCCTCGATCCCGGCAAAAGAGCTCTCCGTTTCATAAGCACGATGAAATCGTTTATCTGCTCCCGGACCCCGCCGGCGGGACTGACCCGGGAAATCTCAAAGGCACCCTGCCGGGGGTGGGAGGCGTGGTCTCAGGCATTAAATTCCTTCGAGTTCGTGACAACCCATCCATCGGCTGGGTTTATAAATACTCGATCGTGGCTCTGTGCGATGGCCAAACGATCGTGCGCCTCGTGGATCCCACTGTCATCATCAAGAACCAGTGAAACCCATGTCGGTCTCGTGCCGCGGGTGAGCGCGAGATTTTGGCGGAAACGACCGTGGCAAGGCTGAATTTCCCGGACACCGGCTCCTTGATAGCCTTTCTTTGTAACCCTTGGAACCTCCGAACGATCAATGATCCTGAATCGGGGTGTGCGCCCTGAAAGACGGTCCTATCTGTGGCTCAGAAAGAGTTTTGAAAACCGATCCGTGACGATTCACGTCGGTCCTCAAACCTTCTTTCCCGTTAGATCAACCTCAAACTCAAGAAACGATAGAAAGCATGAAGAAACATATCCAAGCATGGTCCCAAGCCAGCCTCGCCGGTCTGTTGTTGGCGAGTGCGGTTTGTTGGCGATCCAACGCCGCAGACGCGAAGGAAGACCCCATCAAAGCAGCGATGCAGAAGTATCACAAGGCGCCCAAAGGGATCGATACGGTTGTGAAAAAGGCGCAGGACGGAAACGCCACGAAGAAAGAATTGGAGGGTTTGGTCGACGCCTATAAGATCATGGCCAAGGAAAAGCCTCCCAAGGGTGACGATGCCAGTTGGAAGGAAAAGTCCGGCAAGCTCCTCGCGGCAACGATTTCGTTGCGAAAGGGCGATGCGAACGCCGCCGCTCAGTTCAAGGAAGCGGTGAATTGCAAAGCCTGTCACAGTGTGCACAAGCCCGATTAAGCAAAGTTTATCACCCCACCGATCTCATCATATCCTCCGCCTTGAAGAGGCGCATCGGAGGCCCGAGTCTGGGTTTTCACCCGAACTCGGGCCTCTTCAGTTGGAAATTAGCCAGGAAACCAGCTTTAGGCTCCCGAAAAAGAACCCCCGATGGCTTAGGGCAACCTGTTCTTTTGACCCCTAAAAACGGCAGTTGAACCTCGTGGAGATTTGCGAAATCCTGGATGAGAAAGGTTTGACTTCCATGGCCATGAGATCGCGATTACCAGCCTCCAAAGATAGGCTTTTGTTCACTCCCGGACCGCTCACAACCAGTTTGAGCGTGAAACAGGCCATGATGCGGGACGCGGGTTCCTGGCATTTCGAGTTCAACGCCCTGGTCCTGGAGATACGGGAGAAGCTGTTGCAAATCGTCGGCCTCTCGCGAGAAAGAGGATACGAAACCATCCTGATGCAGGGCACGGGAACGTTCGGCGTCGAAAGCGTGATCGGCTCCGTGGTCCCGGCAGGGGGGAAAATCTTGATACTGTCCAATGGCGCGTATGGTGAGCGCATGCTCCAGATGGCGGGGCATTTCAAGCTGCATGCCGAAGCCTTTCGTTCCCCGGAAAACGAAACGCCTCATCTTGGCCTGTTGCGAGAGCGGCTCCAAGGCGACGCATCCATCACCCATGTTGCCGCCGTGCATTGCGAAACCACGACAGGCATGCTCAACCCGATGCACGAGATCGGAGCTCTTGTCCAGGAGGCAAGGAAGATCTACATCGTGGATGCCGTCAGCAGTTTCGGCTCGATCCCCATCGACTTTGAGCGCGCCGGAATTCATTTTCTGGTTTCCTCCGCGAACAAATGCTTGGAAGGAGTGCCGGGTTTTTCGTTCGTGATATGCCGCCGGGCATCGCTGCTGGCCTCTGAGGGGTGCGCCAGGAGTCTGAGTTTGGATTTGCTTGGGCAATGGCGGGGATTCGAAAAGAACGGCCAATTCCGTTACACGCCGCCCACGCATGCCATCCTGGCCTTCGAACAGGCACTTAAAGAGTTTGAGCAAGAAGGCGGAGTTGAGGCTCGAGGCGCGCGTTACGCGGCGAATCATCAAACTCTTCACCGGGAAATGTCGCGGATGGGTTTCAAGACCTATCTCCCGCCCGGCGTGCAAAGCCATATCATCACCTCATTCTTGTTTCCCAGTGATCCGAAATTTCAATTCGCCGAGTTCTATCGCCGCCTCAGCGACCGAGGGTATATCATTTACCCAGGAAAGATAAGCCAGGCGGACACTTTTCGAGTTGGTTGCATCGGGCGCCTGTTCGAATCCGACATGCTCGACCTCACTCACGCCATCGCGGACGTGATTCAGGACATGGGAGTCAGCTTGTGATGCTCCCCAAAATTACAGATTAAAAACGGATGAAAATTCAACCGGCGAGTTTCTATGTGAATGGACGCCATTATGCGGCTCCGGAACGGCCTGTGGTCGTCGTTTGCCTGGATGGCTCGGCGGATGAGTATTTGGATGCGGCGACCTCCAGAGGATTAATGCCGAACCTCCTTCGCCTATCGGTGGAAGGGCATCGCTGCATGGTCCGGGGCGCGCTTCCTTCGTTCACAAACGTCAACAATGCATCCATCGTCACCGGCGTGCCTCCCTCCGTGCATGGCATCGGTGGTAATTTCTTCTATGACACCTCCACCGGCCAGGAAGTGATGATGAATTCGGCGCGGTTTCTGCGAGCCGGAACTATCCTCGCCGCCGCCGCGAAGGCCGGCAGGCGGGTGGCCGTCGTGACTGCTAAAGAAAAACTCAGGGATATCTTCGCTCACGAACTCGACGGCATTGCTTTCTCCTCAGAGAAGGCGAATGCGGCCCGCCCGGAAAGTCACGGGATCGGGGACGTCGAGCAATTGGTGGGAAAACCGACCCCGCCAATTTACAGCGCCGAAGCGAGTCTTTATGTGCTTGAGGCTGGCGCCGCATTATTGAGGGATAGGAGAGCCGATTTTCTCTACCTCTCAACGACCGATTTCATCCAGCACAAGTTCGCCCCAGAAGCTAGCGGCGCGTTGGAATTCTACGCGGGAGTGGATGCCTGTTTGGGAAGACTGGAGGATTCGGGCGCCGTCATCGGCATCACCGCGGATCACGGCATGAACTCCAAGCAGCGACCGGATGGCTCCCCAAACGTGCTTTACTTGGAAACGATGCTGGAGGCGAGATTTGGAGCGGGCTTCAGGGTTATTCTGCCCATCACGGACCCTTATGTGGTGCATCACGGCGCGCTCGGCTCGTTTGCCGCGGTGCATGTTCCATCGGGCCTGAGCATACAGGATGTCGGAACATGGCTCATGGATTTAAACGGGATCACGGAGGTTCACTCCCGAACATCGGCGGCCTCTAAACTCGAACTGCCGGAGGATCGAATCGGCGATTTAGCAGTGCTTTCGGCACGCGATGTGGTCTTGGGACGCACACCGGACTATCACGATTTGAAAGCCATCGAGGGTGGTTTGCGTTCCCACGGTGGACGTTACGAGGAGATGGTGCCCCTCGTCGTATCTCGGCCTTTGAGGCCGGATTACTTAGTCAAGGCGGCAGGTGATCCGAGGAATTTCGATGTCTTTGATTTCACCATCAACGGAACTTTATAGTAACTTGCGGGGGCCCGGGTGGTGCCGGAAATTTCGAAGCGCCAACGCCCCACGTGCTTACGGTAATTCTTTGATTCGGATGCGCCGATATTCCATTTGACCGCGGTCGCCCTCGACGCCGATCGGGCCGGTGGCCGGAAGTTTGAATTCGGTCTCCAGCACCTCGCCGTTCGCGAGGCAATAGGCGACTCCGTCCTTCACGGTCACTTCCATTTCGTTCCAGTTGCCTGGCCTGTAGTGGGCGAGATTTTTGTAAGGGCCAGCCAAAGGATAATCCCGGCATTGGAGCTGCCGCCCTCGCAGGAAGAGGCCGCTGTCGGCGTTGGGGGTGGCCCGGAATTCCAAGCGCAGGATGAAATTCATCGGGAACTCTCGTGTCGTGTAAAGCTGCTGGATCCTGCGTCCTTCGGCGGGAGTGGCGACGATCAATCGTCCGTTTTTCGCGACGAACCGACCATCGGGGCTAGTCGTTCGCCCCTCGAAACTGACGGCGTCAGTGATGATCGGCCAGGGAGGAGCATTGGGATCGCTGGCCTTCCATTTCCGAGCCGATTCTTTTTCGGCTTCGGTGGTGGGCCTGAACCCCCAACCCGTGAGATCTTTCCCATTGAATAGGCTTACGAACCCTGGTTCGGGAGCGTAGTCGTAAGGGGTGGTTTCCAGGAATCCGAGGGTTGCGAATAGGGGCCTCAGAGCTCCAGCCCACTTTGCGTACCCAGCCTGGTTAAGGTGCAGGAGATCGGGGAACTCCGACGGCGTCGCATCCCCCTGCGCATCGGCAAACAGAGGCCACGTTTCGACCATGATTACTTGAGCGTTGCCCTTCGTGGCTTCGGCATACAATTGGTTCAACCTCTTGATCTTGTCCGATGGCCGCGATTTCGACGCTGAACTGGGAAAGACCTGGCAGACGATCACGGGCATTTTAGGGTCGTGCCGGGCAAATTCCTCAAGAAGAAGATTCAAATTGCCCGCGATGACCTCCGGGTCGGCCTTTTCCTCGAGGTCGTTGGTCCCGATCAGGAGCACCACGGCTCGCGGTTGGATCGCCAGCACGTCCTCCTTAACACGGATGAGCACGCCTCGTGATGTGTCGCCGCTGATACCGCGATTCGCGATTTTGAGCCCTCCAAACCACCCGCTAAAATCTTCTCCCCAACCCTGGGTGATAGAGTCGCCGAGAAAGACGATGGAATGGCGGTCCGTAGCGGCCCGAGTTGACCACTTGGCACGACGATCCAGCCACAGCTTCCGGAACCATTCTTGACGCCGAATCGGTCCTGCGCCGGGCAAGCCATCGTCGACGGCAGGGATTTGAAGCCGTTCGCTCGGAACCACCGCTGCATTCTTGTCTTGCGCACGTGATGCCGTCCCGCCCACTAGGCACGACAGCGCGATGAAGAACACGCACAGCTTCGGTCTTGATTTCATGGGCTGCGATTCTCGCTATTTCACGAACCGACGCAAGGCCCGAAAGAGCGACGCGCGGCAACCTGCTCCGCTCGTTTTTTGGGGCTCCGGGCTTGGCTGGCTCTCCGGGAGCGAACAACACCCATTATCAGCATATGGATCCTTGAAACGGCAGTCGAACCTCGAGGAGATTCGCAAAAACCTGGATGAAAAAGCCGTGCCGAATGGCGAGGGGTTGTAGAATAGGCCGGAGTGGTCGGATTGAGAGGCACACGGGCCAATGACCGACGCACTCCCGCCTGCTCTGCCACCTCGTGGGGTTTTGGAAAACGGCTTGTCGGAACTGGTTTCCCAGGACTAGTGTGCTAACACACTTTTATGTCGATCCTCACTGGTTGCATTCTTGGGTTCGTGGCGTGGTTTCTCGTGCGGTATCTGGCGGCGGGACTTTACACCGTAAACCAGAACGAACGAGCTGTGAAGACGAGCTTCGGCCGAGCCCAACGCATCGACAACCTCACCACCGCGGACGATCCCATCTCGGAATCGCTGAACGCGGATGAACAGTCTCGTTACACTTATCCTCAGGTGCGAGTGATCCCACCCGGAGGCCCTTATTTCAAGTGGCCGTGGGAACGTGTTTACAAGGTTTCGATCGCCACGGAGACTGTGAACATGGCCTGGGACCCAGAAGATCCCGAGGCCAACACCCGGGGCACGATTCTCGATGCCGTCACCAAGGACCAGTTGAATACGGGTTTGACCGGGCAGATTCGCTACCGCGTATCGGAGAGAAATCTCTACGCGTACCTCTTCGGGGTAAAAAATCCAATCGCGCTTGTGATGGGCTATTTTGTGGCGGTCCTGCGGGAGCGCATCGCGAATTTTGAAGCCCCTCCCAACCCTCATCCAGGCACCGAAGTGGGCGGGCCAGACGCCACTATCGTCACGGGGATATCCATCAATGACATTCGTAAGAATCTGCGGGATCTGAATGAACACATGGACCATGAATGCCGCTCCAGCCCCGCTCGCTATGGCATGCTGCTGGACGCGTCGCTCATCACGGGGATCGATCCTCCGCACGAGGTGGACTCGGCGCTGGCCGCCATCAATACAGCTTACAACCAGGTGTCCTCAGACATCAGTCTCGCGCAGGCGGGGGCGGACCAAAAAATCGTCCAATCCCGGCGGGCCGTCGAAATCGAGACCTTGCGAGCGCAGGCTGAAGTGGAGCCACTCGCGAAGTTGGCGGGGCAGTTGACCGCTCTGAAAAGCAGCGGTCCGGCCGCGCTCGTCACCTACCTGCGCAACGTTCGCTTGGCCTTGTTCGAAAAGGCCCACAAGATTTACATGGAGGCGAAGCCGTGAACGCATTCATCGCCGCCGTGATTACATTCGCGGCCTGCTTCGTCGTCGTGCCGTTGCCGCTATTCGTGGCCCGCGTGCTCGGGCTTTATGCCATTGTGCCCGAACGCCGCTGCTTCGTGTATCTTCTATTTGGCAAAGTGATCGCCACGCTGGACGAGCCGGGGTTGCATTTCCTCTTCATGAGGATGGGTTGGAAAGCCTTCGTCGTCTCGTGGCTTGGCAGCCGCCACGTGCTCGACATGCGTCTCGACCAGGAGTACCTCCGCAGCCAGCCCGTGAACTCCGAGGAAGGCGCGCCCATGGGGATTGGGATTTGGTATGAAATGTTCGTGAGTGATCCGGTGTCTTTCTTGTTTAAGAACACGGATCCTCGGGGGTCGCTCGCCGCGAATGTGAGCAACTCGACGGTCCGCTGCCTGAGCAACCTTCCCCTGGCCAGCATGCTCATCAACCGGCACTCGATGAGCAGCACGGTGCGCAAGGAAGTCTCGCCCAAATCCCACGAGTGGGGTTACAAATTAGGCTCTGTCTACATTCGAAAAGTTCATTTCCGGGACGCGGCCATGACCCGGCAAATCGAGAGCAAGGTGGTCAATCGACTGCGGCAAGTGACTTCAGCCATCAAGCAGGATGGCGCCAACCAAGTCAGCATCATCTCCAGCACCGCGGAGCGCCAGGCCGCGATCGAATTCGCCAAAGCGGGCGCCGTGCGCCCCCAGATCGTGGGCGCCGCGTTGGAGAGAATTTCGCAAGATCCCGAAGTCGCCTCCGCGATGTTTGACATTTTGGAGACTCAGAAAATGCTCGCGGGGGACTCCCGCATCACCTTATTGCCTCAGAAAAGCTCGCTCCTCGGAGAATTATTGGCGGCTGGTGATGACAGGGAGACCGTCCCGAAGGCTCCTGTTGAGCAGGATGGGACTCCCCACCCGCAGGTCGGCGGATGAACCGTCTCACCACCGCAAGGTGTCGGTGAGGAAGACTTCTATCCCACGGAGAAAACTTTCGGGATCATCCCCAGGAGCGTCGTTGTGATCCCCGGTAAGTTCCACGAGCTTTTTGGGTCCGCGTGCCGCGGCGAAGTTGGCTTCGGCGTGTTGAAAGCCGATGAGCGTGTCGACGCGGCTATGGAGGATCAGCATGGGACACTGAATCCGGGGCAGCTTGTCCCGCACCCCGTAAGAGATCCTTCCAAAAGTCCTCACAGGCAGCCATGGAAATAGTTCACTTCCCAAATCCGGCACGCTGGTGAACGTGCTCTGCAAAATCACGCCTCCGGGTGAATGCCGCACCGCCAGTTCCGCCGCCACGCCACCTCCCAGGGATTCTCCCATCACCAGAATGTTGCTCGGCTTGAAACCACGGCGTTCAAGCCATGCAAACGCTGCCGTCCCATCTAAATAAGTCCCCTCTTCCGAGGGAGAGCCTCCGCTCGCCCCATAACCACGATAATCGAACGCCAGGACGTTCAATCCCAACTTGAGGAGAATGTCGTAAGTGATCATTCGGTGACTCAGGTTGCCGCCGTTCCCATGGCAGAATAGAACCGCTTTGTCGCGACGAAGGGAGTCTTTGGATGCCGGGAAATACCAAGCATTCAATCGGATCTGGTCCGATGTCAAAAGCCAGACCTCTTCGCATGAAACCCCAAGCTTCGAGACATCCACCTTGAGCCCGCCGGTGGGATGGTAGACCTGCTGCAACTCGAACCACCTGAAAAATAACACGAAAGCCGCGCTCCCCACCGCGCATTTCAATACACTGCGGCCTACCCGCTTCCACCAAAGCTCCGGCATATCCGTTCACGATGACCTGTGCTCTCGGAAAATCGAGCGCATTCAAGCCGCCGTTGCGAACCTCGATTGGCTTGGGGATCCGCGCAAAAAGCATGAACTTGGGTTTTGGCGTCGAAATTCAGCGATTGATGGCGACTACTAAACAGAGAAAAAACCCGCGACGGCCAATCGCAAGTGAGGAGCCAAGCCCGATTGCCCGCAGTCCTCCGGCCTTCCTCACCGCAGGGCGCGGGGCCAGCTGGCGTGCGTGTGTTCGCCGAGATTGCAATACTTGAGGATCACGATCTATTCTACAAGCTTTGCGCTATGCCTACTTACGAATATTTCTGTGAAAAATGCGACCATCAATTCGACATCTTTCAGTCGATGACTGAAAAAACCCTGACCCAATGCCCGAAGGACAAGTGCGGCCAAAAGAAATGGGGAAAAGGACGCGTCAAGCGTGGTGTTGGCGGCGGAGCAGGCCTCATTTTCAAAGGAAGCGGCTTTTACATCACCGACTATCGTAGCGAGAGCTACAAAGCGGGGGCCAAAAGCGATTCGGCATCCGCCAGCCCAGCCTCCTCCACGCCTTCCAGCGATGGCGCCAAGTCCACGACCCCGGCCGCTGCCGCACCGGCCACGGCGGCGCCGGCAAAGACCTCCGCCACCTCCGCAAAGCCCGCAAAATCGGAACCCAAGAGTCAATAGTCAACCAATCAGCGCTTTACTGCAGGCCCCCAATCATTCAACCCTGATTCGTCCAACGACTCTGGGTTGCCCGTTCGCGGACATAATATTCGAAGGGCTTCGCCTGCCAGGTAGAGCGAGCCTGTAATGATTGTGAGCGGCTCATCCGAGGTCAGAGCCAGGGCCTCTTCAATGCCGCTTGCGAATTGAACGTCGCACATCTCGTTGTTTTCCTTCCAAACGGGCCTCAATGAATCAGGGCGCTCGCTACGCTCGCTGCGGACCGGGAGCAAGAGAATACGATGAGCCAACGGCGCCAGCTCCCGAATGATGGCACGCCAGTCTTTGTCGGCGAGAACGCCAAAAAGAATACAGCACTTCCTTTGAGGGTAGCAGGCTTGGATGGTTTCACGGAGCGCTTTGGCGCCCGCCGGGTTGTGGGCTCCGTCGACCACAATGGTTCCCCTATTGGCGCGGGCAAAAACTTCAAATCGACCAGGCCAAGACACGCTCTTCAACCCCTCGAAGATCGCGGCGCGGGACACAGGCAATTGGTCGTTTAGCCCGTAGGTGACGGCCGCCGCCAAGGCCGCGTTGATGCGTTGATGGGCGCCGAGGAGCGGCGATCGCATGGCCACAAATCCGAAGTTTTCCAGATCCGCGGGTGTCACATGGCGGAGGGGAGCGCCACGTTCGCGCGCAACCGCTTCCATCTCCTCCAAGCCCTCCCCCGAGAGGCACGAGGTAAACACCGGGACACCAGGCTTGATGATCCCCGCCTTTTCCAGAGCAATCTCTCGCAACGTCGAACCCAGCCATTGTTGATGATCCCACTGCACGTTCGTCACCACGCTTGCCAAAGGTGTGACGATATTCGTCGCGTCCAGCCTCCCCCCCATGCCCGTTTCCCAAATGACAAGGTCACAATTCTGTTCGGCGAAATAAACCAACGCCATCATGGTCACGACTTCGAAAAACGTCGGATGGGAAGGAGTCGGCTCGCCCAGGGCTGAAGGTTTCCACCCCGCGGCAATCCAGCCTCGCAGCCGATTCGTGAGCTCCGCAACGCTTTGCTCGGACACGGGAACGCGGTTGATCTGAATCCTTTCGGAAAACGAAATGAGGTGTGGCGATGTGTAGAGGCCCACTCGAAATCCGGCGTGGCGAAAGATGCTTTCGAGCATGGCGCACGTCGACCCCTTTCCGTTCGTGCCGGCCACATGAATGAATTTGAGGCGTTCCTGGGGATGGCCTGCGCAGGCCGCCAAGCGGAGCGTGTTATCCAACCCAAACGTGGACCCGAATACTTGCAATCCATAGAGATACTGGATGGCTTCCTGGTAGGACATGTGACTGAGGATTGGGCCTGGTGATGTCGAAAACGGGATGACGGAAGGGGAAAATTAGGATCGGCTCGCGCTGCGGCTTCGCGGTCTGGATTAAAGGAGCTCGAAGATTATGATCGGGCTTCGATCGCGGTGTGCTGACGGAACGGCAACGTCTTTTCGGTTTAAATCGCCTTATGATGCGACTTCTGGTGGCAGGCGGCGATGAATCCTTGAAACAGGGGGTGCGGAGAATTTGGTTTGCTTTGGAACTCGGGATGAAACTGGCAGGCCAGGAAAAACGGATGATCGCGGATTTCGACAAGCTCCACTAGTTTTCCGTCGGCGGTGTTTCCGCTAAAAACAAAGCCTGCCTGCTCGAACTGGGCCCGGTAGGCAGCATTGAATTCGAAGCGGTGCCGATGCCGTTCGCTGACTTCGCGTTTGCCATAGAGCTCCGCGGCCTTGGTCCCCGGTGTCAGCAGGCAAGTTTGAGCGCCCAAACGCATGGTTCCTCCTATCGCCGTGAGATTCTTCTGCTCGTCCATGAGCGCGATGACTGGGTGGGGCGTCAGTGAATCGAATTCCGCGGAATGGGCTCCATGCAATCCGAGGACGTTTCGCGCGAATTCAATCGTCGCGATTTGCATTCCCAAGCACAAGCCAAGGTAAGGAATCTTTTTCTCGCGCGCGTACTGAGCGGCCAAAATCTTCCCCTCCGTGCCCCGCTCGCCAAACCCGCCTGGCACTAAGATCCCGCCGATTCCTCCCAGCAGTTTGCCCAAGGAGTCTTTCTCTATCTTTTCCGCCTCAATTTTCTCGATCTGCACGCCGCAATCGTTGGCGATGCCGCCGTGAATGATGGCTTCATAGACCGATTTGTACGCGTCGTTGAGCTCGATATACTTGCCGACGACGGCGATCCTCACACGGTGCTGCGGCGCGATGAGTTTGCGGATGATTTCCTGCCAAGCCGCCATCTGCGCCGGCGCTGTTTCAAGGTGAAGCAAGCGGCAGACGATATCGTCCATGCGCTCCCTCTGAAGCATTAGCGGAACTTCGTAGATGCTGTGATCCACGTCCTTTTCCTCAATCACTGCCTCGTAGGGCACGTTGCAGAAGAGAGAGATCTTTTTTCGAAGTTCCTCTGTGAGATTTTTTTCGCAACGGCACACCAAGATCTGCGGCACGATGCCGATCTCGCGCAGTTTCGCGACCGACTGTTGGGTCGGCTTTGTCTTGAGCTCACCCGCGGCCTTGATGAACGGCACATAAGTCACATGAAGAAACACGGTGTTGTTGTACCCAGCCTCCAAGGCAAACTCCCGAATGGCTTCCAAGAAAGGCAGCCCCTCAATGTCTCCGGTCGTCCCCCCAATCTCGGTGATCACGACGTCGGCTTTCGATTGTGCAGCGATGTCATGAATCCTCTTTTGGATTTCATCGGTGACGTGAGGGATCACCTGAACGGTCTTGCCCAGGTAGACGCCCCGCCGCTCCTGGTCCAGCACCGTTTTGTAAACCTGGCCGCTCGTCAGATTGTTTAAGCGAGTCAGCTTCGAGTTCGTGAAACGCTCGTAATGACCCAGGTCCAGGTCCGTTTCCGCTCCATCGTCCAGCACGTACACTTCCCCGTGCTGGTAGGGGCTCATCGTTCCCGGATCCACGTTCAGATAGGGATCGAACTTCTGAATCGACACTTTGAGCCCGCGGCTTTCAAGGAGCGTGCCCAACGCCGCCGCTGTCAGGCCCTTGCCCAAGGAACTCACCACGCCGCCCGTCACGAATATGTATTTCATAAACTTGCCAGCCCCAGAAGGCGCAGCCTCGACTCCGCCCGGGCCACGTCAGTCGGAATATCCACACCCACGCTGTCCGCTTCCACGACGACCACCCCTATCGAAATGCCGTTCTCCAAAGCCCGCAGTTGCTCCAATCTTTCCGCTTGCTCCAAAGCCGAGACGGGATGTCCGACCACCTCCAGCAGTATCTCCCGGCGATAGCCGTAAATGCCAAGGTGCTTGAGGAATGGAAACGTCGCCAACTGAATTCCTTCCGGGGAATCGGCGAGATCGCGAAGATAGGGAATCGTCCGCCTTGAAAAATACAGGGCCTGGCCGCGCTTGTTGACAACGACCTTAACGACGTTCGGATTCGCATACTCGGCGACGTCTCGAATCGCTGTTGCCGCGGTGGACATCGGATCCCTGGCCAGAGCTCCGGCAACCGCGTCGATCACCGCGGGATCGATCAGCGGTTCGTCTCCTTGGATGTTCACCACCGCGTCGCACGATCGCCGAAGTGCCACCTCCGCTATCCGATCCGATCCGGTTGGATGATCGGATCGAGTCATCTCCACGGAGCAAAACTTTTCCACCGCGCTTCGGATGCGCTCATCATCAGTGGCCACGACCACATCGGCGAGGGTGGATGCTTGCCGACACCTTTCCACAACCCACTGGATCAGGGGCTTGCCCGCGATCAGCGCCAGGGGCTTCCCGGGAAATCTCGTCGAGGCGTATCGAGCCGGAATGATCCCCAAAGTCTTCATGAGTTGGAGCTGAATTCCGCAATCTCAGGCCTCCGAAGACAATCGCCGACATCTCTGCGAATCCAATCGGCGGCCCCGGCCAAATCATCTACCACCACGGCTTTGCTCAGGCGTTCATCCCCGCTGGCCTCCACTTCACGCCCGTAACCAGTGCGAACCAAAAGGCATTTCCTCACGTTCGCGTTCCATCCGCACTGCAAATCGAGAAGCTTGTCGCCAATCATGTAACTGCGGGCTAGATCAATCCCCAGCTCCATTCGAGCATCGAAAAGAAAATTTGGAGACGGTTTGCGGCCGTGACTGGGCAGTTCGGGCGCTTCCGGCGCGAAATAAATGCGCGAGAAGCGGACGTCCTGCCCCGCGAGGAGTTCGGCGATCCGCGCGTTGACTTGGTGCATCGCCTCCACCGTGTAATAGCCGCGTCCGATCCCGGATTGATTGGTCACCACGACCAGCAAGAACCCGAGATCCTGGATCGCTCGCAGTGCTTCCCCGGCGCCCGGAAAAAGGACCACCTTTTCAGGATCGGCAAGATACTGCCGCTCCTCGTTGACCGTCCCATCCCGATCCAGGAACACCGCCCTCGGACTCCCCTCTGCTGGTTCAACTTCTCGCATAGGGCTGAAAACTTTCATTGATCTCCTCCACCGTCGCCGTCGCGGTGCCCACTTTGCCCACGACGACGCCTGCGGCATGGTTTGAGAAAATCGCCGCTTCCTCCGGTGAGGCGCCTGCGGCGATCGCCAGCGTGAAACTGGCAATGACCGTGTCTCCAGCGCCCGACACGTCGTATATCTCACGCGCCACCGTAGGAATATGAAATGGCTTATGACCGCGCTGGCACAACATCATTCCTTGCTCCCCCAGGGTCACGAGCAGAATCACCGCGTTCAACTGTTCCTGGATGCGCTCCATCACGGTTCTGAGACCGGCATCGGACAAGGGATCGGCGTGTTTTCCAAGATCTGGAATGCCGGCCAACTCATGCGCCTCTTTCCGGTTGGGTGTGATCAGAGACAACCCGGACAAGTTCAATTGATGGACGGGCTTCGGATCCATGCTCAACCAAATGCCGCGATCGCGGCAGCGAGTTTTCAGCTCATCCAGCAGGAATTGAGTGATGACGCCTTTCCCATAATCACCCACAATCACTGCCTCCGCGTCGTGCAGCGCTTTGTCGATGCAGGAGAGCAAGCGCCGCGTCGCCTTTTCCTCCAGCTCCATGCGCGATTCCCGGTCCACCCTCACGACTTGCTGGTGATGGGCGATGACGCGTGTTTTGATGCTCGTTGTGCGCTTCGGATCTTCAATCAACCCTTCACAACCCACGTCTTGCGCGATCAGTAGGCCCCTCAAATTGCGGCCGGCTTCGTCGCGGCCGAAATAACTGAAAAGATCAGCCGGACATCCCAAAGCCGTGAGGTTTCGAGCCACGTTGGCCGCCCCGCCCGGCATGAAGCTTTCCCTCTCGAACTCAACCACGGGAACGGGCGCCTCGGGAGAGATGCGGTTCACGCTTCCCCAAATAAATTGGTCGAGCATGACGTCCCCCACCACCAGCACTTTCGTGTGGCGGACGTTTGCCATGAGCTCCCGCAACCGCTCGCTAGTCAGCGTTTTCATACCTGCCTTAGATCATTCAACATTCTTGCCATCACATCCAGGCTTCACTCTGCCTTGAACCATAGTTTAGCCGTTGGAAACTAAAACAAGCAAAAGCTGATGAAGAATAAAGAATTGGGATCGCCTCATCCCCGGGGCACGGGTTCTATATCGGACAGAAAACCCGTTAATGGACTCGTGGGGATAGCCGTCTCGGAGGGAGCGCCCACACCAATCTCATAGGCCGCCCGGCCCGCCTCGACGGCCCACTTGAACGCCAGCGCCATGCGACTCGGATCGCTCGCCACAGCGATGGCTGTATTGACCAACACGGCATCCGCCCCCAGTTCCATCGCTTCCGCCGCGTGACTGGGCGCGCCCAACCCCGCGTCCACGACCACCGGGACCATCGCTTGCTCCAAAATTATTCGTATTTGATCCCGTGTTTGAATGCCTCGATTGGACCCAATCGGCGAACCCAGCGGCATGACGGTCGCCACCCCTACATCCTGAAGCCGGCGCGCGAGCACGGGATCGGCGTTGATGTAGGGCAAGACCGTGAACCCTTCACGCACGAGTATTTCGGATGCTTTCAGCGTCTCGATGGGATCCGGCAACAAATATCGCGGATCGGGGTGGATCTCGAGCTTCACCCACTTCGGTAGCCCAGCCGCCGCGGCCAGTCGCGCCAATCGAACAGCCTCCTCAGCATTCATTGCGCCGCTCGTGTTTGGCAGCAGCAAGTATTGGCCAGGGTCGATGAAATCCAGGATAGTCGCGAAGGGATCCCCTGCCCCAGTCAAGTCGGCGCGCCGCAGGGCGACGGTCACGATCTCCGTCCCACTCGACTCGAGTGCGGAGCGCATCGATTCAGGAGATGGGAATTTGCCAGTTCCTAGGAACAAGCGGGATCGAAACGTTCGACCCGCAATCACCAAAGGCCGTTCTGCCATAGCGCGCAAAGATAGGCACGACCCCTCGGATTACAACCGTTTTTAGAACTGCCTCATCCCAGGGCGCACGATCCCTAGGTTGTTGGAGGCGTTTACAGCTTCAACTTCCGTGGGGCGGTCTTCCGCTCTCCCAGTTCACTCCTGCGCCGAAGGCGTCGATGCGCTGCTGCCGGAGGCCCCTTGAACCGGAAGCCCAGAGTCGTGCCTCAGGACAGTGACCTACAACTTCGGGGTTCGCCCCCTTGCTGGTATGCCATCCATCGCGTCCAGCGCCAAGAAATGCTGGCCCGCCGCTCGTATTGTGTTCCGTGTCCGCCAGTTGCTTTGGCAACGAGCCTGATGCGGGGCGGGACGACTCCCGCTCCTGCGCTTCCAACCTCAGACCTCAGAAAAGAAGGGGGGATTCGTTGCCAACCAATCGCTTTCCATTTCCTTGAAATCCTCACTGCAACCAGCTCCCTCGCCCCATCCGACCCGCCTGCCAATCGGCGGGCATGTGGGGAGAGGGCACGGGGAGAGGGGTTGTTTTGAGGGAAACGAACACTCAATTTTTCTTCACAAATGGCTTCAGAAATTCTGAGGTCTGAACCTGAGCCGAAAGCTGCTCCGATGCCATCAACCCAGCCGTGGATTATTCCCAAGATTGCAATCCAATGGGATCCACCGGGGACAGACAAGTAATTTGGAAAGGGACTCAAGCCGCTCGTCCCCCCCCCCCCCAGTTTCCCGTAAAGATCACCGCCCCCACCCGCTCCGCCCGCCCCATCGCCCTCACAGGGAGAATTGCTGTTGGAAAGCAGTTGACTCTTGGCCAGGTCGGTGAAATCCTTCCTCCAATCACCCCGTTATCTATTGGAATCGCCAACAAAAGATTAAGGACACTCCATGGCCAAGGACAAAAAGAAAAGCTCGAAGACTTCGAAGAAGCGAAGCGGTGCGCATCTCAGATTTTTGCGACGATAGAGCCAGGGCCGATGTAGAGAGCTTAGTTGTTGGTTAGTTGTTGGAGTG
>SXGS01090927.1_pt1 | contig 45793 bp, 39 predicted proteins | sample 3174681 | NCBI WGS metagenome assembly SXGS01 (sample SAMN11356861, study PRJNA531348) | freshwater metagenome | isolation source: freshwater sample F1-80 | place: China: Fuxian Lake, Yuxi | collected 2017-12-25 | reverse complement strand
TGGCCAATCAACGGCGAATCTGGGACCTGCTGCAGGAAATGCAGCGGGCCACCATGGAGTACATGCTGGAAAACCTACCCCACCCGCCTCGCAGAAAGCGGCTCACCAAGAAACGCCTAGGCCTTAACTAACTGCCATTCGGGACCGACCCCTTAGGGTTTTTTGAGGCCGATGGAGCTGGAGCGCTTGGCGACTTTGCGGCTGGTGAGGACTTTGTCGACGGTGCCGGTCTTCAGGTACATCTCGCGTACCTTGCCGAGAATCGCGTCGCGGTGGTCGTAGAGCCGCTTGAGCTTGCGGGGCTTGACGCGCGCCGTGACGTACGCCGTCAGCAGCGGCAGAGCGATGGTGCTGTCGGTGTAGCACACCACCGAGTCCGGGAGCTTGTCCGGATCAATCTTACCCCAGCTCACCGCCTCGGCCGGCGTGGCACCGCTAAGACCACCCGTGTCCGGACGCGCATCCGTGCACTGCAGGAAGTAGTCGTGCCCCTTCTCTTGGATGCCCATGACCTCCTGAATTTGCGGCTCGGTTTGCAGCATGAAGTTCTTCGGACTGCCGCCGCCCAAGATGAACACGCTGCTCGTGTGACCCGTGCTCTTGGCGTGATACACGATGCCCGCCGTCTGGTTCACGTCGCGGTTCACATCGGGCAGCAGTTGCGATCCGCGCAACGACATCGCCGCCACATTCATACCAATGGAACTATCGCCCGGGCTACTGGTGAAAATAGGGATACCGCACTGGTAGGCCGTGGCCAGGATAGAACTATCCCGGATGCCCAGCTTCTTCTGGCGGGCGTGCACGTATTTGCCGAGCAAGTAATGGAACTCGTCGGTGCCCATGACCTTCTGGAACTCCGGACACTGGATCACCTCTCGCACGAACGCGTCGGTATCGAGCAGCACGTTGTAGTCGAAGAGCACATCGTAAATGCGGATGACGCCCTCATCATGCAATTCCACATCGTCAAGAAACGGCGTGCCGCTGTGCAAGTGCATGTCCAAACCGAAGTGCAGGTCGTGGTACAAGTTGGCCCCCGTCGAAATAATCCAGTCCACGTAGCCGCCCTTCATCAGCGGGATGAGACAGCTCTTACCCAAGCCAGCCGGAGTCAAAGCGCCTGTCAACGACATGCCGATGAACCCGTCATTCGGCAGCATTTTCTTGGCAAGCAGCTGGGCCGCCTCGCGCAATCGGCCACCATTGTAGGCCAACATCGACTGATCGATGAGATCGGCAGCAGAGATACTCTTGCCGACGGCGAACGGGTTGAGGCGAGGGTAGGAGGCGAACTTCTTCGAAATCTTGTGGGCGGACGCTTTGCTCATAACGACAAGTGCAGTGTGCCGGGAAACCGAAAATGAAAAACGCAAAACTCCGCGGAATTCCGGTGACGGATTACGGAATCAAAATCACAGGATCCCCATCAGGATCGACGCCCGCCCCGAACAGAAGGCTCACCGAGGTCCATCCCGTCAGGGAATCTGCGGCAGATGCAAGTCCGCCAGCCATTCGGCGAACGACCACAACAAGCCATCCGAACCGGGAGCTCCCATGCATTGGAACCCCAGGCCGGGTTCACCGCGTTCGATCCAGGGGACCGTCACCACGGGCAATCCGCCTAAACTGGCGGGCGCCGTGAGCCGGATCATGCGGGGTCGGGTGGCAGCATGATCAACGCCAGCTTTCAGAAAACGCATCGCACTGGCCGGAGCGATGAGCACATCAAATCGCGCGAAGAGCGGATCGAACCCGCGACGGAATGCATCGCGTTCGGCGAGCAGTTCCGAATACCGCGCAGCGGAAATTCCCCGCCCCAATTCCAACCGCGGCAAGATCGCCGGATCGTAAGCACCCGCATGGTGCGGCAAGTACGGCGCATGGGTGGCATGAGCCTCATGGGCCTGGATGGGAACAAAGCAGTCCACCGCATGCTCCCACCCAATGCCTTCTACCGATTCCACCGAGGCACCGCCGGCCTTCAACGCTTCCACAAAACTCTCCAGTCCGGCTAGCACCTCAGGCTCGGCCGGAGCCAGCCAATCGCCGTGCACCACGCCTACTCGAGGGGCCCGCGACACGACCGGTGAGGCAATGCTGGGCCGGAGATTCCGAGCCACCCAGGGCAAATCGCCCAAACTGCGCTGCAGCCATCCCAGCGTGTCGAACGCGTGGGCCAGCGGAAAACTTCCGGAAGCATCCTCGCTGCCCAAGGTCGCCCGATACGACACCATCCCGCACAGCGCCGCCGGCGCGCGCAAAGATCCGCCCGTGTCGGTGCCCAAACCGATTGCGGCCGCACCCGTGAGCACGCTGGCCGCGGCTCCAGAACTCGATCCTCCCGTCAAACGGTCCGGATGCCCCGGCTGCGTGACATCGCCGAACCAGCGGTTCTCGCCGGTGATGCCGTAGGCAAACTCGTTCAAGTTTGTCTTACCCACCAACACGGTCCCCTGCGCGCGCCAATCGGCCACGTACGGACAGTCCGTCTGGGGCACCGGCCGGGTACCCGCATAAAACGGCGACCCGCACGTCGTGGGCAGACCACGAACATCGAAGAGATCCTTCACCGACAGCGGCAACCCCCAGAGCGGACCTTGGGGACCGGACGCCTCGAGGGCTACGGCTTGGGCCTTCGACCCGGCCTCGTCGATCACAATGAACGCCCGTGAGGCCGCACCCCGCCGAGCCGACTTGAGGGCCGTTTCGGTCAAATGGGTCGGCGTCAGCTCTCCGGACTGCAAGGCAGCAGAGATCTTTCTCAGAGACCATTGAAGTAGTGGGTTCACAGTCATCGCGCTGAGCTGAGAAAACCATACAGGGCCACGAACTCAATCCGCGGTATCAACCCTTTGCAGCGGACCAATCGGTCACACCTTTCCAGCAGGACCATTCAGCCCACCCGAAGCCGAGCCTGATCGATACGACCCCGGGCATAGGCCTCGAACACGCGGCGAATCTCGTCGCGCACTCGTCGAAATACCTCCATTTGCTCGTCTTCAGTGCCCGGGGCGTGGGCCGGATCCTCGAAGGGCCAGTGGTAGCGATTCGCCTGGCCCGGATACACCGGACACACTTGGTCGGCATTGCCGCACACGGTGATCACCGTCTCCACCGGCTGGTCGAGGAAGAGGTTCATGTGCTTCGAGGTGTGGCTGGCGATGTCGATACCGATCTCAGCCAGCGCCCGAATGGATAGCGGGTGGACATATCCGGCAGGTTTGCTGCCGGCACTGGCCACGCGGAACACCCCGCCCGAGGCCGCGCGCAAAATGGCCTCGGCGATGTGGCTACGACAGGAGTTGCCCGTGCACAGCACGAGGATCAAAGGAGTTTGAGTTTCTGGATTCATGGGGGCATTCATCGTGCTTTGGGAAGCGTGCGAAAACCGATTGTTTGAGGGGCTGGTGCGGCGACCTGGCAACGGTCTTGGGCCAGGCAATCGGTGTGTCGAAGCCCCAGACGCAGGACGAGTTCCCCGCCCTGCTCCGTCACCGACTCGAGCGGCATTTGCGTGACAAAGCCCACCTCGTGTTCGACATCGACCTCCAAGTCGTCGCGCAATCCAACCGGACCCGCCTTGTCGAAAATGGCCAGGAGTTTCGCGGCGATCAGGCGATGATCCACATCGTCGGCCACCCAGGTTTGCAGGCGGCAAAACGCATCGGCCCGAAGCACCCCGCCGCAGTCGATGTAGTGCTTCTCGACCCGCGCCACTTCCGAGACATGCGCGTGGACCGCAAGGAAGGTGCCATCCGGCTGTTGGAATCGCAGGAGCGCACTGGGGTGCTGAATAAGGAGGGTTCGAAATTCTAGGAGTTTCATGGTGAGAAGAGTGTGGGAGGAGACTTCGTTCGGGTGATTTAGCGCAGACGACTCAAGACTTGCCGCGCGGCGAACCCGCACGGGTCCCTTGAAGGATGCGATGCACCGGAACCGCCAAAAGCGCCCCGAATACCGGGCCCAGACAGTAAATCCACAGCGAACCGAGACCGGGCCCGAACATGGCCGGTCCGAACGAACGGGCGGGATTCATGGAGGCTCCGCAAATCGGCCCAGCGAACATCGCCTCCAATCCCACCGTCGCACCGATGGCCACGGCGGCGGTGATGCCCTTTTCTTTGGCCCCAACCGAAACCTGCAAGATCACCACCATGAGGAAGAAGGTCAGGATCGCCTCATAAACCAGGCTCTGGGAATCGGATCCCGAAGGCCGGGTGGCTCCCAAATTCACGACGGTGGGAAACAGCCACCGCAGCAGCCCGCTGGCCGCCAAGGCCCCGCCACACTGGACCGCCACGTAACCCGGAACTGCCTGCCACTCAAAGCGACGGGCAGCCGCCAGGGACACCGTCACCGCCGGATTGAAATGGGCCCCGCTGGTTTCACCGAACCCGTAGATGAGCACCATCACCACCGCTCCAAACGTGAGTGCGATGCACGGGTGGGTGATGGCACCGTGCGAGACCTCATTGGCCACGATGGCTCCGGTGCCCGCGAACACGATGAGGAACGTGCCCAAAAACTCCGCCAGCCATGGAGCCCACGGCAGCGATCGGGAGGCACGGTTCTGTTGGCTCATGCGCCTCCTTTCCGCTCCCGTAATTTCAGCGATCGAGATCCCAACGACCGGGACTCCATCGATCGGCATTGCGATCCCACACAGCACTGGTCGGCCTCGTCGCGCAAAGCCAGACGCCGCTCCAGGCGGGCCTGATCCCGCCGCAGGTGTGCATCGGTGGCCAACACCGACGGGAAGACTGCGAAAAAGGCCTCGGTCACCGACTGGCCCAATGGCGTCAGTCGGTGGTAGCTCCATTTGCCCTCCTTGCGGGAGGCGCTCAGCCCGGCGTCGCGCAGCACCCGCAAGTGGGTGGACAAGGTCGACTGGGTCAGACCCAGCGCGTCGCACAATTCGCACACGCACAACTCGGCCCCGGAGATCGCCCGGAGAATGCGCACCCGATTTCCGTCGGCCAAGGCCGCGGCGGCGCGCACGAGCGGCTTGGCTGGCATTGTTAAACGCATCGGCATTCACCGATATGAAAAGCAGCCGCGCGTGAAGGCACAAGCTCTTTGTGGTCCAGATTTCCTGCAGCGAACCAGCCGGATTCCGGGCGGGAATCCGCACAGCCTCAGCGCCGTTTGGAGGGCAGTTTCAAGGCCCGCCGCAACTGCGGTTCGAGCCCATTGGCACACCATTGGAAACCCAGCGAGTTGGGATGCACACCATCCACCAATCCCGAACCCTGGGAGCGCGACAGCATTTCGAGCCCATCCACAAACACGATCTCCCGGTCTCCCGCTTTCCGCCGGGCGGCCACGAAGTCGCGGGCCGTCTTGCGCTTGCTCTCTTGTTGGGCATGGATCGAGGCCGATCCCGCTTCGGCCGGAAACCAAAACGGGCCGGTGACGAGAATCGGCGTGCGCGGATGCCGCCGGCGCACCGTGTCCACGAATCCCGGCAGGGTCTCGCGGTACACCTCGGGCGACGGATTGGCCCAGTAGTCGAGCACGAAGGCCTCCGCGTCGATCTCCGCCACCGCCTCCGCCACGGCCGGCTCCCCGAGACCCGCACCACTAAAACCCAGGTTGATGAAGTCGAGGTTCAGCGACCGACCCAAGATGGCCGTGTAGCTCAGTCCGGGATTCTCGGCGCAGCCTCCCTGCGTGATACTTGAACCATAAAACACCACCGGCCGAGGCCGAGCCATCGGCGTCGGCGCGGCCAGCGTGGCCCCTGGGTCCAGCACCAACCGTTCGATGCTCACCGCCTTGTACAATGGCAAATACAACGTCACCTCCCGCATCGGGCGTCCCTCGCCCAAAGCCCACTCCCGCTGGATTAATCCCTTCGCATCCGGCCAGGCGCTGTTGCGGTACTGGCCGTCGACATACAGGTCGAAGCCGTTTTGGCCGACGCTGGTCATGTGGTGCATCGTCGACGCGTCCGGGTTTTTGGCCACGAGACCGAGACGGGTCGAATCGGTCCGAAAGCGCACTCGGGCTCCGGAAGGATGCTGAGCCAAGCCCCACACAGCCGGACTCACCTGGTCCTTCACCCGCTCCGGCAGCCGGCGCAACACCGGCGCATCTTCTGCGAACCAGCCCAGCCCCGCGACTTGGATCGGATCGCTCAGAACGCGCACCGAACGCGCCTCGTGAATCTCCCACAGCGACGCCCCCAATGCGCCCGAGACACCGCATGGGCTCGTCAGGGCGAGCCACAACGCCATCACCGAAGGCCCGACCCGCCGCCGGCACACTCGGCCCACCGCAATCCAAGGAGACATGGCACGAAGCTGCTCCAGCCGGGCCCGATGCATCAACCCGGAAGGCCGGAATACGGGCGGCGCCTTCAACAGAGAGTTCACATCCTCAGGGTTGCCAGAGCGTAATCGTGGCGCACATTAGCGTCCGTGAAAGCCGTCCTCCTCGCCATGTCCCTCTCTCTCTTTCCTTTCCTGGGCAACGCCGCCGAAAAACTCGCCGTCGGAGCCAAGGCACCGGCCGTTACCTGCAATGATCAGGACGGCAAGCCCGTCGAGCTGGCCAAGGCCGGAGCACAGGGCTACCTCCTGGTGTACTTCTACCCCAAGGCCAGCACCCCGGGCTGCACCAAGCAAGGTTGCTCACTGCGCGACGCGTGGAGCCAGTTGCAGAAACAGGGAGTCAAGGTCTACGGCGTGAGTACCGATGGCGAGGCCAGCCAGAAGCAATTCAAGGACGAGCAGTCCTTCCCCTTCGCCCTCTTGGCCGACAAAGAAAAGGCCGTGACCGAAGCCTTCGGCGTGAAGAACCTCATCGGCATGGCCAGCCGCTCGGCCTTCCTCTTCAAAGACGGCGTGTGCGTGTGGGTGGATCCGAAGGGCTCGACCTCCGATCAGGCCGAACAAGTGCTGAATTTTATCAAGACCCAGAAGCACTGAGGGGACTTGCAAAACGGGGTCATCCTCAAACCCGGGGGTGAATTTTCAGGTCTGGGTGCATTCCTCGGCGCTTTCGGAGAAATCGCCCTACCTCGGAGGTTGCACTTACCCATCCGGGCTCAACGCGCGCTTGGCGTGTCCGAGATGGGTTTCGGTGAGGGGCTCACAGACGTCCCGCCTGCTCGCTGTGCCCACAAGTTGTCCACCGAGTAGAGGGCCAGAGCCGCCCAGATGAGCAAGAAGCTGTAAAGCCGCGTTCGGCTCAACGGCTCGTGGTACACCCAGACCCCGAGGGTCAGCTGCAGGGTCGGAGCCACATATTGCATCACGCCCAAGGTGGAGAGGCGGATGCGTTGGGCCGCGTGGGCGAACAACAGCAGCGGGATGGCCGTGATCACCCCGGAACTCAGGAGGAGCACATGCGTGGAGGCATCCACTCGACCCAGGGCCCCGGAGCCCTCGACGTGCCTCCACACCAAGAACCCCAGCGCCGCGGGAGCCAGTAGCACGGTTTCCACCGCCAAGCCCGGAATGGCCCCCAAGGTCGACTGCTTGCGCAAAACGCTGTAACCGCTCCAACTCCCCGCCAAGGCCAGCGTGATCCAGGGCACCCGACCCGCTTGGGCCACCATGGAACCCACCCCAACCTCCGCCAGACCCAGGGCGATCCACTGCACCCGGCGCAGCTGTTCGTGCAGCAAAAACCGACCGGCCAACACACTGAAGAGCGGCACCAGAAAGTATCCCAGACTGGTTTCGACAATGTGGCCCGTGTTGACACCCCAGACATACACCAGCCAGTTGGTTGTCAGCAGCAGCGACGCCAGCATGAGCCGCGCAGCACCCCGGACGGTGGACAACGCCGCCACCGCCGAGCCCCACCCCTCTCCCCGAACCACCATCAACAAGGCCAGCAACGCCAGCGACCACAAGTGCCGATGGGCGATGAGTTCCAGCGAGTCGATCGCCGCCAAGCGTTTCCAATAAAGCGGCACCAGACCCCACAGCAGGTAGCAACCCAGCGCGGCCAACGCCCCGGAACGGGCCGAAGCCCCCGATGTCTCAACAGTCCCACGCACCGCCCCACCCTGGATCCAAGCCCTCGTCGCTGACAACCCCAGTCGCCGAGCTTGCTCTGGGTTCTCAGTTCCTTCGACGGGCACCGTCGACTTCCACGAGGGTGAGAAATACGTACAATCGGTTCTGGTGGGTTCTGGAAGATTCGGATCGGAAGAAGCGGCCCAACAACGGGACATCGCCCAGGATGACGCGCTGACCGCGATTCCTTTCAAAGGAGACCTGCCGCATCGCCGACCCCAAACGGCTCAATCAAATTCAGACGTCGTTCCCGAACCCTATTTCCAGTCATACTTGAGAACCAAAAGGCCCATTTACGCACCGGATTCTTTGCCAAGAACAGATCTCGCGACTCGATCCAGACGGGTCAATGAACGGGCTTTCCCGTCTTTCGCCGTGAAATCGATGGTACTCAAACGCTCACGCAAGATCGTTTCCGAGACCATTCCATGGCGGATCAACGATGCGACAAAGCTCAAGTCTTTCTCCCTACCAGCGACGAGCTTGCTCACGGCCAAGTCATGGGGTTCAAGGCACCATCCGATGTTGCCTCTCGTGTTCTCGTTTTCCACTCGCACGAGGCGTTCCTGCCAACCGATTGGCAAAATGGCCGTAGTTTCATCCACACCATGGGCGTAGTAGCCGAAGGTTTCATGGAACATCGACCGCTCTCCAATCGAGCCCTCGATGACGATGGAAAGTTCAGGGCGATCTTTGGGGAACACGTCTGCCTCCATCGATACGAGCAGGTCTTCCGGCGCGTTGGGAAAAGCCCCCAAGATAGACTGGCTGCCAATCACCACGATTTCACGGACATCGGCATTGCCGGCGGCGGCACGGATGAGGTGTTCAAGCTGGTTGCGGTTCACGAGTCGGAAAGCGCTTCAAGATTTCGGTTCGCTCGGAAACAGACAAGAGACCGGCAAACGGGCTGGATTGCCTGAGACGGGTGGCCCGCTGATCGGTGCTCCGCAATACCAAGATGACTTCTGGCAGCGGCCGCTGGAGCAAGGTCTGCCACTCGATCAATACGGGGCGCACACCGGGGGAACAGGTCTTTAACCACCGATCCAGATTCGCCAAACCGCGATCCACCAAGGCGGGATTCGCCAAGAGCTTCTCCGCCGTCCTCTGGTCCATGGCGAGACTTCTGAGGTCGATATTTTGGTGGTTACTCATGACTGCTCTGTGTGGTTAAACCCTGTTCCGTGGCATGGCAAGCGTCCAAGACTTGCCCCGACTGGAGACCGGCAGGAAACTAAATGGGTCGAGAGACCTTCCGATTTTTTGTGTCAGCTTCGGTTCTCGGCGACGAACCGCCCGGTTCCAAGTCTGTCCGGCGGCAATGCGGGTCTCCTTGGAATCTGCACCCATGGCGTTTCCAAGCTCCCGCTTGTCGAGGACGGGCATTCCACTCGCGTGAAGAAATGACAACCGTCATGGAGGCCTTATACGAGCAAGGTTGGTTCAAACAACCGGCGTCCAATAGGCGAGGCGCGATCATGAACTGCTATCCGGCGCTGCCCCACGCCGAGGCCGGCACGGTTGAACAACGGATGAATCAGCGTGCATCCTCTTGAACTCGGTCTCCCAGGGACACGGTGTGAGTCTTCAAATCGAGGTGAAACGTCCTGACGTCGTCATGCTCCAGCCTCAATTGAACCGTGCCCGTCACTACAGTCCCCACAACCTGATAATTGAGGACTTCCTGACCCACCTTTTTGACACCTCCAAGAGCGATCAAGTAGCGGTGGCCACCTCGCGGAAAGTAAGTGTCCGTATAGCCCTCAGGCAAAGCGTGTGTCCGGGGCAACTGCATCACAACAAACAGCACGACGCCCCCCAAGACAGCCATAATGAACCAGTCGATGGTGCGTCGTGTATTCAGCCAACGAACCAGTTCAGTGAAAGGCTCGGAGGCGACCTGTAGCTCCCGGGGATCAGGCTGTCCGGTTCTAGACTTCAGATTCATGCAGTCCGCCTTTTCTCAACTCGTCCATCACGGACTTCGGCATGTAATTCGGACCGACCGCCGGCTCTCTCGGCGCAAACACGCCAAGCTGGGCCTTCGGTTTAACGAGCGCGCAAATTTGCTCCTCCGACAAACCCACTCGCTCCCGATAAATCAACTCGGCTCCATGCTCCAACTCGTCGTGGATGACATTCATCTCGCCCAAACCACGAAAGACCCCGGTCACACGTCTGCCGTCCGTATTTTCGTAACTGTGCTCTTCCTGCTGACCCAGGGCCCACGCCTTCTGGTGCGCCTCCTCGGGCGAATCGGCTCGCACAAGCAGGGTGTTGATGTGGATGAGTGAACGCGGCTCGCCCTCGATGCGCACTCAGCGACCCGGCCCACGAGGGCGTTCGCTCGCAACCGCAACGCGATGGCCGGGTTCGCTGCAGCGCATGGCCGGGTTGTCATGCTTTTGTTTCGATGAAGTGACGATAGCACTCGCTGCAAATCCACCGCCCGCCGTTGGTGTAACCGACCGAATGCTCCTCGTCGCCGCCCTCGGATAAAGTCCACCAGCAAATCTCGCAGTGGTCGTGACTCCAGCCTCTGCGAACCAACTCGCAGTACGCCGGATCGTATCGCTGGCCGGTGTAAAGGCTCGTCGTGCCCGTGCGCTGAACCAGTGCATCGCGACGAACCCACTGCTCGCGACGCCATTGATGTTCCCGACAAAAGGCAACGGCATCCTCGACGTCGGCGAGTTTCCAATCGCTTCCGTGAATTCTGACGGTGGCTTCTTGAGTCATGCGCGTGCGAAAAGGCCTAACGTTATTTAGACCGCCTCACCGAGTCTAATTTCCGATTTTGACGAAACTCTCAATGCCCCCCATTGGCCAGCAACCTGAATCTCTCCTCCCTCATCGATGAGCGGAAACGGGGTCCGGGAACGATTTCCGAATTTGACTCAGGAGAGTGTCTGCAACGATCGCCCAATGCCCAGGCAAGATCTCGTTCAGGTTGCGGGGCCTTTTTCGGAGTTCCGGGCAAATGGAACTGGTGCATCCAAAATCGGAAATTGTTCCCTGACACCGTTTCCGTCTTGGAGTCGCCAAACACTTCTCACCGCTAACTGAAGGCGCGACTTTCAAATCAAGGTGCGACTTTAATTTAAAATTATAGCTCTCGCCCTGAGCTCAATAAAATGAACTCGCGACCTGCGATTCTACTTGCGACCTTATAATCAAGGTCGCAAGTTAAAATCATGAAAACGCTTCGCTACGAGTGCTCCATTGAGAACTTCCCTGGTTTTCGGGCTGACGCTGTCATGGGCGACACGGCTTACGAGGTGCTGATCGAGACGAAGGATGCGCGCCGGCTGCGCACTACCTTGATGGATCTGGCGCGAGTCGTCTCATCGTCCAAGGAACTACGGCATGCCGTTCTCGTGCTGGAAGAGCCCGGCATTACCGACTCGCGCTTGCGGGACGAATGGCAGGGCGCGGCCTCAGTGCTCCGGCCAGAAATTTTCAATCATTTATCCGCAGTGGTTCGTCGGTCTGGAAAATGGAGTGGCATCCCACGATCGCCTGTGTCCAGCGAGGTACCAGTCCTCGAAGAAATTCTTCAGCATGAACTTTCGCAACGCCCAACCGGGGCAAGCAGGAGTTCAGAAGCGCACTACGAAATTCTGCGAATTCTCATCCATCAGTGGTTGCTCGGACGGGGCCCGCTCTCGATTGGTTCGCTCCTGGAAATCTCCGGCGCTAGTCACCCCACGGTTTCGCGCTCGCTGGAACGTCTCGAACATTGCTTGAAGCGCCATTCGGATCGCAGTGTCGAGCTGCGGATCTTCCCTCGCGATGAATGGGCGCGATTGGTCGCGGTGTCCGATGATGTCCGGGCCACGGTTCGCTTTGTGGATCGCTCAGGTCAGGCTCGCTCGCCGGAGTCGCTGCTGCGCCGGTTGCGTTCACTCGGGCGGCAAGACCTGGCGGTCGGCGGAGTCTGGGGAGCAAAATACTACCAGCCTTCGCTCGACCTCATCGGCAATCCGCGCCTCAACCTTTCCATTCATTCCGCACGCAAAGCCGCAGACCTCTCGTTCGTGGAAAAGCTCGACCCAGCCCTGGAAAAAGCGACACGCCGGGACGAATCGCCGACACTCGTGATTCACACCATCCGCCGCGCACAGTCCCTTTTCCAACCTGCTGAGAACAATCTCCCTTGGGCAGACCCTTTGGAATGCCTGCTCGATCTGCACGAGGCCCGCCTCGAATCGCAGGCGCTCGAGTTCCTTAAATCCTTTCCCGCAACCAAAGGCCGCCCGCTATGAATCAGGAAGGCATTGTGAAGCTCATTTCGCCCAGCACCGTGCTGGAGCGCATCGCCACTGCAATCCCGGCTGATTTCCGGGAAAACATCATCGTCATCGGCAGTCTCGCGGCGGGTTATTACTTCTTTGGCGACAACCCGAAACTCCAGGTCCGCACGAAAGACGTAAATTGCCTCCTCGCCCCGCGCATCAAGGCCATCCCGGCGGGAGAAGCCGTTGCCAACCGTTTGTTTGACGATCAATGGGAACTGCGCGCTGAAGGCGACTGGGGCAATCCGGGTGATGCCACCACACCCGACAATAAGCTGCCCGTCGTCCGCCTTCATCCTCCGGGCTCCACGGAATGGATTATCGAACTGCTGACCGTCCCGGAATCGGAGTCAGACCTTGGCCGGAAAGACATCCGAATCGTGACCTCCCGTGGCCATTTCAGCCTGTGCAGCTTTGGCTTTCTGTCACTCGCAGAGTTTGAGCCCATCCACACACCTTTCGGCATCGCCATCGCCCGACCCGAAACCATGGCCCTTGCCAATCTGCTCCATCATCCCGCGATCGGCGAAGAACCCATGAGCGGTCTCATTGGCGGACGCCGCATCAAACGCAGCAACAAAGACCTCGGGCGCGTCCTCGCACTCGCTTACCTTGCCGAAGCCCGGCAGGAGGACTCACTACTCGAATGGTCGCAAATTTGGGCGGCGGCGCTGCAAAGTCGCTTCCCTACCATCTGGCGAGACCTCATTCCGAAGGTCGGAAACGGCCTTCGCCAGCTCGTCCAGCCCGAAAACGAAGCGGACTTGAACGAGGCACGCCACACCTGCGAATACGGACTGCTTGTCTCGCAAGCACCCTCCTTGAAGCTCCTGGAAGTCACCGGGAAACGTTTGCTGCAAGACGCCATAGAGCCGCTGGAGAAAATCGCCAAAGCATGACCGCATTTCTCCCATCAATCGCCGATCTCGAACCCAATCCCACTTGGGCGAAGCTCCCGCTCTTCGACCGCACCGACTGCAAGCGCGTGCGGATGTCAGCAACTTTCGCCCAATGCCTAGGCAAGAGCCCGTTCAGGTTGCGGGGCCCTTTTCCGAGTTCTGGGCAAAGGGAACTGGTGTATCGAAAATCAGAAATCGTTTTCTGACCCCGTTTGCGGAGCGCGGTCCGTGACAATTCGATTTATTCGCTGTAGCGCTGAGCCCGGATCAGCGATTTTATTCATAATGGTAGCGAACTTGCGCAACCTTAATGACATCACCTTCAACTCTGTAAACCAACCGATGTTCGTCCGTAATTCGACGAGACCAAAATCCACTTAAGACATGCTTTAATGGTTCAGGCTTACCGATGCCTTCGTAGGGATTGCGAGAAATATCCCTCAGTAAATCATTAACCTTTTTAAGAATCCTCTCATCAAAAGTCTGCCAATATACGTAATCTTCAAATCCACGAGTTGAAAACTGAATATTCATTTCATGAGTTCGTCGATGGATTTCGTAATACCACCGCTTCCCTTTAAATCCGAAATTGAATCAAGAAGGCGACGGGCGTTTGCAGGCGAACGAAGAAGATAAGCAGTCTCCTCAAGCGATTCATAATCCTCAAGCGATATCATCACAACGGCTTGATCGCGATTACGCGTGATGATCACTGGATCATGATCCAAGCAAACACGATCCATCGTTGACGCAAGGCTTTCCCGTGCAGCGGTATAGGTGATCGCTTTCATATGGACAATAACCTGTACATGTTGCCACAAATGTCAAGTTTTCTTCCAACGATCGTTGTTGAGGCCACCTAAACGCAGCCTCATTTCCCCGATTTTCGAACGTTTCAACTCCCCGTTGGGCGGTCACCTAAATCTCTCCTCCCTCATCGATGAGCGGATCAGGCTCGGCGTTTGGCAAGCCTCTGAGGCAACCTCACTACCCATCAGGCACCGGAGAAACTACCAGTTCATTGAGTCAGAGTAGGCGTTGATCAAGGTCCCGCTTACAAAAAAGGGGTGAATCAAATTCGGAAATACTTCCCTGAGCCCGTTTTTGACCCCTTTTTAGTTTCCCTGGGTTTGGGGATAGTTGCTGGCAGCTCTTGATGGAGATCTCTGGGTGGCTACGCTTCGGTTCATGATCCCGAACAGAGTTCCTTCACGGTATTCTGTTCCTAGGCGATCTGAGGGAGCCACGGCCGGTGCCCTGGCATCGAAGGCCCGCAAGGCCCGATGGACGGTAGGGCTTCTCGCAGTGGTGCTTGTGGCATCGGTGGTGTCGGTCCGATTCCAATCCATGCGGGTGGATGGAGCGAACTCTGGTTCGGCCACCCAAGACTCCAAGGTGGACGATTCGAGCCCCACCGAACGAAATGAATCTCCGGTGTCCGTCGAATCGGGTTTGGGCACCGAAGAGGTCCTTCGGCGGCTCGCGGCCATCGAGTCGAGGACACAGGATCCTGAGGAGCGAGTCCGGCTCATCAAGGAGTTGATCCGAAGCGCCGATCTCAAAGCCCCCGGTTGTGGAGCTGCCTTCTGGGATTTCGCCCTCAGCAAACTGACGCCCGAAACGGGCTTGGAAGCCGTCCTGGATACCCTAGGTCGATCGTGGGGCACCGCCGACCGATCCGCAGCCTGGGCCTTCCTGATGGACCCCGAACGCACTTCGGTCGATCCTCATGACAAGTTGGGCGGCTCCCAATTCGCGGCGCTGAAGGGGCTGCTTTTGGAATGGATGAATTCGGACCTACCGGGAGCGCTTGAACAGGCCCGATCGGTGACGCAACCGATCCATCGGAGGAGTTTGCTCATCAACCTCTACACCCAATGGTTGGCGAGCGCACCGGAAGACGCTTTGGCGAGTTTCTCCACTGAAACGTTCGACGATGAAATGCCTGGGCTCAAAACCTGGATCCTCTTCATGGTGCTTGTCGAAGAGAAGCATCCATCGCTCGTGCTGAAACTGTTGGATTCTATTCCGCGCGAGGTGTGGACCCATGCCGGTGATACGAATGAGGTGGCCCGTGAGTTGGATTGGATCTCCCATCAGCCCCGACTGGGGGCGGCCATCCTCGAGCGACTGCCTGAGCCCATCGCTCGTCCTCTGGTGAGTTCGCTCGTTCGTAGTTGGACGTACGCCAACCCGCTGGCGGCCCTGGACTGGTTGTTGGATCATTCGAAGTTGGAGGCGACGGAGCCTCGGGTCCTGGGCAACCTGTTCGAACGTCTCGCCCAGGTGGACCCGAAGTCTGCAGTCCACCGGTTCGAGCGGATATCCGCCGATATCCAAAGCCAATGGGCTCCAACCCTCACGGCCGAATGGGCCGCCGAAGATCCCAGAGCGGCGATGGACTGGGCTCAAGCGAGATGGCAGCAGGGCCAAGGGATTTAACCTCTCCTCCGAGGGACCGAGGCTTGGGTGAAAACCGATCCCGCCGCAGCCGCAGCGTTCCTCCAAGAGATCCTGCCCATAATCACCCAAGCCTCAGAGCGACTCGAACTAGCCCAACTCTGGGTCACCGCCGACCCGTCGGCCGCGTTGGATACCTTCCGTACCCTGGCTCCAGCTGAGACCCTAAATGCCCGGCTCAACCAAGCCTTGCCGACGGCTGCGGCGGCCGACCCTCTGGCTGCTGCCAGCGCCGCCCTGATGATCAGCGACCCGGTTGTCCGCGGACAAACCGTGGCCAAGGTGGGATTCCAATGGGGCTCTCGCAGTCCGGAAGAAGCCATAGACTGGGCAGCTTCACTGCCGAAAGGCTGCGAGCAATCGATGGCGATCCGCAACATCTACCGGGCTTGGGCCATCAACCAGTTCGAGAGTGCGACCACGTCGCTGGGTCGACTCGAACCCGCCCTGCGAGATCAGGCGCTGGTCGGCATCATCCATGAGCGCATGAACAACTCACCCAGCGTCGCCGCCAGCCTTGGGCTGCGGGTCAACGATTCCCCGACCCGTGCCGAGTTGCTCCACTCGGTCTTCCAGCGCTGGGGACGTTCCAATCCGGCCGAGGCCTCCGCGTGGCTGCAGAAGTCAGCCCTCCCTCAGGCCCTTCAAACCCAACTCAAAGCACGGATTCCTTAGAGCCTGTCTGAAAATGGGGAGGGGTTCTGTTTGGGAGGGAAGGGTTCGATTGGCAAGGCGCGCGGAGGAAGCAGACCCGCAGCGGTCTGTGACCGACAAGCAACGCCGCCAGCGGACCCTTCCCTCCCAAACCCTCCGGGCGGCGGGTCTTTCCGGGTTGGACTGCGTTGGTTCGGGCGGAACAGACCGCAGGAGGTCTGCCCCGCCGCTCACCGCCTTGCCCAACCCAGAATTCCCCAGCCGCAGGACCCCTCCCCATTTTCAGACAGGCTCTTGGCATCCCTGGGTCAGAGGTTGGGAGGATGCTCCGAACTGAAGCAGTGGAAAGCGTAGGGTCTCTCATGCCTGAAGCTCGCACCTGACGATTGGATCCCTGTTAGCGGTCGGGAAAGCGGTGTCGCCGATGAGATTGGATGCTGGGCAGACAACCAACTTGTCGTGCTGCATCCACACAGGCGCAGTCAGCTCGTCGGCGAAAGAGGCGAGCCACGCCGATGAATCCACCACGTTCAAACTCGGTCGCCCTGGCGAACAACTGAAGTATCGATGCCTTTGAGATAACCACGCAGCGTTCGCACATCGCGAATGGGGATGATCTCAATGCGATTGCGGAAGGCCAATACGTGGGCTTTTTCTCCAGAGCGAAGCCCCATGGACTCCCTGATCCGCTGAGGGATGACGATTTGGAACTTTGGCGAAATGGTCACTGTTTCCATGGGTCCTACGGTATGGCGATCGATGCGCAAATTAAGTCGTGCTTCTGCCAAACTCGAGTTGTGGCACCCGACTCAACGCCTCCCCCCGCTGGTCCGCCACCCAAATCCCTCCAGACTCCGATAGAGAGTCTGATAGTTCCCGGCGGCAGCGGGATCGGGCCGGAGCGAGCATTGGAACGTCCACATCCTGATCCCGTCAGCGCGATAGCGCGAAAGCTCCTCCTGTCCCAACGTTCCCTGCGAGCGCAGGACCGATCCCGCGGAGCCACACCCGCGACTCAGCCCCATCGCGACTCAACCCCCACCGCGACTCAGCCCCATGGCCGAACCCGCAACACCGCCACACACCCAAAACCCACCCGATCGCCCCGACCACCCGCTTTAACCCATGACGCGTCCGAACCGCTTCGGGTACTCTACCGAAAGTGATCCCCCGAGTCCTGACCCAGTTCCTTGCAGGCATCCCCGCCATCGTGCGGACCCTCGCGATCGTGCTGGCCCTCGGCTCCGACCACGCCGCAGTCCACGCTGCCGTCCGGCCTCCCGACAACGCCCGCGAACATTGGGCCTTTCAGCCCGTGCGTCCCGTCACGATCCCCGACACCGGCCACCCCGGATCGGCACAAAATCCTATCGACCGCTTCCTCCTCGCCCGGCTCCAAACCGCCGGAATCCACCCCGCCCCGCCGGCCGACCCGCGCACCCTCATCCGACGCCTCAGCCTTGATCTCACCGGCCTTCCCCCCGAACCCGCCGACGTTGACCGCTTCATCACCGAAACCGCCCGTGACCGCACCGGTGCGACCGGCCGACTCATCGACCGCCTGCTCAACTCCCCCCGATACGGCGAACGCTGGGGACGCCATTGGCTCGACGTCGCCCGCTACTCCGACACCAAGGGCTACGTCTACGGACGCGAAGAACCCCGCTTTGTTCACGCACCTGCCTACCGCGACTGGGTCATCAATGCCCTCAACACCGACCTGCCCTACGACCGATTCCTGCTGCTCCAACTCGCCGCCGACCAGATCGTCCCGGCCGATTCCCCCGACCTCGCCGCCCTGGGCTTCATCACCGGCGGCCGCCGCTTCCTCGGCGTCACCCACGACATCATCGACGACCGCATCGACGTCATCACCCGCGGCACCCTGGGCCTCACCGTCGCCTGCGCCCGTTGCCACGATCACAAATACGACCCCATTCCGACGGCCGACTACTACTCCCTCTACGGCGTGCTCCGGGGCAACGACGACCAACTAGTCACCTTCAACGAACCGCAAGATTCTGAACTCGCCGCCCTGCGAAAGAAATCCTCCGACCAGATGCGCTTGCGCCGTTCCGAGGCCAACGCCCGACTGCGCGAACGGGCCGGCGACTACCTCGCAGCGCAGTTGAATCTGAAGGACTACCCCGAGGAAGGCTTCGACCAACTCCTCTCCACCAGAGACATCATCCCCATGTCGGTGCGCCGGTGGCGGGATTTCCTGAACGTGTCGGCCACTCCCGATCACCCGATCTTCGGACCCTGGCGGATCCTCATCGCAGACCTGCATCACCTGCCCGACGCCGACTGGCCGTCCGCGGCCGCCCGGGCGCTCGCCGCCTCCCGCCACCTCGCACAGAGTTGGAACCCACGGGTGGCTGCGGCCTTTGCCCAAGCGCCGACCTCCCGGACCGAGGTCACCCGGCGCTACGGCGATCTCTTCACTCGGGTGGACAACGACTGGAAGGCCCTGAGGGAGGCCTCAAAAAAGGCTACAAAACCGATCGACCCACAGGCCGGTACTCCCGACCCGCCCTCCGAAGCCCTCCGCCGCTTTCTCCACGACCCGGCCTCGCCCACCACCGTTCCCGACACCGGAATGGTGAACACCGAGTTTTTCTACCCGACCGACATCACCGTCGAACTCTGGCAACTCCAGGGCGCGGTCGACCGACGACTCATCGCCCTCGGTGTCCAAGCCGCACTCGTGCTCGTCGATCGCCCCCCGGAACCACAGCCCGTGGTGTTCCGCCGCGGTAGCCCCTCGCAGCCAGGGCCCGAGGCCCCACGCCGCTTTCTCGAAGTACTGACCGGTCCCGACCGCCGCCCATTCCAGAAGGGCAACGGCCGCCTCGAACTCGCCCGAGCCATCGCCTCGCCCGACAACCCGCTCACCGCCCGCGTCATGGTCAACCGCGTTTGGCAACACCACTTCGGCACCGGCCTGGTCAAGACCCCCAGCGACTGGGGCCTGCGCGCCGAAGCCCCGAGCCATCCCGAGCTGCTCGACTGGCTGGCCCTGCGCTTCGTCGATTCAGGCTGGAGCCTCAAGGCACTCCACCGGCTCATCGTCTCCAGCGCCGCGTACCAATCGGCGTCCCAGGGACACGATGGGCGCAGTGCGGATGAACGGAACCGAATCCAGAAACTCGATCCCGAGAACCGCTGGCTCGCGCAGTTCCCGCTGCGCCGATTGGAATTCGAACAACTGCGCGACGCCCTGCTCACCGCCTCCGGCCGACTGGATCCCCGGATGGCTGGTCCGGCCGTAGGTCTTCTCGAACCCAATAACCACCGACGCTCTGTCTACGGTTTCGTGGACCGACAATTCCTCCCCGGCGTGCTGCGCACCTTCGACTTCGCCAACCCAGATTTGCATGTGGCCGTCCGACACGAAACCACCGTGCCGCAGCAAGGGCTCTATTTTCTCAACGGTACCTTTGCCGCCGATCAGGCCCGGTCGCTGGCCAAGTCCGGAGCCGCACTGTCTCCCACGGCCCGCATCCACGACTTGCACCGACGCCTTTTCCAACGAGCCGCCCGACCCACTGAAATCACTGACGGACTCCGATTCGTGACCGCCGCCGAAACCGCACCCGACCGACCTGTGCTGCCGCCGATCGGACCACCCGAGCCACGACTGAGCCCTTGGGAGCAGTACGCCCACGTGCTCCTCCTCACCAACGAGTTCGCCTTCGCCGATTGAACGACCTGCTCCTCCTACCATGCCTTCCAGGTTCTCCCCGTTTTCCAGCCAGAGTTCGCATCGGCCCTCGCTCAGTCGTCGTGATTTTCTCACCCGATCTGGCCTCGGCCTCGGGGCCCTGTCGCTGCAGACCCTCGGAGACCTTCCCACCGCAACGGCCGCGGGCTCCTCCATTTCCCCGCTGGCCGCCCGTTCACCCCACTTCGCACCGCGGGCCCGCCGCGTCGTGCATTTCTTCCTCAATGGCGGGCCGTCGCAGGTGGATACCTTCGACCCCAAGCCGGCCCTCGCGAAATACGCCGGCCAACCCCTGCCCGGTCAATACCTCCGCACCGAACGCAAAACCGGCGCAGCCCTGCCCTCGCCCTTCCAGTTCTCGCGCTACGGGCAAAGCGGTTTAGAAATCAGCGAACTCTTCGCCCGCACCGCCGCCCATGCCGACGACATCGCCGTCATCCGCTCCATGCATGCGCAAGTGCCCAATCACGAGCCTTCGCTCATGCTCATGAATTGCGGCGACAGCGTGCAGCCACGGCCCAGCTTCGGATCCTGGGCGCTGTATGGGCTCGGTACCGAGAACCAGAACTTGCCGGGCTTCGTCTCGCTATGCCCCGGCGGCTTGCCCATCAAGGACTCCGAGAACTGGCAATCGGCCTTCCTGCCCGGCGTGTTCCAGGGGACGTTTGTGGATCCGCAACACCGCGAGGTGGAGCGGCTCATCGAGAATATCCGCAGCCCGCACGCCACCCCGGGCATGCAACGCCGGCAGCTGGATCTTCTGGCCTCGCTCAATGCCGCCCACCGGAGCGACCACGGATCGGATCCTCGACTGGAGGCGCGCATCGAATCGTTCGAGCTGGCCTTCCGCATGCAAATGGAAGCCAGCGACGCCTTCGATTTGTCCCGCGAACCGGCCTCCGTCCGGGCCATGTACGGTGACACCGTGCACGGCCGGCAGACGCTCATCGCCCGGCGGTTGCTCGAGCGCGGAGTCCGGGTGGTGCAGTTGTGGCACGGAGCCGGGCAACCCTGGGACCATCACGACAACATTGAGGCCAATCACCGGAAGAACGCCGCCGAGATTGATGGCCCCATCGCCGCCTTCATCACCGACCTCAAGCAGCGCGGCCTCTTCGACGACACGCTCATCCTCTGGGGCGGTGAGTTCGGGCGCACGCCCTCGGTCGAACTCGGCGACAGCGGTAAGTCTAAGCTGGGCCGCGACCACAACCACTACGGCTTCAGCGTCTGGCTGGCGGGCGGCGGCGTCCGGGGCGGCGTGGCTCATGGCGCCACCGACGAGTTCGGGTTCCGCGCGGTCGAGAACCCCGTGAGCGTGCACGACTTGCACTCCACCATGCTCCACCTGCTGGGCTTCGACCACGAGCGCCTCACCTACCGCCACGCCGGCCGCGACTTCCGCCTCACCGACGTCTCCGGCGAAGTGGTGCGGTCGGTGGTCGCGTAGGCCGGACCTGAAACCCATTGTGCTTTAGCCGATGGAAGTTGCCTCCCTTCACAGAGATCGTTAGCCAAGGCGGATGAAGACAGACGTCGGCGTGTGGGGAATGCGAATCGGGCAGCGATGGCTGGCTGCTGGCGTCGCTCTGGCGCTCACCGTCACGCTGGCACAAGACGCAGCCGCACAGGCCAACTGGCCCCAGTTCCGGGGGGCCGAAAGCCGCGGAGTCGGCACCTCGGATCGGCTACCCTTGGTCTGGGGCCCGGAAACGAATGTTGCCTGGCGTGCAGAGGTTCCCGGACGCGGGTGGTCTTCGCCGATCGTGTGGGGAAAACGGGTGTTCCTCACCACGGCAGTGAGCGAGGGAGAACTGGAGGCTCCGAAGAAGGGTCTGTATTTCGGCGGCGACCGCCCGGAACCCCCGAAGCAGCGCCAACGCTGGATGGCCCTGTGCCTCGACCGCGACTCGGGCAAGACCCTCTGGAGCACCGAGCTTCACGGAGCAATTCCGACCACGCCCATCCACCTCAAGAATAGCTATGCCTCCGAGACCCCGGTCACCGACGGCAAGCACGTGTACGTGCTGTTTGGATCGGTGGGCCTGTTCTGCCTCGATCTCCAGGGCAAGGTGGTTTGGTCGCAACCCATTCAACCCCACAAGATGCGCTACGGATGGGGCACCTCCGCTTCCCCTGTCTTGCACGAGGGACGGGTGTATGTGGTGAACGACAACGAAGAGGCTTCGACCTTGAGTGCGTTCGACGCCAAGACAGGCAAGATCCTGTGGCAAGTCCCGCGCGATGAACCCAGCAACTTCAGCACCCCCTACCTTTGGAAGACCCCGAAGCGCACCGAACTGGTGGTTCCGGGCCGCACTCAAATCCGCAGCTACGACCTGACAGGCAAGGTGCTGTGGCATCTGCAAGGGCCCTCAACGATCGTCATCCCCACCCCGTTCGAGGCCGAGGGGTTGCTGTATGTCGGCGCGGGGTACGTCGGTGACAACCTCAAGCTCAACAAGCCCGTCTACGCCATCCGCCCTGGCGGAGTCGGCGATCTCACCCTGGCGGAAGGAGCCCGGGAAAGCGCCACCATCGCCTGGATGGAAGCCAACGCTGCCCCGTATAACCCGTCGCCACTGGCCTACGACGGCCGATTCTACGTGCTGTGGGATTTCGGCTTCTTGAGCTGTCGCGATGCTCGAACGGGTCGGGAACTTTACGGCAAGCAGCGGATCAAGGTCGACGGAACGGCCGGCTTCACCGCCTCACCCTGGGCCTACCGCGGGCGAGTCTTCTGCCTCAGCGAAGACGGCGACACCTATGTGGTCAGCGGTAAGGACCCCTACCAGTTGGAGCGGGTCAATGCGCTGGGCGAATTGTGCATGGCCACTCCCGCCATCGCTGGGGACCGGCTCTTCATCCGCACCGCCTCGCGACTCTACTGCCTGCGCGAAACTCATTGACCGGATCCTCAAGATCCCTCTTGGCCCCCGGTGCCTCGCGGTTAGCCTTCCGCAATGCGACGCCGCGGGTATACAGGGGTGCTAGGAATTCTTCTCCTAAGCACCGTCCTCTCAGGGATGGCCCATGACGGCGACCCAACCAAGGCTGGGCCCGACGACGCCAAGACGGTGGATCCGGGCCACTCCATGCACGGGCAGATCTTCAACGAAGGCCTGCGCCAACACGCCCGGAAAATGTCGGGCATGCCGGAGATCCACTTCGACATCACCACCACCAACGACGTCGCCCGCAAGTTCTTCCTGCAAGGCGTGGGGCAGTTGCACGGGTTCTGGTACTTGGAATCCGAGCGCTCCTTCCGCGAGTCCGCCTTCCGCGACACGAACTGCGCCATGGCTTACTGGGGCATGGCCATGGCCAACGCCAACAACGCCACCCGCGCGGCCGGGTTCATCAAGGAGGCCGACCGCCGCAAGGGAACCGTCCATCGCCGCGAGAAGCTCTGGATCGAATCCCTGGCCGAGTTCCACAAGGACCCGAATCGCGACGAGAAGGAACGCCGCCGCGACTACACCCGCGCGCTCGAGAACATCATCTTCGAGTTTCCCGAAGACGTGGAGGCCAAGGCCTTCCTCGCGGTCCACGTGTGGGACAGCAGCTACAAGGGCTGGCCCATCGGCAGCGCCCAAGCGGTCGAATCCATTCTCAAGGAGGTCTTTGCGCAGCAGCCCATGCACCCGGCGCACCATTACCGCATCCACCTCTGGGACGGTGAAAAGGATGAGTCGGCCCTCCGGGCGGTTCCCTCGGCCTCGAAATCCGGCCAGAGCTCCCCGGGCGTGGCCCATCAGTGGCACATGGCCGGCCACACCTTCAACAAGCTCAAGCGCTACCCCGATATGGCGTGGCAACAGGAAGCTTCGGTGCGCGTGGACAACAGCCAGTTGATGGCCGACCGCTTGTTGCCCGACCACATCCACAACTACGCGCACAACAGCGAGTGGTTGGTACAAACCTACAATTACATCGGACAGGTCAACCGGGCGGTGGATTTGTGCGTCAACTTGATCGAGATGCCCCGACATCCCGGTTTCAACACCCTCGACAAGCAGACCAACGGGATCGCCTACGAAAAGCGGGGCACCGGATCCCACGGACGCCGACGCTTGATGGAGACACTGCTGCGTTGGGAACTGTGGGACGAAGCCCTGCGACTGAGTCAGACCCCCTATCTGGAACCGACCGTTCTGGCCGACGAGCAAGGACGACGGGCGCGCCTGCTCGGGTTGGCCCATCTCGGCAAAGGCAACCGCGTGGGCGTCTCGGAGCAAATTGAATCCATCGAGGCGGCCATCCGAGTGCTGCGCGACGAGCGACGAGCCCATGTGGACGCCGCCGAGGCCAAGGCCAAGGCCGACAAGAAAGGCCGCGGCGAAATCGATTCAGCCATCGCGGATGCCGTGAAGCGCACCACAGAACCGATGGAGAACTTGGAGAATTTCATCGAGGAACTGCGCGTGGGTCTGAATGTGCACGCCGGCGAAACCAACGACCTGCCCAAGCGTCTGGAGGCCCTGAAGACCGTCTCCAAGGAACGCCTCGCCGCGATGTGGTTCCAAATCGGGAACACCAATCAGGCCCTGAAGCTGGCCAAAGAGGCCGTGGACGCCGGAACTAACCAAGTGCACCCGCTGGCCTTGCAAACCGAACTCCAGTGGAAGGCCGGCCAAACCAATGAAGCCCTGAAGACCTTCGCGACCTTGCGGGGTCTCAGCGCCCAGATGGACACCCACCTGCCCATCGTGCGCCGTCTGGCCCCGGTGATTGCCGCCTCCAAGGCTTCGGACACCGGCTCGGACTGGCGACCGGCGGCCACCTATCCGACCGACTCCGGAACCCGGCCCGCGCACGACTCGCTGGGATCTTTCCGCTGGAACCCGCAGCCGGCCCCGCCGCTGGCGGTCACCGGCTCGGACGGCAAGCCCATCCACTTAGCCGATTTCCACGGGCGCCCGGTGCTGCTCGTCTTCTACCTCGGCGGCGGATGCCTGCACTGCGTGGAGCAACTCCGCTTGCTTGCCCCGCGAACCGAGGAGTTCAAGAAGGCCGGGATCGATATTTTGGCCATTAGCACCGAGACCGTCGAAGGCCTGGCCAAGACGCGGGAAAAGGCCGGGAAGGACGGCCGGATTTCATTCCCTCTAGCGGCTGACCCGACGCTGGCGGCCTTCAAGAAATGGCATGCGCATGACGACTTCGAGGGTGCCGCCCTGCACGGGGTTTTCTTGGTGGATGGCGAGGGTCACGTGCGCTGGCAAGACATCGGCTTCGAACCCTTTACCGACTTCCATTTCCTGCTCCCCGAAGCCCGTCGCCTGCTGAGCTTCCTTCAGGAGTGAGGTGGAAGAATGGGTTTCAGCGAACCCGACGCACTCAAAGCCTTAACCGATTCAACAACTTCGGAAGTCGGTCCCTACCTGGGAGGCTTATCGGGCTGCATCCCGGATTCACGCCACGAACTCCACCTCACCCACGCACCTCCTTGTAGGCCCGGTGCCCTCACCGGGCGGCCCGCAAGAGCCGGACGCCGGGTCAGGGGACCCGGCCTACATGGGGCCTCGTCGGTTAGGCGGTGCCTCATAGGGGTAGCTCGGAGATCGGTCCCTACCCAGGAGACTCATCAAAATAGTAGGCTCATGGGAATAGGAGGCCCTTCGGAATAGGAGTCTCATCAGGCTACATCCTGGATTGCCGCTACGGTCTAGGCAGCGCTTCACCGGGACCGCTTCCACCCCTCACTCGCCCCGGATCCAGGCCAGCAAGTCGACGAACTCCTGAGGCTTCAGCGCCGACTCAAAGCCAGCGGGCATGAGGGAGGCGGACTGGGCGGTGATGCTGCGAATGGCTGAACGCAGGACAGGTTGCTCGCTGGTGCCGGCATACCGCATCACCAAATTGTTGGCTGTCTCGGCGGCGATGAGTCCGGTGAGGGATTCCCCATCGGTGAGTTGCAGGGTCCACGCCCGGTAGCGCGCCTCAACAGCCTGACTGGGATCCAGGATGGCCATGAGCATCCAATCCAAAGGTTTGTCAGCAACCATGCCGAGATCGGGGCCCACCTCCTGGCCTTCGCCCCGCAGGCGATGGCATCCGGCACACAGGCTTGTGAAAGCACCGTGTCCTCGTCGGGGGTCGCCCTTCAGTAAAGCGGTGCTGGCGGTGTACTGCGCGATGACCTGCGCTCGATCGGCCGAACTCGGTTTCAGAACAGGGGTCGTCGCCGCGGGCGCAGCCTTTTGGCCCGATTTCAACGCGGTGAACAATGCACTGTCCGGTCGCAAGGAGGTCTGGATAGCCGTGAGAATGAGTTCATCGCCGCCATCCCGGGTGGCCAGTTCGCGCAAGACCGGTTCGGCCGGCTCCGCGGGCCATTGCCCCAACGTGAAGGCCGCCTGCAATCGCACCGAGGCCTCCGGATCGCGCGCCAAGGCAGCCACCAACGGAAAGACCTCCGGGTGACTGGATGCCAGACGTTCCGATTGCTCCAAGGCTTGGCGTCGGACTCCCGGATGTGGGTCGGCTAGGGCCGTGATCACCGTCGCTGCATCGAGGCCCCCTTTCAGCAAACCCAAGGTGGCCAAAGCCTGCACGCGAACTTGTGGGCGATGGTCCGGCGAAATAAACCCACGCAGGCCGGCAGCGGCACCTCCTGCGTCACCTCGCTGAACCAAGAGTCTTTGGACCGAGTCTCGCTGCCAGCCATTGGGTGAATCCATGGCCGCGACCAACCCCGCTGTGTCCAGAAGGCCCAGCTTCGGGATAGGACGCCGCGCGGCCCCGCGAGGGGAAATGCGGTAGATGCGACCACGGTCGTCGCCCGCTCGCTGCTTCACCCGAGCCTGCATCTCCGGGGAAATCCACTCCGGATGCTCGAGGATGAAGCGGTACATGTCGGCGACATACAACGCCCCGTCGGGGCCTACCCGCAGGGTCGTGGGCCGGAACCAGTTATCGGTGCTGGCCAGGAATTCGGAACGCTCCTCGCCGGCGGCCCGCTGGCTGTGCAAGGCGCTGCCCCGGGCACTGAGCACTTCCTGATGAATCACGTTGTGGACCGGTTCGCTAATAAAGACCGAGTGCGCGTAAGCCGGCCCGAACAAGTCATCGCGGTACGGAGTGGGGCTACACCCACTGGTCACATGGTTTAGCGACCACGGTTGGTTGGGTCGGATCAAGGGCGCGGAGGCCGGGAAGGCCCGGGTAGAATCTTCGCGTTGGGCCAGCATCTGGCTCACCCGCTTCACCGCCACCTTCGGATTTCGGCGGAGGTAGTGCTCGGGCAAGGTCACTTGCCACAGCCAGCTGGGGTTGTTGTTGCCGAACCAGTGACCCCAATCATCGCGACGACGACCGAACTGGGTTTGGGCCGAGACGGTCTCCATCTCGCCGGTGTCCGGATTCATCCGTAAATCGCGTCCGCTAATGGACAAGGTCTTGCCGGTCTGGAGACTTTTCACCGTCCCGCCGCTCTCGCCGTTGGCGAGGTAAAGCCAGCCGTCGAGACCCCATTCGAATCCATTGAAGCGGTGCTGCTGATTGCCCTCGGTGAAGCCCGTGAAGAGCACGCGTCGCACATCAGCACGCCCGTCCCCATCGGTGTCTTCGGCGTAGAACAAGTCAGGGGCCGCCGCAATGAGCGCACCCTTTCCGAAGGGCAACACGCTCGAAGGAAAGGCCAGGTCGGTGAGGAACGGTACCACGCGATCCATGCGCCCATCGCCATTGTCATCGTGGAGAATATTCACCCGGCCACCGGGTTTGCCTTTGCCGTCGAGGCCCAACGGGTAGTCGCGCATCTCGACCACCCACAACCGCCCTTGCATGTCCCAGTTGAGGTGAACCGGATCGATCACTAACGGCTCAGACGCCACTAACTCGATTTGGAAACCTTCCGGCAACCGCATGGACGCCAACGCCTCTTCCGGGGATTTGGGAGGCGGCATGCGCACGGCGATGAGTTCGCGGGCAGAGATCCGCTGGGTTCGGGCAGGCTGCGCACCGGTGGCCGGAGTTTCGATGAGCAACACCCCATCGACCACGCGCACCGTCGTACCAACCAGAGACGGTGGCTCGTCATCGGCCCCGGTGCGACGAGCGGACCGGACGAATTGCGACCAACCCTTGGTCCAACCCAGTTCGGCTCGAACATTGCGGTTCCAGAGATGGATGGCGTAGCCCTCCGGATGGGACTGAATGAGGTCTGCAAACCCGTCGCCGTTGAGGTCTACCCAACGCAGCCCGGAATCCTTGCCTTGGGCATCGAGCACGGAAACTCCCTCGGGAAACTGAAAGTCGACCGGCTGGCCCTCGGGTTTCTGCAAGACGGTTTTACCGGGCTGATGGATCAGCGTCTCCGGCACCCCATCGTGGTTAAAATCGACGGAGTCTGCCGACCGGCCCGGCACACCCATCGCGACGACGGACAGCAGACCGGTCGCACAAACCCAACCAGCGACCCCAGCGGCGCGCCGTCGAATGGACCCAAATCGGGACAGGCTCATTTTCCCAGTCGATCTAGGACGTTGCGAGTGATGCGTTCGACCATCGGATCCCGCCCGCGAAGCCCGTGGGACCAATCGGTCGAGCCACAAGTAAACACCGTGCCTCCGCGGGTGTACGTGCCCAGCACGGCGTGTCCCTTGCGACCGGGTTGCCAACGTTCGTACCACTCGCAGTCATCCGGATGCCATTGGGCCGGGGCCGTCGCCAGCACTTCGAAGTTCGCCGGCGTGCCATCGCGATGGGTGGGCTTGGGCAACCCCTCCTGCCACTCCAGTTCGCAACCGTCGCACTCGTAACCCACGATGGTGTCCTTGGCCCCGAAACTATCACCGGTCTTGAGCGAGGTGCCCTCGAACACCCAATGGGTTGGACGGTGGACATTGAAAGCCCCCGACGCGTCCATGAGCTGCCCATGGCTCTTGTGGTAGCCGCCCCAGAGAAAGCCCACGCCCGTGAGCTGGTTCTCCGGACGCTGGATCAAATGGTGCCCCCACAGGGAGGAGAGCGTGGCCTGACTGCCGCGGGCCACGAACACCGGATCTTGTTGGACGTTCTGTTTCCAGCACGTCAGCGCCGACCCGTTTTCCTCGGAACGCACCTGCCAGCAGCACGTGTTGCCGCTAAAAAAAGCCACATTGCCGCCGTCGCCGATGAACTTCTCCAAATTGTCCCGCATGGGGGTCGACCAGTACTCGTCGTGACCCACACTGAGCACCAGCTTGTAGGCCTTGAGGATTTCCGGGTGCGACTCGAGGTCGCTATTGGCGGCGTACTCGAAGGTGTATCCGTGCGACTCGGCCCATTCAACGAAGGCCTGTTCCCAGCTCGAGAACTGCGATCCGGGCGGACGCTCGAAGGACACCCGGTGCCCCTGATTGCCCCCGCGACCATTGAAGGCATAAAGACTGAACCCGCCCCAGTTGTTGTAGGCGTTGTAGGTGTTGGTGGAGAACTGCAGGAGGATCTTCGAATCCCGTCCCGGTTGCGCTGCTCGCACGATGAAGAAGCAACTGGAGTCGGCCACCCGGTGCGTGCGCCGCACGTAGTTGCCCCCATGATCCTCCACGCGGAACTGAACTTGGTAGTAGCCCGACTTCCAATCCGCGGCGATGGGCACCCGGAGGCCCACCGGCCAGCGGCATCCGTGCGACGAGGCATTGTCCGGCACCGGCTGGATCGCGCCCGTCTCCGAGGTCCCCTTCCAGACCACCGTTCGCTGAGCACCCATGCGGGTGATTTCGACAGAATACCGCCGCTGGCTGGAGGAGACATGAAGGGTCAGTTCAGCCCCCTGCGGATAGCTGACGAGTCCGGCATACCCTTCGATGTGCAGCTCCGGTGCGGTCTCCTCAGCACGGGCGATCCCGCCGGCCGCGGTGGCCAGGCCGACCAAACCGGTCATGCGCAAGAAGGGCCGGCGACGAATGGACGTGGATTTCATGGGCTCTTGGAGTTCCGGATTTTTAGATTCTGAATTTAGGGCTTCGGCCAGTGCAGGTGACGGTGCAAGAAGTCGAAGGTGCCCTTGCCGTGGATGGTGTGGGGCCCGTCGAAGAATTCGATCTCGGTGCGGTCACCCAAGCCCAGCTTGACGTACTGCCGACGGGTCTTAGCGAACTCGTAGGCCACCCACTCATCGGGCCCGACACCGTCGTCATGGCCGCGCTCCACCATGAACGGCCGGGGAATCATGAGCCAACTCAACTCGGCGTAGTTGAATGTGTTGCCCAAATTGAACTCGGGCATGTCGTACTCACCCCCATACAAATAGCTGTAGCTCGATCGAGCCGAGACGTTCTTCCAAATCCACTCGTTGTAGTCGGCCGAGCAAATGCTCAGGCAATAACGGTCGATGACCTGCGGGATGCGCATGGCTGTCTTGCCGCCGTAGCTCAGCCCGTAAAAAGCCATGCGCGAGGGGTCCACGAACTCCTGCGAGGCCAACCAATCCAAGATAACCTCGTGCTGGCGGTGAATGAACGACCAGAGCGTGAGCTTGAGCGGTTGGGCCTTGCGCAGCACCTGACGGAAGCGGTTCTCGCCGATGTAGCAATTTTGCGGTGCGAAGGTCACGAAGCCGCGCTCGGCCAATCGCCACGCGTACGTGTGATACGCTCCGGCGTCGATGCGCGGATCGGCCACATCCGTCGGCCGGCCCTCGAGCCCGTGTTGGCAAACCACCACCGGACGCTTCTCGCCGGGCTTGAGTCCGCGGGGCACGACGAGGATTCCGTAGGCCACCACATCCGGATGCACGTCGAGCATCACCTCGTAGGCGGTGATGCCATTGGTCTCAATGAGTTTCCGGGTCCGCGGTGAGGCTGGCAGCGAGGCCGGCGGAATGGGGCCGATGACCTCCTTCAATAAATATTCCCGATAGGCGCGGGTGCTCTGAGCGAAGGTGTCGGCATTCTTGCGGTCCGCCTTGTTCCAAAATGCAGCACGCGTGAACTCGGACTCACGCATGAGCCACTGGGTGTCTTCCAAAATTTGAGAATACGCACGCAACTGACGCGCCGTGTTGTCTGGGAGCGGTTGGAGAGCAGAAGCAGCGGCGGATGCTGCGGGGGCCTCTGGCAGCCCCAACCGATCGCCGAACGCACCCAAGGCCTCATCATTGAACAACTCATCCGGCTGAGCTTCGACGAGCTTCCATTGATCTAGCCCGGGCACCCCTTTCAACCAAGCCCCCGCCTCTTCGAGAACTTGCCGGGCCACCTCGGGATCGGGACGCCCCAGTTTACCGGGTGCGGCGCCATGGTGGGACTGGCCCGATTTGGCGGGATACTGAGTCTCGGGGAATTTTCCATGCACCCAAACCAATCCACGGGGTGCGATGAGCCCGGCAATTTCGCCCGCGCCGAACTGGTCGGTCAGCGACCAGACGTTCCGGTCAATGGGTTCGTTATGCAGGCGCGGATTCACCTGAAACCCACTGACGGCCGTGACATCGATGCGGGGATCCAAGGCTCCAGCAAAGCACGCAACCATACCGCCCTCGCCGTAACCGATCACGCCCACAGGCTTCTTAGATCCCGAGGCCGACTGCTGCGAACCGAGCCAATCCACGGCAGCCAACACCTTCTGCACTTCATAGCCCTGCACGGTGCGCCCCATTTCGTAGGAGGCCCGCCACAGCATCTCACGCTGGGATTGCTTGAGCTTGCGCGACCCGGGCAATCCGCTGTGAGTATCGGAGCGATCAACCAGCGCGGGAATGAGCACGCGACATCCGCGTTCGGCCAACCGGCGAGCAAATTGATCGGACTCCGGGACGCCCGCCTGAAGACCGGCCAGTTGCTCCGGCGTCTGATCCGCATCGGCAATGGCCACTACGAAAGCCTTGGCCTCGCCATCAGGAACGAGCATTAAGCCATCGGCCTCCACTCCACGAACCACCGACCAACTCACCGAGAAAATCTTAAATCCGCGGCCGCGGCCCACTTCTGCCAGATTACCGGAAGAGCCACCCGAGACCGGTGCCGAAATCCGCAGTTGCGCCGGCCCGCGAGCGTCCACCACACCGAGAATGCGGGCCAGTTGCTGGCGGTTGGTCTCGATGGACTTCACATAGGCCTCCGGCGAGTTGAGGTCCCGGTTCCAATGGCGGGCGCGGGTTTGGGGTGAAGCCGCCAGGACCCGGTCCAAATAGCGGTCGATGCCCCCGACCAAGGCGTGGGCCAAATCACCCGTCTGGGTCAGCGGTTGAGTTCCGGGCAACACGGCCGGTGACGAGTCAGCTGCCTGCACTGCTGTGGCCAGTAACAGCGGCAACAGGGAGGACTGCAGGCAGCACCGGAGGATCGAGGAGCGTAGCTTCATTTCAGGAGGGGTTTAACAAACAGCACAGGAAAACCGGCGAACTTCAGGGAGAATTTAAAACAACCTTGACGCTCCTTGGAGAGACTTCAAGCCACGGTTAGCCCAAGGGGCATTATAGACTGCGTCCCCTCATCCGGACGGATCCGTCCTTCCTCCTCACCTGGGTCCTCCATGCAATTGGCGGTTGCGCCGAGCGCCGGTGAGGGTATCGGTGACTCATGCGCCGTTGGATTGCCACCGTGTCCCTTTTGGTCGCCTCGCTGGTTCTGTTCCAGACCACCGTCGCCGCTGCGGACGCTCCCCAGAAAACCTCGTCTCCGAAAAAGGCTCCCATGACCCAACCCACCTCGATCAACGCATCGACCAACCTCGCGGCGGCGCTACCCGCCGTGCCCCCGGCACCACAGCCCGCTCCAGGGCTGGAAACCATCTACCTGGCCGGCGGTTGCTTTTGGGGCATGGAGGAGATCTTGCGCAAGATTCCCGGCGTTCGCGAAACTCAGTCGGGATACACCGGCGGATGGCTGCCCAACCCGAAGTACGACGACACCCACGATAGCAAGTCGGGCCATGCCGAGTCGGTCAAAGTCGTCTTCGATCCCAAGACCTTGTCGCTCGAAGAGTTGCTCGAGAAGTGGTTCTTCCGCATGCACGACCCCACCTCGCTCAACCGCCAGGGCAATGACGCGGGCAGCCAGTACCGCTCGGCCATCTTCACCTTCAACGAAACTCAGAAAACGACGGCCGAGACGGTCAAGGCCCGGGTCAACGCCTCCGGCAAGTGGCGCCGCCCCGTGGTCACCGAGATCGCCACCGCCTCCATCTGGTATTCTGCCGAGGGCTACCATCAAAAGTACCTCGTCAAAAACCCCGGCGGCTACACCTGCCACTTCATGCGGGACTGAGATCGCGACTGAGTTTGCTCAACCAGCCCGGCCAACGCCGAAGACACACTTTGACAGACCCTGCCGGGCGGGCTGACATGTCAAAGATCCATGAGACCTTTTCCATCATCGAGGGCCGTGCTGTTCCGCCATGCCTTCACGCTGATCGAATTGCTCGTCGTCATCGCCATCATCGCCATCTTGGCAGGAATGCTTCTACCGGCTCTGGCACGAGCCAAGGCCAAGGCTCAAACAATTCGCTGCACGAGCAACGAGAAGCAAATTGTCTTGGGCTACTTGCTGTATGCGGGCGACCAAACCGACTTTCTGCCGGTCGCGGGCACCGAGGCTCCGGTCGGATCCGGGTGGGTGGCCCCGAGTCGATGGTTCGCTGAAATCTCCACGTACATCGCCACCGACAACCGCAACTTCACCAACCTCGTCGCCAAGGACAAGGTGGTGGCCTGCCCCACGGCCAAGATCGGCACCAACGTCATCCCGGCCAATGTTCCCGGATATCAGGGCTACGGTGGGTATGGGCACAACTATGCCTACCTCGGATACACCCCGGCGGACCGAGTAAAAACCTCCCTCATCACCAAGCCTTCGGACACCGTGATGAACGGCGACGGCCTCGATCCCTCTAAGGGTCTGGAGTGGTGGCACTACGGGTACTTGTACCCACCCAGCCTGGGGGTCGCCTTGTTCCGCTACGTCCGTCACGGTCAGGGCGGCAATTATGCGTGGGCAGACGGACACACCGCCGTCATGCCCTGGAAGACCCTCTCCAAGGGTGCTAACAGCAAGGTGGATTGGTTCTATCAACCCGGACAGTAACCCTCCCCTTCGCCAAGACCCTCCCCGCGGAAAGATTGCATCGCTGGGCTTGGCAACCGGAATGCGTCGGAGTCCGACTCTCGCCGACCGGTGCCTTTGGCGACAGGAGTGACAGCGATCCTGCGGCAACCTTCAGCCATGCCGCTCGGGAATTGAACCGCTTTGGATTGAGTTGCCTCCACATCATGGAGGCACTGATCGATCAGCAACCCTCCGGGTGGTTACGCTTGCCCTGAGCCCGCCCGCTGCTCTTCCAGCAGTCGCCGAATGAAGGCCGACATGACCCGCACTGCCGCACCGGCCCGACCGCTGGCCACCGCCGGGCCTTCGACGTTGGCTCCAATCGATTGAGCAGCCAATGCGGCGGTTCCCGGACGGCGCTTGAGACGATGGGCCGCCACGATACGCAAATCGATGGGCTCGCACTCGGGATGCCACGATTCCTGCGCCCAAAGTTGGACCGCAAAATCACCCCAACCCACCAAATGGTCCCCCTGCTTGAGGAAACCGTTCCAAGCAGAGGTCGCCTCCGCGACGGTTCGGCCGCCCAAAATCATCTCCTGGAGCACTTCCAAGTGTTGGTGAGCCCGAGCCGCCAACGGTCGGCGCGGAGTCAAAAACACTTCGAACACTTCCCCCGTTGCCGGCCGCATCGCCACGAATTGGAGGAGTTCGGGAGATCCAGCCACGGGGCTGTCCCGCCGATGAGCATTGGCTTCGCCAGCCACCACCACGAGGCTGGGCCACAAAGCCATGAGGTTGGGCATGGCCGGGCTTTCCCACCACGGATCCGCTCTTTTTAACCGACGTCGAGGGGGGGCCGTGCGCGCGGCGGTGGCGGCAATTTGACGATCTACCATCGCGTCGAAAGCACTGAGCAACGGATAAAACCGCTGCTCATCTCCCTCCCAGGCGCTGAGCACTTCGACCACCGCCTCCACGGTGGCGACACAATGAAGGTCAGGTTCTCGGCGGATGCGGTAATTGCCCGGCTTGCGCGGCATGAATCCGATGCGCGGCAAGGCCCGCAGCGCCGGATTGAGCGCCACCATCTTGCGCGCCTGGGGCCACGTGCCGTCGATGATGATCAACGTCTCGGGCGGTCGTTCGAGAGCGTCGGGCGCCACAGCTCCGGGACCGGGAAACAGCAAGGCCGTCCCGGGTCGGGCCAGCAATTCCTCGATGCGTGGGTGACCGGCAAATTCAATCCCCTCATGGAGTTCACTGCGGGATAAACCCAAGTGCGCAATGCGGGCCGTCCCGATGGCCACCCGGGACTCACGGGGATGCTGCAAGAACACCACCCGCGTCGCCGTTTCGACCGGTGTCAACTCGGCGCACCAGCAGGCGGAGGCCGGGCGTCGACAACGCGAACAGGTGAGACGGGCCGTGGGAACGGCAAAGGGCACAGGCATGGCAGCCCGGTGACCTCACGAAAACTGCGTGCCTCACCGGAGTCCGAACAGAACCACGCACCGGGGGTCCGGAGCAAGGCAGCGGTCGGGTTGCCACGCTCGGACCATGGAGAGCCGGCGATCAAACCCTGCTCCCCCCCGAAAAAAACCTCTGGGCCGTCACCGCCTCACTTCTTGCCAATGCGATAGAGATGCTCGGCTCCCCGCAAATAGAGAGTTCCATCATCGACAGCACTGCTGGCCAGCGTGCGCTCACCCAATTCGTTGCGGGCCAGTAGTTCGAAGGTTTTGCCTGCCTGAACCACGAAGCCGACGCCTTCCTCGTTCTGGAAATAAATCCGGCCATCGGCGAACACCGGCGAAGCCGAAAATCCACCACCGAGCCGTTCATTCCAATGCACCTTGCCGCTCTGCGCATCGGCACACGTCGCAATACCGGCATCGGAGACGAAGTAGAGCTCGTCTCCCACGACCAAGGCCGAGGGGGTGCTGGGGGCCCCACGACCGATTTGCCAAGCCAAGTGGGTCGCAGTGACATCCCCCTCACCGCCGGGGCGGATCGCATAGAGCTTAGGAAAATCGTAGTCGATATTCACGTAGAGCAACCCATGCGCGAAGACCGGTCGGGGCACCACCGAGAAGCCGGTGCCCGTGCCCACCTGCCACAGCGGTCGACCGCTGAGCGGATCGTATGCATAGATGCCACCAGCACCCGGACTAATGAGTTCCTGACGGCCGGCATGAGTGATGAGCAAGGGCGTGCTGAACGAAAACTTCTTGGCCAACGCATCATTCGGCCGCCGGGTCTTCCACCGCACCGCACCCGTCTTACAATCCAGCGCGATCACGAACGGATCCGAAGCCCCATCGCAACTAAAGATCAAATGGTCTCCCGCCAAAACGGGCGACCCGCCGTTGCCGTGGACCGGCGGGTATTGGACCGACGTCTGACGCCAAATCACCTGTCCCTTTAGATCGAGACAGGCCGTTCCCAAATGTCCGAAATGGGCGTAAAGCCGACCGTCGCGCACCACGGGTGTCGGACTGGCATAACCATTCTTGCGATGGAGATTTGCTCCATTGTCCGGCGTGAAGACGTTGGTGCTCCAGAGAATTGCACCCGACCGCGCGTCGAGACACAGCACCGCCAATTCCAAACTGCTCGAGCCAGGCTTAGCACCAGAACCCGTCAGGTAGAGGCGTTGCTTTACCAAAACCGGAGACGACCACCCGGCCATCGCCAACGGGGTCTTCCAGACCACATTGCTATTCCCGCTCCAGCGGATGGGAACTTGTTTGGCCGGAGAGATTCCCTGCCCAGTTGGGCCGCGGAACTCGGGCCAATCATGGGCCTGAACCGCGAACATCGGGACGCAAGAAGCCAACACCAGAGCCGCTAAACGGGTCCGACGCATCAGGCCTGCGATTCCTTGGCGAGAAGGAGACAATGGGGTGAGGGAGCTCATGGGAAACAGGGATTCTGGAAGGGTTCACAATTCCTCATCCATCGAAAAACGCACCGAAAAAAACTCCCGCACCCAAACGCTTACCGCCCGGGCGAGACCACGCATCCACCCGTTCCAAGGTCGCTCGCCGGGCCCAGTCTTTTATGACTGGTCAGGGTCTCTTCCCAACGCCAACGTCCGGCCATGATCCAGCGTGTTCTGCTGCTTGCTGCGTGGTTGACGATGTCCGTATTCGCCGCGGATTCCGGCCGACTTCGCGTTCTTCTCATCGACGGCCAAAATAACCACGACTGGCGATCCTCCACGCCGCACCTGAAGAAGGTTCTCGAGGCTTCCGGACGCTTCGCGGTGGAGGTTGTCACCCTGCCCAGCAAGGGCGGTGACATGGCCGCGGTGAAACCCAAGCTCGACGGCGTGGCAGTGGTGCTCTCCAACTACAACGGCGACCTCTGGCCCGAGGAACTGCGAACGAACCTAGTCGCCTTCGTTCGCAATGGGGGCGGCTTCGTTTCAGTTCATGCCGCCAACAACGCCTTCGCAAAATGGCCCGAGTACAACGAAATGATCGGCGTCGGCGGTTGGGAAGGGCGCAACGAACAATCCGGACCGTGGCTTTATTGGGAAGGCAAGATCGTGCGCGACACCTCGCCGGGGCCGGGCGGCAGCCATGGCAGCCAGCACGCCTTCCAAATGACCACCCGCGAACCGAAGCACCCCATCATGGAGGGACTCCCGCCGCAATGGATGCACGCCAAGGATGAACTCTACGATCGCCTGCGCGGACCGGCCAAGAACCTCACCGTCTTGGCCACGGCCTTTTCGGACCCCAAGACGCACGGGACCGGCAAGCACGAGCCCCTCCTCTTCACCATCGCCTTCGGTCAAGGTCGGGTGTTCCACACGGCCCTCGGCCACAACAACGGCCCCGACCTCACCTCCCAAAAGTGCGTAGGTTTTATCACCACCCTCCTGCGCGGCACCGAATGGGCGGCCACCGGCCGGGTCACCCTGCCCATCCCGACCGATTTCCCCACGGCCAGTGATGTCCACAGCCGGGAGTGAGAATTTCTTGCGCTGGATTCGTGCCGACTTACCTCTCTCTATGATTCCAACGCAAGGTCTCCGCGCGATGGTGCCTTTGGTGATCGGGCTGGCCGTGGGCGGGCTAGGTGTCGGCCTGTTCCAACACAGCACACCTGGGATGGCCGGGACTCCAGAGGCACAAATCCAGCACTTGGAGACCGAGTTGCAGCAGGCACGCACCCGCATCGCGGCCCTCGAAGAAACCCGACCTCGTTCGTCGCGCACGCCTGCGCAAACCGCCTATGATCGGGGCCGTGATATCGCCCAGCGTCTGCGCGAGGGGCGCACGGTTAGTTCCGACGATCTTTTCCGCGCCGCCCAACCCCTGCTCCGCGACATGGCACCGCTGTTCGAGCGCATCGCGGATCAAAAGTCCAAACAGCAAGCCGACAGCCTCATCGGAGAACTGGCCCGCAAGTACGACCTAAACCCCAACCAACAAGAATCCCTTCAGAAGTGGTTCTCCGAAAAATCCCGGGCGGATCGAAAAAAATGGAACGATCTCATTTCCAGCGACGACACCACCTACTTGCAGCTTGTGAAGTCGATGCGCAATGACCGCACCGATGAAGGACTGGACCCGGTGATGGAAGCCCTGCTCACGGGCCCTCAACTGGAAGCCTTCAAAGCCGAGCGTCTGGAAGAAAGGTCTCAGCGAGTCCAGCAGTACGCCGACATGCAAGTGCAACGAATTAACAACCTCGTTCAACTCGACCCTGCGCAAACAGATCAACTCTTCGGCATCATGGCCCAGTCGTCTCCGGATTATGACGCGTCCATCCGGCTCGAGGGGGCGACCGGTGAGATCGCACCCGCCAACCTCCATCCGCGCGACGCCCTCCGGTCGGTGCTGCGGCCGGATCAACTGGCTAAATACGAGGCGGCTCGCGAACGACGACTCATTGAAGCCTCGCAAGAGATGAACAAGTTGGGCGTGGAACTGCCTGCTGACTGGGATGAATTTGAATTCGGCCCCTAACCCAACACCGCTGGGCAGCCCAGCCGGGGGCCTCGCGCGAGAAAGTCGTGTCGCCGTCGACATCCGATCTCTGCGAGTCGATTATCGAGATTTCGTCGCCGTCAACGACCTAACTTTGGCGGTACCGCCCGGTGAAATCCTCGGCATCGTGGGACCCAATGGCGCGGGGAAAACGAGCACCTTCCGGGTGCTGGCCACGCTCATGGAACCCACCCATGGCGATGTCTTCTTCGACGGTATCGACATCGCCGAAAACCCCCGCCAAGCCCGCCGGTTGATGGGCTACATGCCCGATCTGGCTCCGGTCCCCAGCGATCTCAAGGTGTGGGAGTTCCTCGACTTCTACGCCGCCGCCTACGGGCTGCGCGACGCACACCAGCGGCGCCAACGCACCGACCGATGCCTAGAAACCGTGGGCTTGTCCAACCTGCGAAACAACGGTTGCCGTGAATTGTCGAGAGGTCAGACCCAGCGTGTGGTCTTGGCCAAGACCCTCCTGCATGAACCCCGCGTGCTCATTCTCGACGAGCCGGCCAGCGGGCTCGATCCGCTGGCCCGCCGGGATCTCCGCACCGCTCTGCAAAGCCTCGCCGCCACCGGTGCAACCATCCTCATCAGCTCTCACATCCTCAGCGAGTTGAGCGAGATGTGCACCTCCCTGTGCGTCCTCAACCGGGGCCGACTTTTGGCCCACGGGAGCGTGAATGAAGTACGGTCCCAACTCGGCAACACACGCCGCCGGCTGACCCTCGGCCTGCTCTCGCCGCCGTCCGAAGCCGCCGATTGGCTCACCCAACAGCCCACAATTAGTGAACTGCGCGTCGAATCCGCGCGGATCTCCTTCGAGTTCACCGGAGACGACGAAGCCCAGGCGGAGCTGTTGGAAACATTAGTTCGGCGCCGGGTACGCCTGAGGACCTTCGAAGAGAAACGTTCCTCACTGGAGGAACTCCTCGTCGACATTGCTACCCCGCCTCTCCTGCCATGAACGCCCCTACGACGGACTCCGACCAAAACGAGGTCTCCGCTTGGCGGCTCTGGGAGAATCCCGTGCTGCGACGCTACGTGCGCTCTCGGCTTCGATCCCGCGATTTGGGTCTGGGGCTTTGCATCACGCTGGTGCTGTCCGCGTTCATCGTCGGCATTTCCTACTCACTGGGTATTCGCAGCGAGTCCGATCCGGTCAGCGCCGCCCGCTCGGCCATCATCCCGCTGCTAGTCCTGCAAGCCTTCATCTTGTTTGTCATGGGCACCGCCCAAGTCTCCGGCGGCATGATCACCGAACGGGACGAAGGGAGCGTCGACTACCAACGGCTCGTCCCCATGGCCCCACTGACCAAGGTATTAGGATACCTCTTCGGCCTGCCCTTGCGCGAATACCTCTTGGCCGCCTCCATCCTCCCGTTCACCGCCTGGGCCATGGCTCGGGGGCATGTTCCCGCTTCGGCTTGGGCTCCGCTGTACTGGATTCTTTTCACCACCGCGGTCACTTACCACGCCACCGGACTCCTGACCGGCACCGTCGTCCGAAACCGCCGTTGGGCCTTCCTCATTTCCATCGGAATGGTTTTCTCGCTCTACACCGTCATTCCCCAGTTGGCCAAATTCGGTCTCGTTTTCTTCAAGTACCTCACCGTCACTCCGGTCTTCTACGAGAGCCTGCCCGAACTCCTTCCCGAGAAGGCCGGCGCAGCGCTGCGCATCGGTCAGAATTTCTTTCCAACGCCTCGGTTCTTCAATCTGGGCCTGCCCGAGGTGGTCTTCACCACGCTTTCCCAAGCCGGGCTGATCGGCCTGTTCGTGATGATGCTCTGCCGCAAGTGGCGGCAGGAAGAAGCCCATTTGCTTAGCCAATTTTGGGCGGTGGCCACCTTTGTTGCGGTGCAAGTGGTGCTGCTCGGGCATGCACTGCCGCTCATTGATCCCGGAGATTTATTTCCATCCCGAAGCTTTCGTTGGTTCACGAGTCAAGCCCTCGACTGGAAGCCCGACAATAAGGAGGCGCTCGCCATGATCGCGGTGTACGGCCTGTTCACCACCGGCCTAGCCTGTGTGCTTACTGGCATCGTCACGCCAGACCGTGAGCGGCAAATCCGTGGTTGGCGGCGCGCCTTCAAGAACGGCGAGGATCGTCTTCCCGCCTTCGGTGACACCGATTCGGCCACCCTCTGCACTGTGATCATTTCACTCTGCGGCGGCATCGGTTGGTACCTCTTCACCCATGCCCTGCTCGAATCGCGCTGGTTTCCGGGCCATCACGCAGGGCTTCACATCCTGATCATCCACTGCCTGATCCTTTTCGCGGTGACCGGATCGCTGCAGGCCCTGTTGGATGCCCAAGGGGGCCGAGCCGTTGGCATAGGCCTGCTCTTCATCGGCGTACTGCCGCTCATGGCCGGAGCGATCATCGCCAGCATCGACAACGACTACTTGCACGTGGGGATTTGGATCGCAGGCATCTCGCCGTTCTCGTTGCCCGCGTCGGCCCCCGTCGCCCTGTTGTCCCTCGCCGATTCCGAGACCATGGCCGTACGCCCGATTCAGGGCGCGGCCCGATTCGGATGGATCGTCTGGCCTCTCATTAGCCTCTGGATGATCCACCGCTCGAGAACCCATCGCCAGAGCCTCAAACAGCGCAGTTTGGAAGATCGGTTATCAACAAATCCCACGCGTTGACGGGCGCTCACGGGTGGTTCACCTGTGTTTGCCGCTCCCATCGGATATCGCCTCCGGCCAATCCGAATTGCGAGCGATGGTGAGGCGAAGATAGTCTAGCCGGTAGCCCACACTCGGCCTTGGCACTCAACTCACTGCCTTTCCGAAAACCCCGAAAAAGAGCCACTGCGGCGAAAAACAAGTTGGAGATGGGATTCACAGAGGAACATACTACCTCGGATGTTCACCCCCCGCCCGGCCCTGCGAGCATTCTGGCGCTCATGCGCTCGAATGGCTGTGTTTGCGGTGACCGGGTTGGTACTGACCAACGACACCGTTGGCGCTCGGCTGTGGGTTCAACCCACTCGAATAAATTTGCGGGGATCGGATGACGTGCACGGAGTTCTAGTCTCAGCACCCACCCATTCTCCCACGGGGCTCACCAACCTCTTTCGAGACGTCACACTGGAGGCGCACTTCAGCAGCACGGATGAGCGAATCCTGACAGTCACCTCCAACGGCCTAGTTCACGCCGTGGGTGATGGCACGGCCCAGGTTCTGGTCCGTTTCGGGGGACAAACCCACCGTGTCGCCGTGGGGGTGCAAGACGCCGCCCACCCAATCTCACCGTCGTTCCGACAGGAGATTGAACCACTGCTCACCCGCTCGGGCTGCAACATGGGTTCATGCCATGGCAAGCTGGCCGGACAGAACGGCTTCAAATTGTCGCTGCGAGGTTACGCTCCAGAACACGACTACGGCTGGGTCGCGAATGATGTCAGCGGACGCCGAATCAACCCCGCCTTCCCTGAAGAGTCTCTGTTCATCACCAAGCCACTAGGCCTCGTTCCGCATGAAGGTAAAGTGCGCTTTGCCGAGGGCTCCCGCTACCATCACACGTTGGCGAAATGGATCGCCGCCCGAGCACCAGGACCCTTGCCAGCCGATGAGGAAACCGATGCCAACCAATTAGAAATCCTCGCCGGGATTCCCAATCCATCGACTCCCACACAATCGGATCCGCGGACCGCAAAACGCTCGGTGTTGAGCCGCATTCTCGCACCCGGCGAAACCCAGCAATTACTAACACGCGCCCACTGGCCCGATGGACGCATCCGGGACGTCACCTGGCTTTCTCAGTTTTTTTCCAATGACCAAAATATCGCCACCGTCACTCCGGAAGGGCGGATTCAGGCGATCCGTCCCGGTGAGACCGCCATCCGAATCCATTTCCAGGGACTGGTTGAAATCGTTCGAGTGACCATTCCGTTCACCAACGTGGTCGAGGGATGGAAGTTCACCCGCGCTCAGAATCCGGTGGATGTCTCGGTCTTCGCTAAGTTGCAGTCGTTGAACCTGCCCCCATCGCCCCGGTGCGATGACGCAACTTTCTTACGTCGGGCCATGCTCGACACGCTCGGAACGCTGCCCACACCGGAAGAAGTTAGAGCATTCCAAGCCGACCGTTCACCGGGAAAGCGGGCAACTCTGACCGACTCCCTCTTCCAGCGCCCCGAGTTCGCCGATTACTGGACACTCCAACTCGCGGATTTATTCCAAAACCGCAAGGAACGCGATCATGACGTCCGCGGTGCAAAGAATGTCCGCGCCTTCCACGGATGGCTGCGGGATCAAGTGGCCGCTCATCGCCCGTGGAACGCGCTGGTACGCGATGTCCTGACAGCCAGCGGCGATTCGGTCCAACACCCGGAAATTGGCTACTACGTGTATTTGGTCGGTGAAAAGCGTTCCACCGAGAGCGAAGCGCCGGATGCCGTCGCGCAGGCGTTCATGGGCACGCGCATCGGTTGTGCCCGGTGCCACAACCATCCGTTGGAGAAATACACCCAAGACGATTTCTACCATTTTGCCGCCTTCTTCGATCGCGTGACCCTCGACCGAAAGGGACCCGCCGACGGGGCCACCACCTTGCTCACCATGAGTCGCGAGGAACGCGAACGCACTCAACGTTTGCAGGAGGCAGAAACGAAACTAAAGGAAGCGGAAGCCAAGTTGCTGGCATTGGGCTATGACAGCGGAACTGCCACTCCCACGACCGGACATGAATGGGCGAAGCAACTCGAAGGCGCCCAAAACGAATTCCGCGACCGGAAACGCGAGTTCACTGCCAAGAAACGCGAACTGGCCGAAAGCCGGAACAAAGTCCCCCGCGCCTGGCAACCCCGCACCCTGCGCGACCTCGAGGCACGCCCCCTCGACCGAAAGCCGATGGAGTTCAGCGCCGACACCGATCCACGGGCTCAGTTGTCCGATTGGCTCACCTCGACTAACAACTCCTACTTCGCCGGGGCGATGATTAACCGTCTCTGGAAACACTTTTTGGGAGCCGGTCTGGTGGAACCTGTGGACGACCTTCGTGCCAGCAATCCGCCTTCGAATCCGGAACTGTGGGCCTTGCTCAGCCGAGAGTTTGTCGGAAGCGGCTACGACCTGCAGCACGTGATGCGGCTCATCCTCAATTCGCGAACCTACCAACTCAGCGCACGCACCGTGCGCGGCAACGAAACCGACACCCGGTTTTACTCGCACTACTACGCTCGCCGCCTGCCTGCGGAGGTCATGGCCGATGCCATTAGCTCAGCCACCGGCGTACCCGATCGGTTCGATGGCTTCCCGGTGGGAATGCGTGCCGTGCAAGTGCCCGAACCCACCGTCAGCAGCTACTTTCTCACACTCTTCGGCCGCAGCGAGCGGGTGACGGCCTGCGCCTGCGAACGCAGCGGCGAGGTGACCTTGCCGCAATTGCTACACCTCCAAAACGGCGAGGAATTGAACAAGAAGATCCAGCACCCGGAAGGTCGGCTCAAGGAGTTGATCTCCTCGGCCAAGACCCCCACCGACGGGCCGCGACTGGTCGAAGAACTCTACCTCATCACCGTCGGACGACGCCCCAATGCCGTGGAGTTAGAACGGGTACTGAAGCAGTTCACCGAGACCCCTCCGGAGGAAGTGCTGCCCGATTTATTTTGGGCCCTGCTCAACACGAAGGAGTTCGCCTTCAACCACTAACCAGAACCGAGTCACGCCATGATCGACATCTCCCTCGCCTCCCGGCATGCAACCCAATGCAACGGACTCTCGCGACGAGGCTTCTTGCGCCTGGGTGCACTGGCTCCGCTGGGGCTCTCGCTGCCCAGCGTGCTTTCTTGGGAGAGCGCTCTAGCTGGTTCTGCCAACGGATTGATTCGCAAAGGGCCCCGAGCCAAGTCGGTGTTGCTGGTTTACCTCGGAGGCGGCCTTTCGCATCACGATTCCTTTGACCTGAAGCCCGGAGCCATTGAGGAAATCCGCGGCAAGTACACTGAGATCCCCACCAACGTCACCGGCCTCAAGGTGGGCAACCTCCTGCCCAAGATGGCGCAGACGATGGACAAGGTTTGCCTGGTCCGCTCGTGCGCGCATGACAACGACCACCACGAGACCGCGACCAACTGGGTTCTTTCAGGCAAGTTTGGTACACCGTTCGGGGATCATCCAGCGATGGGTGCCATCGTTGCGCATGAGACAGGGTTCATCGGAAAAGTGCCTCCTTACATCGCTGTGCCCAAGAACCCCAGTTTCACCTGGGAACTCGGAAAGAGCGCGTGGCTTGGAGGCCGCTACGAGTCCTTCAAGGCCGGGAATCCCAACGACAAATCTTGGAAGGTCCGCGATCTAGCCTGCCCGGCCCAGCTGACACCCAAAATCTTGGAACGCCGGCGCACCTTGCTTCAGGCGGTGGACACCCTCTCGGCACACATCCGCGGCAACGACCAGATGGCCACCTACGATGAGTTCGCTCAGAAGGCCACCGACATGATCTTGTCGCCCGACGCCCAGAACGCCTTCGCCCTCGAGAAAGAATCCGAGGCTTTGCGCGACACCTACGGTCGGAGCGAGTTTGGACAAAGCTGCCTGCTGGCCCGCCGTCTGGTGGAAAGCGGGGTGCGCTTTGTCACCGTGAACTACGGAGGCTGGGATCATCATGCGAAGATTTTTGAGAGCCTCGACAAGAAGCTGCCCGATTTCGACCGGGGTTTGAGTGCGCTGATCAACGACCTGCACGAGCGCGGCACGCTGAAGGAAACGCTCGTCGTGGTGATGGGCGAATTCGGTCG
>SXGS01145288.1_pt1 | contig 45819 bp, 49 predicted proteins | sample 3174681 | NCBI WGS metagenome assembly SXGS01 (sample SAMN11356861, study PRJNA531348) | freshwater metagenome | isolation source: freshwater sample F1-80 | place: China: Fuxian Lake, Yuxi | collected 2017-12-25 | reverse complement strand
CCCGGCACGACAAATGGTCGGGGAGGGGAGATTTGAACTCCCGACCTCCACGTCCCGAACGTGGCGCGCTAGCCAAGCTGCGCTACTCCCCGAAGTGCGTTTTCACGCGTCGTCAGCCTAACGGTGGGTTCAGCCAACCAACGGTGCGCGCCACTATCCGTTTTGCATCACGGGCGGCGCGGCTTCGTGCCAAGTACCACCGGCGCGAATCTCCGACACTGCGCGACGCAAACGAAGCGAATCGATTGGCTTCACCAGCCAGCCTTCGGCGCCGCTTCGTCGTGCGAGGTGCACGTCGGCAATCCGATCGAGGAGCATCACCACCGGTACGTGCGGGAGTCGGCCACCACTTTCGTCGAGTCGCAGATTCATGGTGACGGCCATTGCGCCCATCGAACCCACCTGCAAATCGAGCACGGCAACATCCGGAGTGCGCTGGGTGACGGCAGCAGTCACGTCGCGTCCGTCGCGACAGACCGTGAATGATGTCTCGGGTGTGCCGAGAGCGGCAATGATGTCGTCAAGAACGTACTGGGCGTCGGTTGCTACGAGAACATGCACGTCGCAAGGTTATCTCTTGGCGTGGCTACCGTTGTCGTGTCATGTTCGCAGCGGTGACTCTCGGTCTCTTCATGATGCTCGCCGGCATCGTGCCGCAGCAGGCGGATGATGCGGCGGCACTCGACAAGGTAGACGTGTTCGAGGTGAGCGGACTCATCGACTCGGTGGTGGCTCGTGGCATCGTGCACGCCATCGAGCGGTCCGAGTCCAATGGAGCACAAGCACTCGTACTGCAAGTGAACTCCCGCGGTGCCGTCGTCGACGAAGACCGTATGCGCGACGTGCTGCTCGCCATACGAGATTCCTCGATTCCCATCGGTGTCTGGGTTGGCCCAAGTGGCGCGAAGGCGCATGGATGGTCGGCCTTGCTCCTTGCAGTGGCAGACGTATCTGCCATGGCACCGAGAGCAACCATTGGTCGCACGGGTTTGCCAATTGATGTCGATGGAACCCCGGTGTCGCTCGGCGAAGCGAGTGCATTGCTGCGAAGCGGAACACTGGAGACCACCGAGGCACGAGAACGTGGAGTACTTCGACTGGACATCGCCGACGAAGGTGTACCGGTGCTACGCAACATGCTGTTTGCCTTGGACGGTCTCACCATCAAGGGCACACAACTCGACACCGTGGTGGAGCTGATCGATGAGTCCGGCGCCATCACTCGCGAGGCCGCCACGACGCGTTTCTTCAAATTGGGAACACTCGAACAACTCATGCACACGTCGGCCAGTGCCGCTCTTGCGTACCTGTTGTTCGCTTTTGGATTGGCATTGTTGATTTTCGAGTTCTACACCGCGGGCATAGGTATCGCCGGATTCGTCGGTGCCATCTCCACCTTGCTTGGCGCATTCGGTTTGGCTGAGTTGCCCGTGCGACCACTCAGTTTGGGACTGCTGATGTTGTCGGTGATTGCGTTGGCCGTTGACGTACAAGTCGGAATCCCACGCGTGTGGACGGGAATTGGTCTCGCAATGTTCGTCACTGCATCATTCACGCTGTACGGACCAGTGCAAGAGGAGACACTTCGTTTGTCGTGGCTCACGCTCATCTCGGGAATCTCCTCCATGGCCCTGGCGTTCGTGGTCGGCATGCCGTCGATGGTGCGAACCAGATTCGCCACGCCCACCATTGGTCGGGAGTGGCTGATCGGTCTCGAGGGCACGGCAACCACCGATATTGCACCCGAGGGTGAAGCCACGGTGCATGGCGCAAGGTGGCGCGCACGCACCAACCGCGCAACTCCGATCAAGAGCGGTCAACCAGTGCGTGTGGCATCCATCGACGGAGTCACGCTCGACGTGGAGCCGCTCGAAGGTGCAGCTCGTGACTATCGCGAAATGCGCAAGACCCGCGAGGACTGATGCACGGGTTGTTGCACGGATGACCACGGATCCCGTCGACGTTCCGTTGCGACCAGCCGCAACAGTCATGCTGTTGCGTGACACACCAACCGACGTCGAAGTATTCATGATGCAGCGCACGACATCCGCGGCCTTTGCCAGCGGAATGTACGTGTTTCCAGGTGGGCGGGTCGACGACATCGATGGAGCCGCCGAACTGAACGACTTGTGCGACGGACTCACCGATGGTGAAGCGAGCGACTTACTCCGTGTGCCAAGTGGTGGACTTGCGTTTTGGGTGGCTGCCATTCGCGAGTCGTTCGAGGAGGCAGGTGTATTGCTGGCACGTGACCACTCAGGTGAATATGTGAAGTTGGACAACCCGGACGTGCAGCAACGCTTTGCTCACGCGCGCCACGCGGTGCACGAGGGCACGCTTTCACTGGCGGAGTTCTGTCGCAGGGAGGAGTTGCGGTTGGCAGTGGACACGATTCGTTACGTAAGCCACTGGATCACCCCGGTGGGGGAACGACGACGTTTCGACACCCGATTCTTCGTGGCGGTTGCCCCACCCGCGCAGAATCCGTTACATGACGATCAGGAAACCATCGACAGTCTGTGGGTGTCTCCGAGCGAAGCATTGCAACGCGCACAACGTGGTGAGTTGGCGATGATTCCACCTACCGTGGCAAATCTGAAATTCTTGGCGCCGCATCACACGACGCACGAGGCAGTTGCCGCGGCACAGACGATAGGCATACCGACGCCAATCCTTCCGAAGCTGCGCTACGACGGTGATGGCCGAGTGGTGGGAATCGTGTTTCCCGACGATCCCGGGTATGCGCAGTTGCCGTAGCGATCAGGCCGGTTTCTTTCCCAGTGCGACTTCAACCGACTCGAGCAAGCGTGCCGAGCACCCTGCCATGTCGGTGACTGGAACGGTGGCGGCGATGATCTTCTTGGCGATGCTGCGAAAGACGTCGGCGGCAGCCGATGAACCAGACAACGCCACTGGCTCGCCAGTGTCGCTTCCCTGAGCAACGGCGTTCTCGATGGGAACTTGACCGAGGAGCTCTGCGCCAATCTCGTTTGCCAAGGTGGTGCCACCACCTTGGCCAAACAGTGGGTACGTGGTGCCGTGCTCGCACGTGAAGTGACTCATGTTCTCAATTACCCCGGCGACACGTAGAAAACTTCGTCGCGCCATGTCGGCTGCACGTATCGCCACCTTCTGTGCTGAAACTGCCGGTGTGGTGACGATGATCAAGTCGGTACGTGGCAGCATGCGCGCCAAACCCATCTGCACGTCACCCGTCCCGGGCGGCATGTCGATGAGTAGATAGTCGAGATCACCCCAATGCACGTCGTTGAGGAATTGTTCCACCGCCTTGGTGAGCATGAGGCCACGCCACATGAGCGCCGTACCTTCGTCTTCTACGAGCATGCCAGTGCTCACCACTTTGAGCAGACCAGTGCCAACCTTGCGCTCGTTGGGGATGATGCGTGGCTTCTCCACACCATCGACTCGACGTGCTTCGAGTCGGTCGCTCATCCCCAACATTCGCGGGATGGAGAAACCCCAGATGTCTGCATCGAGAACACCCACCACATGCCCGTGTGCTGCGAGTGCAACGGCCAAGTTGGCGGTGACGGAGCTCTTGACCACACCACCCTTGCCGCTGGCGATTGCCAACACTCGAGCGGAGTTGGGTACCGCGGTATCGCTTGCATTCTCGCGAGCGTTCCAACGAGCCTTGGTCATCACTTCGGAGCGTTCGTCGGCGGTCATCTCGCCCCAGGTGATCTTCACCTTGCTCACACCCGGATGGGTTTCCAGGCGGGACTCGATGTCGTTCTTGATCTGAGCACGCAGCGGACACCCCTTGATGGTGAGTTTCACGCCGATGGTGATGACTCCCTCCGGCGACACCTCCACGTCGGTGGCCATTGCCAAGTCGACGATGTTGGCGCCCAACTCCGGATCGATGACCGCTCGCAGGAGATTGCGAACCTCGTCGGCGGATGGGGGCGAAATCACGCGGTCGGGCACGCCCTCAACCTACCGATGTGTCGGGTTTCGCTGGCTCGGTGCGCCAGTGCTTGTCATCACACCCCACCATGGCGGTAGGTTGGGGAATCATGATTACTCTCACCCCTGCTGCCGCTGTCAAAGTCAAGCAACTGCTCGAAACCGAGAATGCGTCCGACCTCGCACTGCGTGTTGCCGTGCGCCCTGGTGGCTGCTCGGGGTATTCCTATGAGATGTACTTCGATGGCGACTTCACTGCAGAAGACAAGGTGGAGGCTTTCGGCGACGTCAAGGTGGTCGTCGATCCCGCGTCGGCGCAGTTGTTGGCTGGTGCCAGCCTCGATTACACCGACGGATTGAACGAGTCGGGTTTCAAGATCACTAATCCGAATGCCAACCGCACCTGTGGTTGCGGCCAGAGCTTCAGCTGATCAGCGACTGAACTTCGACGGCGTCGAACACGGCGTCAAGTCGTTCCACCACGACACCATTGTCGTCGGTGATGAACAACGCGGGCTCGTAGTTCATTGCCATTGCGGTTACTGCCGGCGCTGTTTGTGTCGCATCCATGTCGGCGTACACCTCCGCATGGATGAACGCGGTCGAGCCACCAGTGCGATCGCGCGCAGAGATCAGTGCTTCAAGCGCCGGGGAACATGTACCGGTTGCGCAGTGCGCAGGAGTGCCAACCAAGAAGGCGACAGGTGTACCGAGTGTGAGCGCTTCGCGCAGCGTGATCTCGTGCATGGGACACGGATCTGGTTGACGAGTACAGATTGGGGATACGCCGCGGGCATCGTCGAGCGTGGGTGTGTCGAACAGGGGAAGTGGATCGCCGATTCCGGGAACTGCAATGTCGCCGCGTGGAAAAACCTGGAATGCAGCACCATCGTCGGGGCCGCCGTCGAGAACCAGTCGATAGAAACCAGGTTCGGTGATGGTTGCACGAAACGGCCAATAGGGCGTGGCCAATCCTGCATCGTGTTTCGGGGCCAGGAGATCTTCCAGGATGACGTCGTCGCTGCCACCATCGATGCGAACGATGCGGGCAGAAAGTTCGCTTGGTGTTGCAACACCTCCATCAACGGTGAGGAGACCGCCGTTGCTGGCGAGCGAGATGGGAATTCGAACCTTGCCAACGACGAGGTTCTGGGGAAACCGTTGGACGATTTGGACATCGTCGGGAAGTCCTGTGCTGCTTCCCGCACGTCCGCAAGCGGCCAGCACGGATCCCAGCGCAAGAGTGGCAGACCCACCCACTACTAATTGACCTGTCGCACGCAGAAAGGCTCGGCGCGTAGCGATACTCACGCGACAAGGGTAGTGATGGTGTCTGCGTCTAGCCTTGCGTGTATGGCAGCACCGATTGGTCCCTACACACCCGTAGTTCGCGCAGGAGATTGGGTAATCGTTTCCGGTCAACTTGGTTTGCGCGACGGAAGCATCGTGGACGGCGGGGTGAAGGCACAAACCACGCAGGCAATTGCAAATCTGAAGATGCATTTGGAGAGCGTTGGAGCATCACTGCGCGATGTGTCAAAGACGTTGTGCTTCCTCACCGACATGGATACGTTCCCGACCTTCAATGAGGCTTACGTAGCTGGATTCGGTTCGCATCGTCCGGCACGCAGCACGATCGGCGTCGTGTCCCTACCTGCCAATGGTGCGGTGGAGATCGAAGCGTGGGCTTACGTGCCGGAGAAGTCGGCAACGTCATCCAAGCCGGCAAGGTCATCCAAGCCGGCAAAGCGCGCAAAGTAACGCCATGGCAGGCGCACTCATCCTCGTGGTGATCTTGCTCGCATTCCCCGTTCTCGTGGGCTTGGGTACCGCAGTTATCGCCGCCGTTTTGGGTGAGTCGCTCCACCGAGACGCTCGCGTGCGCAACGAAGCGAGCGAACTGCTCGAGCTCAACACCTGAGCACCACACCACTCGCAACTGCAGATCTCGTCGTTCATTCGGCGCGTTTACTCGCCACCGTCGATAGCGAGCGTCGCGAACTTCCCAATGGCTGGGTAGCAATCACCAATGGTTTGGTGAGTGCGGTGGGAACCGGTACCCCACCAGTGGCGCGTGAGAGCATCGACGCCTCCGGATGCTTGGTGACACCAGGGCTCGTCAATGTGCACCATCACTTGTATCAAAATCTCACGCGTGCGTATGGTCCGATGACCGACTCGGCGTTGTTTGGTTGGTTGCGAACGTTGTATCCGTTGTGGAGCGTGCTAAATGAGGAGTCGGCACACGTATCGGCATGGGTCGGTCTGGCGGAGTTGGCGATGGCTGGCTGCACGACGTCATCGGATCACTTGTACTTGCATCCGCGTGACGGTGGCGATTTGCTGTCGGCTGAGATCGCCGCTGCACGTGACATCGGCATGCGGTTTCATCCCACCTACGGGTCGATGTCGCTGTCGGAGAAGGACGGTGGACTCCCTCCTGACAACGTGGTGCAGGATCACGATGAGATCCTCGCTGCCAGCGAACGTGCCGTGAAGCAACATCACGATCGAACGCACGGCGCCATGGTGCGGGTGGCGCTGGCACCATGCTCTCCGTTCAGTGTCACCAAGCAGCTGATGGTCGACTCGGCAACCCTGGCGGAGCAACTCGATGTTCGCCTGCATACGCACTTTGCGGAGAACGACGAGGATGACTCCTACTCGTTGGAGAAGTTCGGATGTCGACCAACGCAGTACTTGCAGGAAGTTGGCTGGCTCCACGATCGCGTTTGGCTGGCGCACTGCGTGAAGCCAAATGATGACGAAGTTCGTCGTCTTGGCATGGCTGGTGTTGGTGTCGCCCACTGTCCGAGTAGCAACCTGATTCTTTCGTCAGGCATCGCACCGGTCGTAAAGCTGCGTGCAGCAGGTGTGCATGTGGGACTCGGAGTGGACGGCTCGTCGTCGGCAGACTCCGCGTCGTTGTGGCTGGAGGCACGCCAGGCGATGCTGCTCGCCAAGCTGGTCAGCGGTGCGGCAGTTGGCACCGCACGCATGGCGTTGGAGATGGCCACACGAGGAGGCGCCGGTTGCCTTGGACGTCTTGGAGAAATCGGTGAGTTGAGCGTCGGATGTGTGGGCGACGTGGTGGTGTGGTCGCTGGACGGGCCGCAATATGCCGGAGTCGTTACCGATCCGATCGAAGGCTGGTTGCGATGTGGTCCGGCAACCGCCAAGCACACCATCGTGAACGGCGTGTCGGTGGTTCGTCATCACCAACTGGTGAGCAACAAAGTTGACGCGATGTTGAGCAATCACGCTCGCTTGGCACGCCACATGCAATCCGCTGCACAGTAGTGGACGACCTATGATTTCCGACTTTCTCACTGCATTCGGCGTGGTGTTTCTCGCCGAACTACCCGACAAGACCATGTTCGCCACGCTGTTGTTGGCGACTCGATTCTCGCGCAAGTCGGCGGTGTGGAGCGGAGTCACGTCGGCGTACGTGTTTCACGTCATTGTCGCGACGCTCCTTGGTGGTTTGCTCGCCCGGTTGCCCGAGAACCCCGTTCGTTATGCGGTGGGAGTGATGTTCGTGCTGGCTGGCGCCTATCTCGCATGGGATTCCTGGCGAAAGGAGGAAGAAGTTGGGCAGGCAACAACCGAGACGCCTCGTTCGTGGCGTTCGGTGTTCGCGGTGTCGGTGGCCACCGTTGGTTTGGCAGAATTCGCCGACATCACACAGTTGGCAACTGCGAGCCTTGCAGCAACGCGCGACACGCCATGGGCCGTGGGCATCGGCGCGGCCAGTGCGTTGGCATTGGTGTCGGGTCTTGCGGTACTCGTGGGTGGCACACTGTCACGACGCCTGAATCTCAAGGTGATTCAGCGCGTTGCTGGTCTCTTCTTCGTGTTGATCGGTGTAGCGACGTTCATCTAGTGCCGAGCCCGAACTTGGCGCTCAACCGGACCATTTCGATGCACCGAAGCGATAGCCAACGCTGCGCACCGTTTCGATGAGGTGTGCGTGTTCTTCACCCAACTTCGCACGTAGACGCCGAACGTGCACATCGACCGTTCGCGCTCCGCCGAAATACTCGTACCCCCATACTTCAGAGAGCAGCACTTCGCGCGAGAACACTCGCCCGGGGTTTTGCACGAGATACTTCAGAAGTTCGTACTCCATGTACGTGAGATCGAGTGGGCTGCCACCGAACGTGGCCTGGTACGTCTCAAGGTTGAGGCGAAGACCCGCATGTTCCACCACGGACGATGACGGAGCGGTGAGCTCGTTGTAGTACATGTGCCGTAGTCGTGCTTCGAGTTCTCGGGGATGAAACGGCGAGAGCAGGAAATCGTCAAAGAGATTCTCCCGAATCTCCAGGTCACCGATCTGGGCGCCGGTTACCAAGACGAGGATTCGACGCACGGAGCGATCCAACTTTCGTAGAGCCCGGCACATTGCCCAGCCACCCTCCGGGTCGTCGTCGCAACACACCACCGCACCAATCCATCCGTCAATCGGCTGGAGGCGGTTCATCACCTCCGGGGTAGCGACACCCTTCCATGAGTAACCGGACAAATCGAGCGTGCGGGCAAGTTCGACGCTGGGACTGTCGGGGTAGACGGCAATCATCCCGGAAGCGCTCATAGGGATCGCAGGTAGGTGTCGATCTCAAATTGTGACACGTGAGTCTTGTATTTTCGCCACTCAGCTCGCTTGTTGCGCAGGAACCATTCAAAGATGTGTTCACCGAGCGCCTCTGCGACCAAGGTGGATGACTCCATCATCTTCAGTGCATCGTTGAGCGACTGTGGAAGTTGTTCGATACCCAACTTGGTGAGTGCGGCGTCGCCCATCTCAAAGAGGTTGGCGTCGGATTCCATGGGCAACTCGTATCCCTGCTCGATTCCGCGCAGACCGGCAGCAAGGATGACGGAGAAGGCGAGGTACGGGTTGCAGGCAGGGTCGGGTGAGCGCAACTCGATGCGTGTGGCGTGCTCGTTGCCGCGCTTTGGCACCGGCACTCGGATGAGACCGCTGCGGTTGTTGCGAGCCCACGACACGTGGACTGGCGCTTCAAAACCTGGAACGAGTCGCTTGTAGCTGTTGACCGTCTGATTGGTGACCGCCGCAATTTCTCCAGCATGTCGCAACAAACCCGCCATGAACGACTTCGCAGTGTCGCTCAGGTTGTACGGGTCGCTCTCTGAGTGGAACGCATTGGAATCGCCCTTGAACAATGACAGGTGCAGGTGCATACCCGAACCTTGGACGGACTCCAACGGCTTGGGCATGAAGGTGGCATGCACGTTGCGCATCGCAGCAATTTCCTTCACCACGAAACGGAAGGTCATCACGCTGTCGGCCATGGTGAGTGCGTCGGTATGGCGCAAGTCGATTTCGTGCTGGCTCGGGGAATCTTCGTGGAAGCTGTATTCCACCGGAATGCTCATGGTCTCCAACGTGCGAATGGTTTCCTTGCGCAGCGAGCTGGTGATATCGGTGGTGGTGAGGTCGAAGAATCCACCGTGATCAAGCGGAATGGGGCGTCCACCATCCTCACCCGGCGCAAAGTAGAAGTATTCGATGTCGGGTGCGACGTAAAACACGAATCCCTGGCGTCGCGCGGCATCCAAGTTGCGGCGTAGTACTTGTCGTGGATCACCCTCGAATGGACTGCCATCAAGTTGCGCAATGTCACAGAACACTCGGGCTTCCGCAGCCTTGGAGTCCACCCACGGAAGTACTTCAAAGGTGTTGGGATCGGGGAGGGCGAGTACGTCGGCTTCCTGCACCCGGCCGTAGCCGTCGATGGATGAGCCGTCGAAACTCATGCCGTCGTTGAGGGCATTCTCCATTTCGGCGGGGCTGATGGCAAAGCTCTTCAAGTTGCCAAGGACGTCGGTGAACCACAAGCGCACCAGACGAATGCCTCGTTCCTCCACCGTGCGAAGCACGTAGTCGCGCTGGGCATCACGCATATCGGGCATCCCTTCAGTCAACCGTCACCGTCGTGCGGTTCACCCTGCGGGGCGCATGCCGCCATTCGTTCGGCAGCACGCGCCCCAGCGGGTTATTTACGAGCCTTCTTCTTGGCCTTCGCGCGTGGCTTGCCCTTGGTTGCCGGCACCTTTTCTTGCGAGCAGACCGTCTCCAAGATCAAACGAGTGACCACGTATGGATCCATGTTGGCGTTGGGTCGACGATCTTCGGCGTAACCCTTGCGGTCCTTGGCCACTTGCCATGGAATTCGAATCGATGCACCGCGATTGGAAACGCCGTAACTGAATTGGTTCCACGGAGCGGTCTCGTGTTTGCCGGTGAGTCGGCTCTCGATGTCGTGACCGTAGTTCTTCACGTGTTCCATCACGCGACCACCGATTGCATTGCAGGCGGCCTCGATTGCTTCGTACGACGAGCGCATCGCTTTGGTGGAGAAGTTGGTGTGTGCACCAGCTCCGTTCCAGTCGCCCTTTTGCGGCTTGGCGTCGAACGACACCACGATGTCGAAGTCTTCGGCAATGCGATGCAACAACCAGCGTGCCACATACAACTGGTCGCTTACCGCAAGTGCATCGAGTGGTCCCACTTGGAACTCCCACTGACCGGGCATCACTTCGGCATTGGTGCCCGAAATCATGAGCCCGGCGTCGAGGCACGCCTCAGTATGAATCTCGATGACGTCTCGGCCCATGACACGGCCTGCGCCAACTCCGCAGTAGTACGGACCCTGTGGTCCGGGTTCTCCATCAACTTCGGGGAAGCCGTACGGACGACCATTGAGTCGCATGAAGGTGTACTCCTGCTCGATGCCGTAGATCATGCCGTTGGCCTTGTACTGGGCGGCAGCAGCGGCACACGCGGCTCGTGTGTTGGTGGGGTGTGGCTGACCCGTGCTGGCGAGATACACCTCGCACATCACCAGAATGTTGCGACCTCCACGAATCGGATCCTTGCACCAGAAGACCGGCTTCAACATGCAGTCGGATGATTCACCAGTTGCCTGCTCGGTTGACGAACCATCGAAACCCCAAATGGGAGGTGTCTTCACCGAGTTGTCGATGATCTTGGTCTTGGAGCGAAGCATCGGTGTCGGCTTGACGCCGTCGATCCAGATGTACTCGGCCTGATATGGCATGGTGATGTGTCCTTTCGTGGAACGTGACACGTCAGTTTCGTACATCTCCGTGTCGGGGGCATCATCCGATTGTTAACGCGGTGTGAAAATTCCGCAGACTTGCGCTCAGTAGCCTGATTTTGTGGCAAAAACTGCTGCCCCGTCGGTGCTGCGAGTGGGGCTTGCCCAAATGAATCCTCGCGTGGGCGATTTGGCGTTCAACGTGGGGAAGGTGGAGGAATTCCTGAGCCGTGCAGAAGCAGCCGGCTGCGACATCGTGGCGTTTCCCGAACTCACGCTGTCGGGATATCCACCCGAGGACTTGGTGCTGAAGGCAGGTTTCGTTGCCGACAATCGCGCGGCTTTGGAGAAGGTTGCGGCGCGCAGTGGTCGCTGCGCCGTTGTGGTGGGATTCGTGGATGTCGCCGATGACGAGTCCATCGAGCAATCCAGCGCTCGACCACCCGCACTGTTCAACGCTGCGGCAATCTGCGCCAATGGGTCGATCGTTGGTGTGTACCACAAACAGTTGCTGCCGAACTATTCCGTGTTCGACGAGGCGCGGTACTTTGCCGCCGGCCATGACGATGTGACGCTGTATGGCGTCGCTGGTGTGGCGGTATCGCTCAGCATCTGCGAGGACGTCTGGGTTGCGAATGGACCAATGGCGCGACAACGAGATGCAGGTAGCCAGGTGTGCCTGAACATCAACGGCTCACCATTCGACCGAGCCAAGAGTGGCGTACGCGAACAGACGATCGTCGATCGCGCGAAAGAGACGCAGTTGCCAATCGTGTACGTGAATCAAGTGTGCGGTCAGGACGAATTGGTGTTCGACGGTGGATCACTGGTGGTGGATTCCGCTGGAACCGTCGTTGCGCGAGCCCAACACTTCGCCGAAGAATTGTTGGTGGTCGACGTGCCAGTGGCCGAAACGAAGTCCTCTTCCACACAACCTGCTGCACCGATGCGGTTCGTCACTTCACCCATTGACCGCACAGTTGCAGTGACTGCTCGCCTCGCACCAATCGCCAACGAGCACGATCAGATGTTGTCGGCACTGGCGCTGGGCACGCGCGACTATGTACACAAAAACGGATTCACCGATGTGGTACTCGGCTTGTCGGGTGGCATCGACTCCGCACTCGTTGCCGCAATTGCGGTTGATGCGCTGGGAGCCGATCACGTTCACGGTGTCTCGATGCCCTCGCGGTACTCCAGCGAAGGATCAAAAACCGATGCTGCTGCGCTTGCGCGCAACCTGGGAATCGACATGCTCACGATTCCCATCGAGCCGGCCTTCGCGGCCTATGTGACGATGACCAGTGAGGCGTTTCGTGGTCGCGACGCTGATCTCACCGAGGAGAACCTGCAGAGTCGCGTGCGTGGCACCACCTTGATGGCGTTATCCAACAAGTTCGGCTGGATGGTGTTGACGACGGGCAACAAGAGCGAACTCGCAGTCGGGTACTTCACGCTGTACGGCGATTCGGTCGGAGGATTCGCCGTCATCAAGGACATCTTCAAAACGGACGTCTATGCATTGAGCCACCGGCTGAACGCCCGCGCTGGTCGTGAAGTGATTCCGCACGCCACACTGACCAAACCGCCATCCGCCGAGTTGCGACCGGATCAGCGCGACGACCAGAGTCTGCCGCCCTATGACGTGCTCGACGCGGTGCTGGCCATGTATGTGGAGCATGATCGCACGGCTGCAGAAATCATCGCGAGTGGCTTCGACGAGGCACTTGTTCGTCGCATCGTCCGCTTGGTGGACAACAACGAGTACAAGCGACGCCAGCTACCCCCGGGTGTACGGGTGACCAGCAAGGCATTCGGCAAGGATCGCCGGTTGCCGATTACGAACGCGTACCGCGGCTAAAGACCAGGATTGCTCCGGCGCTGAGCACAGCGCACGCGATACTCGCGAGAGCCGCGCCCGTGATACCCGACCCTTCGTAGAGCGCCGTTGCAATGAAGGTGAGCACGCCTCGGCCGAATGTTCCGGCACCGATGACGAGCCCAAATCCCTTGCCCGGTGCCGAAGCCACGAGGTTGGTGGCGATCGGCAACATACTGACGACTCCATATTCGAATCCGATGATGAAGATGGCGAGTGCCAGTAGCCCGAGCGGTAGCACGGAGTCGAAGCCGGCCAGCACCAGTGCGCTGGGGACCATGATTCCGGCACCGAGGGCAACACTTCGTTCCTTGCCGATGCGATCGGTGAGTCGTGCACTGGAGATGGAGGAGAGCAACTCACCAGCGCCGAGCGCGAAGCCCACGGCGGCAATGCCATTGGCGCCGAAACTGAAATCGTCGGTGAGCCATGCACCAAAGGTGACGAACAAACATTGACTACCACCCATGAGGCCGAACATCGAGAGCGGCACCAGCCAATCACGGCCCGTCATGCGACCGACTTCGGGAGCGACGTGGTGAGGACTCACCACGACATCGCCCGCAGCGTGAATCCGACGATCGAGCCACACGGCACACCCTGCAACGCAGATACCGCCGACGACGCAGGCGACTCTCCACGATGTGGCAGCGGTAATGACGCCAAGTGCCGACACACCCAACAACAGACTGAGTGCCCATGAGGTTTCAGTGATGCCCACCACGCGACCGCGACGGTCGTAGGGGACCCGGTCACTGATCCACGCAGCCATTCCGAGATCGAAACATGACTTGAGCAGATTCAACAGTGTGAGGCCGACACACAACACCACAAGATTGGGTGCAGCAGCCATCATCATGATGCCGATGAATGAGCCGAGCAGACCCACCGCTAGCGAGATGCGCCGCGATACACGGTCGACGAAGTTGCCCAAGAGTGGCGCGAGGAATCCTGCAAGTTCGGAAATGCTGATCACCAAACCAACGCGGGTGATGGAGACATCGAACCCTTGTGCCTCACCAGCGATGATGGCGATGAAAGGCGGTGCGAATCGGTAACACATGTTGGCGGCAATGCGGGTAACCGTGAGGGGTATGAGGTTGTCGCGCACCGCAGCGTCGTATGACGAGTCAAGGAGGCGTCGCACGAAGAACGACCTTAGACGGCGTCGTTCGTGGTGGCGTGCGTTGGCGAGACGAGCGCAATGAATTCTCCGGCAACCAAGTTGCCTTCCGTGTCGATCGTGAAGTGACAGCCCTCGAGATTGTGGAGTCGTCGATCGTGTACCTGCATCATTCGTCGTACCGTGCGAATGACACCGCTATGGGTGACCACCAGCACGAGGTGTGCGGACTCGGTGGGTTGTCGAACGGGCTCCATCACATCGCGCAACGCCCGTGCCGCTCGCGCAAATACGAGGTCGGGTGATTCGAATCGCGGGGGAGTGCGACGATCGCGCAAGTAGTTGGGCCAGCCCGCTTCGATCTCGTGCTCACGAAGACCCTGCCAAGGCCCAACATCAGTTTCCACGAGTCGGTCATCGACATGTACATCACCGATTCCCAAGTGAGATGCGATGATTTCTGCGGTCTCGCGCGCCCGGGTAAGAGAACTTGCTGCGACTCTGTCGATGGAGGTCCCATTGGCAAGGAGCCGTTCGGCCGCCGTTCGCGCTTGTGCTCGTCCGGCTGCAGTGAGCAGGGTGTCCGCTCGGCCTTGCCACTTGCCCAGCACGTTCCACTCGGACTCGCCGTGGCGGATGACGATCGCGGATTTCGAGGTGTGATGCTGGATCATGAGGTGCAAGGAGGCAGAGTAGCGGCTTCTGTACGCTGACCTCGTGGCGCGCTTGCTTCTTTTTGCATCGGCACGCGAAGCCGCGGGTGTCTCTCGAGACACTGTTGCAGGTGCCACCGTTGCCGAAGTGCTCGGCGTGGCAAAGCAGCAATTCGGCCCGTCGTTCGAAGCGGTGCTCGCATCGTGCACGGTCTGGCTGAACGGCGAGGAATGTAGCCCCGATGCGCTCGTCGGTGAAGCCGACGAGATTGCTGTGTTGCCACCGGTATCAGGCGGCAGCGACATCTCTGCGCTCTCATTGGATCAACTTCGCGCGCAAAGGAATGCGCTGCAAGACGAGGAAGATGCAGTGTCGTTCGTACGTCGACTTGCGCAAGGACGATTGGACATCGCCCGCGACGAGCAGCGTCGTCGCAGCAGTGGCGTTCCGTCGAGTGCGGATATCACCGATGGCATTACGCGGGTGTTCGCCGAAGAACGCGGCTCGGGATCCAATCGTCCACCGCGTGACACCGCAGTAGTAGTGGACCATCCGTTGGTACTCGAACTTGAAACCCTGTGTGTCGAGAGTGGCTTCGGGGGTTTGCGACAACTCGACGACGCCGAACTCGAGAGTTGCTGTCAGCAGCTGTCGGAGTTCGAGGCGCGAGTGTCCCTGCAACGGAAGTCGTTGTTCGTGCAGATTGATGCGCTGTCGAGCGAGTTGGTGCGTCGGTATCGAGCGGGTTCCACCAACGTGGATGCGCTGCTCGACGAGAACAACTAGGCATCGTGCGTGTCGCGCCGAGGGTGAGTTGACGTGCCCAGTCGAAAACGACCAGATCTCGGATTGTTCATCCGACAGCAGCGCGAGATCGCGCAGCAGTCAATTCGCGATCTAGCCAAACGCGCCGGTGTTTCGAATCCATACTTGTCGCAGATCGAACGGGGCTTGCGAAAACCATCAGCCGACATCTTGCAGCAGATTGCGCGAGCGTTGGAGATTTCCGCTGAAACGCTCTATGAGCGAGCGGGGATGCTCGACCCGAAGGAGTCGCAGGGCACAGCGGTGATTGATGCCATCGCCACCGACCCCCGGCTGAATGATGATCAGAAGCAGGCCATGTTGGCTATTTACCGCAGTTTCGTGGCAGGAGACGCCACCGATTGACCTACGACCCCATCAGTGGGTACATCGTCCAGATAGGTTCAGAATCCCATGGCTGCTTCCCCTGTGCAGCGCGTTGCTGTGCTGTCGCTGCATACATCGCCGCTGGCCCAACCCGGCATTGGTGACGGCGGTGGCATGAACGTGTACGTTCGCGAACTCACGTCGTCGTTGGCCCGACTCGGCGTCGAGTGCACCACCTACACGCGTGCATGGACGCACGGATTACCGGACGTTGTGGAGATCGAACCAAATCACCGACTGGTGCACGTGCGAGCCGGCGATGTGGATCTGCCAAAGGAGCAATTGGTGGACATCATTCCCGAGTTCACCGATACGGTGAGCCACCACTTACGCAATCACGCACCGGCCGATGTGCTTCACGCCAACTACTGGCTGTCCGGATTGTCCGGCCATCAGTTGAAACACGACCTGAACCTGCCGCTCATCACCACCTTCCACACGCTGGCCCGAGTAAAGGCCTTGCACGGTGATGCCGAGTCTGTCGAGCGCGAAAAGGTCGAGTCCTCAATCATTGGTTGTAGCGACGCGATTTTCGTGTCGTGCGAGGAGGAGCGTCAGCAATTTCGTGAGTTGTACGGGGCCTCGCCAGGAACGGTGGAAGTAATCACACCGGGTGTCGATGGCGCGTTCTTTTCACCAGGAAGTCGTGTTGGTGCACGAAGTGCCCTGGGTCTCGGCAAACATCCCGTGCTCTTGTTCGTGGGGCGAATCCAGCCGCTGAAGGGACTCGATGTCGCCATTGAAACGCTTGCTGCACTTGCGCATCGCGATGCAGTGTTGCTCGTTGTTGGTGGTGCCAGTGGCCTTGAGGGACATCGTGAATTCGCACGCATCGTGGCATTGGCTGAACGACTCGGTGTGGCGAATCGTGTTCGTTTCGTTGCACCGCAGCCGCACCACTTGTTGTCCACCTACTATCGCGCGGCTGACGTGGTGTTGGTGCCATCACGCAGTGAAAGTTTCGGACTGGTGGCACTCGAGGCCGCGGCATGTGGAACACCGGTTGTTGCCACTGCGGTAGGCGGATTGTTGTCCCTGATCGACGAGGGTGTCAATGGCTATCTGGTGCCCGAACGCGATGCAGCGCTGTTTGCCGCACGTGTCACCCAAGTGTTGAATGATCCACATCTGGCGGATCGTTTGAGCGACCAAGCGGTGATTCGTAGTCGTCGGTATTCGTGGCAACACGCCGCGATGCGAATGCGACGTGTGGTAGCCGAGTTTGCCGCCCGCGATCTCGTGTTGTGCAACTAGTCGTACTGCGGAGACGCGCGCAATGAGCAACTTGTTCGACGAAGGTCAGCGCTCCACGCTTGAACGTCGAATTGACGAGTGGCTAGCAACCGTGCACCAGTCGCATCCCAACACGGTGTCGGCTGGTCGTTCGCCGAACGAGTCCGACCGATGGCTGGTTCGTCTGCGGGGTGAAGCCAAGGAGTTCACCACCATTTGGTTGCGAATGGGACAGCGCACGCTTCGCTACGAAACCTATGTCATGCCGTACCCAGAGGAGAATGTGATGGAGGTGTTCGAGTCACTCTTGCGCCGCAACGAACGCCTCGTCGGCGTGCACTACGCACTCGGTGCAGAGAATGCCGTGTTCCTCACCGGAGAACTGGTACTCGGTGCGGTGGTGGAGCAGGAACTTGATCGCATCATCGGCACCTTGTACGCCACGGTCGAAGCGCAGTTCGACGAGCTGGTGCGCCGAGGTTTTGCGAGCCGTTTCTCTGCGGCTCAGTAGCCTTCGCGTGGTGGGAAGTGCCTCGACGCTGGTCGTCATCGGCGGGGGGAACATGGGTGCAGCCCTCGTACACGGCGTGCTCCGTGCGGGTCGCAGTCCGAGTGACGTCACCATTGTTGAAGCAAGCGAAACCCGGCGACGCGAGCTGGTGGAAACGTTCCGCGGTGTCAATGTGACCGACGCAGTCACTGCTTGCCGCGACGTCATCATCGCCGTGAAACCGGCAGATGTTGCAGAGGTCTGTGCTTTAGCAGTCGCTTGCGGGGCCACTCGAATCCTGTCGATCGCTGCCGGCGTCCGGATCGCGCGCCTCCAGCAGGAAAGTGGTGCCGGTGTACGTGTCATCCGTGCAATGCCCAACACTCCTGCCGTGGTCGGTATGGCGGCAACGGCGATCGCGGTCTCGTCGGATTGCACCGACGACGATCGGGCGTGGGCCTGCGAGCTCATGGCAGGCGTGGGAATGGTGGTCGAACTTGATGAGTCGATGCTCGATGCCTTCACGGGGCTGATGGGCTCGGGGCCCGCGTATGTGTTTTACCTGGCAGAGTCGCTGCAGGCTGCAGCCGTGGCAGAAGGGTTCGACTCGGAATCGAGTGCACACTTGGTGGCACAGTTGATTGCGGGCTCGGCTGCGCTCTTGCAACGCGAACCACAACACGCTCGGCAATTGCGAGAGCGGGTGACGTCGCCGAATGGCACCACTGCGGCAGGCATTGCGGTGCTTGAAGCGCGGCACATGCACGATGCCCTGTTGGCAGCAGTGCGTTCGGCAACCGCGCGTAGCAAGGAACTTGGTGACGCTTAGCGTTGGAACGTCAGGATAGCAACCTCGTCGCGTGCACCCCGAGCATCGATTGACGACGGGAAAATTCCTCAACTTGGGTGTTGCAAATTCCCCAACTCTGCGTAAGGTAGGAATTCAACAGATCACCGGACGGCTTGCTGTTCCGGGAGTCGCGCCCGAGAGGGTTGCGCCGTATGGGTCGGTGCCGTCGGGGGGTTGGCACCGACCCTTACGTTTTTTCCGCAATAGCGTGACCGTTCGGTGATCACCTCATGACTGCCCAGCGGTACGACACCATCTCGTTTCTTTCCGACTATGGAACGCGCGACGAGTTCGTCGGCATCGTCAAGTGCGTCATCGCCGATCTTGCACCGCATGCAAAGGTGATCGATCTCACGCACGATGTTCCGCCGTTCGATGTGCGAGCGGGTTCGCTCGCTCTGGCGCGCTGCATTTCCTACGTACCGACGGGCATCGTGCTGGCAGTGGTGGATCCCGGTGTGGGGACCGCACGTCGCGCGGTTGCCGTTTCAGTGGGAGCCGGCCGTGGCGTGCTGATTGGACCAGACAACGGCCTGCTCTCCATGGGCACTGCATTGGCTGGCGGAGCGGAATCGGCGGTGGTGTTGAACAACCCGGAATATCAATTGGCCACCCCTGGCGCAACATTTGCAGGCCGCGATATTTTCGCGCCGGCCGCGGCACATCTCTGCAACGGCGTACCACTGTCGGCACTTGGCGACCCGATTGATCCGAACTTGTTGCTGCCGGGCGTCGTGCCACTCTCTCGCAAGGAGGGAGATGGCCTCGTAGCGGAAATCACCTGGGTTGATCGTTACGGGAACTGTCAGCTCAATGTCGGACCAGACGAAGTCGCAACATTCGGCACCACGCTGAGCATCACCTTCAGCACGGCGACGGGAGAACGTGTGAATCGCTCGGCATCCGTCGTGCCGAACTTTTCCGCCATCGGTGGCGGAATTGGTCTGGTGATCGACTCCTTTGGCATGCTGGCGATTTGCGTCGACCGTGGATCAGCGGCCGAGTCGCTGTCAATCGGCGTGGGTGACGCAGTGACGTTGTCGGCACACTCCGATCCGACCGGTGTTTCCACCACCGTGCAGCTACGGCGCAACCCAGCGCATTCAGAGTGACTCTCGGTAAGGTTGTCGTCGTGCGTCCCGCCACCACGCTGGCACTCGGACTGTTGTTGGCTGCCATTTTCGCTGCCGGCATCGCTTCCATCCTGATGAGTTAGTGAAACGAGGCAGATCCAATGAACCTTGCAACGTTGTTGGAAGGTCACCCCGCAACCGCACCTGCACTCATCAGTCGCGGGAATACCACCACGTATGGAGAACTGCGCGAGCACGTCGCCGGCATGCGCGGTGCACTTGCGTCGATGGGTGTGGATCGCGGCGACCGAGTGGCGCTCCTGCTTGGCAACACCGTGGAATTCGTGGTTGCGTACTTTGCCTGCTTGGGTCGCGGCATCGTATGTGTACCCCTGAATCCGACGGCGCCGGCGCCCGAACTCCAGCGCGAGCTCAGCGTGGTTGGTGCTCGTGCGGTGGTGATTGCCCCGTCGGCGGTTGCGGGATGGTCCCAGGTTGATCGTGCATCGCTGCCGCATCTCACGCATGTGATCACAACGTCGGGTGATGTGCCAGGAGCGGTGCACTTCGCTGATCTCGTCACCAAGCCCGTTGCGCCCGTCGTGGATGTCCAAGCAGTCGATCTGGCGATCATGCTGTTCACGAGTGGTACGGCCGGTTCTCCAAAGGCAGCCATGTTGTCGCACGGCAACCTGCAGTCGAACCTGGAACAACTCGCACAAGTGCGAAAGCTCGACGGCACCGATGTGGTGTATGGCGTGTTGCCGCTCTTCCACATTTTCGGGCTCAACGTGGTTCTGGCGTATTCGCTGATGCGCGGGTCGGTGATCGTGTTGGTGGAGCGATTCGATCCGATGACCGCCATTGACACCATTCGCGATCGCAACGTAACGCTCATCCCGGGAGCGCCACCATTGTGGATGGCATTCGAGCAAATGCCGAACCTGTCCAAGGACACATTCGCCAGTGTTCGCACGGCATTGACAGGTGCCGCAAAGATGCCGGAACACACCACCCGAGCTCTGCATGAGCGGTTCGGGCTGCTCGTCACCGAGGGATACGGCCTCACTGAGTGTTCGCCGGTGGTCACGACCACCACCGATGTCGACAAGGCCACCGCACTCACCAAGATTGGATCCATTGGCCGTGTTTTGCCCGGCGTCGAAGTGCGACTGGTCGATGACAACGGTGACAACACCTTGCGTGGAGATGCCGGAGAAATCTGGGTTCGTGGCCCGAACGTGTTTCGTGGTTACTTCGAAGATTCGCAGGCAACGGCGCGAGCGCTCACGCCTGATGGCTGGCTGCGCACGGGTGACATCGCGGTAATCGACGACGAAGGTTTCCTGTACTTGGTTGATCGAGCCAAGGACCTAATCATCGTCTCTGGCTTCAATGTGTATCCAGCCGAGGTGGAAGAAGCACTCCTCGAACACGCGAGTGTGGCGCAAGCAGCGGTGGTAGGCGTCGAACATCCGCATACTGGCGAGACGGTTCGTGCATACGTGGTGCTGCGCCCCGGAACCCAGTTGGACGAAGATGCGGTGATCGATCATTGCCGAGCACGTCTGGCGCGCTACAAGTGTCCGACCAAGGTGTTGTTCGTTCCTCAACTGCCTGTGGGTTCCACGGGCAAGGTGTTGCGTCGCGCGCTGCGCTAGACCGTTCGAGTCGCGGTGCGCCCCGTTGTACCTTGGGCGGTGACCCGTGCACTTGGGACGAGAAATCCCACGAACAATACGACGACCCCGATGGACAGCGTGATGGTGAAAGCCCGCTCCTCACCCAGACGGCCCGCAAGCGAGCCGCTTGCCGAGAGTACGAGAGTGCCCAACGCAATGAGCACGTTGCTCATCACCAATCGCGGGGCAGAAACGAGACCTTCGCGTCGCGCACCGCCGACTGCGGGAGTTCGACCACTGGCAAGGCGCGCCACCGACCACAGTGCTCCGACGATGATGATCAGTGCCGGAACACCGGAGCCGACTGCAGCCAGGATGCGAGGAAGCACGCCGAAGTGATCACGCGCTCGCGGAAACTCATCGGATACGAACGGCGCGGTGGTTGGTGCCACGGCCATGACTCCAATGGCGAACGTGCTGAGCAATGCGAGTACTGCGCGAAGCGGTCGTGCGACACGATCGCCAGCGAGCAACGCAATGGAGCCGAGCGCAAGCCACGCAACGTTGAGGACTGCTCCGGCAGTGAAGAACACACGGAACACTCCGTTCGACCATCCCGTCGCGGTTGCCCACCACAAGGCGAATGATCCGACGAAAAAGAGTGCCATCGCCATCGCCCATGCGCCGTGGTGCATGAGTCGACGGCGATGCCAACGGTCGGCGGTCACGAGGGCGAACGTGAGTGCCACCAAACTTGCAAACGCGGCGAGCGACATGGTGAACCGGTCCACGAAGAAAGCAGGCTAGGCAACTTCGTTGCAGCATGATCTGCCACTCCCTTTCACGGAACGGCGACATCACGGATCGGCGATGGAACAAGGGAGGCGTTCCGGTGGCGGTGGCATCGGACACGCCCGCGCCAACGGCTAGTGAAACTATGCGCAAGCGCCGTACCCTTGAGATATGACCGCTCTCAACAAAGCGCCACAAAAGAACATCGACGACAAAAGTGCATCTCCACGTCGGCGTCGGATTCCAAGTGCGGCGGTGAACCGTCTGCCGGTGTATCTGCAGATTCTCACGGACCTGCAGTTGACCGAAACCTCACAAGTCTCGAGTGATCAACTTGCGGCTCTCGCCAATGTGAATGCAGCCAAGGTGCGAAAGGATCTCTCGTACTTGGGGACCTACGGAACCCGAGGTGTTGGGTACGAAGTGGCATTCCTCATCTACCAGATCAAACGCGAACTGGGACTGCTCTCGCAGTGGAAGACCATCGTGGTTGGTGCCGGCAATCTTGGGTCGGCCATCACCGTCAATGGTGGTTTCACCTCACGGGGTTTTCCCGTTGTCGCGATCTTCGATGTGGACCCACGCAAAGTAGGAACACGAGTCGGTGATCTGTCGGTGCGCAATCTGGATGAAATGAAGGACTTCGTTCGTGCCAACGGTGTCCACATCGGTGTGCTTGCCGTTCCGTCAACAGCCGCACAGTCGGTAGCCGACGATCTCATCGCTGCCGGGATCGGTTCGTTACTGAACTTCGCACCAGTGGTGCTGACGACCCCGAAGGGTGTGACCGTGCGAAACGTCGACCTCGGTGTGGAGTTGCAGATTCTCGGTTACCACGAACAGCTTCGTGGTCAAGGCGTAACGCAGCCCAGCCGCGTCACCGTCTAGTCACTTCACTCCTCGTAGTGTGACGAGTGATGCGTCAGTTGTTGTCATGGCGTACGTGGGCTGCGATTGGAGCCTTGTTGGTACTTGCCACGGTGGTGCAGTTGATCACCAGTCGAGGGCCACGAGGTGGTGACAGCCCGTCAACGCAACCCTCACAACGACGAGTCGAAGCCGTTGCGTCGGTAATGGCGATTCAATCGAGCGAGGCGTTCGCCGTCATTGAAGGCATCACGGTTGGCTCGGCAACGCTCACGTTGGACGATGGTCGAGTCATCAGCATCGTGCGTGACACACCAGGCGAAATCGACTGTGCGGATCGCACGACGCCTGCAGCGTGCGTGGTGCTTGCCGATCTGCTGGGTGATGGAGTGGTGTGGTACGCACTCGTGAATGCGAATGGACCTGCGTCACGCACGTTGGCCCTACCAACGCTCGTCGACATGGAGGACGGTGGAGACACGGGTGTTTTGGAAAACGGCTGGCTCGTCCCGCTGGCCAATGGGGTGATTCGTACGTGCGCCGGTGCGCCACGTTCGCCGACGTTGCGGGCGTTCATTGACTCGTATTCGGGAACCGGAATCACCACGCTGTTGGATCTCGACCGCGATGAAGTCGTGGAAGTGATCTGCGCTAACTGACGTTGCGGTCAGGCGTTTGGTGCAAGACGAACGATGCGTGCCGCCATCGCATAGGCAACTTCGGCGGGACCTTTCTCGTCGGGTCGCAACAGGTTGGCCATGATGCGCAGCACCCATTCCATGAGCGTGCGGCTGTGAATGCCCACCCGTGACAACTCGCGCATCAGTGCCGGACGACCGATGACTCGAGCAAAGAGTCGAGCCACCTTGAAATACTGTCCGTACTCGGCATCGAGCATCGCGGGGTACTGCTGCAAAGCCGATGCATCGCCACTGCGGAGTGCATCATGCAGCACGCTTGCAGCCATCCGAGCGGTTTCATATGCGTAGTCGATGCCTTCGCCGTTGAACGGATTCACGCTGCCGGCGGCATCGCCGATCACCAAGTGGGTGGGACCCATCTTTGGAAACACCGAGCCGCCCATCGGAATTTTCCCGCTGGTTGCACGACATTCAGGCGATGCCGGGTCGATCTCCCAGCGATCCGCGATCATGTGCGCATAGGAGTCGAGCAAGTGCGTGGTGTTGACGTCCTTGAACTTCTTGAATGTTGACAGCAAACCGACGCCAACGTTGATGGTGCCGTCGCCGACGGGGAAGATCCATCCGTAACCCGGCATTGAGTTTCCGTTTCGATCTTGGACATCGAGTGCAGACTCGATCCAGGGTTCGTCGTGTCGGGGGCTTGCCCAATACGTGCGGATTGCGGTCCCGTAAGGCCACGATTTGGTTCGGGCGGTGCCGAGCGAGCGGCCGAAACGGCTGTTGGCACCATCGGCGATCACCACATACGACGCACGAATCGCAACCTGACGCTCGTTGTCGAGATCGTTGATAATCGCGCCTCGTACGCAACCCTTCTCCATGAGCGGCTCGACGGCCTCGTGTCCCTGCAGCAACGTGGCGCCGGACTGTTCGGCGTTGAACGCCACCATGGCGTCGAGTTCGCGACGTCGCACCACGTAGCCGTGGCGCGGATAGATGGGATGAGTGGGCCACTGGAGTTCGAGCTCCTTTCCGTGTGCCGTGGCACGCAGTCCCTCGTAGCGGTGAAATTGCGTGAGCCGTTCACCCAAGCCCATGTCGTCGAGTTGTTTGACCGCTCGAGGAGTGAGACCATCACCGCATGTCTTCTCGCGCGGAAAGTGTTTGCGTTCCACCACGGTCACGGAGTTGCCGTGTTGCGACATCCAATAGCCCATTGCGGCACCAGCTGGCCCACCGCCAATCACCAACACGTCAGTGTCACGTGTCGGCAGCGCACCAACTTCGGCTACATCCATGGTGTCTTCAGCGTAAAGAGTGGAATCGCCGACACACCGACGCTGCGATGTGGCAGGTGGCTACTTGCTGGGGCGGGCTTGTGTGCCCACCTCGCGCGGTGGTGTCTCCAGCATGGAGAACGTCTCGGCGAGTGTCTCGAAGTCGACGCTGCCGGCTTCGAGAGCGGCAAAGATTTCCGAATCTTCCGAGCACCACATGGCGTATTCCGCTGCCCACTGCTCGCTCTTGGGGTCGGCACCGCCGATGGCGTAACGCTCGTGGCAGACCACGCCGAGAATCTCGTAGTTGGAGAGTCCGCCGCCCCACGATTCGCCTTGCGCTGGCATGGCGTTGCCGTTGTACGACAGCGGTGCGTGAGCGCCACCTTCGCGATCAGGATTGCCGTACACCGCCAAGTTGGCGGACACGTAGGGCTGGCTCCCCGTGTAGACGAAGTTGAGCATGTCTTCGATATGTGGGAAGGTCTTCAACACTTCACCTTCGTGCAACACGCGACCAGCACCACCTTGACCTGCTGCACCATGACAACTTGCACACGCTCCGTATGCGGCTTCGCCGATGGCCATCGGACCGCTTGCTTCACGTTCTTGTGGGCTCACCGCCAAGAGATAGAAGAATGCCCAGACTGGCAACAAGCTGAGCGTGGCCATCGCCCAGAACGGAATCTTCCTGCGAGACTTTGCAGCAACGACATAGGCAGGATCAGGCCGAGGTGGTGGTGGCGGCGCCACTTCGGCGGCAAGTGCCGGTGCGGCTGACGAGGTGGATGTTTTTGCGACTTCCTTGGAGGCGCTCGGTTCAGCCGACGGCGTACCGCCCGAGAGCACCGCGCGACGATCCTTGGATCGTTTGAGGAGATAGTCGGGTATTTCTGTCAACGTGATGCTCCAGTGAATGCAGTGACGACAAACATGCCCGTTGCAAGACTAATCGGCACGCGGTGTCCGTCGACATTTGCACGAACGCACGACGTCCAACGGTGTGAGCGCGAATGCTGCAGCAGTAGTCACAGTGCATTGTCGGGGTAGGGCGAGCCTCGGGGAAGCCCGAAGACTAGGCTTCCTCTTGGTTCTTCACCACGGCAAACAACCCGAAAGAGACCACCAATCGCATGATCGCAGTCGACATCCTCCGATGGCCCGGCATGAATCAAGCGTTCCTTTTTTCTTTCATTGTCACCAATCTGCTGGCCTATCTCGTGGTCGTCGTCGGTAAGCGTCGGCCAGTCGATCGGAAGGCCACGTGGGGCGAAGCGATGTTCGGAAGCGCCTATGTCTTCTTCGTCATCTTCCTTGCCTTTGGCGTCGTGCCGCACCAGTTCATCGACCATGCCGACAAAGAGCTCGGGTGGCGCAAGGACAAACTCATCTTCGGACCACTCGACATTCTGAAGCCCCAGGAGTTCGGCGGACCATTTCCGTTCACCATCAGTTACGAAGCGCTGCGTGACATCGTGGTACTCGTGATTCACGGCATTTACATCGGCCTCTTCATCTATCTTTTCGCATGGTGGCAGAAGCGCGGTGAGGTAAAGCAGGTCGAGTTGCCGAGCAGCACCTACGGTCGACCATTGGTGAAGAAGGCATAGCGAAATGACACGTACCGACGCCAATCCACCGATGATGCCGTTCACCGACGAATACACGCTGGTGGAGGTTGATGCCGAATACCTCAACAAGGCAGTGAAGCCAAAGCAGTTCATTCACATCGATCAGAGCGAGTGCATCATGTGCGAGGGATGCGTGGACATCTGTCCGTGGAAGTGCATTCACATGGTGAACCCGTCCGCCGTGGTCGACTCACAGGGGACCGAACTTCCCGGTGCCGATCCAACCGATCATGTGGTGTTCGTCATCGATGACGACATCTGCACGCGTTGTGCGCTCTGCGTGGATCGTTGCCCAACCGGAGTCATCGTGCTCGGCAAGGTTGGGGTAGCACCAGCAACCGGTGACCCGCACGCACGCACCAACAATCACGGCTATGCCTACGGCATGAGGTTCTAAGGAGAAGATATGTCGAGCATCGTGGACGAAACACCGCGCCTCACGCTGAAGGAGCGTTTGGCCAAGATCAACGAGCAGGTGCAGGGCAGCCAGGCCTGGAGTTCCATCTTCCGACCCGGCTCGATCTTCCGCAAGGGCTACACCGACTCACCGCGCAACCGTTCGTACGTGGTGATGAATTCGGTGCTTTATCACCTTCACCCGGTGAAGGTGAAGCGTCACGCGGTGAAGGTGAGCTACACCTTGTGCCTCGGTGGCTTGTCGTTCTTCTTGTTCATCCTGCTCACGATTACGGGCATCTTCCTGATGTTCTTCTATCGTCCCGCTGCTGCAAATGCCTGGGACGACATTCAGTCACTCCACACATCAGTGACGTTCGGTCTCATGGTTCGCAACATGCATCGTTGGGGAGCACACCTCATGGTGTTGTCGGTGTTCTTGCACATGGCGCGCGTGTTCTATCACGGCGCCTACAAGGCACCACGAGAGTTCAACTGGGTGGTGGGCGTCATCCTGCTCACGCTCACACTGCTGTTGTCGTTCACCGGATACTTGTTGCCATGGGATCAATTGGCGTTGTGGGCCGTCACCGTGGGCACCAACATGATGGGTTACTCGCCGATCATCGGTTCACAGGTGCGATTCGTGCTGCTCGGTGGAACAGAAATTGGTGCGGAAACGTTGCTGCGCTGGTACGTGTTGCACGTATTGTTGTTCCCCTTCGTGACCGTGATCTTCTTGGCAATCCACTTCTGGCGCGTCCGCAAGGACGGCGGAATTTCGGGACCGCTGTGATGCAAAGGCAGGTGCAACAATGACGGAAATTCCAGAACATCTTCTGAAGCGCGCCAAGGCTGCGCGAGAGAAGTCGGCAGAGTCGACCTCCGGTGGAGAAGGGTCGTCGGCAGGCGAGGGTGCGTCGCGCATTCCTGCAGAGTTGCTCGAGCGCAGCAAAGCCGCCCGAGCCGGCGGCGGAGTCGCCGTCAAGGATGCACCTGCGTCGCCCGTGGTTGCAGCACCCGTTGCAGGTGGCGTTCCCGTCGGCGCGGGTCCGGGAGGACACACGCAACGACTGCTCACCGTCGTGAAGTCGGGCTCGATTCAGGATGTCAAGGCAGTGCCGGTCGACAAGGTGCACGTGTGGCCGCACCTGCTGTCCATCGAATTCGTCGCGGCATTGGCCTGCACGGCGTTTACGTTCATGTTCTCGTGGTTCGTGAACGCGCCATTATTGCAGGCTGCCAACTTCAACCAGACACCGAATCCCTCCAAAGCACCGTGGTACTTCATGGGACTGCAAGAGCTACTCACCATGTTCCACCCGATGATCGCGGGTGTCACCATTCCAGGTATGGGCATCATCCTGTTGATTTTTGCGCCGTACCTCGATCGAAATGCATCGAACAAGCCCGAGGATCGCAAGTTCATCACCAGTCTGATGACCGTACACATGATGTTCTGGGCAGTTCTCACCATTATCAGCTCGTTCTTCCGCGGTCCGGGCTACAACTTCACCTTTCCGTGGCGCGACGGAATCTTCTTCGAGCTCTAGATCATGAACACCACCATCACACTCACCATCGCCGTTGCCGTTCTCGCGGTATTGGCTGTCATCGTCGTCCTTACTGCGTCACGTCGCCGCGAAACCACCGGCGTGTTGTCGCGCGAAACTCGTTTGCGTGACGAATCCACGGAACGTGGCGTGAGCGGCAAGCAATACGAACGCGAGGCCACCACATCGCGTAGCACTGAGTTGGCCGTCCCCGCCAGCGTTGCGGTGGCACCATGGTCGCCACCGGATCCCGAGGTTCTCGGGGTGTCGCGTCGACAGTTCTTCAATCGCGCGACGGTCACCCTCATGAGTGCCGGTCTCGGCGGTTTTGGTGCGGCAGTCATCGGTTTCTTGTGGAAGGGAGCCGAAGGTGGATTCGGGTCCAAGATCAACGCCGGCAAACTCGACGACATCGTCGCTGGTATCCGGTCGAACAAGGGATTCTTGTATCTGCCAGAAGCGCGCGCGTGGGTGACCGAGTATCCCAAGGAGTCACTGGCCAAGGCGGAAGCGGTGTATTCGACCCAGGCTCCGGTGTTCGCCGGAATGTCGTCGGGAATCGTCGCGTTGTACCAAAAGTGCCCACACCTTGGTTGCCGAGTTCCTACCTGCGCTACGTCGCAGTGGTTCGAATGTCCGTGTCACGGTTCGCAATTCAACCGTGTGGGAGAAAAGAAGGGCGGGCCAGCCCCGCGCGGAATGGATCGCTTCGCCGTATCGATCAACAACGGCAACGTGGTGATTGATACCGGTGCGGTGTTCGGCGGACCTGCGATTGGCACCAACACCACCGGTCAAGAAGCCGAAGGTCCACACTGCGTGGGCGGGGGAAGCCACTAGCTCTCCATGTCCCCAGTGTTTGCCGATGTCACCACCACGCTCGCGTGGATTGCGCTGGTCGCAGCCCTCGGCGGATGGGCGCTGTATGCGTTCTTCAACATTCGTTCGAGTCGGGCCGAGATTGGTTCCGAGATTGAATTGGCGGCCAACCGAAAGCCGTACTACGACGATGAGATTCTCGAGGGCAAGAAGCTCGAGCGAACACAGTTGCTTGGGTTGGTGTTCCTCGCCATCATTACGGTGACCCTGCCGCTCTATTGGATTTTGGAACCGGGTCGTCAAGCCGGCGCTGAGAAGGATTTCGTCCACAAGTTCGAGACGTGGGGTGGTGGACTCTTTGCTGCAACCGCCGAAGGTGGCTTCAATTGCGCGGGTTGTCATGGCGGCATGAACGGTGGAGGTGGTGTCGCGTCGTACGCAGTCACCGATCCAAAGACCGGTGAAGTCAAAGCCGTGAACTGGAAGGCTCCGGCAATCAACAACGTCTACCTGCGATACAGCGAGGAAGAAGTGAGGTTCATCCTCAACTACGGTCGTCCGTTCTCACCGATGTCGGCGTGGGGTTTGGTGGGTGGTGGCCCCATGAACGAGCAGCAGATACAAACGGTGCTCGATTACTTGAAGAGCATTCAGGTGCCGCGCGAGAACTGCGCGTCACCCGACGCTGATGCGAAGATGTGCGACGGCGGCACGTTGGCCAAGAAGAATCAAGATGAAATTCAGGCCGAAGCCGAGCGCCTCGTTGCAGCCGGAACCTATGCGTCGTTGGGTGAAGCCCTCTTCAATCTGGATCTCGGCGCCGGTAGTTACTCGTGCGCACGATGCCACACGAAGGGTTGGTCGTACGGAGAACCACAAATCACCGGTGGTGGCGCCTTTGGTCCGAACCTCACCGGCGGATCTACGATTCGTCAGTTCCCGAATCAAGACGACATGATCGCATTCATCTCTGCCGGCAGTGAATACGGCAAGAAGTACGGCGAGCAAGGTCAAGGCGGCGGACGTATGCCTGGCTTCGCGGGCATGTTGACGCAAGAACAAATCAAGGCCGTCGTCGAATACGTCCGAGGTCTGTGATGCATTTGTTGTCGATGTTGGCGATCAATTGGGAACCGCAATTGCGCGGTTACGTGGTGGTGTTGATTTCCGTGGTGGTGTTGATCGGTGGCACGTATCTGGTGGTGGGCACCAACATGGGTGCACGGCTCGGTTTTCTCGTGGTGCTCGCGGGATTGTTCGGCTGGATGGTGGCGATGGGCATCATCTGGTGGACGTACGGGATTGGTTTGAAGGGTCGTGAGCCATCGTGGAAACCCGCCGAACCGGCGACCATCGTTCGTGACGGTGAGTTGTTGCAGCAAGTGGAGATCCTCGAGCAGCCACTCAAGTTGACGGGGACCGCGCAAGAAAATGCAGATGCGGTAGCAAAAGCACTCACCCAAGAGGGCTGGCGATTGCTGGACGAGGCCGACCCGCAGCGCGGACAAGCAGTGGCGTCGTCGGACGAAATATTGATCAACGAGGCAGAAGAATTCGCTGCCGGTGAGTATGTCTCCGTCGGAGTGTTCGACCGTGGTGGCGACCGCTGGCCAAAGATCAACGACTCCCTGGATTTCGTGGCCTTCTTCCATGAGCCGCGATATGCGTTGGTGGAGGTGGCGCCCGTGGTCCCCCAGCGAGTAGAGCCAGGTCGCGCTCCGGCGCGACCAAAGATCGATGAGTCGCAGGAACGTCGGTACGTCTACATGATTCGCGATCTCGGCAACAAGCGTCAGCCAGCGATGTTGATCACGCTCGGTTCACTCCTGGTGTTCGTCATCTTGTGCTGGTTGTTGCACCGTCGCGACCTGATGTTGCGCGAGAACCTGGCAGCAGCACGCGAGCTCGAGAAAGTCTGAGCCCTTCGGGCGAAGCGACGATGAGCCAATACCTGCCAATCGTCGTGCTCACGGTGTTAGCAGTGGTGTTCGGCGTACTGAGTCTGGTTGCGTCGAAGGTGTTGGCGCCGAAGCGACCGAATACCGCCAAGGACGCACCGTACGAGTGTGGCATCGTGCCGAGTCGCGAATCTCCCGAGCGGTTTCCTGTGTCGTTCTACATCGTGGCGATGTTGTTCATCATGTTCGACATCGAGATCATCTTCGCGTACCCCTACGCCGTGGCCCATGAGGTCTTGGGTGCGTTTGGCTTTTGGGAAATGGTCGCGTTCAGTGCGGTGTTCTTCGTGGCGTTCGTGTACGTGGTTGCTCGTGGTGCTTTGGCATGGGGTCCGATCAAGAAAGCGTCACCCGTCGCGGACGTAAGTGCGTCCCCCGTCGGAGGCGCTGGCATCAAGGTGGTGGGACTCGACGGACGTTCCGCGCCGATCGAGTACCAGGCGGGTGCTGCATGAGCGCAGTACGTGATGTGCTCGACAACGGGTTGGGTGGAATCAAACACAACTTCCTGACGGGTCGAGTCGAAGACCTGGTGAAGTGGTCGCGCTCGCGATCGAGCTGGGGGGCAACGTTCGGTCTGGCATGTTGCGCCATCGAGATGATGGGTACCGGTGCTCCGCATTACGACTTGGCACGCTTCGGCATGGAAGTGTTCCGTGCGTCGCCCCGTCAGGCCGACATCATGATCGTGGCCGGGCGCGTGAGCCAGAAGATGGCCCCAGTACTTCGACAGGTGTACGACCAGATGATGGAGCCGAAGTGGGTCATCTCCATGGGTGTGTGTGCATCGAGCGGTGGAATGTTCAACAACTACGCCATCGTGCAAGGTGTCGATCAAGTGGTGCCGGTGGATGTGTATGCGCCGGGTTGTCCGCCAACACCCGAGACGCTCATTCATGCGATTGAAACCCTGCATCAACTGATTGAAGACGGCGAGATCATGAATCGTCGTGCCGCAACGGGTGCCGGCGCCAACGTGCACATTCAAGAGATTCCTGCCGGCATCACCACGCCGGTGACGCTGGAGCGACGATAAGCCGTGACCGATTCGCGCGGACAGTCGGTGACGTTCGTGACGTCGTCCGACTACATCTCCGTCATTCAACAGTTGTACGCAGAGGGCTTCACGATGTGTGTGGACCTCACCGCGGTGGATTACTTGTTGCAACCCAGTCGAACGGTGCCGAGTGATGTAACTGCGCAGCGCTTCGAAGTAGTGGTGAATCTCCTATCGATCTCCAAGCATGAACGGATGCGGGTGCGTCTGCAGGTTGCGGAAGGGGGGTCGGTTCCCTCGTTGTTCGACATTCACCCCAGCACCGAAGCCATGGAACGCGAAGTGTTCGACATGTTCGGAATCTCCTTCGACGGTCATCCGGATCTCACGCGCATTCTCATGCCGGAAGATTGGGATGGTTACCCACTGCGCAAGGACTACTCACAGGGTCGCATTCCGGTTCAGTTCAAGGGTGCCGCGTCATGACTAGTACGGCGATCACCTCGGCCGGAGCCGCAACCAGCGAAGGCGGTCAAGAACTCCGGTCTCGTGCTGACATCTCGCAGAAGGAGTTGATGCGCGAAGCAGGTGCAGTACTGCGAATGAGCGAGTCGGCTGCAGCGGCACTTGCCGATGTGGCCACGGACGTCGGCGAAGACCAGTCGATGATCATCAACATGGGGCCGCAACATCCGAGCACCCACGGTGTGCTGCGTTTGATGTTGGAGTTGCAGGGCGAAAGGGTGTTGCGTTGCAAGCCGGTCATCGGATACCTGCACACCGGCATGGAAAAAACGGGTGAGTCACTCACCTATATGCAGGGCGGAACCAATGTGACGCGCATGGACTATCTCTCACCGCTCAACAACGAGTTGGTGTTCTCCATGGCCACCGAGAAACTGCTCGGTATCGATGGTGACATTCCTGAACGTGCGCTATGGATGCGCATGTTGCTGTCGGAACTCAACCGCATGAGTAGCCATTTGTTGTTCATGGCCACCAACGGCATGGACCTCGGCGCGGTCTCCATGATGTTGTACGGCTGGCGCGAGCGCGAAGAAGTGTTGCGCTTCTTCCAGAAGGTCACCGGACTGCGCATGAACCACAACTTCATTCGTCCCGGCGGATTGGCTGCCGACTTGCCGGCAGGTTGGCGTGACGACGTGTTGCACATCCTCGACATGTTGCCCGATCGCTTGGCGGAGTACGAAGTGTTGATGACCGGTCAGCCAATTTGGCGCGAGCGTTTGCAGGGAGTCGGTGTCATCACCCAGAGCGAAGCCATCGCTTTGGCTGCGACCGGACCGATCCTTCGGTCCACTGGCGTTGCGTGGGACCTTCGCAAGGACATGCCGTATCTCAAGTACCGAGATGTCGAATTCGATGTTGTGGTTGGTGCGCACGGTGACGCATACGACCGATACGCCATTCGACTGCAGGAGATTCGCGAGTCGATGAAGATCGTTCGACAAGTGCTCGACAAGATGCCGATGGGCGACTATCGAATCCAGAACAAGAAGGTCACTCCACCACCGCGCGGCCGCATCGACGAGTCGATGGAAGCACTCATCCACCACTTCAAGATCTTCACCGAGGGCTTCAAGGTCCCCGAAGGTGAGGTGTACGTGGCCATCGAGTCACCACGCGGCGAGATCGGTTGCTACATCGCCAGTGATGGGTCGGCAGTGCCGTATCGCATGCACGTGCGTGCACCAAGTTTCGTGAACGTGCAGTGCCTTCCGCACATGATGCGAGGCGGTCTGGTTGCCGACGCCGTTGCCGTCATTTCCTCGATCGACCCCGTCCTCGGAGAGGTTGATCGATGAGTCGCCTCACTGACGAACGCGTGGCTACCGCAAGGGAAATCATCGGGAGGTTTCCGCGCAAGAAGTCCGCACTCATTCCGTTGTTGCATCTTGCCCAGGAACAAGACGGGTACGTCGCGCAAGATGCCATGGTGCACATCGCCGAACTCTTGGAACTCGCTCCAGCCGAGGTGTATGGCACCGCCAGCTTCTACGAGATGTTCAAGTTCCATCCGGTCGGCAAGTACTGCATCAACATTTGCACCAACATTTCCTGCCAGTTGGTGGGAGCATGGAATCTTTTGCACCACGCCGAAGAGCGGCTCGGTATCAAGTCGGGTGGCACCACCGACGATGGCATGTTCACCATCGAAGATGTGGAGTGCATCGCGGCTTGTACCGAAGCGCCAGCGCTGCAGGTGAACTATCGATACCGATACAAGGTGACTCCGGAGTCGTTTGATGCACTCATCACCGAACTGGAGAGCGGCAAGTTGACCGACGAAGTTCCACCGCACGGCACGCTGGCCTCGGTGCGACAAACCACCACGCAAGCGTGGAGCAATCGGGGAGTGCAAGAGCAAGCACAGGTGGATGCCCGATGAGCGTTCCAACAGGCCCACGCATCATTACGTCGCGCTTCGACGTTGCCGACGGGCATACCTATGCCGGATACGTTCGCACCGGTGGCTATGCGTCGTTGCGCAAGGCCGTAAGCAGCATGACACCGCAACAAGTACACGACGAAGTGAAGGCGGCAGAGATTCAGGGTCGTGGTGGTGCAGGTTTTCCCGCCGGCACCAAGTGGGGTTTCCTGCCAGCAGGGGTCCACCCGCGATATCTGGTGATCAACGGTGACGAGAGCGAACCCGGCACCTACAAGGATCGTCTGCTCATGGAGCGCGACCCACACCAGTTGATCGAAGGCATCGTCATCGCGTGTTATGCGCTGAATGCGGCGCAAGCCTTCCTTTACGTTCGTGGCGAGATGGCTCATGCACAGGAGCGATTGGCTCAAGCATTGAATGACGCGTACGCCAACAACATGGTGGGCAAGAACATCTGTGGCAGCAACTTCTCCGTGGACATCACGCTCACGTGGGGTGCTGGCGCCTACATCGTGGGTGAGGAAACCGCATTGATCGAGAGTCTCGAGGGCGAGCGTGGCATGCCGCGTTTGAAGCCGCCGTTCTTCCCTGCGGTGAAGGGGCTGTACATGCAGCCCACCATCGTGAACAACGTCGAAACCCTCGCCAATGTTCCCTACATCGTGGGCAGGGGTGGCGGCGATTTCAAGGCGATCGGTGCCCCGACGTCTACTGGCATGCGCATGTTTGCAGTCAGCGGACACGTGAACACGCCAGGTGTGTTCGAAGTGCCCAATGGCGTCACCACCTTCCGTATGCTCTTTGAAGCACCGGAGTATTGCGGTGGCATTCGCAACGGGGGATCGATCAAGGCGTTCATCCCCGGCGGCGCATCGGCGATGTGGTTCTTCCCCGAACACCTGGACATGGCCCTCGACAAGCCGACCGTCGACAAGGCCGGATCGATGCTCGGCTCTGGCGCAATCGTGGCGATGGACCAGACCACCGACATGGTCGCAGCCTGCTGGCGCATCGTTCGATTCTTTGCTCGTGAGTCGTGCGGTAAGTGCACACCGTGCCGTGAAGGCACCACGTGGTTGGAGCGCGTGTTGAAGCGAATATTGGACGGTCACGGTCGCCCCGAAGACATCGACTTGTTGTTCGAAGTGAGCGAGAGCATCAGTCCAGGTATCGCGTGGCCCCCACGTCAAACCACCATCTGTCCGCTCGGACCCTCGGCAGTGTCACCCATTGCCTCGGCGGTGCGCCGCTTCCGTCACGAATTCGAGCACTACATCGAGCACGGTCGCCCAATCGACGGCGTCGAGTCGCCCTTTGCCACCCACCTTGCGAGCCACGCGTAAACGATCATGACTGATACCGCCGCCCCAAAAACCACCGTGAGCCTCACGGTGGACGGTCGCGCCGTCGAAGCCAAGCCCGGCGAGTTGCTCATCACTGCATGCGAACAGTCCGGCTCATTCGTGCCACACTTCTGTTATCACCCGCGCATGTCGCCCGTGGGCATGTGTCGACAGTGCATCGTCGAGGTGGATGGACCGCGCGGCAAGTCATTGGTGGTGTCGTGCATGACGCCAGTGGCCGAGGGTCAAGTGGTATCGACCACGTCCGAGCCAGCGAAGCGAGCACAAGAAGGTGTACTCGAGCTGTTGTTGGCAAATCATCCACTGGATTGTCCGGTGTGTGACAAGGGTGGCGAATGCCCGCTGCAAGATCAGGCGTTTTCCCATGGACCCGGCGAGAGTCGCTACGTGGAGGAAAAGCGCCATTACGAAAAGCCGATACCCATCAGTGATTTGGTCTTCTTGGATCGCGAACGGTGCATTCTCTGTGATCGTTGCACGCGCTTTGCCGGCGAAGTTGCTGGTGACCCGTTGATTTCGTTCACCAGCCGAGGCAACAACACCCAGGTGATGACTTTCCCTGATGAGCCGTTCAGCTCGTACTTCTCGGGCAATACGGTGCAGATCTGCCCGGTGGGAGCACTCACCGCGAGTGCGTACCGATTCAAGGCACGTCCGTGGGACTTGGAACAAGTGGAGAGCACCTGCACCTCCTGCAGCGTGGGTTGTCGAACGGTGGTGCAAAGTAGTCGTGACGAACTGGTGCGCTACCAGGGGGTCGATATCGAGTCCGTCAACTGGGGTTGGCTGTGTGACCGTGGCCGCTTCAATTTCGAGTCGGTCAATTCCAAGAACCGTGTGCATGCACCATTGATGCGCAAGGATGGCGCACTCGCCGAAACAACGTGGTCGAACGCGCTCGATGCCGCTGGACGAATCCTGCGCACGGTGTTGAACGACAAAGGCCCGGACGCCGTCGGCATCATCGGTGGGGCTCGGGGCACCAATGAGGATGCATTCGCATGGGCGAAGTTGGCCGACACCCTCGGCATCGCTGCACGTGATGCACAGTTGGGCGATGGATTACCCGCCGAGGTATTCGCACTTCCGCAAGCAACGATTGCCGAGACGTGTGCTTCACCAACGGTGATTTTGCTGGCGCCCGACGTGAAGGAAGAATTGCCGGTGCTGTACCTACGATTGCGCGATGCAGCGGAGAAGCGCACCACGCGAATCATCGAGGTGTCGCCGTATGCGACGGGTTTGAGCAAGTACGCGTGGAAGTCGGTGCGTCATGATCCAGGTGACCAACCTCGCATCGTCGGTGAACTGCTGGCCACACCGGAAATTGCAGAACAACTCTCGCGTGGTGCCGTCACCGTGGTGATGGGTCGGGGGAACTTGGCCGAGTCGCCCGAATTCACCCTCCTCGCCACCGGTGCTGTACTGACTGCGGTGCCAACGGCGCGAGTGTTGCCCGTGGTTCGCCGCGGCAACGTGCGTGGTGCAGTCACGGCCGGGATGACGCCACAACGACCGGACGCCGATACCAACGCAATTCTTTCGGCTGCCGCCGCAGGAAAAGTGGAGTGCCTCGTGCTGGTTGGTGCCGACCCGGTGAGCGATGTACCCGATGCAGATCTCGTACGACGAGCGTTCGCCTCGGTGAAGCACGTGATTGCAGTCGACACCTTCATCACCGAGTCGGCACGACATGCCGAAGTATTGTTGCCGGCTTCGGCCTACGGTGAGAAGGTTGGCACCACCACCAACTGTGAAGGTCGTGTCAGCGACGTTGCCCAAAAAATCACCACTGCCGGCACTGCGCGACCCGACTGGATGATTGCCGCCGAGCTTGCACTCGAACTTGGAGGGGATTTGGGGATCTCCTCTTTTGGGGAGCTGCACGATGCCATGACCACATCCGTGGCGGCGTTCGTACCCGCAGCAGAAGCAAAGGCCGTTCGTCGCGAGGGAGTGGTGGTGGCACACCCGACACCGGTTCGCATCACCGCGGCACCACGTTCTGCGGCACCTCGATTGACGCACCAGTTCCGCCTGCATGTGGCGCGCGTGATGTACGACCGTGCAGTTTCCACGAGCGAGAGTCCGTCGCTTGCGCCACTCGCGCGTGAAGCAGCTGTGCACATGAATTCGGTCGATGCACAACGACTGGGTGCACGCGAGGGTGCGGATGTTCGCCTGGCAGCCAACGGATCAGCGGTGGTCTTGCCGCTGAAAGTCGATGACGCAGTGTCGCGCGGCGTGGTGTTCGTGCCGTTCAACCAACACGGCAGCGATATTCGCCAGTTGATTCGCCACGATGTGCCGGTAACCGATGTCGTGGTGGAGGTGATTTGATGTTCGCTCTCGACCCGATGTTGGAAAGCGAGGTGTTGTGGACGCCTCTCCTCATCGTGGTGCTGAAGGTGTTGGTCGTGTTCGTGGTGGGACTCGTGGCCACCATGCTCATGGTGTGGTTTGAGCGCAAGGTCATTGCCGGAATGCAAAATCGCATCGGACCCAACAAAGCCGGTCCATTCGGGCTGTTGCAAACGCTGGCCGACGGGATCAAGTTGTTCTTCAAGGAAGACCTGCTGCCGCGCCGCTCCGACAAGTTCGTGTTTGCGCTCGCCCCGTTCCTGTCGTTCGTTCCGGCATTCTTGTCGTTCGCGATCATTCCGCTGGGAGGCGACTATCGCGATGGCAACGACGGCATCGTCACCTGGTTCGGTGTCGAAACGCGCGTGCAACTCGCCGATCCACACATCGGTGTGTTGTTTGCGCTCGCCATTTCGTCCATCGCCGTGTATGGAATCATGCTGGCGGGCTGGTCGAGTGGTTCGAAGTATCCGTTGCTCGGTTCGGTGCGTGCATCGGCGCAGATGGTGAGCTACGAAGCAGCCCTTGGATTGTCGCTGGCGTCGGTGATTCTCATCTCGGGCACGCTGTCGACGAGCGGCATCGTGGCGGGGCAGTCGACCTTGACGGACTGGAACGTCATTGCCACCGGCATCGTGCCATTCATCATCTTCCTGATCGCTGCGACTGCCGAACTCAACCGTCCGCCGTTCGACTTGGTGGAAGCCGAGCAGGAACTGGTGGGAGGTTTCAACACCGAGTACTCGTCGATTCGCTTCGCGTTGTTTTATCTCGCGGAATTCATGAACACGGTCACCATGTCGGCGATGATCGTCACGCTGTTCTTCGGTGGACCGCAACCAATTTCATACGGGGGCGTCACTCTGGACATTCCGTTGATTCCGAACGGGTTGGAAGGCACGGTGTGGTTGCTCGGCAAGGTGCTGGTGTTCCTCTACGTGTACGTCTGGTTCCGTGCAACGTTGCCGCGACTGCGTTACGACCAACTGATGGACCTGGGCTGGAAGGTTTTGATTCCCGGTTCGTTGGCATGGTTCATGTTGCTGGCCGTGCAGCGTTTGGCCCGCAACGAAGGGTGGAACGTGTTCACCACCACTGCCGCTGCGGTGATTGCACTCGGTGTGTGTTACGCGTTGCTGCAGGCTGCATTCACCGTCAGCAACAAGACTCGCGAACGCGAAGGAGCTCAGTTCTAGATGGGATATCTCGGCGGCTTTCTCGTTACGTTTCGTCAACACGGTCGCAAGAACCGTGTGACCACCCAGTACTCCGGTGGTCGTTTGTTCAAGCGCAAGAAGCGCAACGCAGCGACGATGGACGAAAAGATCGATAAACCGGAACGTTTGCACGGCCGGCATGTGCTCAACCGTTACGAAGACGGAATGGAAAAGTGCATCGGTTGCGAATTGTGTGCGGCAGTGTGCCCGGCCAAGTGCATTCACGTGCGTGGCGCCGACAACGATCCCGACAACCCCACCTCGCCGGGCGAACGTTTTGGTTGGATCTACGAAATCAATTACTTGCGTTGCATCCACTGCGACCTCTGCGTGGAAGCATGTCCCACTGAGGCCATCACCGAAACGAAGTTGTTCGAATTCTCCTTCACCAATCGCAAGGACGCCATCTACACCAAGAACGAATTGCTCGTCGGCGACGATGGTGCACCTCGGCACTTGCCTTGGGAAGACTGGCGGCCAGGGGAGGATCAGCACACCTCAGCTTGGATGCGAGCAACTGCGCCAGCGGGGGACTCGTCGTTCGTCGGCGTGGTGTCGTGGGCCGGCGAACGTGGCTATGGCGTACGACCGGCGGAAGCCACTCAAGCACAGGCCGATACCTCGGCTCATGTGCAACCCGAACCCGATGCGAGCGTGAATCACTGATGGAGCTCGTCGTCTTCGTTCTGGCGAGTGCGATGATGCTCGTCGGGGCGCTCGGTGTGGTCACACGCAGCAATCCCGTGCATGCTGCACTCTCGCTTGTGCTCACGCTGTTTGGAGTTGCCGTGCACTTCGTGGCACTCGAGGCGTACTTCCTGGCTGCCGTACAGATCATCGTGTACGCCGGAGCCATCGTGGTGCTGTTCCTCTTCGTCATCATGCTGTTGGGCGTCGACAAGGCCGAAAATCTCGGTACCGAACCGCTCATCGCCCAGCGATGGTTGGCAGGTGTTGCGGGTCTCGGGCTGCTTGGTCTCTTGGTGGTTGCGGTTTCACGTGGCGCTGACGCGCTCATCACGCGTGCAGAAGGTCTCGACACTGCAGCAAACGGCGCAACTGGGGACGCCAACATTCAACAATTGGCACGGTCGGTGTTTGGCGACTACGTGGTGGCGTTCGAACTCACATCGGTGCTGTTGGTGGTTGCAGTCGTGGGCACCGTGCTGCTGGCGCGACGCCGCGCAGGAGTTGAGGCGTAATGCCCGAGCCAACGACGCTCTCCTATCTGATCGTTGCGGCCCTGCTGTTCGTCATCGGAACTGTCGGTGTGATGGTGCGTCGAAATCCACTGGTCATGTTCATGTGCATCGAATTGATGCTGAACGCCGTGAATCTTTCGTTCGTTGCCTTGGCCCGAGAACTCACCGACATCGACGGCCAAACCATCGTGTTCTTCGTGTTGGTGGTGGCAGCGGCAGAAGTGGTGGTGGGTCTCGGCATCATCGTGGCAATCATGCGCAATCGCTCGTCACTGACGGCTGACGACATGGCGGAGCTGAAGGGCTAACGCAATGGTCGATCTCGTCTGGTTGGTGCCCTTCTTGCCGCTCGTCGGAGGAGTGGTGCTCATGGCGTTTGGCTCGCGCATCGGCGAGCCGCGATCCGGCTGGTTGGCAACGTTTGCAACGACAACTTCGTTCCTGGTGACGGTTGCGGTGTACTTCGACCTGCTCGGCATGCCGTCCGAGGAACGTTCCCATGTAGTGACGCTGTTCCAGTGGATTCCCGTTGGTGCTCTACAGATTGACTTTGCGCTCCTCGCCGATCCACTCAGCATCACGATGGCGCTGTTTGTTACGGGAATTGGTTCACTCATCCACCTGTACGCGATCGGCTACATGCACGGTGACCCGAAATTCTCGAAGTTCTTTTTGTACCTCAATCTGTTCGTGTTCTCCATGCTCATGCTGGTGCTTGGTGAAAACTTGTTGGTCACCTTCCTTGGCTGGGAAGGCGTGGGTGCATGCTCGTACTTCCTCATCTCGTTCTGGCATACGCGCAACAGCGCTGCAGTAGCAGGCAAGAAGGCCTTCGTCACCAACAGAATCGGCGACTGGGGAGTAATGACAGCGATGTTCATTGCCTTCTCCGCGGTGGGATCGGTGTCGTACAAGGCAATCAACGAAGCCGCTCACGAGGGCACCATTTCGCAAACGGCAATCTCCGCCATCGCCATCTTGTTGTTCGTGGGTGCGTGTGGCAAGAGTGCGCAACTTCCGCTGTATTTTTGGTTGCCCGATGCCATGGAGGGTCCAACTCCCGTGTCGGCCTTGATTCATGCCGCAACGATGGTGACCGCCGGCGTGTTCCTGATGACGCGAGTCGGTCCGGTACTCGCGGAGTCGTACGGATGGGTGCCTGACACCATCGCCGTCGTTGGTGCAGCAACTGCACTGTTCGCGGCATCGATTGCGGTTGCCCAACACGACATCAAGCGAGTACTTGCGTATTCCACGGTTTCGCAACTCGGCTTCATGTTCCTTGCGATCGGTTCCGGTGCGTACGTCGCGGCAATCTTCCACATGGTGACGCATGCGTTCTTCAAGGCGTTGCTGTTCCTTGGTTCGGGCTCCGTCATCCATGGCATGCACCACGAACAAGACATGCGCAAGATGGGTGCTCTTCGTATCGCGATGCCAGTGACCGCCTTTACCTTCATCATTGGATGGCTGGCAATCGCCGGCGTGCCACCGTTTGCGGGCTTCTGGTCGAAGGACGAGATTCTGTTGTATGTGTACGCCGACAACCGTCTGCTCTATGCAGTGGGCATGATTACTGCGCTGCTCACGGCGTACTACATGACACGACAAGTCATCATGTTGTTCTTTGGTGAAGCACGTTGGAACGATGCTGCAGACGAGCATGGTGCGCACGGTGATTTTCGACCACACGAGAGCCCCAAGGTGATGTTGATTCCACTCGTGGTGTTGGCGGTGCTGTCGGTTGTTGGTGGCGCGATGCAGTTGCCATTCAGCAAGAAATTGCACTTCCTCGAACACTGGCTCGAACCAGTCGTCGAAGAAGCCGAGCGCAGCATCAAGGGCACGTGGGCCTACGACAATAAGTACGTGTTGTTGCTGGCGGCAATCGTGGTGGCGTTCACGGGTATTGCACTGTCGGTAGCGGTCTACGCCAAGCGCCGATTGCCGGCACTCGAGCCCAAGGTGCTGGAGAACGCATGGTGGTACGACGCCACCGTCGCCCGTTTGGTGGGTGGCCCCGGCGCCGCAGCATTCCGCGGTATCACCACGTTTGATTCACGAATCGTTGACGGGGCAGTCAACGGTGTGGGGGCGTTGGCTCGTGGTACGGGTTCGCAAGTGCGCCGCTCACAATCGGGTTTCGTGCGCGCCTATGCGGTGATTCTGTCACTGGGCACCGTGGTGGTGTTGGCGTGGTTCGTGTGGCGGGGATGGTTGGCGTGATGATCGCCGCATCCTCGAGTGCTTCCACACTGGACTTTCCGATCCTCACCGCTGTGATACTGGTGCCACTCATCGGCGCCGTAGCAGTTCTGTTCCTTGGTCGTATGCGCGCGGAGTGGGGGAAGTTGGCTGCACTCACGTCGAGCGTGGTCACTGGCGCATTGAGTTTGTGGGTGTTGCAGGCGTTCGACTCCGCTGACGCCGGCTTTCAGTTTGTTTCACGGCACGAGTGGATCGAGCAGTGGGGCATCTCGTGGCATCTTGGCCTCGACGGCATTTCCCTGTTCCTGGTGGTGCTCACAGGTGTGCTCTTCCCGCTGGTGATCGCAGGAGTTGATCCGCATCACGACGAGCGCCCGTATTTTGCGTGGCTGCTCATCCTGCAGGCCGGCGTGATGGGCTCGTTCGTCAGCCTCGACCTGTTCCTCTTCTTCGTCTTTTTTGAAATCGTGCTGGTGCCGATGTACTTCCTCATCGGTGGTTGGGGTTACGACGACCGCGTGTATGCCGCAACCAAGTTCTTCCTCTTCACCATGGCGGGTTCGGCATTCATGCTGGTCGGCATCGTTGCGACCGCATTGTTGTCGCGTGACGCAGTCGGTGAAGTCACCTTTGATCTCGTGGCGTTGGCCGAAAGTGGCGCGCTCTCGGTAACGCAAGGCCGCTGGCTGTTCGTTGCGTTCGCCATTGCCTTCGCCGTGAAGGTGCCACTCTTCCCCGTGCACACGTGGTTACCCGATGCACACACCCAAGCGCCGACGGCTGGTTCGGTGATTCTTGCCGGCGTGTTGTTGAAGATGGGTACGTACGGATTGTTGCGCTTCTGTGTGTACCTGTTTCCCGAAGCCAGCGTGTGGGCGCGTCCCGTGTTGTACACCCTGGCGGTCATCGGCATCTTGTATGGCGCGATTGCCGCCACCATGCAATCCGATTTGAAGCGCCTCGTCGCGTACTCCAGTGTTGCGCACCTCGGCTTCATCGTCCTGGGAACCTTTGCGCTGACGGATCAGGCGGTGACCGGTGGTGTCATGCAGATGGTCAACCACGGTGTGTCGACCGGTGCGTTGTTCTTGCTGGTCGGAATGATCTACGAACGTCGCCATACGCGTCAAATCGCCGATCTGCGCGGCTTGCAGCACGTGGCCCCGGTGTTCGCCGGATTCTTCATGGTGGTGATGCTGTCATCCATCGGTTTGCCGGGACTCAACGGATTCGTCGGAGAGTTCTTGATTCTGATCGGTTCGTTCGATACCGCACGCTGGTGGGTCATCATCGGAACGGTTGGTGTGGTCTTGGCGGCACTGTATTTGTTGTGGGCGTACCAGCGCGTGTTCCATGGCGAGCCAGACGAAGCCAACTCCGGGTTTGCAGAGCTGCGATTGCGCGAGGGCCTGCTCCTGAGCGTGTTCGTTGCCATCATCGTGTTCACCGGTGTGTATCCCAAGCCGATGTTGTCGCGAATCGAGCCAAGCGTGAACGCTCTCATCGAACATGTGGAATCGCGCACTACGTACGTGCAACCATCTCACGAAGAAGCAGGGAAGTAAGCGATGGATCTGGCCAGCGATTTTGTTCCACCAACGATTGAGTGGTTCGCACTCTCGCCATACATCGCGCTGGTTGCAGGTGCGTTGGTGTTGTTGCTTGGCTCACTAACCCCGCAGTGGCCTCGCGGGTGGTACGGGCTGGTGTCGGCGACCAGCGCTGGTGTGTCAGGTGTACTCGCGGCTCTGCAGTTCGTCGATCTTTCTGAGGAAGCACCTCGCACCTTGGTGCGAGGAACGCTGGCTCACGACCGATTCGGGTTGCTGGCGTTGATCGCCATTTGTCTTGCGGTGGTGTTCACGAGCATGACCACCGTGGATGCTGCTTCGGGTCGCACAAATGTTGCTGACGGCACTTCCCGCAGCACAAGTGATTCGCTGGAGCACTATGCGTTGCTGCTCACGGCGGCACTTGGCGCGGCAATCATGGTGACCGCAAACGACCTCGTGGTGTCGTTCCTCGGAATCGAAACGTTGAGTTTGTCGCTGTATGTTTTGGCGGCGAGTGATCGTCGTCGGGCAGCAAGCCAGGAAGCCGGGCTCAAGTATTTCATCCTCGGTGGATTTGCCTCGGCGTTCCTGCTGTACGGCATCGCGCTGGTGTACGGCACCACCGGACAAACCAGCATGACGGGTATTGCCAACATCTTGGCGAGCGAGGTCAGTGTGCCGCGCAATGATGCGATGCTGCTCGCGGGCGTCGCCTTGCTGCTCGTGGGCTTTGGATTCAAGGTGTCGCTCGTGCCGTTTCACTCCTGGACACCCGACGTGTATCACGGCGCACCCACGCATGTCACCGGGTTCATGGCATCGTTGGGCAAGGTGGCCGCCGTCGTTGCACTGGTGCGTTTGTTCGTCGTCGCATTCCCGACACGTGCCGATGACTGGCGACCGGCAGTGTTTGCTCTTGCGGCGCTCACCTTGGCGGTCGGTTCGGTGCTGGCAATCGTGCAAAGCGACGTGAAGCGCATGTTGGCGTATTCGTCGATCAGTCATGCGGGCTTCATGTTGGTGGGTCTGGAAGCAGCCGGCCGTGTTGGCTCGTCATCGGCGAATGATGGTGTCTCGTCGGCACTGGTGTACGTGGTGTTGTATTCGGTTCTGGCCATCGGGTCCTTTGCTGCAGTGTCGGTGGTGTCGGGTGGTGGTGCTGACGGATCATCGGGTAACACACTCACCTCGCTTGATGCATTCAATGGTGTGGCCAAGACCAACCCCGTGTTTGCGCTGGGCTTCACGGTGTTGCTGTTGGCTCAGGCCGGCGTGCCGCTGACCAGTGGATTCGTCGCCAAGTTCGGGGTCATACGTGCGGCGGTTTCCACCGAGAGTTATGTGTTGGCCGTGCTCGCCATGGTGTCGGCGGTAATCGCTGCGTATTTGTACCTGCGCATCATGGTGAGCATGTGGCTGTCGGAGCCGGTTTCAGGT
>SXGS01137134.1_pt1 | contig 45866 bp, 41 predicted proteins | sample 3174681 | NCBI WGS metagenome assembly SXGS01 (sample SAMN11356861, study PRJNA531348) | freshwater metagenome | isolation source: freshwater sample F1-80 | place: China: Fuxian Lake, Yuxi | collected 2017-12-25 | reverse complement strand
CGTCTGCCGTTCCGCCACTCGCGCAGAGTGCTCATTCCGGACCGACAGAAACTTTCTCTGCCCGGATCCCGGAATCACAGCGAAAACAAGCATAGCGGACAACTGGCCGATATTCCTAAACCCGGTGCCCCACAGTCCGCGGAGCCCTGGAATTCAGCGGGCCGGGCGGGCGCGGAGCAGCCGCGCGGAGAACTTTCGGCAACCCTCGGACGTTGTGCTTTAAGGTCTTTGCCGGGCTCACCAAGTAGTATCTAGCCCAGAAGCAATACCTGGCCGCTTCGTCGGACCAGCCGACAAACGGTGCCCTGTGCACCGGAAACCGAGAACCTGAGGAGGTGTCCGTGGGACTACTCGACAATGTTGAGCGAGGCTTGGAGAAGGCCGTCCGCGGCGCTTTCGCCCGCGGGTCCAAATCGCAAGTCCAGCCGGTGGAGATCGCCAGCCGGCTGCGTCGCGAAATGGACGACAAAGCAATGACCATGGCCGCGGGGCGGACGCTCGCCCCGAACGTCTACGACGTCCGGCTCAGCGGTCCTGATTTCGAGCGTGCCCGGAGCTGGGGAACCGCGCTGGCCGAAGAGCTCTGCGATGTCGCGATCCGGCACGCCCGCTCCCAGGGATACACCTTGCAGGGGCCGGTCAAGGTCTCCTTCACCCAGACCGTGGAAAACAAGTCCGGCGAATTCCAGGTGCTCTCGAATACCGAGAAGAGCAACGGCCAGGCGCAACAAGCGCAACCGGCCTATCCGGCGATGCAACCACCCCGCGCCCCCCGACCGGCCCAGCCGGCGCCCAGGAGCGCGGCACCCGAATCCGCCGGCCCGGTGCGGCCGACGGTGGCCCTGCAACCGGTGCTGGACATCGACGGCCAGCGCTACTCGCTCAATGCCTCATCGATCACCCTGGGCCGCTCCTCGGAAGCCGACATCCTGGTCGACGACACCGGGGTATCCCGGAAGCACCTGGAAATCCGGCTCGACGACGGCCAGGGCACTGCAGTCGACCTCGGCTCGACCAATGGAAGTTTCCTGAACGGCTCCCGGATCAACGGCAGCCTCGCCCTGCGCGACGGCGATGTGCTCACCATCGGGCGCACCAAGATGACCTTCCGGCTGTTGCCCGCGAAAACCGGCTCGCGCCCGGGAAGCGGCCGCTGATGCTGGACCTGAACGGGCTGACCCTGACCGTGCTCCGATTCGGCTTCCTGCTGCTCCTGTGGGTGCTGATTTTCAGCATCGTCACCGCGATGCGGCGGGATCTGGTGATCGGCCGCAAGGTCCGCACCGGAACGCCCACCGCCCGGCAGGCGCGCAAGCACCCGGAGTTGGTCGACGAGTCCCCCGCGCGGCAGCACGCCCGGCAACTCATCGTGGTCGAGGGTCCGTTGAGCGGTCGCGTCATCGACCTCGACGGTACGCCGATCCTGCTCGGCCGGGCCCAGGAATCCACCCTGGTGCTGGAGGACGACTACGCCTCCGGACGGCATGCCCGGCTCTTCCCGCAGGGCAGCCGCTGGTTCATCGAAGACCTCGGCTCGACCAACGGGACGTATCTCGCTGACCAGCAACTCACCCGCGCACTGCCGGTGGAACTCGGTGTCCCGGTCCGGATCGGTAAGACGGTCATCGAATTGAGGCCGTAGCCGTGGCCGGATCCACTTCGCTCATCCTGCGCTACGCAGCCCGCTCGGACGTGGGCAAAGTACGCGCCAAAAACGACGATTCCGCCTATGCCGGGCGGTATCTGGCAGTAGTCGCCGATGGCATGGGCGGTCACGCCGGCGGCGATGTCGCGAGCGCGTCGACGGTTTTGGACTTGATCCACCTGGACCGCGACGACTACCGGGGCGACGCCGGAACCCAGCTCGCGGACGAAATCCAGACCGCGAACTCGTTGCTTTCCGAAATGGTGCACGTCAATCCGAAGCTGACCGGCATGGGCACCACGGTGACCGCGCTGCTGCTTTCCGACGACAAGCTGGCCTTCGCGCACATCGGCGACTCCCGGGCCTACCGGCTCAAGGCTGGAGTCTTCGAACAGATGAGCGTGGACCACACCTTCGTCCAGCGGCTGATCGACGAAGGCCGGCTCAGCCCGGAAGAAGCGGAAACGCATCCGCACAAGAACGTCTTGATGCGGGTACTGGGTGACGTCGACGCCTCGCCCGAATTGGATCTGACCAGCTTCGAAGCCAGCCCGGGCGAACGTTGGCTGCTCTGTTCCGACGGACTCAATTTCGTCGATCTGCAGACCGTGGAACAGGTGGTCCGGGAAACCCCTTCGCTTGCCGTCACTGCCGAGCGGCTCATCGAATTGACCCTGGAGGCGGGCTCTCCGGACAACGTCACGGTGGTCATGGTCGAAGTCGCCGAATCGGGCATCGACGACGTCAACACCGACCGGATCCAAATCGTGCCTCCCGGCGCAGCGGCCGGAACGGTCCACGAAACCCTGGAGCTGCCGGAAGACCCGGACCTGGCGGACCCCGACGATCCCGAAGCGGATCCGGAGCAACCGGACGAAGCCGAGGAACCCGAGCCGGCCGGCGGCCGCGGCGAACAGCTCGGCGTGCACATCACCGCCGAGGTAGTCCGGGAAGACCTCTCATCCCGCCCCCACGAACTGGTCGGCGCTGCGGTGACCGCAGCGGAAGACGGCCGGATCCCGATGATCGCCGGGCGCTCCACGGCGAAGCGCGCCGCTGCGGTGCTCACCCACAAACCGGAACAGCCGGACGACGACGAAGAGCTGCTGATCATCTCCGAGCCGCCCCGGCGGCCCAGATGGTTCGCCCTGGTGGCCGGCGTGCTGGTGATCCTGGTGCTCGGTGCCGGAACCTGGTGGGGTTACGCCTGGACCCAGACCCGCTATTACGTCGGCGAATCGAATGGCAAAGTCGCGATCTACAACGGCATCTCGCAGTCCCTCGGCCCGATCCGGCTGTCCCACGTCTACACCGAGACGCCGGTGACTGTGGACTCGCTGCCTGCCTTCTCCCAGCAAAGGCTCCAGCAGACCTTGCCCGCCGCGACACTCCTGGATGCCAATCAGATTGTCAGCGACCTGCAGCTCGGCGTAGTCAGCCCGCCGGACACCGGGCCGTCCCGGACCCCCCGCCCCCGCCCCCGCCCCAGCCCGAGCACACCGAGCAGCAGCCCGAGTGGAAGCCCGAGCACCGCCGCAAGCAATTCCCCGAGCTGCCCACCACCGCCGGCCGGCGCTACGTCCGGCCCCGCAGCCACTCCGTGTCCGGGAGGGGCGCCATGAGCCAAGTCCTGACCATTCCCAAACCTCGGCGCAACACCGAATTGATCTTGCTGATCTTCGCCCTGATCATCGGCATCGGCGCATATGCCCTGGTCGACATAAATCTTCAGGCCACCCTTGACCCCGACTTCTATTTCCAGTCCTCGGTGCTCACCGTGCTGTCTCTCGCGATGCACATCACGCTGCGCTTCCGGGCAAAATATGCCGACCCGGTAATACTTCCGATCGTGGTGGCGCTCAACGGCATCGGCTTGGCCATGATCCACCGGATCGACGTGGCGACCAACGGCACCGCCGGGCAGCGGCAGTGGATGTGGACCACGGTGGCGGTGATCGCCGCGGTCGCCGTGATCTGGTACCTGCGGGACCACAAGATCCTGCGCCGGTTCACCTACATCTCGCTCGCGGTCAGCGTGATGCTGCTGATCCTGCCCTTGGTACCCGGCGTCTCAGGCGGCGAGATCAACGGCGCCAGCGTCTGGATCAACATCGGCGGGGCTTCCTTCCAGCCGGGCGAGATCGCGAAAATCACGTTGGCGATCTTCTTCGCCGGGTACCTCTCCTCCAACCGCGACCTGATCTTGCTGGCCGGCAAGAAAGTCGGCCCGCTGCAGCTGCCGCGGGCCCGCGACCTCGGCCCGATGATCGTCGCCTGGCTGGCCAGCGTGGGCGTCCTGGTCTTCCAACGGGACATCGGCTCTTCGGTGCTGTTCTTCGGCCTCTTCATGACCATGATCTACGTTGCCACCAGCCGGGTTTCCTGGATCGTGATCGGTCTGGTGCTGGCCGCGGTCGGCGGATTCGCCGCCTCGAAGATCTTCAGCCACGTGGGGCTGCGCATCGATTCCTGGTGGAATGCTTTCGACCCGACGGTTTACAACCGCTTCCCCGGTGGCAGCGGCCAGGTGGTGCAGGCACTCTTCGGCATGGCGAACGGCGGAGCCATCGGTACCGGCTTGGGCCAAGGCCAACCGGATCTGGTCCCGTTCGCCAACTCGGACATGATCGTGGCCTCGGTCGGCGAAGAGCTGGGCATGATCGGCCTGTTCGCGGTGATCATGCTCTACATGCTGTTGATCACCCGCGGCTTCCGGGCCGCCCTGGGCACCCGCGACGCCTTCGGGAAACTGCTGGCCTGCGGACTCTCCTTCGCGATCGCGCTGCAGTGCTTCGTCGTCATCGGCGGAGTAACCAGGTTGATCCCGCTCACCGGCCTGACCACGCCGTTCCTGGCCGCCGGCGGCTCCTCGTTGCTGGCGAACTGGATCATCGTCGCGCTGCTGCTCCTGATCTCGGATTCCGCGCGTCGGCCGATCTCCACCACTCCGGCGCCGTTGGATGCCGATCCCGGCACGATCAGCGCCAGCCGGGACGCCGGGACCCCTGGCGGCAAACCTGAATCCCGAGACCAACCGACTGAGGCGGTGCAGACACAGTGAACCAGGCAATTCGATCCTCATGGGTGGTCGCGGTCGCCCTCTTCGCGCTCATATTGGGCTCGGTGACCTACGTGCAGTTCTTCGCCGTGGACAGCCTGAAGAACAATCCGTTGAACAACCGGGTGATTTCGCAGAACTACTGCAATGAACGCGGGCCGATCCTAGTCGGCGGGCAGGCCATCGCCCAGTCCGTGCCTTCCGGCGACTCCTGCAAATTCGTCCGGCAGTACACCGACGGCGCGCTGTACGCCGGCCTGACCGGGTTCTTCTCCCGCGACCACGGGTCCTCCGGGCTGGAGAACGAAATGAACAACGTCTTGGTGGGCGATTCGCCGGACCAGTTCTTCGACCGGGTCGGCCAGATCCTTTCCGGGGCCCAACCCAAAGGCTCCTCGGTCGAGCTGACTATCGATCCGGCGATCCAGAAAATGGCGTACGACATGCTCCCCGACGGGGTCCAGGGCTCGATCGTGGTGCTGAATCCGAAGACCGGGGCGATCATCGCGATGGTTTCCAAACCCAGCTACGACACGAATCTGCTGGCCGGCCACGACTTCGCGGCGGTCAACAGCAATTACCAGCAGTTGGTCAACGTCCCGCAAATCAACATGTACGGCTCCCGGGCCTACCGGGACACCTATTACCCGGGCTCGATCTTCAAACTGGTCGATACCGCGGCGGCTCTGGCCTCCGGGAAGTACAACAAGGACTCCGTGCTGCCGAACCCCGCGGTGCTCAACTTCCCGGGCACCACGGTGGGCCTGCCGAACTACACCTCCGGCGGTTGCGCGGCACGCAGCCAGGCGGATTTCGCCTTCGCCCTGGCCCAGTCCTGCAACACCCCGTTCGCCAGCATCGCCGCGGACCTGGGGCAGCAGGCGATCACCGACCAGGCCACCAAGTTCGGCTTCAACGACTCCAGCCTGAGGCTGCCCTCGCCGGTGGTCCGCAGCGTGTTCCCGAATCAGGAAAACAGCACCCTGGACCCGGCCTCGCTGGCCCGCAGCGCGATCGGCCAACAGGACGTCCGGGCGACCCCGCTCGAGGTCGCAATGATGACCGCGGCGATCGCGAATGGCGGAACCCAGATGAAACCGAATCTGATCCAGGCCGTGCGCACGCCGGATTTGAAGCCGATCACGAAATACGACTTCAAGCCCGAGGTGCTGCGCCAGTCCACCACTCCGGAAATCGCCCAGCAGATCACGCAGTGGATGCAGGGCGTGGTGGACAACGGAATCGGCAAGGCCGCTGCGGTGCCCGGCATCCCGGTAGCCGGAAAGACCGGCACTGCGGAATCCGATCCGACCATCCCGGATTCGGTGAAGAACTCCTGGTTCACCGGATTCGCTCCGGCCAATGATCCCCAAGTAGTGGTTTCGATCATGGTCCAGGGTGCGAACATCCTGGACAGCAACAAATTGACCAGTCCTAACGCAAGCAAACTCTTTGAGGCGGTGTTGAAAAAGTGAGACCGACGTCGGGAATCACCTTAGGCGGCAGATTCCAGCTCACATCTCGTATCGCCATCGGCGGTATGGGAGAGGTCTGGCGGGCCCAGGACCAGCTCCTGGGCCGAACCGTGGCGATCAAGATCCTCAAAGAGGAATACACCGGCGACCCCGGCTTCCTGGAGCGTTTCCGCGCCGAGGCACGGCATACCGCGCTGTTGAACCACGTGGGCATCGCCAATGTCTTCGACTACGGCGAAGAAGACGGTTCCGCGTACCTGGTGATGGAGTTGGTGCCCGGCGAGCCGCTCTCTTCGATCATCGAAAAAGAGCACGTGCTTTCCCCGGACCGGACCTTGAGCATCATCTCGCAGACCGCCCGGGCGCTCTCCGCCGCGCATGCCCAGGGCCTGGTGCACCGCGATGTCAAGCCGGGAAACCTGCTGATCACCCCGGACAACCGGGTGAAGATCACCGATTTCGGCATCGCCCGGCTGGCCGATCAGGTGCCGTTGACGCAAACCGGCCAGGTGATGGGCACTGCCCAGTACCTGGCGCCGGAGCAAGCCACCGGGCAATTGGCCACCGGTTCGAGCGACATCTATTCGCTCGGCGTGATCGGCTACGAGTGCCTCACCGGCCATCGTCCGTTCTCCGGCGAGTCGCAGATCGCGATCGCATTGGCCCAGGTGAACGATGCACCGCCGCCGCTCCCCGAATCCCTGCCGACGCCGGTCCGGGCGCTGCTGATGTCGATGCTCGCCAAGGACCCGGCCAACCGGCCGGCCAATGCGGACAAACTCGCGGACGCGGCGGATGCGATCCGCAATGGGGACATCGACGCCGCTCACGCCGCAGTGCCGGGAATGCTGCTCTTCGAATCGATGACCGGCCCGATCACTGCGCCGGTCGATCTCGGTGGCACCGCACCCACCTCGGTGGTGAGCTCTCCGCTTCCGGTCGGCAGTTCTGCGCCGGCGACCTCGGCGATGCCAGCCGTGGGCAGCGAAGCGCAGCTCGCAGCGGAACGCGATTGGAGTCCCGAAGATTTGGAGGATGAGGCCGAAGAGCCGGTCCGCCGCGGGCGCAGCCCGTGGACCTGGCCGCTCATCGCCTTGATCGTGCTCGTGGTCTTCGTGCTCGGCGCATTGCTGCTGAACTCGCTCGGCGTGTTCAGCCCCAGGCCGACCACCTCCGACTCGGCCACGACGTCCAGTTCGACCAGCACCTCGGCGTCTCCGACGACAACCAGCAGCACGCCGACCACCCCGAGCAGCACGCCGACCACACCATCGCCGAGCCCGGACGATACCGTGACGATCTACCCGGACCGTTACCGCGGCCAACAGTTCTCCACGGTGCAGGCCCAGTTGATCAACCTCGGGCTGACGGTCAAGGCAAACGAAGTCTTCGACGCCAGCACTCCGGCTGGAATCGTCACTTCGGTGGATCCGACCGGCGTGGTGAAAAAGGGTTCCGAGGTCACCGTGACCTACTCGAAGGGCCCGGAAACCATTGCAGTGCCGAGCTTCACATCGCAGACCACGGTGGAACAGTACCGATCCACTCTGCGCGGTCTGGGCTTGACCGCCGCCGGCGCCACTACCGGACTGGTTTCCGACGTCAGCCCCGGAGTCGGCAGCCAAGTCGCCAAGGGCAGCACCGTGACCATCGTGGCCGCGCAGACCACTCCGGCGACGCCGCCTTCAGGCAACTCGGGCGGGTGAAGCCCCCGGCCGCAACACCGCAAAACCATCGACTTGACCGGAAAGGAGCAACCACATGAGTGAACCGCGCGTGCTCAATGGTCGCTACGAACTCGGCAAGTTGCTGGGCCGCGGAGGTATGGCCGATGTCTACTTGGGCAAAGACATCCGGCTCGGCCGCACCGTCGCGATCAAGCTGTTGCGTTCGGATCTGGCCCGGGATCCGCAATTCCAGGCCAGATTCCGGCGCGAAGCACAAGCTGTCGCCGGGTTGAACCACCCCTCGATCGTGGCCGTCTACGACACCGGGGATTCCCTGCCGGACATCGATTCGACCGAGAACACCCATCTGCCGTACATCGTCATGGAGTACGTCGAAGGCGATACCTTGCGGACTTTGATCCGCGCCGGTGATCTGAGCATCGATCACGCCATCGAATACACCTTGGGCGTGCTTTCCGCGCTCGAGTACAGCCATCGGGCCGGGATCGTGCACCGGGACATCAAGCCGGCGAACGTGATGGTGACCAAAGAGGGACGCGCGGTCAAAGTCATGGACTTCGGCATCGCACGGGCGATCGCCGACTCTTCCGCCACCATGAACCAAACCCAGGCCGTGATCGGCACCGCGCTGTACCTCGCCCCGGAGCAGGCCCGCGGCGAGACCGTGGATGCGCGCAGCGATCTGTACTCCGCGGCCTGCCTGTTCTATGAAATGCTGACCGGACGGCCGCCGTTCATCGGCGACAGCCCGGTGTCCGTGGCTTACCAGCACGTCCGTGAAGCCGCGGAAGCGCCCAGCCACTTCAATTCGGAGGTCAGCCCGGCCCTGGACAGCGTGCTCCTGCGGGCCCTGCAAAAGGACCGGCAAGACCGCTTCCAGGACGCCGCCTCATTCCGCCGCGCGCTACGTGCGGCAAAAGCAGGCGTCGAACTGAGCCCGGTCAAACCACCGGAGCCCACCACCGATCAGTTGGCCTCGGAAATCCCCACCAAGCTTCCCGCCACGGTCCTGGTTGCCACCCCGGACAACCAAACCCCGGACGATCAGAATCCGGACAACGGCCCGGCAACCCGGGCGATGGCCAAAGTGATCAGCGGAGGACCTCTGACCACCGGCGAGCCGCACGAAGACGAGCCGGAACAGATGCCGCTCGGGCTGCTCGACGAAAGGGAACTGAGCAAAGGCGCCAAGCGGAAACGCCGAGCCTGGATCATCACGCTCTTCGTGGTCTTGATCCTGATCCTCGGTGGCGGCGGTTTTCTGCTGGTCAACCAGCTCAACGCCAAACCACCGGCGCCGGAGACAGTGTCGATTCCATCGGTCGCTGGAAAGTCCGAGACCGACGCGCTCTCGGCGATTTACAACCTCGGCTTGAAAGTGAACGTCGAACGAGTCACCTCGAGCAACGTTCGCACCGGCTTGGTCATCGACACCAATCCGGCCGAAGGAAGTTCCGTGACACTGGGCTCCACGGTCGCCTTGCGGGTCTCCAGCGGGCCCTCCAGCGTGCTGATCCCGGACAGCCTGTTGAAAATGACCGAAGCCCAGGCCCGGGATGCGCTCCGCCAGCTCGGTCTGCAACCCGGAGACACCAACCAGATCGACGACCCGTTGATCCCGCAAGGGCAACTGGTCTCGACATCGCCCGCAATCGGGCAGAGCGTCGCGCCGAACAGCAGAGTCACCTTGAACATCGCCACCGGCAAGGTCAAGTTGCCCGCGCTGTACGGCAAGACCAAGGACGAGGCGACCCAAGCGCTCAAAGCGGCTTCACCGACCCTGGTGCCGAATTTCACCGAGGAAGAGAACAGTCAGGTGGCCCCGGGCAATGTGACCAGCCAGACGCCGCAGTCCGACACCGAAGTCGCGCTGGGTTCCACGGTGAACATCACGATCGCCAAGGCGCCGCCGTCGCCGCCGCCAAGCCCGCCGACGAGCCCTTCCACGTCGGGCACGCCGAGCTGCCCGGCAGTGCCGGCTCCCGGGGCCCCGCCTGGCTGTCCGACCAGCAAACCCTGACCGGGCGCTGGCCGCACGCGAGCACCAGGCCCGTCCCCTTCCCAGGTTCAGTGGGCACAGACAGCCCAGCCCACTGAAGCCGCCGATTAGACGGGCCTGGGAAGCGGTCGGCCGGCCCGGCGGGTCAGCGGTGGATCAGCGGACTCATCCCGGATGAGAGTTCCGCGGCCCCGGTCTGGCCGAGGGATTCCAACCAATTGCCCAGCATCCGGTAGCCGCCCTCGGTGAGCACCGATTCGGGGTGGAACTGCACGCCCACCAGCGGGGCTTCGCGGTGCGCCAACCCCATCACGATCCCGCTGGCGGTCTGCGCGGTGATTTCGAGTTCCGCGGGGATGCTGTCGCGCTCCGCGGTCAGCGAGTGGTAGCGGGTGGCCGTGAACGGCGACGGCACGCCCCGGAACATCGCCGCGCCGTCGTGCTCGACCAACGAAGTCTTCCCGTGCATCAACTCCGGAGCGTGCCCCACGGTGCCGCCGAAGGCCTCCGCGAGCGCTTGGTGGCCCAGGCAGACGCCGAACATCGGTTTCCGGCTCTCGGCGCACCAGCGGATCAGTTCGATGCAGACTCCGGCCTCGGCCGGGTTGCCCGGTCCCGGTGAAAGCAGCACGCCGTCCCGGGCCTCGGCCAGTGCGACCGCTTCCTCGAGCGTGACGTCGTCATTGCGGACCACGGTGGTCTCCGCGCCGAGCTGCTGCAGATAACCCACCAACGTGTAGACGAAGGAGTCGTAGTTGTCGATGACCAGGATTCGCGCGCTCATCGCAGCATCCCCGGCCCGTCGAGTGCCTGTCCGATCATCGAAGCTTGTCCAATCGTGGAGTCGGTAAAGGGGTTGAACTGCGACAGCCAAGGGAACACCCAGGTGACCAGAGCCGCGAGGACCGCGGCAATCAGGAGCAACGCGAAGATGATCCGCAGCCACAGCGGACCGGGCAGCATCCGAAAAATCCAGCCGTACATGAGCTCAGCCCTTCCCGACGGTTGCTTGGACCTGTTGCGCGATCTCCTGCGGCGGGCCGGCGCTGATCGGCTGCCAGGACTCCATCACCGCGTAGGCGATGAAGCGTTCGGCCGAACCGAAGCGCGGGTTGCAACTGGTCAGGGTCATGTACCTTCCGTTCGGCGGCGCCCCGGCTTGGGTCGGCACCGCGGCGAGCACATTGGTCTGATTCGGCAGCACGATCTCATTGTTCCGGTACACGTAGGTGTAGTAACCGTCCGCGGTCTGCACATAAATCCGGTCGCCCGGCACCAGGGTGTGGATCGCGTCCAGGGTGGCGCCGTTGGTCTGCCGGTGCCCGGCCACGGCGAAGTTGCCCACGGCGCCCGGCATCGCGGTAGAGGTGTAATGCCCCAAGCCCAAAGTGTTCAGTTCGCGCAGCGCCGTGCCCTGCACCACCGGACGCGGCTTGTAGTCGGCACCGAACCGTGGAATGTAAACCAAGCCGAGCGTTTCGCCGGCGGTGCTCGGTGATTGCGCCACTACCGGCTCGCCGTAGTCGGTTTTCCCTGGATCCTGCGGGGTGACTGGCCCTTGGAAGCCCTTGGCGAATTCCTGCACCGCGGCCTGCTGGGTTTGATCGGCCTGGATATTGGTCCACCACAGCTCCCAGCCCACGAACAGCATCAGCACCACGCCGACCGTGATCAGGAGCTCGCCGAAAACCTGCACGATGGTGCGGAACACGCCTTTTTTGGGTCGGGCCTTCCGGGTGCCGGAACGATTCGAGCGATCCCGTTTCTGGGCAGACGAAATCAGTTCGTCCATGCCCACGTCAGCCGATTGGCTGCTCCTGGAGGTGCCCAATACCGCTCCTGATGTCCACTCTGCCGCTTCGGCTAAGGCCGTACTTTGGTTTTGCCGCTAGAATTGCTGCGAGAAACCGTGTGGACCGGCAGTCGATGTCCTTTAGCAGGATATCAACAGCTTTGGTCAGCGCCCCAGTTCGGTGGTCGGCCGGTGCCGCCCGCCCGTCAAGGAGAACCTGTGCCCGAATCGAAGTCGCGCCGCCGTTCCAACCGCCCGCAGCCGGATTCCGGCGCGAGCAAAGCCATCAAGCCGAATCCGGTCTGGTACAAACCGGTCATGTTCGGCTTGATGATCATCGGGCTCCTGTGGATCATCGCGTTCTACATCACCTCCAACACGGCGACCCCGCTGCCCATTCCCGGCATCGGCGCCTGGAACATCGCGGTGGGCTTCGGCATCGTCATTGTCGGCTTCTTGATGACCACCCGCTGGCGCTGATCCGGGTATCCGGCCGCAGCCGCTCAGCCAACAAGCCTTAAAACACCTTCGCGCGAGTACCCGGTGGGTACTCGCGCGAAGCATGAGCGGGCCTGGCAGCGTAACGCTACCGGAGTCTACTGATCGGTGTTCGCCGTGACCACGACATCGCAGCACCCATCAGCAGGCGCCTCCCGGGCCCAGGCTCCGGAACCCGCACGGGACGACGGGTGGCCCGATCGATCAGCCCTGGAGGTTGAACATCTTCGATACGGCGCCGATCGACTCGAAACCGTAGTTCGAGTGGCCCACCGGAATGCGGCCATCGATGGCTTCGATCACCTTGGCCGTCGCAACCGGGCCGAAAGCGCCACAGAGATCGAGCAATTGGACGCCGTCCTTGACCAGTTTGACTGCCGCCGCCGGTCCGTCCGCCGGGCTGCTGACCCCGACCAGGATCGAACGGAAGTCATCGCGCTCGATGATCGTCTCTTCGCCGTTCAGCCCGGGTGCTACGAAAATGAATCCGTAAGTCATAGAAGCCATGTTGTTCCCCCTTTTTCAGTCAACGCCGCACCGGCGCTGATCGGATGTTTTTGTTTTTGCCTGCTCATTGAGCTTCGGCACTGCCGCCGCATTCGACATCGGCAGAGGTTTGTCGGGCCAAACCCGACTACTTCCAAACCCCAGTCGCGGCGACTTGGCGCGCATACTCGTCGAAGCTGATCGCCTCGCGGCCCAAGACCTCAGGAATCGAATCGCTGACCACCGCATTCTCACCGCTCTGCATGAGTTTGAGGAGATCGCCGAAAATGTCCGCGACGAAATCCGGGTAGCCGATGCCCAGCAGTTCCTGCCGGTAGGCTTCCATGGTCAAGTTCTCGAAGACCACGGGCTTTCCGGAAGCCTTGGCGAGCTTTGCGGCCACTTCCGAATAGGTCAATGCCTCCGGACCGGTGAGCGGGTAGGTCTTGGCAGCATGACCGTCTTCCAGCAACGCGGCAACCGCTACCGCGGCGATGTCGTTGACGTCGACGAGGGCTTCCCGGGCGTCACCGATCGGCAAAGCCAATCGACCAGTCGGAACCGCCGACTGCCAGTAGTCCTCATCGAAGTTCTGGTAGAAGTTGGTCGGGTGCAGAATCGTCCAAGACAGCGAGCTCTTCTTGAGCGCTTCCTCCATGGCCAACATCGGCGCCTCCCACAGGTACCCCTTGCCAGTTCCACGAGCGGACAACAAGACCGCCCGCTTCACCCCGGCCTTTTCCGCGGCGGCGATGAAGTCCTTTGCGGGTCCGGGCTCGTCCGGCGCAACGATGTACACGCCGTAAGCGCCGTCGAGCGCCGACTGCCAGGTCTGCGGATCATTCCACTCGAACGGCAGCTCGGCAGAACGGGCCGCGCGGACCACTTCGCCACGCGCCCGCAGCTGCTCCACCACGCGGCGGCCGGTCTTCCCGGTAGCGCCGAGGACCAAATACTCTTTCTTTTCCATCTGTATTGCCTTTCCTGGCCTGCCCTGCGGCAGACTCGAATCAATGCGCCTCGCCGACCTTTGCTCCTGCACTGGCCGACCGGGCGCTAAATCGCAGCTGGGGCCATCCCCAGTCGATGCCGGCTACTCGTCGAGTGCGAGCACTGCAGCACTTGAGCCGATCCCGTAGCTCGCGTGGCCCACTGGAATGCGACCGTCGATGGCTTCAATGACCTTTGCGGCTTCCACCGGTCCGAAAGCACCGCAGAGGTCGAGCAACTGGACGCCGTCCTCGACCATTTTGAGCGCGACCTTCGGCGCGTCTGCGGTGTCACTGACGCCCACCGTGAATTGCTTGAAGTCCCCGTGCTCGATAACGGTCTCCTGGCCGGTCAAACCAGGTCCGATGAAAATGAAGCCGTAGCGCCTGAACTTTGCCATGATTTCCCCTTGCTGCCGGTTTCCGGACCATAGTTCCGTCCAGAAATGCTTTCGTACGATTTTCGTCGTACAAACAACTATACGTCATAGTGTTTCTAAATATAAGTACAGTCTTTCGAGAGTGATACAGACATAATTGTCCGTATTTGGAGTCAACCGCAACCGCGGAAGCCTCGGCGTCCCTCGTCGGCTTAAACGCCAGCGCGAGTGCACACGTGTGCACTCGCGCTGGGGAGGGAAGGGAACGGCGAGGGGAGGGGCTAGCGAGGGGAGGGAAAGTGGAGAGCTTTGGCCTCCGTCGAGCTCAGCCGGCGTAACCGGCGAAGCGGTAGCGGAATCCGGTACCGGTATTCGCCGTGACCACGACGTCGTAATAGCCGCCGGCCAGCGTCCAGTCCACGGTTTTGCTGGAATTCGCCGGCACCCAGGAGTCTTCCTTGCGGTCGACGAAATCATTCGCGGCCAAGCTGAACCGCACCCCTGCCGAGCCGGTGTTGCCGAGCGTCAAACGCAGCCCGCCGCCGGGCAGCAATTCCGCGCTCACGGCGGGCAGCCCGAGATCCGTGTGGCTGCCCGAAATCACGGTTCCGGCGAACCGCCGGAGGAACCGGTCCGGCCCGTAGATGCTGAAATCGTAGCGGCCATCATGGCTCGCCGCCTGCCATTGGTAACTGCGCGCTTTGCCCTTGGCCACGTCGAACGGCGTGATCTGGAACGGCAGATAGGCATTCGGGTAGACGCCCATGGAGACCGCCGTCGAACCGTCATTGGACAGCGTCGCCTCGACCACGCCGGTGCTCCGGTCCACCCGGACATTCGCGTTCTGCGCGTACGGAATCGGCCGACGGCGCTTACTGCCGGGTTCCTGGGCCGGCAGTTTCTGTTCTCCGGCCGCCGGCGCCTTGACCCGGGGTTTGCCGTTGTCCGCATCGGCGGCAGCCAGCAATGGCGCGGTATCCGGCAGCTTCGGAAGGCTGAAGTCCGGATTCGCGAAGTCGAAGCAACTGGTCAGATCACCGCAGATGGACCGGCGCCAGGCCGAAATGTTCTTGTCCTTGACGCCGCTCCAGGCCTCCATGAAACGGATCACCGAAGTGTGGTCGAAGACCTGCGAATTGACCCAGCCGCAGCGGCTCCACGGCGAAACCACGGTCATCGGCACCCGCACGCCGAGGCCGATCGGCAGCCCCTCGACGAATTCATTGACCGTTCCCGGCTCCGGTGTAGCCGGCACCACGTGATCGAAGTAGCCGTCGTTTTCGTCGAAGTTGAGCAACAGCACGGTGTTCCGCCAGGTCTGTTCGTTGCTCAAAATCGCCTGCACCACCGCATTCGTGAAATGCGCGCCGTAGTCCGGGCTGGCCGCCGGGTGTTCGCTCCAGCCGTACGGCGCCACCACGTAGCTGACCTCCGGGAGCGTGCCCGCAGCGCAGTCGGCGCCGAAATCGCGCAGCAGGTAATTCACGTCCAGGCCTTTGCCGGAATCCGGCTTCCAACCGTCGTGCAGGCCGCCGTGCTCGGCGAGCTGGCGCTGCTTCGGATCCTTCGAGGCCAGCGCATCGTGATAGGCCTGGAAGAGCCAGAGCGGGTTGTCGCCGTAGTCGCCAACATAGGGGTGCGAACCGGAGTCGCCGACCTCGTCATTGGCGTAGGTCTTCCAGGTCTTGCCCGCCTTTTCCAGCTCCTCGCCGTACGTGCCCCAGGAGTACACCGGATTGTAGTCGGCGGGATTGCTGTTCGCCGGGCCGCCTTTGCCGCCTTCGGCATTGATCGTGCCGGACCACTGGTAGAGCCGGTTCGGCGTGGTGGGGCCGGTGACCGAACAGTGGTAGTGGTCGCAGATCGTGAAAGCATCGGCGACCGCGTAGTGGTAGGGCAGGTCATCCCGGGTGAAATAGCCCATGGTCTGCGGGGACTTGGCGTCGATCCAGCGGTTCCAGGCACCCTTGTTCGAAGCCGAATGGCCACCGGACCAGGAGTGGTCCAGTCCGTCGGCGTTCTGCGCATTGAACTTGGCCGAATCCATGTGGAAAGGCAAAACCGCGCCGCCGTCGCTGCGCGAGCTGGAAGGCTGCTGGAAAACGGTTCCGCCCGGATACGAGCCCGACGGCGGCAACTCCAGGGCCTGCTTGTCGCTGAACCCGCGGATTCCCGCCATGCTGCCGTAATAGTGGTCGAACGACCGGTTTTCCTGCATCAGCACCACGCTGTGCTTGACGTCCTTGATGGTTCCGGTGAGCGGCGCTGCACTCGGATTCGCAGCGCTTGCCGGTGCGGCCTGGCGCAGTGCCTGCACCCCGGTCACACCGGCGGCGATGGCGGCTGCGCCGAGCGCCAAGGCGGCCCGGCGGCTCAGTCCGGCCGGTACCGTCGAAGCATGCTTCAACTGCGGTGCCAGGGGCGGGGCCGCGAGTTGTTCGGCGGTTGGCAATCGGTTTTCCGGCCAGCTGATCTCGGGGCTGCCGTGTTCGGGCTTTTTGGTGCTCATGATTGGGTGCTTTCTACTTGCGGCCGGCGGAGCGGCGGAATCTGGCGGGGAAATTTCCTTTGGCGATCAATACCGTGCCGCCCAGGGTGATCAGGACGACTGCGGCGACCAGCCACAGCCAGGCCTCCGCACCGGTGAAAGCGAGGGCGTCGGCATCCGGCTGGGCGAGGCGGTCGGCGGTCGTAGAGCCATCCGGCCGGCTGCCCGGTACAGCACCTGCGGAACCACTGCCAGGGTCTCCGGTGCTGGGGTCCCCGGTACCGGGATTCCCAGTACCGGGATTCCCGGTTTCCGGCACGGCCGACAACTCGAAACTGGCCACGACCGCAGCGTGGTCGGAAATCCAGGAATTGGCCAACACGTCCGGTTGCGGTTTCGGGAACCCGTCGACGAGCACATGCGCCTCGAGCGGCTTGAGCGCTCCCGCAGCGAACACGTAATCGGTGCGGTCCGGAATCGCCGTGGGGCCGGTTGCATTGTTGGTGTTGCCCGGCTGGGCCTGCGGATCCGGGTTCAGCGCCCGGAAGGCGTCGTGCAGTCCGGCTCCGGAAAGCTGCTCCGGAACCGGCCAGGCAACTGCGCCGGCCGAACACCGGTTGGCGGCTGCAGTCCAATCGGCGCCGCTGGGCGAGGCCAACGAGCCGAACACTATCGTCGGCGTCTTGGCCGAAATGTCCGAGGCCAGAACCTTGGCCAGCGCTTGGGCTTGGGCAAAGCGCTTGGTGCTCTTCTCCCGCTGCAGCAGAACGTCCGGGCCGGGCGCGTCCGGCGCGCAAGCAGCTGCCGGGCCGTAATCCGCCGAGTCCAGCGCCGCAGACCACAGCGAAACCGTGCGGTCACCGACCTGCACGCTGGCGTGGATCGCGGGCAGGTCAGCGGCCGCGGCGCTGCTCGCCGCCGAGGCCGCGGGCTGCTGATCGGCACTGGTCTGCATCGGGTACCGGCTGAGCAGCGCATTCCCGGCCCGGTCCTCACTGGACTGCCAGGAAGCCGCTGCGGTGTTCCCGGCGAGCCGGGCAGCCAGCTTGGCGGCCAGGCCCGACGAGTCTTGCAGGCCCACCACGTCGAATCGGTTGAGCAGCACCGTTTTGGCCAACTTTTCCACCGGGTTGTTGACGTGGCCTCCGCCGTTCCAAGCATTCAGGCTCGCGGTTTTGAGCGTCACGGCACCTCGGCCCACTGGAACATCGACCAGCAATCTCGCCTTGGCCCCGGCGGGATCCGTTGCGGCGACCTCGATCCGGTAGGGCTCGTCGCGGGCCTCGGGGGCGGTGCCAGTGATCACCCCGTCCGGGCCCAGGGACAACCAATCGTCACCCCCGGTCTTGCTCAGCACGGGAGCGGCGGGCGGCCGGTCGTCGGTACCGAACCACAGTCCGCTCACTGGAACGGATACCTTGGAACCGGGTACCGAAGTCGCCGTGGTGAAGGCATCGGTCACCCAGTGCGGACCACGCGGACCGCCGTCGTACGGGGGTTGGGGTTTGAGCTGGAAGGTGACCGGCGGGGCAAGCCAGGAATATCCGTCGTCGAACAGGAAGTAGGCGGCGATGTCGCGGCTGTCCCGCAAAGCGCCGGAAGGAATCGTGATCGTGCCGGACGCCTCCGGGGCACGTAGCCAGGTGGTGGACCCGGAATGGTATTTCTGGTCGCTCGGCCCGCCGCTGGGCGGGTCGTACAGGCCGATCCAGTTCATCGGGTTCGGCCGGTCCGTGCGGTAGCTGAAGCTGAGCCCGTCGCCTTGGCTGGGCGCCGGATTGGTCAGCACCAGGCTTCCGTTGGCACCGGCGTAGGTCAGCCGGAAAGTGATCGGCGGGGCAAGCCAGGTGTAACCGTCCTTGGCCAGGAAGTACGCGGCGATGTCGTGCCCGGCGGTGAGTTTCGCACTGCTCAGGCTCAGGCTTCCGGAAGCCTTCGGCGCACGGTCCCAGGTGCTCGACGGCGCGTGGTACTTCTGGTCGCTTGGGCCCTTGCCCGGATCGTCGTAGAGCGCGATCCAATTCAGTGCATCCGGCAGCCCGGTGCGGTAGTTGAAGGTCAGCGTGTCGCCGACGACAGCCGCCTGGTTCTGCAATGAAAAGCTCCCGGCCGGCTCGGCATGCACTGGCTGCAGCACAGCCAGCATCGTGACGAAAACCGCGACCAAGACGGCGACGAGGCGACGCATCAGCAACTCCCAAATCATTCGACGGTGAACAGATTTGAATCAAGTACAGACAAAACAATCACATTAACTCAAAGCTGAAGCAACCGTCGCGGCGAAAAAGTGTTCAGATCACCTGAATATGTCTATACAAGTGTGATCATCCGAGTTGAATATACGCAGGGTTGCTGCGAGCCAATTGGACATGTTCATCTACATTCCGCTTATTCACGCGGTTTTCTCGGCACACCACTTGTAGAGATTCACGCTGATTTCACCCTGGATTAATCTAGTTGCCAACGGCACCTTGTTTTCTGCCCACCCGGACCGCCACCGAGGCGGGCAAAAACAGCAGTGTCCCGCCGAGCCCAGTTGCTCGGCGGGACACTGCGGTCAGCTGCGGGCGAGTCGCGGCCTAGGAAACCAAAGCCGGGTAATCGATGTAGCCGCGCTCCGCACCGGCGAAGAAGGTCGCCGGATCGGCTGCATTGAGCGGGCCGCCGACTTTCAGCCGATCGGCCAGATCGGGGTTCGACAAGGCCAGCTGGCCCACTGATTCCAGGTCGGCCAACCCCGCCGAGACATCGGCGCCCACCTCGGCCGCGTCGCGTCCGGGCCGGTTGACGATCAAAGCCTGCGGCCAGTTCGCCCGGACCCAGGACAACAATTCCTGGTCACCGATATGCATCAGGTGCAGATAAGCCAAACCGAGCGGAGCCAGTTCGCCGACCAGATGCCGGTAGGTGTCCGCGTAATCCGGGCCCTCCACCGTGCCGCCGGCGCCGTTGTTCGGCGAAAGCCTGATGCCGACCCGGTCCCCGCCGATTTCCTCGGCTGCGGCTTTGGCGATCTCGACGATCAGCCGGGCGCGGTTTTCGACGCTGCCGCCATAGGAATCGCTGCGCAGATTGGTGTTCGGCGACAGGAACTGGTGCAGCAAGTAGCCGTTGGCGGAGTGCAGTTCGATGCCATCCGCCCCGGCAGCGACCGCCGATCGCGCTGCGGTCCGGAATTCTTCCACGATGCGGGGGATTTCATCGGTCGCCAACTCGCGCGGAGTCGGGATTTCCTGCGGTCCATTGGCGGTGTTCATCTCGTGGACTTCGGGGTTCACCGCAGAAGGAGCCACTGGCAGAGTGCCGTCCTGGGTATTGTCCGGATGGCTGATCCGACCAGCATGCATCACCTGGATGAACAGCGCACTGCCTTCGGCGTGCACCGCGTCCGCGACCTTGGACCAACCGGCGATCTGCGCATCGTTGTAAATGCCGGGGGTGAGCATGTAGCCCTGGCCTTCCGCGGAGGGCTGAGTGCCTTCGGTGATCAACAGGCCCAAACCGGAACGCTGCCGGTAATAATCCACCATGAGGTCGGTCGGCACTCCGCCGACGGTCGCCCGGTTCCGTGTCATCGGTGCCATCGCCAGGCGGTTCTTCAACTCAACCTGCCCCAAAACGAATGAATCCCATACCGTGGTCATCTGCTGCTTCCTTGCCTCGTCTGCCAATAAATGCGTTTGCATCCATCGGAAACTCCGGCCGGCCGGAGTTTGTTCCACGCGGGACGAATTCCCAGGCAGCACCCAGATTCAGCCGGGTCGACCGGCGCCCGGAGTCAACGGGAAGTACCCGACGGCAGCCCGGCCTTGCGCAGCACCGCGGCGGTGCTGGCTTCCGGTGACAGGTCCAGGCGGCGCAGCAGCTGGGCATTCGCGGCGACCACTACCGTGGACAGCGACATCAAGATCGCACCCACCGACATCGGCAAGACGAACCCGAGTGGCGCCAGTATTCCGGCAGCCAACGGCACCGACAGGAGGTTGTAGCCGGCGGCCCACCAGAGGTTCTGCTTCATCTTCCGGTAGCTGGCTTTGGAAAGCTCGATCACCGAAAGCACCGAACGCGGATCGTCGCTGGCCAAGATCACCCCGGCGGAAGCGATCGCCACATCGGTACCGGCGCCGATCGCGATGCCGACGTCGGCCCGGGCCAAGGCCGGAGCATCATTGACCCCGTCGCCGACCATGGCCACCTTCCGGCCTTCCTGCTGCAACTGCGCCACCTTGGCGGACTTGTCCTCCGGGCGGACCCTGGCGAACACCCGGTCGATGCCCAGTTCCCCGGCCACCGATTGCGCCACCGCTTCAGCATCGCCGGTGATCATCACGACCTGCACGCCCAGCCGCCGCAGTGCGGCCACGGCCTGGCGGGATTCGGTGCGGATCTCATCGGCCAACTTCAGCGCCCCGGCGACTTCTCCGTCGACCAGCACGTGCAGGATGATGGCACCCTCGGCGCTCCACCGCCGGCTGATCGGCAGCTCGGCCCGCTGTTGCGCTTCCAGCAACGCCGGCCCGCCCACGCTGACCGACCGGGCCCCGACGGTGACCGTGACACCGACCGCCGGCACCGAGGAAAAATCGGCAGCCTCCGGAATCCGGAGCCCACGGGCCTCCGCCGCGGTCACGACCGCCCGGGCCAAAGGGTGTTCACTGGGCAGCTCCGCAGCCGCAGCGAAAGCCAGGACCTGGTCTTCGGTGTATCCCGCGGCGGGCGCGATGCCGAGCACCGCCGGTTCGCCTTTGGTCAAGGTACCGGTTTTGTCGAACAGTACGGTATCCACGGTGCGCATGCTCTCCAGCGCCATCCGGTCCTTCACCAGGACGCCGCCGCGCGCCGCGCGCTCAGTCGCGATCGAGACCACCAACGGTATCGCCAGGCCGAGCGCGTGCGGGCAGGCGATCACCAACACCGTGATCGTGCGGACGACGGCGATGTCGGGTACCCCGAGCAGCGTCCAGACCACCGCGGTGACCGCTGCTGCGCCGAGCGCGAACCAGAAAAGCCAAGCGGCCGCGGTATCCGCCAACCGCTGCGCCCGGGAGGAGGAGTTCTGCGCATCGGCCACCAAACGCTGGATCCCGGCCAAGGCGGTATCCTCGCCGACCGCGGTGATCTCCAGACGCAGACCGGAGTCCACCGCGACGGTGCCGGCCACCACCGCATCACCGACGCCCCGGCGCACCGCCAGCGACTCGCCGGTGACCATGGATTCGTCAATGCTCGCCGAGCCCTCCAGGATCCGCCCGTCGGCAGGAATCGATCCGCCCGGCCGCACGATGACCACGTCTCCGAGCGCCAACCCGGCCGGTGCCACCTTGACGATCTGCCCGTCCACCAGACGTTCGGCCTCGTCCGGCAGCAGGGCGGCCAGCGAGTCCAGCGCCGAAGAAGTCTGGGCCAGCGAACGCATCTCGATCCAATGCCCCAGGAGCATGATCACCACCAGCAGCGCGAGCTCCCACCAGAAGTTCAATTCATGGTCCAGCAGACCCAGACTCGATCCCCAAGAAGCGAGGAAGGCCACCGTGATGGCCAATCCGATCAAAAGCATCATCCCGGGCTTGCGGCTCCTGATTTCACTGACCGCGCCGGTCAGAAACGGCGCGCCGCCCCAGAAGTACACCACGCTGCCCAGCACCGGCGAAACCCAGGGCAGGCCCGGCAGGTCGGGCAACGAATAGCCGGCAATCATCGCGAACATCGGACTCAGCAGCACCACGGGGGCAGCGATCAGCAACATGATCCAGAACAGCCGCCGGAATCTGGCCACATGATCACCGTGACCGCCGTGCCCGTGGTCCATTGCCTGGGCGGCCTCGGGGTGGTCCGTCTGCGTTGCGGCAACTGGATGGCCGGCATGCCCGTGCGTTTGCGCCATGTCTTTCATGCCAGTGAATTTATACCCCCGGGGGGTATATGTCAACCGCGCCGGAACTTCCACGAAGTCCGGGAAAACCGGGGTATGCTCAGCCTGGGGACCGCCTGGATCCGAACTCGGCGGCGAACTCCCACGGCGACTGGCAGGCAACCGATGGACGGCAGCGATCCGATGACCAGCAGGAAGCGAATCAGCACCGGAACCGGGCTCCACCCGGTGTTCCTGGTGCTCGCGGTCGCGGTATTGCTGCTCGGATTCGTCGGCATGCACGCAGTCGCGATGGGCAGTGCACCGATGGGCATGCCGCAGACCTCCATGTCGGGAAACATGGCATCGGCGGAATATTCCGCATCTGGAATACATTCACTGCGGGCTGCCGGCGAGCCGGACTCCGGCAACCGCAGTGCCGACCCGGCGCCGGCAATGCCCTGTGGCAACCCGACGGAACCGGGAACCGGGATGGCCACCCCGTGCGTGCCCTTGCAAAGCGACGTCTTCAGCGCGGCGATCCACGCGGAGTCCCGGCTGCAACCGTCCGCACCCTCGATGCCGGTCCCGGCGGCACTGGCGCTCCCGGCCGACGTCGATCCACAGCCACCATCGCTCGAGCAACTTTCCATCGATCGCAGATAGCACCAGCGGACTCCGCCGGCAGCACGCCGTCCGGAGACTTTGTTGCGGCCCGCCCGTTTCCGGCGTCGGCCGATTCCTTCCGCTTCGCTTACTGAAAGTTGAACCATGAAAAAGACCATCAACCATGCCCTTGCCGCCTCGGCCTTGATCTTGCTGCTTGCCGGCTGTGCCGGAAATCCGACCGGATCTTCGATGAGCGGAATGGATCATGGCGCCATGCCGACCGGATCCGCGACGGCGTCCTCGAACCACAATGCCGCCGATACGATGTTCGCCCAAATGATGATCGTGCACCATCGGCAGGCGGTGTCGATGAGCGACACCGTGCTCGCCGCGCCCGGCATCGATTCGCGGGTCACCGGACTGGCCCAGCGGATCAAGGCCGCCCAGGACCCGGAAATCGAGAAGATGAAAACCATGCTCGGCACCTGGGGCGAGCCTGAAACCATGTCTGGATCGATGTCCATGCCGGGGATGCTGGACGAAAGCCAACTCGCCGAGCTGGCCGGCGCGAACGGAGTCGAAGCCGCCAAGCTCTTCCTCAGCCAGATGATCGCGCACCACCAAGGCGCGGTCGAATCCGCCAAAACCGAGCTGCGCACCGGCTCGAACCCCGAAGCCGTGCAATTGGCCAAGGACATCATCGGCGCCCAGCAGGGCGAAATCGACGAAATGCGGTTGCTCCTTGCCGGACTCTGAACAGATCTCCGAGAAAAAATCCCGGCCGCGATGTCGAGTCCTGCAGACCGGCTCCGACGTAGCATCGTTGTCAGCCGGCAAACCTTTCCACGAGACAAGGAAATCCACACCATGAAATACGTGATCCTGATCCATTCCAACCCTCAGCCCTGGGGGCACCCGACCTCGGACTTCGTCGCCGAATTCCAGGCCCTGCCGCAAGCCCAACGCGAACAGATGAACGCGGACTTCGAGAAGTTGCTCGGCGAGCTGCAAGCACAGGGCGAACTCGTCACCGGCGAGGCTCTGGCCGATCCGGCGAGCGCGAAACTGTACCGATGGTCCGCCGGGCAGCCGGTGGTCACCGACGGCCCTTACTCCGAGGCCAAAGAACACTTCGCGGGCTTCTTCATGATCGACGTCGCATCGCAGCAAAGGGCTGAAGAAATCGCAGCCCAGTTCAGCGGACCCGGCGACACCGTGGAGCTGCGGCCCGCGATGTGGCCCGGTGGCGACGACTCGTGACTCCTGACGCGCTGGAGGACGTGTGGCGACGCGAGTCGCCGCACGTCCTCGGCGCGTTGCTGCGGCAGCACGGCAATCTCGCCGATTGCGAGGATGCGGCCCAGGAGGCGCTGCTTGCCGCGGCCCAGCAGTGGCCGGACGAAGGCCGGCCGGACAATCCCAGGGCCTGGTTGATCAGAGTCGCCGGACGGCGGTTGACCGACCAGTTCCGCAGCGATGCCAGCCGGCGACGACGCGAAATGCTCGACGCCGGTGCACAACGGCTCGATTCCCCGGTGGAATCCGAACCGGTCCCGGACCGTGACGATTCACTGCAATTGCTGCTGCTGTGCTGCCACCCGGCGTTGAGCCGGGCTTCGCAAGTCGCCTTGAGCCTGCGCTGCGTAGCCGGCCTGGACACCGAGCAGATCGCGGCCGCCTATTTGGTACCGGCGTCGACCATGGCGCAACGGCTTTCCCGAGCCCGCACGGCATTGCGCGAGGCCGGGGCGAAGTTCAGCTTTCCGGCACCGGAGCAGCTGCCGCACGGCGTGGCCGCAGTCCTGGACGTCTGCCATTTGATTTTCAATGAGGGGTACACCCGCAGCTCCGGAGCGGAGCTGCACAGCCCCGAATTGGCGCAGGAGGCGATCCGCCTGGTCCGGATGCTGCGCGCTGCGCTGCCCGACCACGACGAAGCGGCCGGGCTGCTGGCGTTGCTGCTGCTGACGCACGCGCGTTCGGCGGCCCGCATCGATTCCGCCGGCGATCTGGTTCCGTTGGAACACCAGGACCGTTCGCAATGGGATCGGAAGCTGATCGCCGAAGGCGTGGCGCTGCTGGAGGCCGTGCTGCCCCGCGGACATGTCGGCCGTTACCAATTGCAGGCTTCGATTGCCGCAGTCCACGCAGAGGCTGCCTCCTGGCAGGAGACCGACTGGCTCCAGATCAATCTGCTCTACGGAATGCTGGATTCAATCGCGCCCAGTCCAGCGGTCACGCTGAACCGCGCGGTCGCCACCGCGATGGTGTTGGGCCCCGACGCCGGCATCGCGATCGTCGAAAAGCTGCTGGCGGACCCGGTGCTGCGCAAACACCACCGGACCCATGCGGTCTTGGCGCACTTGTTCGACGCGGCCGGCAACCGGCCGGCCGCCGTCGAACATTTCGCGCTGGCCGCCCAACTCACCCGGAGCCAGGCGGAACAGCGCTATTTGAACCGGAAACTGAGCGCGCTCAAGGCCCAGCAGGCACCGTGACCGTTCAGCGCCAGACGCGCTTTTCGGCCACGACCTCGGCCAGGTAGTCGCGGAAGCTGATCGGCTCGCGACCGGTCACCTGACGCACGGTATTGGTCACTTCCGAGTAGAGCCCGTCCCGTACCGACTTCCACAGATCGTTGAATTCCACGATGGTTTCCCGGTCGTAACCCGCAGCGACCAGCTCCTGCTCGTAGGCCTCCGGAGTCAGCTCCTGGTAGACCACGGGGCGCCCCGAGGCTTCGGCGATCTGCGCCACGGCATCGGCGTAGGTGATCGCCTCCGGCCCGGAAATTTCGTAGACCTTGGACGCATGCCCGTCTTCGAGCAATGCGGCCACCACCACCGCGGCGATGTCCTCGGCATGGATGAAGGCCTCCGGAGTTCCCCCGGTCGGCAATGCCACCCGGCCGGCTTCCACCGGCGGGAGCAGGAATTCTTCGCTGAAGTTCTGCATGAAGAAGTTCGCCCGGACGATCGTCCACTCCAGGCTGCTTTGCTGCAACGCGGCTTCGGCGACTTCCATCGAGGCCTCGAACAGGTAATTGCCTTCCAGATTGCGCGACGACAGGAGCACCGCGCGCTGGACTCCGGCGTTTTCCATCGCCTCGACGAAGCCGTCCAGCCACGCGGGGTCATGCGGGACCACCAGGTAGACCCCGGTCACCCCCTCGAGCGCGGGCGCCCAGGTGCCCGGGTCCTGCCAATCGAAACGGGTGGCGCTGGAGCGCGAGGCAGCCCGCACCGGCACGCCCCGATCGCGCAATAGGCCAACCGCACGGCTGCCGGTCTTACCGCTGGCACCGAGCACCAAATATTCTTTTCCAGTCACGGGTTTCCTTCTGCTTGATTGTTCACGGTTCATCCTGGTCGATCACTTCCGAGTTTCGTCTTCAGCCACTGTCATGGCAAGGCTCCGGCCCAGACCGTTGGTTGACGGTCTGGGCCGGAGCCGCAGGTGAGAAGTTGCTCAGCTCCACGCCCCGGCGGCAGCGGCCTTGCGGGCGAAGTCGCGGAAGCTGATCGGCTCACGACCCAGGATGTCCTGGACCGCGGTGCTCACCGGGGCACTTTTGCCGGTGCGCAGGGCCGCGAAAAGCGAATCCACTACCGCAATCGAATCCGAGTCATACCCTTCCTCCGCGACCTCTTGCAGATAGGCCTCCGGGGACAACTCTTCGAAGTCCACCGGGTGTCCGGCAGCTTCGGCCATCGCCTCGGTCGCCTCGGCCCAGGTGATCGCCTCGCGGCCGGACAATTCATAGGTCCGCGAACCGTGCCCGTCCTCGAGCAGCGCCGTAGCCGCGACAGCCGCTATGTCTTCGGTGTCGATGAAGGGTTCCGGAAGCCCAGCGGTCGGCAATCCGAGCCGTCCGGCTTTGATCGCGGGCTGCCACAGGTCTTCGTCGAAGTTCTGCATGAAGTTATTCGGCCGCAGGATCGTCCAATCGAGGCTGCTTTGCTTCACCGCTTGCTCGGCTGCCAGCATCGCCTGGGCAAAGACGTGTTCTTTGCCCACGGCACGGGCGGAAAGCAGCACCACCTTCGCAACATCGGCGTTTTCCATCGCCCAGACGAAGCTCTTGATCAATTCCGGATCATCCGGAACGACCAAATAGACGCCCTCGGTTCCGGCCAAGGCAGCCTGCCAGCTGCTCGGATCCTGCCAATCGAATCGCGTCGCGCTGGAACGCGAAGCCGCCCGGACGGACGCACCGCGTTCGCGCAACTGGCTCACCACCCGGCGCCCGGTCTTCCCGGTCGCTCCGGTCACCAGGTATTCCTTCTGCTTCATCTTTTCCCGTCTCTCCCTGAGTTTGTTGCGATTGATCATGAGCCCGAAGTTCGTCCTTGACGTGTTGGCAGCTTTTTGCCGCTCAGCTGATTTTGAGCACCATTTTCCCGACATAGTGCTCGCGCAACGCACGATGCGCGTCTTGGGCGCGGTCCAGCGGGAACTCAGCGGGGACATGTACCTCGAAAGCGCTTGCTTCGACTATCGCGTTGAGCCGCTCGGTCGAGACCCGGCTTCGATCCCCGTCGTAGTAGGTCACCCTCGCAGCCGGCGATACGCCTAACGCCGGAAGAACGTCATTGGGCCACGCAATCTGCCCGGACGCTTTGACGGCTTGGAGGGAACGCTCAGCGGTCTCGCCGCCGACCGTGACCAGAGCCGCATCGAGTCCGTCGGGGGCGAACTGAGTGACGGCAGCCAGTACATCGTCCCGGCGGCCGTCAACAACGGCCTCAGCACCGACGCTTTCAGCCCACGCCACGCCGTCCTCGCCGGAGACCACAGCAAGCACTTTCACCCCGGCGTGTCGCGCGAGCTGAACCGTCATATGCCCGATTCCACCGCTGGCGCCGAAAACCATGAGCCTTTGCCCCGGCTGCAGTCCGAGTACGTCCAGGCCAATCAGCGCAGTGAGCGCATCCCAAGGCATGGCGGCCGCCTGCTGAGTCGACAACCGGGCAGGTATGTGTGCGACGTGTTCCGCTTCAACCGCCGCATACTGCGCGTAGAAACCCGGACGCAGTGCCGGGATGGTTGCGGCATAGACCCGGTCGCCCAGCTCGAACCGGGTCACATTCCGGCCCATTGCTGCGATCGTTCCAGCACCGTCCCAGCCCAGAACATAGGGGAATCGCGGTTCGCGGCCGGCAATGACGAAGCCGTCTGCCCGTTCATGGGTATCCCAAGAACCGAGCCCCGCGTATTCCACCCTGATCAGCACATCGTCGTCGCCAAGCTGCGGGACCGGGATCCGCCGAAAGCTGAGTTCGTCAAGGTCGCCAAACCGGTCGAGCACGACGGCGTTCATCTCGGTTGGGACACTCGGGGCGTTGACTGGGTCATTCACCTGGTTTGTCATCGGCACTCCTGTGCAGTTGATCCTTACTGGTTCTGATTTTGGTTTTCGATCGCGGCCGCCGCGACGCTGGAAGCGCCTCGCCCGGCAGCCACGCCGGCAGCATACAATTCGGTTGCCAGCGCCAGCATCCGAGCCGACGCTCCTTCCTCTGCAATCGCCTCCAGGAAGGATGCCGAGGACGAATGGTAGATCTCCAACGAGGCGGTTTTGGAAACGTAGCCGTTTTGGGCTTCTTCCAAGACGTCTCCGTAGATTCCTTGCGCGTCTCGGGCAAAGTACGCGATCAAGTCGAAAAACACCTCGGAGGGCAGGTTGACCTGCTTGAAATACTCAATGGCTTCAGCGAAGGCCATCATGGCCGGCATCTGGAAAACCCCGATGATTCCAGCATCGATCTGGCTGGTCACCTTGAGGTCTTCGGAAACATAGAAAGATCTCCAGCCCAACGGAGCCAACAACCGCTCATTGTCCTGCCACAACTCTTCCGAGCCGGCGAAGGCCAAGAAGCCCCGGTCGTTGCCAAAGTCCAGCGGTGCGCTCAGATTGGCGCAATCCAGGTAGCGGGATCCCGGGCTCAGCCCGGCCGCCAAGGTCTTCGCCTCGAACGCGGTCCCGGTGGAAAAATTGATCAGGTCCAACGGTGCATCGGAGTCCCGCTCGGAAAGGATCTGTATCAAGTTCCCGTAGCTGGTCAACGCGCTGATCACCAGCTGCGACTCCGCCACGAGTTCTTGCGCACTGGCGGCTTCGCTGATGTTGTCCCCGACCAGTCCGGCAGCCTTTCCGGGCGTGCGGTTCCAGACCCGGACGCTGACGCCTTGTTTGCTGAAGTATTCCGCCAGCGCGGCACCAATCGCTCCCAGACCCAGTATGCCAACCCGGTACCTTTTCGGCTCCCTGTTCTCCCCCAACGAGCTCAGGTTCGCCTCAACCATGCAGGTGGATGCCGAGATCGGTGCGCCCGGGCAGGATTTCCGGATTGAGCGCGCGGCCGGGGCGGTACTGGCCCTCATTGAGCTTCCGGAACGGGACCGGAGATTCCGAGTCGATGTCCTTGAGCCGCTCCACCAACCGGTTGATCTCATGTTCCACGTCCTCGGCACCGAGTCCGTCCGCGTCGGTGATCACGTGCAATGGCAAGGAGGACATGCCCATGTACCAGAAAGTGCCGTGCGTGATCGGGAAGAGCAGCGAGTCGATGTCGCCGCTGATGCCACGCGGGCCAATCGAAGCCGCGTCCTCACCGGCGGTCACCACGATCAGCGCTCTGCGTCCGACGAATTTTCCATCGCCATAGCGGCGCGGAACTCCGGCGTCGCCATCGATGTCATCGCCGAAGGCGAAGCCGTTGGTCAGCACCCGGTCGAACCAGCCCTTGACCATTGCCGGTGCGCCGTACCACCACAGCGGGAACTGCAGCACCAGCAGATCTGCCTCGGCCAGCTTGGCCTGCTCCCGCTGCACCTCTTCGGGCAACTGGCCAGCCGCAAAAGCATCCCCGGTCAATTCCACGAACGAGCTGCCCGGTTCGGCCTGTTCGCCCACGGTGCCCAGGTCCCGGCTGGACAGGCGTGCGTCGAAGTCCATGGCATACAGGTCGGACGTCTCGACGTCGTAGCCATCGCCCAGGGCTTTGACCCCGGCCTCGAAGATCTGCTGGTTGAAGGAGGGGTTGGACGGGTTCGCGTACACCCAGAGCGCTTTTTGCTTCCTTGTTGTCATACCTATGACAATATCGCGTAGCGCAAGTTAATATAAGTACCGATCTTATTTACACATACCGTCAAATATGTCAGTATTGAGTCATGAGAGATTCTATAGCCAAAGCAATCGAAATCTGCCCGGTCGAAGTCGCCATCGGCATGATCGGCGGCGCCTGGAAACTCACCGCCTTGAGCATCCTGCTGGAAAAGGGCACGATGCGCTTCGGTGAACTCCGCCGCGCGGTCGGTGATGTCAATGAACGCTCCCTGGCCCGGCAGCTGCGCGAACTGGAAGCGGATGGCCTGATCAGCCGGGAGGTTTTCGCCCAGGTCCCGCCCAAGGTCGAGTACAGCCTGACCCATTGGGGCGAAGAACTGGCTCCGGCCATCCAAGCACTCGAGTCCTGGAGCAGCCGCTGGATCGCCCAGGCTCAAGCCGAAGAAGCAGCATCCGCCTGAGCGCTCCGCCGCACGACGACTTCGCGCACCGCGGTGCCGAGCACGGCGATCGCGAGCGCCACCACGAGCCTGAAGCCACCGTCTCCGGCCGGACCCAGGGCCTGGCGGAAAACCTGGCCGAAGGCATCTGCCGTGTCGGCCAGGTTTCCGGCGAGAACCCGCGAACCGAAGGCATACTGCTGCGCGGTCACCGCTGCCGGGACACTCCAGAGCAGCAGCAGATTCGCCGCCCACACGAGCAGCCGGCTGACTGGCCGAAGGCCGCACCAGACCAAAACTATGCCGACGATCACCGCCGGCAACCAGCGGTCCAATACCGAAATCCAGTTGGGCAGCTGGCCTTGGGGCAGCAAATAGCTGAACCAGGCGATGAACCACGACGACGCCGGCACGGCGGCCAAGCCGAATCCGACCGCAGCCGCAGCCCGGCTGCGCGCAGCAATGAGGCCGAGCAACAGCGCAGTGGCAATGATCAAAAGCAGCACGCCGCACAACAGCCCGAAGAAATAGACCTGCGCCAGCTGACGCACTTGCGACCCGATGCCCAGCCCGGAACCGAGCACTACGAAGCTCTGCAGCGCAGCCAGTGAATGCACCAGCAGCAGTCCGCCCACCGTGCACCAGATCATGCTCCGCCGGTTGCCGGCCGGGAAGTAACGCGCCGCAAGGCCGCCGATGACGCCGCCGGCGACCAGGAGCACCAACAGGGAGAACAGCGAATACTGGCTCAATGGCAGCGCCGAGAACGGCATGGTTTCCGGGGCTGCTTCGAGCATCCAGAAGTTCTGCAGCGACAACCGCCGGCCGCTGAGCAACCACGGGAGCAGACCGATGATGCCGGCCGCCACGCCCATAGCCAAAGCGGCCAGATTGAGTTGCACCCGGGACCACTGGGGATTGGGTTCCTGGGCGGGGTCCGTCGGCGATGCTGCGGCTTGGCTCATGATTCCAGAATAGGCGGGTTCGGCTTGCCGCCGGCCGATAAGCTGGTGAACACGGCATCCGCCGAATGGAATCAATGAGTCTGGGGACCATCGTGATTCACCGAGTCAGGGCAATGCACCATGTCCAATGACCAGCGGCCGGCCGAGCCGGCGCTTTCCGGGGCAACCAAGACCCTGTTGGGTCGGAAGTCGGACTGGACTCCAGGATTCGCACCGTTTCCAGGGGTGCGCAATCTTCTGGGACCGCTGCTGATCATCGCCACTTTCGCCCTGAGCGCGCTGCCGTTCCTGGGCATGCTCGAGCAACCAGGCGATGACGCACTGGGGCTGTTGGTGGGCACCGAATCGATCCTGGCGATGTCCTGGACCTTCGTTTTGGCGATCCGCACCCGCTGGAGCGAATGGCTCTTCGGCGGGCTCGACCGCGTTTACGTGGCACATCGCTGGCTCGGGGTTGTCGCCGTGGTGTTGATGTGGTGGCATATCCAATCGTCGAACCAAGTCACCGGAGTGCCCGGAGCAAACCCGGCGGCCGCCGAATTCGGCACGACTCTGGCCGGGATCGCCGAACCGACGCTTTACCTCTTGGTACTGGTAAGCGTCCTGCGTTGGCTTCCGTGGCGGCTCTGGCGCTTGACCCACAAGCTCTTGATCATTCCCTTCGGCTTCGCCGCCTACCATATGGTCACCGCGGAAAAACCCTTCGGGAACTTCTCCGCGTGGGGGTTGTGGTTCAGCATCGTGATTGCCGCCGGCATCCTGGGCTACCTGATCCGGGTCGTCGGCCGGGACGCCATCTGGCGGGGTTCGCCGTACCGGATCGCGGAGTTGATTCCGCACCCGGGCGCGGTGGAGATCTTACTCACCCCGCAGGGCCGGCCGCTGAGCTGGAAACCGGGCCAGTTCGCCTTTCTGAAACTCCAAGTCCCCGGGCTCAGCGAACCGCATCCGTTTTCGATTGCGACCGACCCGCAACGGCCTGGGCTGCGATTCATGGTGCGTCGGCTGGGCGATTGGACTGATCAGTTGGAGGATGCGGTCGCGGTCGGGGATCGCGCCTTCGTCGAGGGGCCGTACGGACAGCTCCGGATCTTCCCGGCCGGATCTCCGCGCCGCACCGTCTGGATCGCCGGCGGGGTCGGCATCACACCATTCCTCGCTGCACTCCAGCAACTGCCCGGGGCCTCCGGGCAAGAGCCGCCAATCCTGATCCACGCAGTCCGCAACGAAGACTCCGCGCATGCCCGCTCCGAGGTCGAGGCCGCTGCAGCCCAAGGCAGGATTGAACTCCACTACTTCGACTCCGACGCAGGCAGACCGCTCACCGAACAGTCCTTGCTGCAGGAACTCGGCCCGTCGGGCCTGCGAGGCGCCCACGTGGTGCTGTGCGGGCCGGTGAAAATGACCCGTTGGCTGAGGCGGCTGGCCCGCCGTCAAGACGCAAAACACGTGGAAAGCGAGATTTTCGATCTTCGCGGCGGAATCGCTCCGGATCTGAGCCGGGTCATCGGCCCCCGGCTCAACCGGATGCCGCTCGCCAGATTGTTGTCCGAAGCCCGGATTTGGCTGCGGTCCGGCCGCGGCCCGAACTGATTTCGATTCGCGAACCGGCAACGCCGTCCGACCTCGAGGAACTACCGCTGGCTTTCCGCACGGAACCAGGCGATGTAGTCCGCCGCAGCGGCCGCGATCTGGAATCGAGGCTCGAAGCCGGTGTCTTCGCGGAGCCGGGCGGTATCCAACCAGCTCACCGGCCGGCCGGACCTCGAAGGCAGCTCGGCGGTGAAACCGGGCTCGGCGGCCGCGAGCGCTGCGATCACCTCGGCATTGCTGGTCGCATGCCCGGAGCCGACGTTGTAAGTCGGGTATTGCAGGCGGTCCGCCAATTGCAGCAGCGCGAGCGCCCGACCAGTGTCTTTCACGTAGCAGAGGTCGAGTGCGTCCTCGAGGTACGGCGTTGCCACCAGACCGGACAGTTCCGGCACGGTGCGGTGCGCCGCAGCATAAGCGAGCGAGGGCGCGGCGAAAAATGGGTCGGGCAGATGCCCGCCCGGCCCCCAGGTGCCCGATATCCGCGCATTCACGATTTCGACGTCGGTCACGGTGCTGAGGTGGCTGCCGAGCAGTTCGGCGATCTTCTTGAACGTCGGGATGACGTGCAGGTACTCCATGGGCAGCCGGGCGTCTTCCCGCAGGGCACCGGACTCCGCCACCCCGCTGTAGACCCCGATGGTGCTCGCCGTGACGATGCGGCGTACTCCCCAGGCCCGCGCCGCACGGACGATATTGAGAAAGCCTTCGAGCGCACGACCGGTGGCATCGACCGGATCCTCCTCGGTGACCGGCCAGGGCAGGGCAATCGCAAGATGCACGATTCCAGTGATCGGGTATTGCTGGCCCACCCGGAGCAAAGCGGAGCTGTCCGTGACGTCGCCTTGCACGACGTGGACCGGAAGATCGGCCAATTGCCTGGGCACCTCGGGGCTGCGCCGCTGGATCAGGACGCATTCCTCACCCGCCTCATGCAGTGCGCGGACGGTGTGCGAGCCGATGAATCCGGCGCCTCCGGTAACGAGAATCATCTCAAATCCTTTCGTTTATTAATCTGATCATCAGGATTACTGATGATCATCATCACTGATAACATAGAACCATGTCAAGTGAAAATCCCGCCGGCGGCAGCCCGCACGATATTCTCGGGTACCTGCTCAAGCATGCGAACTGGCGGCTCGTCGAAATCACCGATGCCGCATTGCAGCCCCTGGGCATCGACAGCAAGGCCTATGGCGTCCTGCGGATCCTGGTCTGGCAGAAACCGATGTCGCAGCAACAGGTGGCCCAGACCTTGGGCGTCGACCGCACCACGATGGTCGCCTTGTTCGACGCACTCGAAGCGCAGCAGATCGTGACCCGGCGGCCGGACCCGCAGGACCGGCGCCGGAACGTCGTCGAACTGACCGATTCCGGCCGAAAGCTCTTCCGGCGGGCCGATCAGGCTTACCAGGCTGCGGAGCGGGAATTCCTCGCGCCGGTCGATGCGGCGGACGGCGAGCAGCTCCGGCAAACGCTGCGAACCCTGCTCGGCGAATAGGCTTCCAGCCCACCGTCCGCATCCTCGGGGCCGCGACGTGCCGTACCGCCGGGCTATCCGGTCCGGATGATTCGCCGCTGGACCGCCACCGAAATCGCCGCAGTGCGGTTATCCACGCCGAGCTTTCCGTAGATGTGCACCAAATGGGTTTTGACCGTCGCCTCGGAGATGAAGAACTGTTTTGCCATGGCCCGGTTGGAGAGCCCGGTGGCCAACAACTCCAACAACTGGACTTCCCGCGGCGTGAGATTCGGCGCCGGGTTGCTGATCCGGCCCATGAGCCGCGCGGCAACCCGCGGGGCGAGCGCCGTCTCACCCGCTGCGGCGGCCAGCACCGCTTGGCGGATTTGCTCCGACGGGGCGTCTTTGAGCATGTAACCGGTCGCGCCCGCTTCGATCGCAGCCAAAATGTCCGCATCGGAGTCATAAGTGGTCAGGATGAGCACCGGCGGCGGATCCGGCAGCAGCTTGATCTGCTCAGTTGCCCGGACGCCGTCCAGCCCGGCCCCCATTTGGAGGTCCATCAACACCACGTCCACCGACTCGCCCAGTGCCGCCAGCCGCGCCAGCTCCTGAAGCGCCGCCCCGCCATCCGCCGCCTCGGCGATCACCGACATGCCTTCGAAGTCAGCCAGCATGGCCCGCAATCCGGCGCGCACCACAGGGTGGTCGTCGACCAGGAGAATTCCGATTTCCTTCATTGCGCCGCACCCTCCCCGGTTTCCAGCCCGCCGTCAATGCTCAAGCGGACCGCGACCACGGTTCCTTCGCCGGGTGCCGATTCCAGCCCGAGCGATCCATTGAGCTCGCCGATCCGGTGGCGCAGCGCCTGCAACCCGAAGCCCCGGCCATCCGGCCGTTCCGTGAGTTGCACCGCAGCGGGGTCGAACCCCACGCCATCATCGTAGATGTCCAAGGTGACGTCGTTGCCCTGGAACGCCAGGGTGACAACGGCATGGTCGGCCCGGGCATGCTCCCGGGTATTGCCAAGGCTCGCCTGGGCGGTGCGAAGCAGCGCAACCCGGTATGGTTGCGGCAGTTCGACCGGATCCCCTTGCAGTTCGAAAATGCAGCGCAGAGCCGCACCCCGCGCTACCGCATCGGCTTCCGTGCGTTCGCAAAGCCGCCGCAGGCTGTCCACCAACGAACTTTCCTGCAACGTCGGCGAACTGAGGCCGCGGACGAAATTCCGCGCCTCGGCGAGGTTCTCCGAGGCGGTCTGCTGGACCAGGGCCAGCCGGGACGCAGTGGTGTCCGGGTCGCCCGCGGCCAATGACTTTTCCGCAGCCCGGGCGACCAGCACGATGCTGGAAAGGCCCTGGGCAAGGGTGTCATGGATTTCCTGGGCGATCCGTCCCCGCTCTGCCAGGACTCCGGCTCGATGCTGCGCCGCAGCCAATTCGGCACGGGTCCGCCGGAGCTCCTCGGCGTCCCGGCGCTGCACTTCCGCTTCCCGGTAAAGGGCCTGATAGGCCAAACCGGTCACCACCGAGAACCCCGCGCCGAAAAGCGGACCCAAGACCGCAGGCAGCTGCGGAACGAGAAACCCGCCGGCGGCCCATTGGGCGGCAATCACGGCTGCCGTCAACACCGCGATGGCGGGCAGCGCCACCAAGCGCGGCAGCAAATGCAGGTAAATGAAGAACAAGGGAAAAGCCAACCAGGAAAAATCGGCGCTGCCGACCAGCAGAAGCGCCCAGAGCACGGTCACCGCGCCGAGCCACAACAAGCTGTAACGCCGCGGATCGACACCGAGCGCTCCGGAAGCAAACCGCTTCTCCAACACGGTTCCGGCCAAATAGACCACGGCCAGCAGAACCGCCAGGCCGACCAGGAGGTACTTGGCCGATGGGCGGCTGTCGGCGAACAGCAACCGCAGCAACGCAACAGTCAACAGACCGGCGAACCCCACGTGCAAGGCGACCCGGAGCGCACGCAGAATCGCCATCGTGGATGCGGATGCTGTCCCGCTCGGCGGGTCCGCCGCCTGCCCCCGAGGGCGAAGACCTTTCATGACCGGCACTGGACCAGTCTATGCAGCACGGTCGCCGGGCGGATCAACCAAATGGTTGACCTGCCGGCCAACCCATCGGCCGTCCGGGATCAACCGCACCCACGATGCCGGATTCCCGGATCGGCGGGAGAGTGGGAAAGAAGACGATTCAGCCACCGAAAGAAGTCCAACGTGTTCCTCGCGGTCCGAGACATCCGCTTTGCCAAAGGCAGATTCACCCTGATGGGCGCCGTCGTCGCCCTCATCTCCCTGCTCCTCGTGATGCTCTCCGGATTGACCGCCGGGCTCGCCGACCAGTCGACGTCGGCGATCAGCGCCCTGGGCGCGGACCGAAGCGGTTCCACGACCGCACCGGCCGTGGACGCCATCGCTTTCGGCGCCCCAGGCTCCGCTGAACCCAAAGCATCGTTCACCGAAAGTGCCATCAGCCCAGGGCAACTGCAACGTTGGCAGGACACCCCCGGAGTTCGCGATGCCCGCGCGTTGGGCATCAGCCAGGCCCGGGTTCAGGCCGTCAGCAGCACAAGCCCGGGCACCAGCAATGTCACCCTGTTCGGCGTCGATCCCGACGGCGGGCTCGCCCCGGCCGGGCTCACGCCGGGCAGCGTGCTGATCGGCAGCTCGGTCGCCAAAGCCCTCGCCGTGCAGACTGGCGACCAGCTGAGCCTGAACGGGACCGAGCTGAGCGTCGGCGCCGTCGTTCCCGATCAGTGGTACTCGCATACCAGCGTGCTCTGGCTTGCCTTGCCGGCCTGGCGGGAACTCGCCCATCTCAACGACCCCGGACAGTTGGCCACCGTGGCCGCAATCAGCTACCAACCCGGTGCCACCGTCGATCAAGCCGCAGCCGACGCCGGAGCCCGCACCGTGAGCAGCTCGCTGACCGGCTCCTTCCAAGCCCTGGCCTCGTATCGAAGCGAAAACGGTTCGCTGCTGCTGATGCAGGCCTTCCTCTACGGAATCACCGCCCTGGTGATCGTGGCCTTCCTGACCGTATGGACCATCCAACGGACCCGGGACATCGCCGTGCTCAAAGCCCTGGGCGCCGGCAACGGGTTCGTCCTGCGGGATGCCATCGGCCAAGCCGCGATCGTGTTGGTCTCAGGTGCCGGAATCGGCGGTGCGGTCGGCGTCGCGGGCGGTATTTTGGCCGCCCAAGCGGCGCCTTTTCTGCTCACTCCGGCAACCGTCTTGCTCCCGGTCCTCGGGATCATCGTGCTCGGCCTGGCCGGCGCCGCAGTGGCGGTGCGCCGCGTCACCAAGATCAACGCCCTGGTCGCGCTCGGCGGGAATTGAAAGGAAAGCTATGTCCAACGCACCAAGCCTTGCCCTCAACGGAATCCACCTCGAATACCCGGACGGGACCGGAACCATCAATGCCCTGGATTCGGTGGATCTCAGCGTACGGCCAGGCCAACTGGCTGCCATCGTCGGACCCTCCGGCTCCGGCAAATCGAGCCTCCTGGCCGTGGCCGCCACGCTGATCCGCCCCGACTCGGGGTCCGTCGGCATCGGCGGCGTCGACGTCACCCGACTCAGCGAACGGGCCCGTGCCGCGCTGCGCCGCGAGAAGCTCGGCATCGTGTTCCAGCAGCCGAACCTGCTCGCCTCGCTGAACGCCGTCGAACAGCTTCTGATCAGCGCCCAGCTGCGCGGCGAGTCCGCAAAGACTGCCCGCCAGCGGGCGATCGGACTCTTGGATCTCGTAGGGTTGGCGGACTGCGCCGGCAAACGGCCGCACCAACTCTCGGGTGGACAGCGTCAACGGGTGAACATCGCCCGCGCTTTGATCGGCGCACCGGAAGTCTTGCTGGTCGACGAACCCACGGCCGCTCTGGACCATGAACGCGGCGCCGCCATCATGCGCTTGCTGCGGAAAGTCACCGACGAGTTCCAGGTGGCCGCAGTGATGGTGACCCACGACACCGAGTTCGCGGCACTGGCCGACTCGACGGCCGAAATGCGCGACGGCAGGCTCACCGCACGGGCTGCGGCTTGAGCTTGGCGATCCTGACCATGCCGAAGACCATCCTGATCAATCCAATGCCCGCCACCACCGGAGCAACGTAGACGATCGCGTAGGCGGCCAAGAGCACGATCGCATTGGCCCGGTTGGTCTCGGCCACCAGGAAGTAGTAAACCACTGCCGCGGCAAAGAACAGCACCCCGGTGACCAACCACTTCAGCCCCTGTTTCCGATGCCGCTTGGCGGCCTCGAGCCGGCTCGAATTTTCCGGCGTCGCATTCGGCGTTGCAGCTTCCATCAGATTGCCCCTTCAGACAGCGCGTTGATATCTGCTGGCAACCATAGCAAAAGTTGAGCGATCGATCAGCTTTTTTTCGAAACGCTCTCGAAGAGCATTTCGAAACTGCACTGCAACGACTCCTGCCCCCACAATGCCTCGACCCGTCCGTTCGACCTGCGCAGGCCGAATCCCTCGATCAGCCCGACGATGGCAGCCGAGAGCGTGGCACTTTCCGGCACCGCCAAATCATCCAGGAAGGCTTTGACCACGATCGGGATCTGCGCGATTGCTTTGTCCGCCTCGGGGTAGAGCTCGGTATGCCGGGCAACGGCCAAATAGGTTTCGTACAACGGCAACAAGGTCCGGGAGTCCCGCGAGCTGACCTCGGTCGCGAGCGCCTTGGCCAAGATCTTCAAATCCCGGCTGCCGCCCAGTTCCCGCTGGATGTTCCCGGTCATCCTCGGGATCAACTGGTCGAAATAGTGCGCGAAGGCGCCCTGGACCAATTCGACCAAAGTCGGGAAGTAATAGGAGACGCTGGACGCCGGGACCCCGGCCTTCGCGGCGACCGCCCGGAGGGTGATGCCGGCGGGACCCTCGGTGTAGAGCAGTTCCAAGGCGCAGTCCAAGATCAGCTGCTGCTTGAGCTTCCCACGGTTTTGAACAGTTTTTTGGGGCACATTCATGAAGCCTAATCGATCTCCGAGCTGCTACCGAGCGAAGAAAACACCCGGCCCGCCACAACCGGTGCGGCACTGACCGAGCAATTCCGGCCCGGAGCGTCCACCGAACCCGATGAAGGCCGTATCAGGGCCGGCGCAGCGGGCACCGCAGCCGGCCGGAGATCCGCCGTGCACACCCTGTGGTGAAAGTTATCCACAGTGTTGAGAACTCTGTGGGTAAAAAACTTTCACAACTCCGGATCGTTGCCCTGTGTTGTCCACATCTGTGGAATTACATGTGTGTAACTTATGCCCAGTGTGGATAACCCTTGTGGAAAACCTAGCCCGAGGGGACGGTTCACTGCCTGGCTCCGTCACATTTCTTCGGGGTACCGCGGGCATTGCATCCTCGCGGTGCGGGGCCCCGGATTTCCAGGGGTCGACTGCCGGGTTTCCGTGTCGGAATGCACCGCAAGCTGTGAGAACCTGCCTGGCCTATCCCCAGGGCAGTCGATACTGCTATACCTGGGCAATCGGAACACCAGGGCAAAGTCGCCCCGGTGCCGCCGGAACTACGTGATGGGGGAACACGATGGATCTGAACCGACGCCGCTTTCTGCAAGTCTCCGCCGGGGCGGTTTCCGCTTCGGCCCTGCTCGGCCTGGCCGGGGCGACGCCGGCCTGGGCCGCCACCGACTTCGAAACCGCTCGGGCACGGCGCACCGAAATCCTCAACGGCGGCACGCTGAGCCGCTCCGACCCGAAGATTTCCGCCGCGATCGATGCCTCGGACGCGCAAGCCCAATCCTTCTGGTCCAGTCTGGATACTTCAGCGAACCGGACCTACCTCTGGAGCGACTATTCGCCGTTCAGCTCTCCGGAACTGGCCAACAACAGCCTGATCCGGCTCCGGAGCATGGCGGTCGCCTGGTCCGCGCCCAGCAGCTCGCTGTACCAGAACCCCGGCCTCTTGGCCGATGTGCTTTCGGCATTGAGTTTCTGGGCCAGCAAATACTCGGCGAACAGCCGGGCTACCGGAAACTGGTGGTTCTGGGAAATCGGCATGCCGAATTTGCTGGCCGACCTCGGCATCGTGCTTTTCCCGCAGCTCAGCCCGGAACAGAAGAATTCCATCGACGGCTTCATCGCCAAATTCGTCGCGAACCCCAACGTCAGAACCAACAGCCCCACGCTCAAGGAGACCGGCGCCAACCGGACGGACAAAGCGCATATCGCGATCCGGCACGGCCTGATCATCGAAAGCCCGGCCCGGATAGCTGCCGGGCGGGACGCACTCAGCGACGTCGAAGGCAACGGGCGGAACTCGGTCTTCGGTTATGTCATTTCCGGTGACGGTTTCTACGCTGACGGATCCTTCGTGCAACACAGCAAACTGGCCTACGTCGGCTCCTACGGCCTGGTCACGATCGACGGGCTGGCAGACATCCTGACCCTGCTCGCCGGAACCGCCTGGACGGTGACCGACGACAAAGTCCGGATCATCTACGATGCCGCGTTGCGCAATTACGGCTGGTTCGTCTTCGACGGCCAACTCGTCGACGCGGTCCGCGGCCGCGCGGTGTCCCGGCAGGAAAACCCGGGGCAGACCGCCGGCCACACCCTGGCCGGCGCACTGGTCCAGCTCGCCGCCAGTTCACCGGAATATGCAGCGCGGATCAACGGCATGGTCAAAGGCTGGCTGAGCCGGAACACCGCGGTGAGCCCGTTGCTGGGCAACACCTTGAACCGTTCCCGGCAGATCCAAGCGCTCCTGGGCAATCCGGCGATCGAGGCCGGGGCCGCTCTGCAACGCCACGTGCAGACCCCGGACCAGGACCGGGTGATCCACCATCAAGGCAGCTGGACCGCCGCATTTTCGATCTCCTCCAACCGGATGGGTCGTTACGAATGGGGCAATGGTGAAAACAACGCGGGCTGGTACCAAGGCGACGGCATGCTGCAGGTCTACACCGCCGGAGATCGGCTCAGCTTCGACGGGGACTATTGGGCGACCAGTGACCCGTTCCATCTGCCCGGGGTGACCAACGGCCTGCAGCCGCGGGAGAACGGCGCCGTCTCCGGCACCGGGATCCCGGGCGCCAGCCAGAGCTGGGCCGGCGGCGTCGGCTGGCTGGATCGCGTCGGCACCGTCGGCATGGACCACAAAGCGTACGACGGCGACCTGGTCGCCAAGAAGTCCTGGTTCTGTTTGGCCGACGCGGTCATCGCGCTCGGCAGCGGAATTTCCGCCAGCAAAGGCCAGACCGTGCACACCACCGTCGAATCCCGGAAACTGCAACCCGGGAATGCCCAGCCGCTGACCGTCGACGGCGTGCAACGGTCCGACGCCGTCGGACCGGCGGAAACGTTCGCCAATCCGGCATGGGCGCATTTGCCCGCCGTGGGCGGCTACCTGTTCCTGCAGTCGCAACCGGTGACCGCCCTGCGCGAATCCCGCAGCGGTGCTTGGCGCACGGTCAATGTCAACGGACCCACCGACCAGGTCAGCGACGACTACCAAAGCCTGTTTTTCGACCATGGCAGCAACCCGTCCGGCGCCGATTACGGGTATGCGCTGCTCCCCGGCGCCAGCGCAGCGCAGACCCAAGCGCGTTCCGGGGAGCGCGGCTTTTCGGTGCTCGCGAACAGCACCTCGGTGCAGGCGATTTCCGTGGTCGAAGCCAATCTGGTCCTGGCGAATTTCTTCACCGCCGGAGCCGCCGGCGGCGTCACCGTCGACCGGGCGGCCGCGGTGGTCGTCGGAGAGGCGCCTGATCAGCTCGGCGGCACCGACCTGGTGGTCACGGTTGCCGACCCGTCCCGGCACAACCAAGCGATCGCGGTGTCGGTCAACCGCACCAGCGGCACCGCATTGGAGTACCCGGAGCGGATCAGCTTCAGCACGGTTCCTGGCGGCACCGGCTTCACCGTGCCGACCAATGGCACCCGAGGCCACGAACAGTTGGTCCGGTTCGGCGCGCCGGGGCTCACCGTCAAGCACAACAACACCGGGCCGGCGGTCAACCAATGGAGCTACTCGAGCGGCTGGACGATCGGCAGCCTGGACAGTTACAGCACCACGGCCGGAGCCACCGCGACGCTGCGATTCCTCGGCGGCCGGGTGTACCTGCAGGCCGCTCCCGGACCCAGCCAAGGCATCGTCCGGCTGAGTCTGGACGGCCAGGACCGGGGTACCGTGGATCTTTTCGCCCTGGTCCGCAACGGCGTCAAGGTCATTGCCGCTTTCGGTGGCCTGGATCCCGCAGTCCCGCACACCTTGGTACTCAGTTGCACCGGTGACAAGAACCCGCTGGCGAGCAACGGTGCGGCCGCGCTGAGCGGTGCCGTGGTCATCGTGCAATGAACGGTTCCACCGGACCGTGGCGCAGCGTAGGCTCGGGATGACGAAGCCCGCACCCGAACAGGAGATGCCCATGCCCTTGGATCCGATACTCGCCATGGTCCTGGAAAAAGCTCCGCCATTGGTGGCTCCCGAGGTCGCACATGACGCGGCGGCGGCCCGCGAAGCGTACCGGACACGTTCAGACCCGGCGGCGATGGCCGCCTTCGCCGCCCCGGTGGCCGACGTGGCCGACCGGACGATTTCGGCCGATGGCCGGGAAATCCCGGTCCGGATCTACCGGCCTGCCGGCGATGCGCCCGCCGGAACCTTCGTTTTCTACCATGGCGGCGGCTGGGTCTTGGGCGACTTGGACTCGCATGATCTGCCCTGCCGTGCCCTGAGCAACGGGTTGAACCTGACCGTGCTCGCGGTCGACTACCGCTTGGCACCCGAACATCCCTTCCCGGCGGGCCTGGCAGATTCGACGGCGGCCACCCGGTGGGCCTTGGCGAACGCGGACCAGCTCGGCGGCGGTGATCGCCCCGTGGTGATCGGCGGCGACAGCGCCGGTGCGAATTTCGCCGCGGTGATCGCACAGACGCTGCGCGGATCGGACATCGCCGCCCAACTGCTGATCTACCCCGCCACGGACAGCAGCAAAACCTATGCTTCGGCAAAGCAATACGGCGATGGCTATTTCTTGGATTCGACGTCCATGAAGCTCTTCCAAAATTCCTATTTCAGCGATCCGGCGTTGCGCAACGACTCCCGGGTCTCGCCCTTGCTCGGAGACCTGCGCGGATTGGCCCCGGCCGTCATCGTCACCGCGGAGTTCGACCCGCTCAAAGACCAGGGTGCGGCTTATGCGGAAGCGCTCGAGGCGGCCGGAACTCGGGTCGTCTTCAAGGAATTCCCGGGCTTGACCCACGGCTTCGTCAACCTCGGGCCATTCGTTCCCGCAGCGCAGCACGCGATCGACGAAACCATCGGTTTGCTGGAGCGCCTGCTCAACGAGCCGGCCGGCTGAGCCGCAATCGGATGAGCCGGTAACCGCCGCCCACCGCGAAAACGCCCAGACCGACCACGACGGCGGACCACGGCAGGGTGCCGACCAGGATCAGGCACGCCAAGCCGCCCAGAACCTGGATGGCCTTGGGATATCGGCGATGCACCGAATCCTGACGGAACGCAGCGGCATTGGCCACCAAGTAGTAGACCAGTACGCCGAACGACGAAAACCCGATCGCATTGCGCACGTCCGCAAACACCACGATCAGGCAGATCGCCGCGGCCAAAACCAGTTCGGCACGCCGCGGCACCTGGTATCTCGGGTGCACAGCGGAAAGCCATTGCGGCAGATCACGTTCCCTGGCCATGGCGAGCGTGGTCCGGCCCAGCCCCGCCAGCAAAGCGAGCAAGGCGCCCAGGGCAGCCAAAGCAGCGCCGAGCCGGAGCAAGGGCGACGCCCAGTCGGCACCGGAAATCTCCACCGCACGCAGCAATGGCGCCGGCGTCCCGGCGACTCCCGACGGCGTCAACACCGCCAAGAGCGTCACGGCAACCACGCCGTACAACGCGGCGGTGCCGGCTAGCGCGATCACGATCGCCCGCGGAATGCTCCGCCTCGGCCGACGGACCTCTTCACCCAGGGTGGCGATCCGGGCATAGCCGGCAAAGGCGAAAAACAGCAATCCTGCCGATTGCAGAATCCCATACCAGCCGGACGCGAAAAATCCGTTTCCCGGCAACTGAACCGGCTGTGCCGCTCCCGACGTCCAGACCAATCCGATCGCCAACACCAGAATCGCCAGCACGGAAATCACGATCAGCTTGGTCAGTTGCGCGGTCCGGGTGACGCCGAAGCAGTTGGCGAGCGCCAAGCCGAGCACCGCTACGACGGCAGCAGGACGCTGCCAGGCGGGAGGAACCGCATAGGCCGCGAAGGTCAGCGCCATCGCCGCACTGCTTGCCGTCTTCCCGATCAGGAAGCCCCAGCCGGCCAAAAAACCGGGCCAGGCACCGAGCTGTTCCCGGCCATAGAGATAAGTGCCGCCGGAACTCGGGTATTGCGCGGCCAACTGGGCCGAGGAGGTCGCATTGCAGAACGCGACACCGGCCGCGATCAGCAAACCGATCAGCAAACCGGAACCGGCCACTGCCGCCGCGGGCGTGAACGCGGCGAAAATGCCGGCCCCGACCATCGAACCGACCCCGATGAGCACTGCGTCGAAAGTGCTCAATTTCCGGGCGAGCCCGACCGTACGCGCATCGCTCATACCGGCAATTTACTCATACTTTCGATAGCCTCACACCTGGCCGGCGGCGTGCCGCCCGGCCGCCCGGCCGGAGAACAGGCAGCCACCCAGGAAGGTGCCCTCGAGCGCGTTGTAGCCATGCACTCCACCACCGCCGAATCCCGCCACTTCACCGGCGGCATAGAGGCCGGGAATCGGCTGGCCTGCGGCGTCGAGCGCCCGGGACTGCAGGTCGGTTTGGATGCCGCCGAGCGTTTTGCGGGTCAGCACATGCAATTTGACCCCGATCAACGGCCCGGCCGCCGGGTCCAGGATTTTGTGCGGTGCAGCTGCCCGGCCCAAGCGGTCGCCGATGAACCGGCGGGCATTCCGGATGCCTTGGACCTGCGAATCCTTGCTGAAGGGATTGTCCATCTGCAGGTCCCGGGCTTCGATCTGCCGTTTGATCAAGGCCGGATCCAATGTCGGTTCATCGGTGAGACGGTTCATCTTGGCCACCAAGTCGGCCAGGTCATCCGCCACCACGAAATCCGCGCCGTGTTCTTTGAAAGCTTCCACCGGCGCTGGAGCGCCCTTGGTGAACAAGCGTTCCCGCAAGACCGCCTTGCGGTCCTTGCTGGTGATGTCCGGATTCTGTTCCGAGCCGGAGAGCGCGAACTCTTTTTCGATCATCTTCTGGGTCAAAATGAACCACGAGTGGTCGAACCGGGCGATGTCTTCGGTGGTCCGCAGATGCCGCAAGGTGCCCAAGGTGTCGTACCCGGGCAGGCAGGGATCAGGCAATCGCCGGCCCAAGGCGTCGAACCACATCGAGGACGGG
>SXGS01676361.1_pt1 | contig 45899 bp, 23 predicted proteins | sample 3174681 | NCBI WGS metagenome assembly SXGS01 (sample SAMN11356861, study PRJNA531348) | freshwater metagenome | isolation source: freshwater sample F1-80 | place: China: Fuxian Lake, Yuxi | collected 2017-12-25 | reverse complement strand
GAAATACTGATTATTTCGCAACTCGAGCGTGGGCTAGTGACGCTACTAATCTTACCGTAGGAACGCTTAATTCGGGAAGGCTATCCGCAAGTGCTTATAATTTAACCGCGCTTACCGTTGGCGGATCTTCCGTTGTTACCACCAATTCAAACAACACCCTTTTAACAGCAGGAAACTTTTTAAACCCCACTCACCGAACTGGAGTAAATTGCTCTCTAAATTCTTCTCATTATGCAATTATTGCTCTTTCAGGTATTTCAATCACTCTGCCATCAGCAAATACTTATATAAATAAAGCTTATAAAATAAAAAGCTTAACTGATTCAGAAGTGATTATTACCGGCAACGGAACGGATTTTATTGACGAATCTTTGGGTGTAATCATTGATAGTAAGTATGACGCTATTGAATTGTTAAGTGATGGTGCTTGTTGGAATATAATGTAAAAATTTTAAGAGAAATAAACTATAATAATTATGAGCTACATTGGAAAAGTTACAATTAAGGATCTTTATATTGCATTAAAAGCGATTGTTAATCTTTTAACTCGACCAATAACAAGTGATCCAATAACGGGTAAAACAAGAGTTATTATATCAACTGATTCTAGTCTTAGCTTAACTAACATAACTGGTTTCGACGCTAAACAATCTTTATTATACCCTATTGAAAAAACATCATTTAATTTAACCGTGAGAAATAGAATAAGTTAAAAAATTTATGGCAACAACAATTAATTGGAAAGACGTTATTGATAAAACAGATTGGCGTCCGTTAGCTCCGGCAATAACTACCGCCTCCGCAGCTGGTAGAAGTTTGGTCTGTGATTTGCGTAATTCAAAATATAAAAATCCTTATATTTGGTATTATTCAACCGCGACTTATTTTGAAAAATATCTTAAAGAAGCCGACGATTGGATATATTCCAGAACATTTACTGCGGTGGGTGGGAGTATTGCAGCTGGAGCCGCCGCAGTTTTTGTTCCGTCGCATGGAATATTTGGAGTTCCTCCTTCAACTGGCACCACTACCTCTATCACACTCGCAACGCTTTCCAACGTAGCTTACCTTAATAGTTTTGCAAATAGCGGCAATGGAACTGGTTATCAAATTAGAATTATTGATAAAGCTAGCGGCAAAACAGAAACTAGAGTTATTATAGCTAATACTGCGGGAGCTAATCCTATTTGTTATCTCAATTCTCCTCTTTCATTTGTCCCAACAACGGCAAATACAACTTACGAAATGCTTGCTGGTCGTATTTATATTTTGGGGGCAGGAACAACTGCTGCGGGTTATTGGAAAGCTTTTGATGTGGCTACGGAAAGTATTAGTGGTAATTTAAGTGTTGTAAATCTCGCGGCGACAATTGGAACAGATACTCAGATAATAGCGTTGGACGAACAGTATGTTCCTCACGACAGATCTCCCGGGGAGGGTTTTTTAGGAACTTCGGTTTACGATGGTGATTTAAAATGCCTCACCGCTACAGCTTCCTCAGGACTTGTTCTTACGGGACAAGCCGCTGATGGAGATGTATCAGTTTTAGCTAATGAATATCGTAATTTTCAAATTAGAATTGTTGAAGATACTACTAATCCAACTGCTGTTGGTCAAAGACGAAGAATCGCTTCTCATACCGCTGGACCGTCTGCGGGGTATACTATAGCTACCGCTTGGACAGCTCAACCATCGGCCTCAGCAAAATTTGTTATTGAGCTTAACAACGATATTCTTCTTTGGACGGCGGCAAACACCTCTGGATATACTTACGCTTATGCTGGTGGAGGATTTGCTGCTGACGCAAATTGGTCTGTGAGTTCAGGTGGCGGTACGGGTGGAGCAAATCAATATACAGCTAGTGGTTATACCATGGGTAATACTGGTGGTATGGTAGTAAGTTGTTTTTCTATCACTCCCGATGTAGCAAAATCTGTAAGACATAGCCATATAATATATTGGCGCGGCGGTGGCTCTGCGGATATTCTTCAACTTGATATTGCTGGCGCTGGTACGTATAGCGGAATATGGACTAATCCTTTATATATTGGTTATAGTGGTAATACTACATTCACAACAGGATCTTACGGATGTCACGAGCCCACAACTATAGGGGGCAGATATTTTTATATCAACTGGGGCGGGTCTGCGCAAAGGATTTACCGATTTGATTTATTAAATAGAGTAATGGAACCTTTTAGTTACCTTAGATTTTCTCAAAGTACAGCTTACGTTGGAGCCAAAATGGTTCACGGAACATTTATTGACGGTTCTACGAAGATTGGATTAATTTATCTTCTTCGAACGGGTGGCACGGAGTTTTTTGACATTCCTTGCTTGAGATAATATGCAAACTTTAAAACTTAAAGACGCGACAGTAACAAGTGTAGCAGCTTCTGCTTCAAATGTAACCCTTTTATCTATTAATATAAAACGAGAAGCAGCATCTATTTTTAATGACTCCACTAATAATTTATATCTTAAATTCGGACAAACAGCTTCTACAAATTCTTATACAATTAAAATGGAAGCCGGTTCTTTTTACGAGTTGTCTACCCCCTGTTATTGTGGGGTAATTGACGGCATTTGGGACGGAACTAATGGTGCGGCTCGAGTTACAGAAATGAGCTAATATGCCATATTATCCATCAAACATTTTTTTTAATGGAATAAAAATTGGCCCCAGCGGTTCAACAAGTTCTTCGAACGGGTTATTACTTGGTAATGATGCGTCGGCTAATTTATATAGAAGCGCAGCTTCAACAATTAAAACAGACGGAAGTCTAATTGTAACAAATCATTTATCCGCTTCTACTAAATCATTTTTAATTAATCATCCAACTCAAGAGGGGAAAAAATTACAATATGGAGTATTAGAAGGTCCAGAACATTCCGTCTATATTCGCGGCAAAGTTTCTCATTCTAATTTTATTTATATAATTAATTTTCCAGACTATTGGAATAAATTAGTTGATTTAAACTCTATTACTGTATCATTAACTCCAATTAAACACTCTCAAAATCTCCTTGTTAAAGAAATAAATTCTTCTAGTGTAACAATTGCTGAAGAAAATTTTAAAGAAATAAATTGTTATTACCACATCTTTGGTGAAAGAAAAGATGTTCCTAAAATACAAGTAGAAATTTAAAAAAAATACATATATATGAATACTTTGTTTATACCAGTAAACGCAACGGCAGATCGAAATGTTCAGGTGCTGGATGTTGATTTTAATTCTTTTGACCCGACTAATGGCGTGATGTTTTCAGTCGTTCTTAAAAATCCATCTGGAGCAACTCTTGATAGAATTTTAGTTCCACTACTTGGGGATAGGTGGCAAAATTGGCCAGCAGCAACAAATTCAGAAGACGATCTTAATTATATAAAAGAAACTGTATTAACAACATTAGAGCTCACAGAACGTATAATTATTGCTCCGGTTGCGCCTCCTGCTCCACCTCCCGTTGAGTATCCCGTTGCGCCGCCACCCGAACCTTACATCGAACCTCCAGTTGAACCACCAATCGAGGCTACGGTTGAACCACCGGTATAAATATACAATAAATTTGTAGGTTTAGAGGAATAGTGTAATCTTAATTATGGCGTCTTTACTTGATGATAGTCAGAAGGCTGTTTTTACAGCAGCCTTAGATACTTTATTTGACACCTTTAAACAAGACGTTGTTATTTATAAAGAAGCAAAAGTCCAATTAATTAATGTTAATAAACCAAAACTTTTTGGATATAGTGAAGAAGTTGATCTTTCAAATATAAATTATATTCCAATTACTGGAATTTATCCAGCTATGGTGAGTTTTGCAAAAAAACAAACAATTGATAATTCAGCGGAATCTAATAACTCTATTGAGCAGGGCGAAGTGATGATTAAAGTAAAATCAGATGCTAAAGATTTTATAGAAAGCAATGGTAAAACTTTAAACATTTCTATTGGAGATGTTATGTTTAGAATTACTAGCTCTGAATCATTTAGAAGGTTTCTTTCTTCAAGTTATTACGTTTATCATTTAGAAAGGGACGTGTAAAAATATGGTAAACCGACAAACAATTACACCACAGCAAGTTTTAGGAAAAATACTTTCCGACGTGCAGGTTGTTAAAGGCGTTAAAGAAATAGTTAGACAACAGTTTGAGCAACAAAAAAATAATTTACTTAAAAATTTTGACGAGCATCCCGTTACTCAAGAAATGAGTAGTTCCAACTCTGCGAATATAAGTAATACATTAGGTGGATATGGAAATCTTCGTGGGTTTTTAGGAATTCCGTCGGAAGAGAATCCAGTGCCGTCGGTTCGGGGCGTTTTAAATAATCAAATAAAAATTAAAAAAATTACTGTAAGTAAAGCGGGGTCAATATCTATTATTTGGGAAGCTCCTAATTTAAAAGACTTTAGTTCTGTCGCGGGGCTAGAATGGGACACTAGAAACTGGGTCGAAGGAATGGAGCGGGGCATTTCTGGCTTTCAATATTTTATGAGTGTGAAAAAGGGCAGATCGGGACAAGGTATTCAGGTGACGGCTGGCGTAAGATCTAGTCAATTTAAAAATAGAAAATATATGAGTGAATTAATAAACAATTTTAAAAAATCACTTTCTTCATCTAGAGAATTTTAAAAAATGAAAATTAATTTCCAAAACACTCTTACTAGTAGCTTTTTGCTTTTTTTAGATAATTTAATTTTAACAAAGGGAGAAGCTCATTCTGCCGTTGCTAGTAATTTTTATCCAATTAGTGGAACTTACGATGGGTATTATACTTACGCCGCGCCTTACAAGCAGATTATTAATGATGTATCTGTTTCTGGAACACAACAATTGTCTGGGGTATATTTAAACAATTCTTTTATAGTGCCGGGGCAAAGTGGATTAGTTGCTATAAATCATTACGATGGACAAGTAATGTTTTCTTCCAATAAAAATGCCAGCACAATTAGCGGCAATTATTCAATTAAAGATTTCAATGTTTACTTAACTAATAAATCAGAAGAAACAATACTATTCAATACAAAAATAGAACCTAAAAATAAAAAACCCCAAACCTTTAGAGGTTTAGAAGTTGATGAGATAACTTATCCAGCAGTATTTATTAGACTAGATAATTCAGCAAATGATCCTTTTGCCTTCGGAGGATTAGATATGACTAAAGTAGAATTTAGGACTATCGTTTTAGCAAATTCTATGTTTTCTCTAGACGCAGTGTGCGGAATCCTAAGGGATTCAGCTCACGACTTCTTTAAGTTAGTAAATAATAGTGACTTAAATTTAAATGCTATGAATTCATACACTGGAGTTGCTTATAATTATTCTAATATAGCAACTGGAGAATGTATTTATTTAGCTGATGTTAGAGTGTTGAGACTTAAGGATTTAAATCCTAAAATTTTTTCAGCTTTTGTTGATTTTCAATTAGAATCAGTTAGATATCCACATGCGAATTAAAGATTTCTATAATTTATTTTTCGCGTGTAACTTAATTAAGAACATAAGGAATAAAAACATATGCCAAGAAATAGAGTAATTTATCAAAGCGAAGCTGTTTATGCCGGAGTAGCTTCCGTGGGCGGAGCCTGCACGCCTTTAAGAAGAGTTCAAAGTTGTAACTATAATTTTTCAATCGAAAGGACTGACGTAAATCAATTTGGAGAATTGGCCGCTATTGACAGACTAATTTTACAAGAACCAACTGTGAGTGTTGATTTAAGTTACATTTTCGAACCGAGCGCGACGAATGAAGGCACGCTAGGTTTAAGTAATGGAACCACAGGAACTAATTACATGTTGAGTGGAATTATTACAAATACTGGAGACCCTTCGTTAAATATTATCATAGAAACAAGTGCTGCCGGAACTGATGCTAATGATACCGCAGCAACTAGCCTTATTGGTATAGGTAATGCTTTTCTAACTTCTTGGTCTTTGGAGGCTGCTGTAGGCGGACTCCCTACGGTAACTTGCGCGTTTGAAGGACAAAACATAGCGTTCTCAGCTGGGACTACTTTTGCAAGCAGTCCATCTTTTAGTGGCGATGGAACAACGCCTTATACTACACCATCGGTACCGGGGGCAAGTATTTTATTCGATTCAGCAACGCAAATTTCTGCCATTAAACCCGGAGACGTATCTTTAACACTACATGATGCCTTAGATACTCCGGGATTGGGACTTCTTGAATCAGATTTAAAAGTTCAAAGCGTTACCGTAGCGATGACCATGTCTCGAGAACCGCTTCGAAAATTAGGTAAACGAGCAGCCTTTTCTAGAGAGCTTACTTTTCCAATTACTTGCACTGTATCCGTTAATGCCGTAGTGGGAGATATCGTAACAGCTAAATTAAGTGATATATTTAATAATACAAGTGGGGACGCGAATAGTTATAACTGCACGATTGCTTTAGTGGGATATATAGGAGCTACTCCCACAACGAAAACATTTAAACTAGCTAAAGCAAAACTCAATTCTCAAAATATTACGTCATCCATTGGTCCAAATAAGTCGGTAACATTAGAGTTGTCCGCTCAAGTTGGTAAAGATTCTGGGCTATTTATGTATTAAAATTTAAATTTTACACCAACCCCTCCAATAAAATGGAGGGGTTTTTCGTATATCTATAGCGCGTTTTTTAAGTGTAACTTTCTCTAGAATATAAGGAACAAAATATATGGCAAGAAATAGAGTAATTTATCAAAGCGAAGCGGTTTACGTTTGCCCAAACGCTGGCGGAACCCCTGTAAATTTGAAAAGGGTTCAAAGTTGCAACTACAACTTTTCAATCGAAAGGACTGACGTAAATCAATTTGGAGAATTGGCCGCTATTGACAGACTAATTTTACAAGAACCAACTGTGAATGTTGATTTAAGTTACATTTTCGAACCGAGCGCGGCAAATGAAACTAATTTGGGTCTATCCGTTGGAAGCGCGGGAAGCAATAATATACTAAGCGGAATTGTTACGCATACCGGAGATCCTTCGTTAAATATTATTATAGGAACATCTAACGTGGGGGTTGATGCGGCTGGCGCCCCAGTAAGTTATTGCATTGGAATAGGCAACGCTTTCCTCACTTCTTGGTCTTTGGAGGCTGCTGTGGGAGGGTTTCCCACTGTAACTTGCGCGTTCGAAGGGCAAAATATAGGATTCGAAGGTGGATCAGGTATTGCAAACCCATCTTTCAATTCTGCTGGAGTTTTACCCGGCGGTACGATAAATGTTCCATCAGCTACGGCATTTGCGACGACTGAAGTTCCTGCTATTAAACCGGGAGATGTGACTATTGCATTGACGCAAGCCGTTTCAGATCCAAACGCTAACACTACACCTGCACTGGGTCTTTCTGAATCAGATTTAAAAGTTCAAAGCGTTACCGTAGCGATGACCATGTCTCGAGAACCTCTTCGAAAATTGGGTAGACGCTCAGCCTTTTCTAGAGAACTTACTTTTCCAATTACTTGCACTATGTCCGTTAATGCAGTGGTCGGGGATATTGTAGCTGGTAAATTGAATGAAATATTTCTTACTCTAGGTGGAGACGCTGCGGTATTTGATTGCACGTTAACCCTCCTTGGAGCGCAGGTCGCGTCGCCGTATACTACGTCATCGAGAATGTTTACATTAAAAAAAGCAAAACTCAATTCTCAAAACATTACGTCATCCATTGGGCCAAATAAGTCAGTAACATTAGAGTTGTCCGCTCAAATTGGTAAAGACTCCGGTTTATTCATGGCTTAAAATTTAAATTTTACACCAACCCCTCCATTTATCTTGGAGGGGTTTTTTATTTTTTATTTCTTTGCGTCTTTTTAATATAATAAAGTAGGATTATGGAAGAGCAAGATGATTTAAAGAAATTTTTAGTATTTCAATTAAATAGAAATATTATATCTCTATATAAAAAATATTTTGAGATAATTGATGATTTAAAAATAGAACATAGAACCATGCTTGAAAAAATAAAGCAACAATCTTCCGAAGAATTTGTCAAAAATATAGATTACTTTAATGCTGATAAATACAACCACATTAGAAAAAAAATTTTAGACGCCGGAAACGATGTCGTTAGAAATGTTGAAAGCAATTTCGACTCCGTAAAAATAACGTTAAAATAAAAAAAAAATATGAAAGAAAAATGGCTATTCACTTTTGAAGTGAGTAAATTACAAAAGGTAAAAGAAACAACGGTTGAAAAAAACGAAGCTGGGGAAGAAATTTCAATTACTAAAGAAATTGAAAAAAGCGTTCCTCAAAAATTCCTTATTTTAAACCCAACGAGAAAAATGCAAGACGAGGCTAATATATTTTATTCCGTCAAAGTTTCCGAAGGTATTCGACTCGGTTTAGTTACAAAAAATTATCTACTGAGGAAGTTTCAACAGGAAGGTTTGACTCCGACGTCGGAAGAAAAGAAGACTCACTCTTCGAATTATACAAGAGCAATAAAACTCGAAGTAGATATGGAGTCTATCAAGCAACTTACCGACGCCTCAGACGCAGAGAAGGCTTTAAAAACCGCCCCTTTAAAAGTCGAGTATGACGATCTTAGACAAAAGATTTTCGATTATGAGACTTTGCAATCTTCTTTATTCGACGACACCGCTGAAAAAAGAGCTAATGATTTGCTAAATCTTTGGTTTGTTTTGAATTTGGTTTATTCCGAGCAGGACGGTGCTCAATCTTGTATATTTGGTGACGGCACGTTTGATCAAAAAGTCGAACGATTTAATGGGATTGAAGATTCTGACGATAAGTTTTTAAATAAAGTAATTGAAAAGGGTGCGTATTTTATCGGCAGGATCAATTCCGGGCTAACTAAGGCGGAGATCGAGGCTGCGGCGCCTTAATGTGAATGACTTGGAAGAAAAAATAAGTCATTTTAGAAAACTATATAAAGATATAGTAATGGGTTTTTCTGAATATATATATTTGGAAAAACCTATTTTCATTAAACACTTTTCAGAAGTAGATAACGGCGCTCAAGAAAGTGAACGATATAAATTTTTCAATTTAGCAAGGAAAAGCGGCCTTCAAGAAAAATATGAAAAAGAGCAACTCTTATTAAAAGAAGGTCTTTGGACTCGGGAAAAAGACGATGAAATTGAAAGCTTAAAAAAAGAAGTGATTCGTCTTGAGATGCTTTTAAAAAATCTAATAGTCAAAAAGCAAATCAAAGAAGTAAAACAAAAGAAAACAGAAACAGAATTACAACTAAGTCAAATCCAAGAAGAAAAAGATGAATCCGTTGGTTTTTGCGTCGAAGACTTTGTTAACCGAAAAATGAACGAACTCACAATCTTTAATTCTTTTTATAAGACAAGCGATTTCTCTCAAAAATTATTTACAAAAGAAGAATTCGACAATTTAGAACAAAGAGAAATCCATGATTTAATTAAGGTTTTGAATGATTTTTATTCAGATTTTGCTCATGCCCAAATTAAGAGAATTTGTGCGTGTTCTTTTTTTATTAATTTATTTTATTTAGGGTCTGAGAAGGTGTCGTCTTTTTATGGGACTCATGTTACGAATTTGACTATTTTACAAGTTAATATGTTTTCTCAAGGCAGATATTTTGAATCTTTAATAAATTCAAGAAAAGAAAACGTGTCTCCACCGTCAGACGTAACGGGAGATCCAGACAAAATGATAGAGTGGTATGAATCGCTTTCTTCTAGTTCGTCGTCTTCGCCTACTTCAGACAACGTTGGTGGGATGAGTCACGTTGGAGCTACAGAAGAAGAGCTTCGAAAAATGGCTGGAGGAAACACTATTTCACTTACAGAATTCGCTAAGAAAAAAGGTGGAACTATGACGATGAAAGACTTTATAGAAATGCACGGCGCGTAATACTCTTCCCTTTTTTAGAAGTTATAGTTTTTGTGTAATAAAGGATAGGATTATGGCAACTTATAATGTTAATTTAAATCTTTCGACGGCAGCGGCAATGGCAGCGTTAAACCAGCTTCATGTCGCGGCGGGTAAGCCAATCAACACCAGAATCAATTTTTCCCAACCGTTAGGTAGGATAACTGGAGACGTAAGAGAATTTGATAAGTCTTTATCAGCAGCCTCGGCTCGCGTTACAGCGTTCGGAGCGGTTGCAGGAAGTTTCTATTTAGTTTCTAAAGCAGTTACTGAAGCCGCTAAGTCAATGATGTTAGTTGACAAAGAATTAATAGAATTAAATACATTTCTAGGTCAATCTCAAGGGAAATTAAAAGAGTTCGGTAATTCTTTATTTGCCATAGCTAAAAATACTTCTACTTCTTTCGGCGCCGTTTCTGAAGCCGCAAAAGAATTCGCTCGACAAGGTTTGTCGATGGAAGAGACTTTAAAGAGAACAAATGATGCTCTAGTTTTAAGTAGAATTTCAGGATTAGGAGCAGCCGAATCAGTTACGGCTTTAACAACAGCTGTAAACAGTTTTAATAAATCAGGATTAACTTCTTCTGAGGTTATAAATAAATTAATTCAAGTTGATTCTCAATTTTCAGTTAGTTCTAATGATTTAGCGCAAGCTTTGAGTCGAGTTGGTAGTTCTGCTCAAGATTCTGGACTCTCAATTGATCAATTAGTTGCTGCGGTAACTACAGCACAGCAAACCACTGGACGAGGTGGTGCTGTAATCGGAAACGCCTTAAAAACAATCTTCACTAGAATGAAGAGGCCAGAAGTTATAGATCAATTAGAAGCAATTGGTGTTGCTGTAAAAGATCAAAATGGATATTTTTTAGATGGATTAACTATATTACAAAACTATACACAAGCAACTCAAAATTTAAGTCAAGCAGAAAAAGCAAGAACAGCAGAATTACTTGGTGGTATATTTCAAATTAACGTTTTAAATTCTTTATTAAATGATGTTTCTAAATCTAATGGTATTTATGCTAGGGCTCTAAGAGCCTCGGGAGCTGCAACAGATGAAGCCTTTCAAAAAAATGAAGCGTTAAATGAAAGTTTAAGCGCGACCCTTGAGAGAACTAAAGCTAATTTAATGCAAAAGGGTGCGGCAATAGCTGCCCCTTTACTGACCCCTACAATTAAAACCGGCGCGGCGTTAATAAATAAAACACTTAATTTATTTGATAAAAAAGAAGGAGATAAAGAGGGAGAAGATAGCGGTCGATCCTTTGGGGAATCTTTATTGAAAGGTTTTGGTGCGGCTTTAGCTGGTCCCGGACTATTAATGGCTGGAGCCGTAGCTTTAGCTATTGGTAAAAAAGTATTTTCTTTTGGAGTTAATGCTACGAAAAATCTTTTAGGAATTACTACTTCTTCTCAAAATATTCTTAATTTACAAAATTTAATTTCATCTACTCTCAGCGCTCAACCTGCTATTATGCAACAAGTTCTCGCTGGACAAATGAGTCAAACTCAAGCAGCTCAATTATTGTTAAATATAATGAAGCAGCAAGGAGCTCAGTTGCAAATGAATCAAACTATATCCTCTACGTTAGCAACTACATTAAATCAGGGAGGCTTTGGTGTTAGTCCGGTAGTTGGGTTGAAAAGAAAAGCTATGGGTCACATTCCTAAAGCGGATCAAGGGATGGAAAGAGCGGGGGCTCTAGCGGGAGGGTATGCTCCCGGAGCAGTTGTAAGAACTCCGTCTTCAATCGGTGGGATAATGAACACTGCTGAAAAAGTAAAGCATATACCCGGATTTAGACAACCTTTTATTAACCCCCCGGAAGGGTCAAGAGCTGGGAATTTACATAAAAAAAATTCAATAAAGCAAACTGGAATTAATCCGTATGCTTATGATGGATTTATACCAAATTTTTATTCACCTTTAGTATTTGATAAGAATAATAAGATTACTTTGATTAAAAGAAGTATTGATTCAATAGCTTCCCCTGAATATTTTGAAAAATTCAATTTGGCAGATGGCGGCATTGATAACGTCACCAAAAAGAGAAATTTTAAATTTGATACCATTTCTGGATCAATTGAAAAAAAACAATTTCTTGATAGAAACAGATTTGACAAAGGCATTCGGACAAGTTATGAACGATTTTTATCAGGAAACATGGGCAAAAAAAATATTTTATATAATCAATTTGAGGAGACTTTTAAACACATAGCTCGAAATGAGATAGCCGCTGGAGAGGATGTAAAAGATATAAAAAAACAAATGTTAACGAAATTCAACGCAGGAAGACTGGGGGGATTTAATAATTTCAAAGGAAAAGCCTACGAAACTCTCGCTCTTAATGAGTTGAATAAGTCGGGTCAAGGATTTACCCCAACAAAAGATCCGCAAGCACCTGCGGATTTCGAAATTAAAGGAGCGAATCCAATGTTCTCAGGGGTGTGGGCGTATGAAGCTAAATCTGGAAAATACAATCCTTTAGAAATTGTAAGAAAAGCTGTTAGACAAGCATACGCGAGTAAGACTCCCAGCTTCAACAACGATAATAAAGATGGTAAATCGGATGATTTAAATATCGGAAGATTCGGATTAATTGCCACCCACAATAAAGGCTTTATTCCTAATTTTGCTTATTTAGATAATGTAAAAAAACTAGAATCAAAAGCTGGAAATGGCACCGCAATATTTGACACCAAGCCTTTCCCACATGTTAGAAACTCTAGTCAACCAACTTTCCAATCCGCAATAAATGATCACGGAGGGCTTAAAAATGCTTTAAGAGATTCAGCTTCAATGCAAAAAGGTGCGGGATTAATTAAGTCGGGTGGTTTTATTCCTAATTTTGGATTAGGAGGTTATCTTGAACAAAAGAGGTTAGCTGCGGAAGCTGCTTATTTTGCCAAACATGGTAAAGCATACGAAGCGCCAAGTAGTACGGGTCTTTTTCTAGCGTCATCTCTAGCTCAGAGCACGGCATCGGTGGCAAGCGGTTTTGCGAATGAAAAAAATGTAAATACAATAGCTAATGCGGAGCTCGCGGTGCCAGCTGCGACACTGGCGGGAATGGTAGCGTTGGCTTTAAAAGCTCCGGGTATACATGCTAAGGCGATAGGCATAGTAACAGCCGTATTAGTAGGTGGAGGAGGAGTGCTCATGGGGTATTTAGGGAGGAAAAACACCATAGCATCCGTAGAAAGCACTAAATTTCAAAAAGTTAAAGATAAAGTTAGTAATGAGTTTGACAAACTAACACGAAATATAAATGGACTATCTCAGTCTCTTGAAGATATAGAAAGCGCATTTTCAAGCAGTAATATTAATCCAAATATTATTACAAAGTTAATAAAAAAACAAGAACAAACTGTTTTAAATTTATCTAAAGATAATCCAACGCTAGCAATAGATTACAAAACGGCAGCAACACCAGCCGCAAAACGACAAGTTTTAGAACAGGGAATGGATGAGGCAAATAAAAACGCACAAATTAAAGCGAGTACTATAAAATTATTAGAAACGCCCGAAAACCAAAGAGACTCTAAAGCTGTCACTTCTTTCTTTGAAAGTATATATAATCAAGGTGATTGGGTTGATGTGGACGTAAATGAATTCATAAAATCTACAAGCGATAAGAGTGCGTCTAAAGAATCAATTCAAAAATCTATTCAATCTTTTTTTAAAAAAGGTCAAATTGATCAGGCCGCACCCATCTTTAACCAATTAGATCCCAAGATGACTATGGGGTTTATCGCTTACGCAAGTAAAGAAGAACAATTAAGAAAAGCAACAGAGTCGCAATCTGACGCAATGGCAATCTCTAAACGAGGGTCAGCAGCAGTACGAAGAGAAAATGAAAAAAAGCAAAGAGTTAGACACAAACAATTAGACTCAGATAACCACTATTTGAGCGGGGTGGTGGATTTTATTGGATCTAATTTTGGTTCGCGTTCAAGTCTGGAGTCTCAGCATCTTTTAGATAACGCTCGAATATCTCATTCTATAAATGAAAAATTTACAACAGCTGTTGGAGCGACATCAATAGCACAAGGTTCCAACTCTTTATTTCACGGCGATCTCAAGCCCTCACACGAAATGGGCAAAACATTACAGGACGCACTTGGGAAAGCAACTAAAGAAAAAGAAAGAAACGAATTAAAACAATTAATTATTTTAAACGAAGAACTTATTAGACAAAGCGAGGAGTCGCTTGAGGTGGAAAAAAATAATCATAATTCGAATTTAAAACTTTTAGGATTACAAGAAAAATTAGCTTACGGAAGTTCTGCTAAAAAAATGTTTGACCCTAGTTTTGTTAGCGATGGCGAGAGTAAATTAAGGAGCGGCGCAATGCGGTATCAATTAGGAAAAAAATATAAATCACCATACGATGAACAGGCTGGACAACTAACTATGTTAGCCGGAATTAATTCTTTATATCCCGGAGCAATAGATCCTAAAACATTAGAGTCTTTCATAGATCAATCCGCAAGGACAGCAATGCCAAAAGCGTTGCAACAAAGAAATGAAATAACTAATTTTCTCAATCAAAACGGTGGGCAAGGAATATCGCAGCAATTAAATGCGATATCCAATAAAGACATATACGAAGCGCTAAAATTGCAAATTAAAAAGGATTTAGGGTTAAGTGGTGTCGGGGCAGATTTAATTAAAAACCCCATTAAGGAGTTTGATAAGAGTAGAAAGACCAACGCAACAGCTACTTTATCCGAAAAAAAATCAACTATTACTGCGGAAAAATCAGATGCTGATAAATCAAGAGAGTCTAGTGAAATATACGTAAAAGCTATAAATGAGATTAATAATAATTTTATAGAGAGGATGAGTAAAAATTTTGGTGAAAATATTGTTATAAATAATGCTACTGTAATATTAAAATCATTAACCGGAGACAAATCGCAACCTACAGATACTAAGGCTTCAGGTTTTATTCCAAATTTTAATAATCCTTTAAAAGACGCAATTCGTAGAGAGTCTAAATTTGTACCACTCGATTCTATTAGAGTAAATCAAAGTAATAAATTGGTAAAATCCAATAATCCACTCGGTTTAGCAGTAACGAACACTCTTGATGAGCCAAGGGGTTTGGCTAGCATTGGGTTGGCTAATAATGGTTACGTTCCTAATTTTGGTAAAATACCTAGATATATATCAAGGCCAGTGACATATGGATCAAGTGCGTATTCTGCGTATGTCGCTGCAAATGACATGTTAAACAGCGAGGCCCCTGATATGAGTGATGCTGAAAGAGCAGCTCATACCATTTCATTACTACATGGCTCAGGCGTATTAACATATGACGTCTATAGAACGCATAACCTTGATACATTGAAGGGTGTGGTGTCAGGGATATTGTCTGACGAACCCATTCCGCCATCTCAATCCCAAATAGATAAAATAGTTAAAAAAGGGATAAACGCAGTAAAAGACGCCAACAACTCATCCAAACCAACCCAAACGGTAATGGAAAATATAGAAAAGAGTCATAATGCAGTAGTTAAGTCGGCGGACAGACTTTCCAGAGGAAATTTATTTGATCTAGCTCGTAGTTTTGAAGGTGGCGCGGATAATGGTTACCTTCTAGAAAAAGTATTACCATACTTAAGAGAGGAACAATCCGCAGTATTGGGAAGATTCATGCCCGAACTAAACTCTGTCAATGGGAGTATTTTAGAATACTTCTCAGACCATAAAAATGCAATGGCGTTTGCTAATGCTTATAATGAGGAAGCTGTAAATCTTAATAGAAGACTGGTAATACCAATCGACGCTGAAATGCCTTTAGATATAACAAAAATGATAAAAGATAATAATTTTCAAGGTCTTGAAAAAAGATTAAGCACTGCTTCTTTTGAAGATTTATCAAAAATAGGAAAAAATATATATAAATCGGAAGAGATTGGCTTGGTAATGAAATCGTTGCCTCCAAATAGCCAAACTGTATTTATGGAGTCCTTGATAGACGCGGCTTACCAGAGGGGTGCTTCTATAATAAGCACGGATCTAGCGAGTATGGGTGGAATCGGAACACGGATTGACATCGTTGAAAGCTCTGGAAAACATGGATCTTCTATGATTACTCAAGGAGACTTTGATTTATCAACAAAAAAATTCAGTCCTAATGCAGATATTCAATTAGAATATCCGGAAATACAGACGCCAATAGTGAATGAGACGAAAACCAAGGCTCAACTATTGAGAGATATTCAATCTTACAAACGAGAATATCCCAATTTATTAATTCAAACAGCGGAACCGAATTTAACACATGACGGAGACCGCTTTAAGGCTGATAAAATCGATTACGATTACACCAAGGGAGGTCTGCAAGTCTCGCATTCGGGAGAAAGACCAATATTATATCTTCCTCCCGAAGACTACGAAGCGTATAAACACTCATTAAAAGGAGAAACTCAAAAAATACCAATTATTAATGATTTAACTGCATTAAAACGCGATGCGAAGATAATTGATCAAATTAACGAGTATTTAATAAAAGATCCCAGCACTGCAATTGTATTAGATGAGAATTTAATAGATAGTATGGAGCTGGATCGTTATCCGAAAGGGGAAGGAACGCCGGAGCTGAGGGTTCCACGAAGTGAATTTGAGGCGTTCGCAAAGACGCAAGGAGGCTCGGTTGGAAAAAGAATGTTACGAGATGGAGGACTTGCTGGACGACCACCGCTACCGGATGGACAATTATTTGCCCCTATACTACCAGACAGCTTAAGACCTCAAACAAGCTTCGTCCCCGATGATACTCCGGGCGCTCAAAAGCTTAATATGGAAGCAATAGAGTGGATAGCTGAGTCAAAAATTGCACAATCACCAATAGGGAAACGAATATTAGCTGGAGCTCCGTTTGTTGGTCCAGTATTAGTAGCAGGTATGGAAGGCTATTCCGCACATGAGACCGCTACTGATAAATATCTTACTGATGAACAAAAACAAAACGCGTATATTAGACAGGGGGCAGAATTTGCTCTTGGAATACCATTTCCAGCTCAAACTATGGTTGGGTCGTTGGGTTTTAGCGTTGGAGATGCGTATCAGGATTTACTTATAGAACCACAGTGGATAACAGAATCAAGACGAGAAAACGAAGATTTATTGCGTCGGGGTCGTTTTGGACGAGGAAAAACAAACCCTTACACTTATGACGCTGATGCCAATAGCATAGCGTTTGAAGGTATAGATCCAGACCTTAGCGGCTTTCGAAAAGATGTTAGTTATATTTTTACAGCGGGTGTAATGAATCTAGTTGGCCTTAATGAGCTAAAAGAGGAAGAGGATCGTATTGAGCAAGTAAAGGGAGATCTTAGAGATAAAAGACAAACATTAGGGGTAGACCTTTCAAAACCAAGGGGCGTGTTTCATTCGCCGACGCTATCGAGAGAATTAATAACTCCATCGCTCCGACCGGGGACGAGTCTATCAAGGACATCATTATTTCAAACGGAGTCGCCAATAAAAGACGAAACGGATACGGAACGAGATAAAATTTATAGAGAATCTTCAGGTAAAGTAGCCGAAGTATTTGCCAAGACAAAATCCGCGATAGAAGCACGAATAGCGAAAGAAAAACAAGACAAGTTTGCAGCAGCATTAAAATCTTCACTCCCTACAACGTCAAACACAACAACACCAGCGCAGAGCCCGTTACCTCCTCCCACTTCGCCTGAGTCCGCTGATTGGTCATATCACGATTGGATGTTGAAACAAGCGAATCTACAAATGATAGCTGCGGATAAAAAACGAAGAGACGAGGCGGAGGCGTCAATCCGATCATACCAAGTGGATGATGGAGACGAATCTTATGGTGCTGGATTATTCGGTCACATGGGGAGGAGTGAGCCTCCCTCAGTTACGTCAAGTAGCTATTCTTCAATGGAAACATCAACTCGTCATAACACCAATCCCCCCTACGACTTAAAAGGTGGAGAACGTATGATGAGAACGATGAGCCCTCATCTTTACCCAGATAATTGGAAATTTGGACTTCCAACAAAATCTGATGGATTTGTTCCAGCTTTCGCACGGGAAAAGGACGCGATTTTATCTAGCCCAAGTTATATTGGGTATAGAAACGCTACTCCAATGCGTTCTAGCGTGTATAAAAATACTGTAATTAATAGCGCTGAAATAGAAGTCCCAGCGCAAGAAGTTTACAGTAGGATGTTTGGTTCGGTTGGTGCGGACATTAAACCAAAAAACCCATCCGAAACCCATGCTATACTTAATCCAGCGCAACAACAAGCTCTAGGATTTAGTGCTGGATTTATTCCTAACTTTTCATCAGAACAAATTGTAATTGCTATAGCGGAAGCGGTAGAAAACGGTATGTCGTCATTTGCTGGTAGAATAAGTCCAAGTGTTTCTAATTCAAATGTAATTAATATTAATGATACAAGATCTTATCAGACATCTGATGACTTAATGATGGATGGAGTTTTGGACATATTACAATCTAAATACCCTAAAGAAATGGGTAAATTATTAAGCCCTGTAAAAGCAAAAAGATAAAAAAATATGGCCTTTACATCAGAAACAATATTAAAATTTGGAACTAATACAATCACTTTTGCAGTAGGAACTCTTTTAAACTACTCAATTCAAAATGAAAAAATTGGCGCATTTAATTATAGAAGAAAAGAAGCTATTTCTTTAGATGGAATATTCTCTCAAGTAGGTCTTACTAAACCTATTAAACAACATTTTAGCGATATCCAATCTCTTATATCGAAAGCTTCGGATTTTGTTGATTTAAAAATAAATGATGTTTTTTATGGTAAAGCGAAATTTCTTTCTTTTAATTTTCCAACGTCTGTAAATTTTGATGAAAATGCGGCACGATTTTCTAAATTTACTATACAATTAGAAATCATAAAAAACGATCCTAATAATAAATTTGTAAATGATAATTTGCCGACGGACGTAAAAACTTTGACTAAAGAACCAAGTATTCCTTGGCTCAAATTAAAAGAATTTACAGAAAGTTTTTCTTTTAAATTAGGTGAAGATGGAAATTTTGAAGCGTCTCATTCTCTTGGGTTTGGATACGATAATATAGATAAACTTTCAGACGTAGGAGTCGTTGCTGAAGCTGTTAAGGTGGCTAATTCTTTTTTTAAGCAAGCTTTAAGCAGTTTAGCTTCGATTGATTCTTTGTATAGCGCGACAGATTTCCAAGCTTCTGTTAGTGATTATGGCTCGTCTTTGACTGAGCAGTCTGTTGATTTAATTAATTATAAATTTTCTTATTCTAAAAATTATACAGTTTTTGCTACGAATGAGTCTAATACGTCCGAAACGATAACAGCGGAAGTGAGTTTTAAAGACAACGGAACAATAGAAGTAACTGAAAAAGGACAAATTAAAGGTAAAGGGGCTTCGTATGCGGCAGCTAGATCAAATGCTAAAGCAAAATTAGAGACAAATTTAACAACAACAGCGTATACCAATTGTAACGCGGCTTTAACTAGATATCTTAGTAATAACTATACTGATATTGTTTTACCCAAATATCGTACCTCAAGTAGTATCTTAAATATTACTCCTACATCAATTACTAAAAACTTATCAGATATCACTCCAGAAATTGGCTATGAAATAAAATTTACAACAGATTTAGCATATTCCAATGCAACGAAAATACATGTATATACCATAGATTTAAGAAAAGATGTCTCTGGAGTTTACGAAGCTGTTGTAAATGGATCTATAAAATATTTAACTAATAAAAGAAAAAACTTTCTTAACAATTTAAGCAATGCTAAATCAAGCATTGGAGACGTTGGGCTTGGCGTAATATCTCCTTATTATTTAAAAATAGCAAAACCTTTAAAGGAAAATTCGTATGCTGGAATCCAAACAGCTTCCACAATAAATGTTGCTAAATATGGAGTGGAAGTTTCTTATACTAAAACTTACTCAAATTCTCCGACACTAAACGCTTCGCTAGGTTTAGTAAGTAAATTAACAACCTCAGAAAGCTACGAAGATCCAATAAATAAATACTCAACTGTTCAATTGTTAGGAACCCCTGACGAACTGGGAAAAGAAATAATATATCAAACAAGACAATTATCAGGCGGGTCCAGAAGTGTTAGTTTGGAAATATCAATAAATAGAGAAGAGCTTTTTAAGAAGACTCAAATTGGAAACAGTTCTCCTAATTTAATATTTCAACGTATTCGAACGCTATTGACAGAATATATACTTAATACATCAACTGGATATTTATTTCAATCGATTAATGGGAAATCATTAATGTTAAATCTTTTTGAGAAAATATACAAAACAGGAACTTTTAAAGCTGGAGAATTAACGTATTTTTTAGATGATTTAAAATTGTCTATAGATAATAATTATAATTTAAAAGTAAATTTGGTTTTTAAATTTTTCGCAGCGAAGGAGATGAAGTAATATGGCGGAAGTAAAAATAAAATATAATAATAATTTAGTTCCACCTTTGGGTAGTGGTCCAACTCCATATCTATCTACAAATAGCGAAATGATTAGTTACGGAGATCGATGGGGGTTGGTAGACAAAATAACATTAAATGGGCAAATTACAGGATTTGGTTTTTCGAGTTTAGTTGATAAGCAAGCTGCGTTAGTTAATGTCTTTGGGGTTGATTATAAGGATTTAATTGTTACAGAATTGGGATCAGCACCTGTTGTTTTTACTGGATGCTCGGTTGAGTCGGTGACTTTTGATAATAATAATTATAATGGAATAGTTCCTTACTCTATATCGCTATCTTGCTATAACGGCGCGGGGTTTCTAGCTAAGAATTTTGGCATTTTAGATCCAAAAGATGAAATAAGAATTTCCGCAGGAAACGACGGGTTTGGAACGGTGAGTCGATCTATAGAAGCTAAAGGCTTCGTTGTGGGCGGAGACATAAACGCAGCAATAAGTAATGTAAAAAGTTTTGTTGCCAGCAAAACTGGAGTAAGCAAAATAAAAAGCCTAACTCAATTAGCGGGATCTCATAACGCTACAGCTTTTTCCCCAGTTTTAACAAATATTTCTGAAAATTTAAATAGATTAGATTTAACTTATTCAGTTGAATTGGGTTATAAATTTAAATTAGCAAGCAGCGCCTCAGAAAATTCAAGTTATAGTTTTAATAATGATTTTATAACATCCTATTCTACGAATTTATCTTCTGGAGCTGGTGATGATTTCGTTACGGCTTCAATAGATGGAGAAATTCAAGCTCCCAGATCTGGAAGCCTTAATTTTGATAATTTATTTGCAAAGTTGTCAGAGCTAAATCCTTACAATATTATAACTGGAACTTATGGAACTCCAAATGGATTGGCGTTTTGTAAAGATCCAGTTCAATTTGCTATAACTGAAAACTCGGGGCAAAGAAAAATAAGTTTTAATGGATCTTATGATAATTCAGAGTTCTATGCGGGAAGTGCTCCTGAGTTTTTTAGTGGGTGTTATTTAGAGTCATCTATATCTCACTCCGTTGACGAATTAACAAAAACATCAACAATAGAACTCAAAGGCGATATAAAATGTAGGGGAATTGTATCTAATAGATATGCAAATTCTTTAGCTTATTTAAATAATCTAACGACTAACAATTCTTATAATCTTTATCAAATAGTTAATCAATATTACACTGGGTGGCTTAATGATAAAAACCCAATTCTTAAATTAAATCAAGCACCCCTATCTTTAGATACAAATTTAAATCCTCAACTCGGAACGATATCTATTTCTGCCGGTTTTGATAATAAAGACAGGCTTCATTTGTCTGGAATATCAGATTTTTCAATTGGATACGCTCCATACAATACCGTATACGCTTCCAGTTCTTCATGTAATGATTCTATTTTGCATTTAGTAGTTGATATGAATGCTCAAAAAAGAGAAAAAACAAATTTAGATATAAATTTATCTCTTACTAATCAATCAGAATCTAGTATTTTAAATGTAAAAAATGAAATATTTGAAGATTTCATCTCTTCATTTGTTAATCCGTTAGTAGAAGACGGATTGCAAAAAGAAACTTCAACATCTTCTATCAACAACAGCGTGGGGATAAATAGTGATAAAATTGGGTCAACAGTAAACGCATCAGAGTCTTACTCTTTTGAACTAGCTGCGAAAGAATTGAAAAATCGAGGCATTTTTAAATCATAAAGGATATGAATACGTTAATAAAATCTGGATTTCTAAATCAAATATTTCATCCAGAAAATTCTGTTATAGTTGATTATGATTTTAGAAACGTTTCGTATACTGGAATTGTTATTTCGTCCACAAATACTGGATATCTAGTATTTAATAATGCAACTAGTGTTGGTTATCAATATTCCGGTTCTAATATTTACGACTCTTACCATCCCGCTTTAAGCGTGTCTGACGCTGGGCAAATTTCAAAATCTATAATTAGTGGAAATTTTAATGGTGATACTAAATTGAAAGTTTTAGGAAATATTGATTCTACTAATTGGACAATTTTTACTACTTTTAATCATTTAGAAACTGAATTTTCTACAGTTAGTAAGGTCATCTTTTCTTCCCAGAGCGGGGAATCTGCGGTTTCAGGATTTACTTTAGGATTGAATGGATGCAATAAACTATTTTGCGAACATAATACTCCATCAAGTGGAAAAAGAATATATACAGTAAATCAAGATTTGGATAATAAAAATTTAATTTCACTATCTAAGATAGAGTCTAACTTATTTATTGGAATACATCAATTCAACGATTCTTTAAATAAAAAATCTACAGATTCTCAATTTGAATTATTAGATTTTGCCCCGTTTAATACTTTTTACATAGGTGGGATTAAAACTTCCGGATCTAATTATAGAAATTTTAGTGGCTATATTGATAGCTTTATGATTTTAGACAGGGGAATGCAATTCCCTGAGCGTAATACGTTTGCCAAAGCTTTCTTTTGCTCTGGATTTGCCCCCAGTCGTTACGAGGACGAAGTAACTAGTTTGACTTCGGTGGCGGGGCTAGAATTTCAAAACATTCCAGTTTTTACAGGAATTACTGGCTACGTCACGGTGCTAGCGGGAACGGAAACCGTAAATGGAGGAGTTGTAAATAGATATACCTATTCCGGAGTTACGGGCGTATTATACGAGTCAAAAATAGTTGAAGTAATGGAAACCTCAACGGGAACATCTACTTCTACATTTTTCCATGAAGCAAGTGGGTTAATTGATTATGGATACGCTGCGTCTTTTGGAAATTCTAAAATATTACTTTTGAATGATTTTGATTCTTCTTATAAAGAGGTTTATAGCTTTTCTGGAGTCAATAATGATGATGTAAATTTGATTCCAAATTTTTCTGAAGATAATTTGAGTTATGCAATATTTTCAACAGGGAGCGGCGAATGGGTTAATTTGTATATAAATGGAATAAGTGAGCCTTTAGTTACGGGTTTTTCTTCTCAAATGAGTGGAGATTTTGTTATTTCAGATAATTATATAACTTCTGAATCATTTTTTGATAGATTTGATAGTCCAATTTATGATATTATTTCTGGTTCGGGATCGTTTACTGGAATTACCACGACGGATGTTACTAATGGTTCTAAATCTTTTAGCGGCTCTTATATTAACAATAGAGATTTATATTTAAACGGTATGAAATTAATCTCTGGAATAGATTATTCCGGAGTTGGTTCGGTAGTTACGTTATCTACTTCAAATTTAATAGATGGGGACATTTTAGTTCTTCCAAAACATAACCAAAATCTTTCTAGATATACAGGATTTAATGATAATAATTTTAATACAAATTTAAATCTTTTTGATGAACAGGTCTGGGTTAATGGATTAAGACAAGTAAAAGGCGTAGATTATCAAAAGTTGTCAAATTTTAATTTAAATTACTCTACGCTTTCACTAGAGTCTTCCCCCGATATTATCTACGATAATGAAACTGGATATTTTAAAATTAGGCCAAATGTAGTAAGAAATGGTTTGATAATTTCTGTAGATGCTGGTGATTTAGAGAGTTATCCGGGAAGTGGGACTGGTTTTTATAATTTGGCTCAAAATAAATTACATGGCCAATTTAAGAGTCATAGCAACGCTGGGCCAGTTGCTGGGCCGGTATTTAGTAGTGCTAATGGTGGTTCTTTGTTATTTGATGGGTATAATAGTTGGGTAGATTTCGGACCGGGAAGCGGTATTCTGCCAATGTCTAGTTTTAGTACTGAATATTGGTTTAAATCTTTGGGAAATTCACCGTCTCAAACTCAATCGGCATTCGGTGCTATTACTTACCAGATAACCATGCAAATAGAAAGCAATGGTGTATTGAGATATTCGCAAAATGGGCAAACAGTTAATTTATACACTTCTGCATCGTCATATAATTACAAAGATTCTTTATGGCATCAAGCTATTTTTACTACAAACCCAACAAATCGTAAAATATACGTTGACGGCGCATACGTTACTGGCGACACCCAAACGTGGACTGGAATAGAAAGTCAATATCTTGGAATTACCATCCCATTAGGTTGGAATCCAAATAATTATACTAATTATCATTTCTCAGGACATCTTCCAATTATGAGAATTTATAACAAAGAACTCTCAGCTTCAGAAGTTTTACAAAATTTTAATGCATTAAAACCTAGATTTCCAAATTAATTAGATATAATATATAAATAGACTTTAACAGCCTCGCGGAGGCTGTTTTGTTGTGTAATCTAAATTAAGGTATATGGGAAATGTTCAAAATAATAGCAACATAATTATACAAAAAGTAGTTGGAAATAGCGTTGTAAATCTTGGTAATAGACTTTTCAATGGTTACGTCTACAATTTATCGTTAACTGTTGGACTAAACGGAGAACCGTCTCGTTTAATTCTTAATGTAGCTTTAAATAAAACTTTAACAACAACAGCAGCAGCAAATCAAAACTTACGAAAAGAAAACCTTAAAAAACAAATTAAATTAATAGATGAAGATTTTAATATTTCATTAGATGACGTAGGAATAAATAATAATTACATTATTTCTATTAAAGGAGAAAATGATTTAGAGGGTTATCAATTAAGTAATTTTAAAATTATAAGTTTTTCAATTAATAAAAAAGATAATGAAAAAATTCTTACACTAACTTTGGTTGATAAGTCTATTGTTTTAGATAAAATTTTTGTTGGATTATTAGGGCACCATATAGCCTTAGATTCAAGATCGAAAGGCGTAGCAACGGTAGATTCGTTAAAAATATATTGCCCTGCCATAAATTACGAAAAACCGCAAACGAAAGAGGTGAAAAGTTTTCAACAAAATTTGCATTTTGTGGGAAGTAAATTGGCTCAAGAATTATCTTTAGATGATATAGCTTTAGTTCAGTCTAGCGAGGAAAATGATCCTGAAAAATTTAATTATATTACAATTCAATCAAAAAGGGGAACATCAACATCTATCCAAAACGGCTATGGCGCTATTATTTTATTAGGCGAAGAAGAGTTTAGAGATTCTCCATGCGCAGCTTCTGAAATAACTTATTCATTTGAAACGTTATTAGCGGCAATGAAAAAATTAGGAATCAAGATATCTCCTACCAAACTTGGGGAAAGCGATTCTTTAAAAGATAAATCAAAAGGAAAAATAAAAAAGAATTTTTCAGGAACGCTTAAAAACGTTTTAAATCAATGGTGTGACGAATATTCTTATTCTTATACTGTAGACTTTGCAGAGGTAGATAATATTGAAATAAAAGGAATTGATTTGTCTAGCGATATTTCAAATGAAACTCTTTTAAAAACAAAATTAAGTTTAGAGACTTTGGAAAAAAGGTCTTTGAATTTCGTTATAAAATCTCAAGATTTTGATTGCGATTTAAGTCAAAAAAAAATAAAATTATATTCTTCTTATTATTTTAAAGAAGCTCAAGATAAGGCGTCTTCATTTAAACAACCATTGCGAAACGTAAGTTTTAATAATATGAATTTATTAGATCTTTTTCCGCAATGGTTCGGTAGATTCTCTGGAGGCTCGTGGATACAAAATGATTTTTGTGGAGCTGCTAGGACTTATAATCAAGTTGTTACTTCGGCTGTTTTAGGGGTGTATAGTCAAAATTTACGTAAAATTTATAATTATTCAATAGGAGCCTTTCGAGCGTTAGGTTTTATAACATTAGATTCGTTTTCAAAAAGGGATTATGATAAATATTCATCGGCAGCTATAAGCACAATATTAGAAGCAGAAAAAGCAGTAGAGTCATCTTCAATTTCCGATTTTGATAAACTTTCATACGACGCTTATCTTGGATACAGAAGCCTTCTATTAGAAACCCAAATTGAAAAGATTGAAAGCTATATTGCTAGTTTTATAGGAAAACATTACGCAACCGATCCAATTAATGTAAATGATGGTTTTTCGTTTAATAACAATTCAGTTCACGAATATCAAATAACGACATCACCACCTACCGAAAAGTATTACAATAATACATTTTATAATTTAAAAATTTTTCAAGAAGCTAATTATTTACAAAACGAATTAGCTTCTTTATTTAATGGGGGGACAAATGAATATTTTGAAGCCTCCCGAAAAATATCCGAACAACATCAGGCTATTGATATAGCTTGTAATTCTACTATTAATAATTTAAATTTTTTAAACGCAAATTTAAATAAAAATTTAATATTTTATTCGGAAAGATCTGGGGCGGCTTACGGTACTTACGCAGAAATAATGCATGAAATAAAAATATTAAAATATTACGCCTTAGGTGAGTATAGAGAATCAGATTTGACGGAATATTATGCGCCATTTTTTAAGGAATTTGATCCGGCATCTATTTTAGCACTACGCGCACTGGTTCCAATAGAAAATTTAAGTGATAGAATAAGTCATCTTGAATTGGGAGTCCTCATATGTAGAAAAAATAATGTTTTTATAATAAATGAAGCGGATGGCGGATTTACTAATTCGGTGGAGTTTTTAACTCAAATCCAAAATTATTGTAATTCTATACAAGGAATCATTCTTCGATCAAACGTTAAGAATATAAAAAATGCTAAAAATGATTGTGATAAAACATTTTTTTACCAAGTTTGCGTTTTTGGAACTGAGCAAGATAAAATTGTTATAGATAATAACGCCTCGACACAAGCCGCGCTTGGCCCAAGCGCCGTGGGGTGTTTGGGCGTTAGAATTAGCAGAAAACTTCCAAATGAAAAAGATATGCTGGCTACAATATACTCGCAGCTAAACCCGGCAATAAACGATGCGAAGGCTTTGTTGGAAAGCGTTGTTGTTTATCACTATAGTTTTGGTAAACAAAAATACACTGAACTTACAGACAGTCGAATAAATGAAAATATAGTGTTACCTTCCCAAGGATCGTATCCCATTCAATTAATAAGCCAAACAGACGCTGAAATTTTTTCCCCTTTTCGTCAATATGTTAATGGGGGATTAGAAAATTCCTCGAATATATCGAAAATATTAGAAAACGATGGGTTTTCAATAAGTGTATCGTCACAAAATCTAACACCAAATGTTAGAGGGTTGTTTGGCGAAGAGTCGTCAGCTGCGCTTGTATCAAGTAATGTATCAGATGATTTCAATCTCGATCCTATTCTTGTAGATTATTTGGGCTACGAAAAAGGAAATAATCCAATTTACGAATTTACAACATTTTCAAAATTCCACGAAGTATTAAATAATTACTATGATGAAAAAAATATCTCTATAAAAGGATCGTCGATATCTTATTCTGCTGATATCTTTTGCAGCTCAATCAGCTCTGAATTAAAAAAGATACTATCAGTAAAAAATGGTTTAAATAATCTTAGCATTTCATTTGGAGAAGGGGGTTTAAATATAAAATGCGGATTTAGTAGTAAACCTGCGGCATCGCCTTCTATGGAAACGTTAATTTACAAAAACAAACCCAATATTAAATTCCAAAACACAAATTTCTTAACATGATTATTTCTACAAATACTAGTGTTAGTCAAAAGATTTTAAGAGAAAATAAATTTTCTGTAAATTTAGGAATTTCTTTAGGCAATTGCACTGGGTATGCCGAAGTAGGTTTCACTGGAGACGGCGGCGCTTATAAATTTGTTTTTACAAGTGGTAAAATTTTTGATAATGATGGCAGATATTTTTCATCATATCTTCCTAACGAATCGAAAAACATAGAAACTAATTTTTCAGGAACTGTTTATGATTATTCAATTGATAATTTTAAAATACTAAAATCAGGGTCCAAGCAAGATTTTTATGTTGATAAATTTTACATTGACACTGTTGGGGTTGAATTAGATATTTCAATAGAAGCAAAATCTAAAAAACCAACTCTTTCGTTAAGTGTTCCAGAGTCTTTCGTCTCCGGATCTTACATAACTGGATATTTAGTTACTAATTCTGTTAGTGGATTCAATTTGTTATCTGGATATTTTGAGCCGTTTTCTTCTTTTTCTTTCGTTAATCTACCGACGGGGACGGTTTCCATCTCTTCGCCACGACTTATTTTAATGTCTGAAAAATCTTTGACTTTGGATAAGCTAGCGTCACAAATTTTTTTCAACACTTCCGCCGGAAATTATTCGATACAATTTTCAATAAATAACATTCAAAATTCTTATCTTAATTATGTATTGAAAACTGTTGAAGGATCAGATTTTCTAGATAATTTAACCGCCTTACCTCTATCAACTAGTAATTTAAAAATAGGAGGAGTAATATTAAATTATAGTTACCAAACTAATTCGACTTCTTTAATTCCCACGTCTTTTCCCATTGATATTTCTTTATCATATTATTCTGGTGTTACCGGATATTACGGATTAATTACGGATACTCAAGTCGTCTCTGGGGGAAATGGGTATTTAAGCGTTCCCACGGTAACGTTTAGTGGTGGTGGCGGCGTTTTAGCTTCAGGCAACGCAATTCTTGGATCAACTAGTTTAGATTACGATTCCGTTGTGGGTGTAGAAATGACGTCTTTTGGTTCTGGATACACCTCAAGCCCAACAATTATCTTTTCTGGCGGAACAGGAATAATAAACAATAAACTTCCAACAATTGCATCTGGATCAGGTTTAATGACTTTCTATACTAAAAGTTTTACTGGTAGTTTTGATTTACTAACTGGGGAATGGCCAAGTGTTAATAGTTATTTTGAAAATTCTTACATATCAGGAGCTAAATATGTAAAAACAGGACATTCAATTACTAAAAATTCTTTAATTAATACTCAAATCAACTACATAACCTCATTTGATAATGATCCTTTAGTAGCTAAACTAGTAATTAGCGGAATAAATAATAATATTATAGAAAGATATATAACAGGAGTAAAATAATGCAAGTTAATTTAAAAAGTTCAAAAATACAAAACCCCATATTTCCTTTATATATAGCTAGTTGGGATGGCGTTTTAGGATCTAGCAAAAAAAGCATAAAAGAAACTGAAAGCTTTACATTTTTAGAAGCAATACAAAGTCAGTTGACAAATGAAGAAGCTCTGAATTTTGAACGTAATTTTATAAATTATGAAAAAGGTTGTATTTTATGTGTTAATACGCCTATGCTTCTAAATAAATTTTTTGCAACAGCTAAAGTGGAAGAACCAATATATTTAAAAAGGGCAGACTCAATTCGCTTCGCTAAAGTAACAATGCCTCAAGAGTTCCAAAGGCGCATGACTTCTTTATCTTCTAAATACGAATTGGGAGAAAAGTTAGATATTAGAATTTCATTTGAAAAACTGCAAAATTTAAACGTTACGCTTTACAGAGATACTAACACTAGGGGAAGAAGCGTGTCGAAAAGTGGTAATGGTGGTGGCGTTGGCGTATGGAGTTAAATTATGAATTTTCCCAACGCAACAAAAGTAAAAATAGGATCTAAGCCAAACCATTCCGAACACAACTCTCTAGCTCGAGCTTTTAACGCTAGAATACTTTCTGGAATTGGAGACTGCGCTTGGAGAATATTTTATTATGCTTTTTCCACCTTTAGAGGAGTGAGAAATCCTAACGGCACAAATTACGCCCAAGAAGACGAATGGTTTAAGTTTTATGGAAACATTGAGCCCAAAATGAGCTTTGGAAAATTTGGTTGGCCCGAAACTTTAGCTGGACAACCCGAAGGAGCCAATGTCGCTAACCCATTTATGGCTTGGATATTTGGAAACGCAGCTAATGTTACCGCACCAAATGGAACGAAAGATACTAGCGGCGATGAACTAACGGGAGAAGAGGCGAAAGACGTTGGTAAAAAAAAGATTCATGGATATTGGTCAGAGCCAATAAGGTTGGGTGGGTTAGAAAAATCTTTTTCCGCATTCGTGCCGCAAAATACATATGGAGACCCAAATTTAAATATAGCTTGGCACGATTCTGAAAACCAAAGAGGCTGCATAGCTTTTGTTGAAAATTTTAGATATTCAATATCAAAACCGCAAGAGGCACCACAATTTAAAACAAAAACTCTTGAATTATTGTCGTTGGGAGTTGTTGGTGCGGCGAGGAAGCATTTAAGATTCGTAATGGAATCTCCAATTTTAGGTAGATATGCTCCAAGCTTCGTTCCGGATTCAAAAGGAAAAGGTGGGATATTTAGAAAAAAAAGCGCAGAAAAAGACCAAGTTGGGCAAGCAATGTTTTATTATTTAAGTTATTTTAGAGGAACTGAAGATCAGAGAGCAAAGCACAACTTAAATGGAAATGATGTAACCACAGACGGGTTTGATTTTGAAACCTTTTTTTCAAAGCAATTTTTGTTGGCTCCAAATTACAGTTTACCAAATTACGAACGGAAGGGTATTTACCACAATGTTCTTAAGGATGAATTTGATAATGGTAAAATAAAATATGATTCATCTGGGTACCCGGAACTTTATCCGGACCCTCCACTTTTTAAAACTACTTGGCCTTTGCGCAATAGCGAGGCTCATAATAAGCAACTAATAAGAGCGGGTTTTTTTGATTTTTTTTCCTACGATAGTATGACTTCAATAGAAACTGATCCGCTTGTGATTACATACGAATTCGCAAGCAGTCGTAGATTTAATACAAATCCAAACCCCAAATTAAATTTAAATAAATTTTGCATCTCTTCTATTTTAATACAAACTTCAGATTTAGCTGTAAAATACGAACAAGACTCCGACTTATTGCTAAATGATTTTGCTATTGAGGTGATGGTAAATGATAAATTATACGAAACCATTCCTTTAACTTCAAATTGCAAATACCAAACGAATCGAACGACTGCAAAACTTAACACTGCATTAGTAAAAGTAACTCAGCAATATTACACATATCAATTTAATAAAATTCATCATTTTCAGTATCCGATTAAAGGAATCGTCTCATTTAAGGTAAAGCTCTCGGATGGGATTGACATCGGGCTAAGAGTAAACAACGTTAAAATTTCCGAATCAGAATATTTAAAAATTGATGAATTTAAAATACTAATAAAAGTAGCTCACGTATTAGAAATGAAACCTACTCCAGCAGACGCTTACGTAATGATGAGGCTGGCAACTACAAACGGAGCAGGTGAAGAAGCTGGAGAAATGGATCCCGTTGGTCATTTTAATGCCGATTTAGCTCAAAAAGTTTTTTCAAATTATGAAAAATTTGGAGTAGCTTACAATTTATTTGGTAAAACTCTTGCAGCTAATGAAATGTATGTAAGTGCAAATCCCGTTTACGAATCATTAAGAAAATTTATATCTAGTCATATAAAAATGGCAGATAGATATTCTTTAGTTGATTATGAAGTCAACTCAAGCAATCAATCTGTTTTGTATTTTAAAAGATTTTCTCTTGGAATGAAAAACACAGGAATAGACTCTTTCCGAGGTGTTGGCCCGTCAATTACTCAAGTCGGTAATAGAAGTATGCTCGGACGAGAAACGGAAACTTTTATACCAATCACCCAAGGAAAAGAATATATAGTATTAGATTTAGATAAAAGCACTACGAGTTTTATTCATTACATGCAGGGTGATAAACTTACCATTTTCAGGCACGGCTCTAGATTTGTAGGTGGTCATTATTATTATGTTTCATATTTTTCCGATATAAGGATTCAAGTTTTTGAACTTGATGGGATAATTAGTGAAAAATTACTTTTTAAAGCAAGTTCTACTTCTATTCTTGTAAATGAAGTGGAGCAAAAATCCCCCGGACTCATAACTAATGAGTGGTCTATGTTCATGTCTTATAATTTATATCATCCGGCTTATTCATCATATTGGAAACCTGACATGTATGGAGATATTATGGGCGCTCTAAACGCAAGATGCTTAACGGGTAGTGATACTTTAAAATATTACGAACTAACGTCTCAAAACGTAAAATTCCATTTAGCAAATGTTAATTGGAGAAGATGGGGCAGTAAACCATTTGTAGTAACATCTCCTTCCGCTTATAATTATATAGAAGGTTCAAATTTTCTTGCAGCAAATAAAGACAGGGAGACTCTTAAAAAATTTATAACAAGTTGTCCAATATACCAAAAACCTTATTATATCGAATCCACTACCAGAGTCAATCCAAATGATCCGAAATGCGAAATAATAAAAGTTACTTTATCAGATAGACTACGCGGTGAAAATAATGAGGTAACTGGAAAAGTGAGTGAAAATCGCCATAAATGGCAAGCAATATTAGCCGGACAAGAGTCAAGGTCTGATGAAAATGCTGTCATTGGATATTTATTAATAAACTTTTTAGGACAACATTGTAAAAGAGAAGTTATTGGCGACGTTGCCTTGAATAATGACGGTTTTTGGACTGGTCAACGCCCTTGGGGATGTTGTCATCCTAGATTTTATTTTACTAAATTAATTCCTTACGTTGCTCCTAATACAGTAATGTATTCTGACCATTATAGACAAATGGAGTATTACTTAAGAGCAATGTGCAACGGATTTGTAAATGAAAAATCTGAACTTACGTTAAATGAAGTAGAACAAGTAATAGGTGGCTCAGAGGGCTATAAATCGGGAGAGGCTGAATACGGGGGGTATGATTCGGTAATTGGAGATTATTTATTTGAACATTTAATGGCTAATCCTTATGATAATTCAAATACGGACAAAACTCCCGTTAGTTCAAATATGGCTTCTGGAGGAGGTGGGTCATAAAATATGAGCGCGGTCGATGACAATAAAAAGTTTTTAACTGGAGTTTTATCTAATGAAAATTTAAATTTTACACAATTTGTTTTTGGATTATGGGTATCTACTTTTGAAAATCCAAATTCTAATAATTATAGCGGTTATTCAATGCCGAAACCGTTGATAGATGACATCATTGCTTCTCCATTTGCTATTACTGGAAGAGGTTTTTCCTTAAGAAATAGCGATGGTAAAATTAATAAGTCAAGATTTTTTATAACTAGCGGTGTAAAAGGGGAGGTTGACTATGAATCTTTAGAGCCTATTGCTGAAATAACAGATTCTTACATTTCTGGTTCAAAGCCGTATATTTCAATGCCCGGCGTAAATTATTCTGGTAAAATTTTTAGAAGATATGAAATTATTGGAACCAATCTTTCTCGTTTTACTAATGAGGAGTTATTAGTTGTTTCTGGTGAAGATTGGAAAAATTCAGAACTAGTAGTTTCTGGAAGCGACTCTAGTTTTGAATATAAATATTTTGATACAGGTTATAGTGGTTATTCTAACGAAGTAATTGCAAGATATAAATTTTTATACGACGACAGTGAACTTTCTCAAGTCAAAAATTCTTTATCATTTGATGTGCCGGTGCAATTGGAAGACGATTCTAGTTTTACATATAGAATAGCTAGAAAAAGCGACCCTTTGGGATCGTTTTTTCATGCAGAGATAGACTCAAATGGAAAAGTATTAATAAATCTTCGAGATTATAAAGATGAAATATCTAAAAAAATAGCAGGAGGGGTAAATTATAATTTTTCAAATACTACAAATGTAACTTTATCGTTTCCAGAGATATCTAGGATTTTAAATGACGATTCGCCTGACGACTCATTTTTTGTAAAAAAAATTAACGACGCGACAATTACTGGCGTTAAAATAGTTAAAAATAAAGAAAAAAAAGAGTTTCAATTTAGCCTACTTGCTGCTGGAAATTATAGCGGAGTTTATAAATTAGACATGACAGCGACAACTTCCGCTCCTCGTAGCCAAATAACTAAATTAGGATACGTAATGAGTGGGTATTCAATTATAAGCTTTGGAAACGTTGGAAACGTCGGAAATGCCGGAAATAATGCAAGCCTCAATAATAAAGTAATTGCAATCGCAGTTAATTCTAGCGTTTATCCAAGAGTGATAGATGATGGAAATTCTTATGATTATAGAAATTTTTTAACCGAAGAAGAAGTGAAACGAAATTTAACAGATTTAGAGGAAGAACATGAATCTTACTCTGATGAAGATTCAAAAGATTACAAAGACAGCACTTCACTCAAAAACAATTTAATACTAGATGGATCTTTATCTTTTTTAAGCAACAATATAAGCCCTCAATTACATAAAACTTTTTTACCAGATTTTCAATTGCCTAAAAAAACAATTCCAAAAGATTATTATTCAAATTATTTAAATTCTGGGGAAAGTTATATCACCGTTCCAATTGTAGAGTATTCTCAAATACCTAATCCGCAACTATTTGTTTTTTGCGGCGACCATTCTACTTTTCCTTATTTATCCTTAGGAACTCAGGAAGCGAAATTAATCAACACAACAACGCAGGGCTTAAGGATAGAAGGCTCAAGTTTTTGTAAAGGAGACAGCGCGTTAGACAGTGAAGAACCGTCGGATCGATTCACTCTCGACAGAGGTACGGTAACAAAAATTCCAGATAACGGCATCGTAAAAAAAGAAAATTACACAGACATAGGACCTTGGAAAAATGCAGTAAATTATTTTTATACTAAAAATTACGTTTCCTCCTTTTCTCTTTACCCATCCTTAGCGAAGGGTGATTATTTTGAATTTTTTAACCGAGCTCTGTCTCAAGTTAGAACCGTAATTGGATATCCATCTTTAGAAAACTTAAACGAAAACTCATTTACTTACAACAAAAAGCCGATTCAAAGAATATTTGTAGAAAGAGAAATCTATACAGAGCCTTACGAAGAAGATCAAATTTCTGAATTTAATAGAGAATTTAGTTCTGAGTCTAAAATATCAAGTAATACAAATTTAAACACTAATCAAAATGAAAAATTATATTGCGTTCAATCTTATGGATATTGCCCCTTTGATCCTGATAGTTTTTTCCCAACGCAAAGTTATAATGAAAAATTAACTTTTCAAGCATTTTACCCTCATGATATTGTGGTAGGTAATTACGCGTCTGATATTTTACGTTTAAAAAATTTTACAATTGATGACAATACTTGCCTTAGGGTAGAATATATTATTGGTGTTGGTGAGGTATTTAATTTTAATAACTACTCTCAATCAGTAATTTATACGAGTAGTAACGGAGTGCCTATTGTAATAGCAAATCAAGATGAAAGAAATTACGCATATCATTTATATCAATACGAAAACAATACAGACGCTTTAACTCTTGTAAAATCAAATGTAAAAAATGGCGTTATATATAATATAAATCTAGCAAATGGATCGCACGGAGTCGTTTTAAAATTTTCAAAAAAGAGCTTTGAAAATATACTATCTACAGTTGTAGTGGGTGATAGTGAGTATCAGACATTAAGTTTAGCTATAGTTGATGCTAATTTGGTGCCAGTAGTTAATTCGAATTTTGTTAAATTCAACATTCAAACTTACACATATAAACCCGAAGCTAAAAACAACTCTTCTTTGTGGTATACCTTTAGTAAAAATCCAATTAACAATAATCAATTTGGTGACGAAGAATTGGCGGACTTGTTTCGACCTCGTTTTTTTGAAGACGCCGCCGCAAACACTAAAGATTTTCAATCTGTTTTTTTAAATTTCCCAAATGGCCCAGTTACTTCAAAAAATCACGAAGGATCTCCTATTGTTGGTAAAGATTTGTATCAATTAGCGAATGATCTTTTTGAAAATGAAGTAATCGTCACGGAAGAAAACGCAAATAATAGTTCTTCTTACAAATCTCATTGTATTTTAGATTTCGTTGAAGGAAAATCTCTCACTAAGCAAAAGCCGTCAAGTTATGAAAACCCATCTTTTTCAAATACAAAAAGATTAAGAATTTCAAAAATTCAATATAATTTTTACACAAAAAATCTTGTAATCATTGGAGACGCTGGGTCTCGAGGCTCTACGCGTTTTAATTATGGATGGGAATATGAATTGCAGTATAAAAAAATAGAAGAAGAAAATTGGAAACAAATAGCTAAAAGCGTTTTTTCAAAAAATGAAATTATTTGTAATGCTGGTTCAATATCGCCTTACTATCATAATCTTAATGAGTTTATTTCTTTGGGAAAGAATTTTACTCACTCTTTGTCAATGATGGCTTTTGAAACTAATTTACCTTTATATTTAGATGACGCAGGTTTTGAATTTAAAATAGTTAAATATAAGAAACTTGAAGCCTCGGACGCTTTCTTTGATGTTATTAAGAAGGTAAATTTTATTCCCATTCAAGTCTCTTGGAGTGGAAACTCTACGTGTTCGCGTTTTAATATTTATCAAAAAGACACCGGCAATAGTCTAACGTTATTAGGGTCGGAAGGCGTTCGCGAAACATTTTCCTACGTTGTTCCAGATGTTAGACAAAGTTATATCGACATGGGGATTACAAACTTTGGCTTCCCTAATTATTCTGGATATTATGATATCGTTATCTCTGGAGTTGTCGCTTCTACAACTAAAAGCCAAGTTTCTATTTCTGGTGAATACGGATTTCAAGTTGGGGATACGGATTCTAATTTAACTATTGAAAAAATTAGTAATTCAAACGCAAATACTACATTTATTTCCATAACCGGCGTAACATATTCACCAATGTTGAATTTTAATAATCCAGAATCTAAAAATTCTAATTTTGAAATTAATCAAAATTATAGCGGTTATTATTTTGTGACAAACAGCGCAACGGGTATTTTAAATGGGATAACTGGGCAAGGTTTTGAAGCGTATGTGGCGAATACCGGATCTACAACTTGTCGAGTTTTCACAACAGATTTATCTGGTAATGGCGTAGCTATTATAAACGGAACACCTTCAGTTGCTTTAACAACGCTGCAAAATTTACCAAGTAGCGCTTTAGATTTAAGTGAGATATCTATTGATGGAGTAGTTTATTTGAAAAGTGACGCTACCATCTTAAACCTTTCCGAAAAAACATTTTATTTAATTAATGATTCAGACTCATTAATAACATTTAGCGGGTATAGCATTAACGCAACAGGCAGTTTAATTGCCGGAAAGACTTCTCTAATACAAGCTACTAATTCAAGCTTATCAAAAGCAGGAGAATTGCTTTCTAATATAAATATCCAAGATGATTATATTTACTCCAATGGGGGTTTAACAAATTTTGATCATACCGATTTAATGTTAGTTGCTAGTGGCAGCGGCATTCCTATATATAACGCATCACAAAATCCTTTAGTAGTAAATGATTCTCTTGTGTTAAATCCTAATTCTTTTAATTTTGTAAATTGGGACGGAACAAATAGCGCCCCGACGCCAAGTGGAAATTCATCTTATTTTAATAACGCAAGGATATACCTTAAAGGAACAGAATCTGAAAACTTCACAGCATTACTAAAAAACGATACGGAAATTATAATCGTAGGTGATTTTGAATCAAATACAACCAAAACCTACTTTTTTATAAAAGACGAGTCGGTAGCTAGAGAATTAAATGTAAAAATAAAAACAATAACAACAACAGATCATTTATCAACGACAGTAAAAGAAACTTTAATTCCAAGCAAAAAACAAAATTTTAAATTAATAGTTACTAAAAAAAGCAAAGGACTTAGTTACGAAGTGGTTTACGCGTTTCCACACGCAAACTACACGTTGACAGATGGACGCGAACAGACTCTCGTTCTCAAGTCGGACAATTATCAAATAGTTGATTTAGATAATGTAGAAAACTTCTTATATCAAAATTCTTTTGTCTATTTTTTTAATAAAGGCTATGGAGATGCGGCATTCGTGCGCGATTCAATAGGTTTACAGTCTATTTCTCAAAACCAAATGGCTAGACTTCTTTTAAGGCAAGATGATGTTAGTGTTCAAATCCTAGAAAATGCTCATCGCCATTTTAAATTTGATATTCCAACTACATCCTTGTCTGGGTCTATTAATATTTTAAATTTAGATTTCTGTGAAACTGATATTAATTTTCCAAGCACAATTGGTGTCGATTTAACAGACTCGACGCTTTTAATTTGTAAAAATAGACTCTCTCCAAATAGAATTAATAAATCTAACACATCTCCCCACAGCAGTCTTTTAAATGACGGTGGTGATTTAAGTTCTGATTCTATATTTTTAGATGTCTATAAAAACGAAACAGATGGCACTTTTGCTATTCGTAAAACAACATCTTTTGAGCTAGGGGTTATACCTAATGAAGCTACTCCGGATTCGAATGTCTTTAATTATTTTTACATAAGTGATGAAAATTTGTCTAATTTTACCTTGCAAGATTTTTACAATAGAAAAGTAAATTATGCTGGTAAAATATTTTCCCGCCAAAAGAAAGAGGTTACTATTCGATCTTTTGATGAGAAAAATATTATCCCAAATTTAGAATCTACATCTTTGTCTTTTAATTACGATCCTGACGGAAACGCAAATGGAAGGTTAGTGGTTGAGGAAAAATCTGATGAGATTATTTTAAGTAGCAGAAGCGAAAAAGGATCTACAGCTATTAGCTTTATCACAACTTTATTAGCTAATCAAATTTGTGCAAATTTCGCTTACGATACTGTTAATATAACTACGGTAAATAAAACATTAAAAAAGAATCGATTAATATACAACGGAACAATTTATCCAATTTATAATAAAGATGAGTTTTTCATTGCTGGTTATAATTATTATTACAAAATTACAGAATTGACCGATGTAGACTCTATAATTATTCCAGACTCTTTAGGGCAAAATATAACTATCAGAAATTATTCTTCTAAGTCTTATGGCGTAAAAAATTTAAGTAATAGTTATTCAAATTTAACAATATTACCTAATAAAGAAATAACATTGCAGTATTCGTCCGCTTGGAATCAAATTTATAATGGTAATTTTAGATCAGAATACGATATCGCGTTTAATTCGGCTGGAGTAATACAATTTTCAAACCAAAGCAGTGAAATAAGCTCTACTAATCCATTAAGTAGCTTGTTCGTTGACGGCGAAGATTATTCGGAAAATTTTATTCCCAATGGTCTCAATAGTATAAGCGCGGTAGAGGGAGAGTTGGGGTATAAATTTATTGATATAGATTCAGCCCCGTCAGCGTCTGCGGAAGAAAAAACAATGTTTTGTTTTGGAAGAAGGTCTAAGATAGAAAGCTCTTCAGTAAGTAAATTTTATTTTATTAATGATTTTTATCTATACGCAGAATTTAATCAAAGTATAGTTCGAAAAGGTGAAATTTGGGTCGGTGAAGGAGCGCTGGGGGTGATGTCTAATCCGCTAACGATAATAAAAAGACAACACATAGACCTTTCGAAAAATTTTAAAGGATACTTCGAAAGCAAAATGCTTGATAATAGTCGAAGCGTAATTTTTATCCCCATAACATCTCACCTAGTCACTTACTACCTGCCAAATTTATCCCAATCCTCAACGAACGACGGAGAAACGCTTGGCAGCAAACTAAATGGTAAAAAAATAGTTTTCATTAACTTAGTTAAAAATAGCACGTTAGCACCAAATCAAGTAATAAATTATTCTAATAGTAACGCAGCAGAAAATCTTATAGATATTAATTCTTTATTAGTTTATTCAGCGTCTACAACAACTTGGACGAAACAAACGTCGAGTCTTCCTATTGTTACAACAGTTTACCCGACTTTAACTGGGGTTAAAGGAATAACTAATTTATCTGATTCCACCACGACTGACGGAGATGAAATGGTTTATCTTTCTAATTTTAATAAATTTTATGTTGGATTAGATAGTTTTAAACGTAAAGAGTATGGAAATTTTTACATTTATAATTCGTGTAGATATCCAATTACCATAACAGAAACTGATAAAGATACGAACGTTATTCTAGAAAACGCATCTAAATTTCTAAAAATAGAAAGAAATCCAGCGGGATGGCTAATGGCAAATGTTGCGGTTGGTAATCTGCCGTCGTTTATTTTAACATCTGATAAAAATACATTAGATCAAAAATTAAGCAATGGAACGGTAATAAAGCTTATAAATGAAAAAGATAAAACAACAACAATATACGAACATATTAGTCAGGGAGACAATAAACTTATTGATTTAGATAAAGATGCGTATGATTTAAATTTAGAAGATTTAAAAAACTACGATAAAAACGATAAACTATTTATTTACAAATCGCCGTTAACCCCTGAATTGCTAAGGCTAAAATCAGACCCTGAATTATTGAAGCTAAAATTGATAGATGAAAAATTTTACATTCATAACAGCACGACGTCTACCTTAAAAGTTTTAGTTTCCATTGAAAATTTAAAACAATTTTTGCCTCTCCCAGCTTCAAGAACTCTAGAAATTTCTAAAAATGGTTTTTCTTTTATGGAAACCCATTCCAAAGGAACGTTTTACGTAAATGGCAATCTTAAAAACAGACATTACTTATCAAAATCAAAAATTAATATTTTTATCGACCCTCTGCCAAATTACGAATATAAAAACGAAAATTATATAAATAAATTTAAAGATAGTGGATATTTAGGAGATCAAGTTAATATCATAATTTCATTGTTGAAAAATTACAACGGGGCGCCAGATATTTATGTATATGATTTTTCAAATTTTTCATTAGATAATTATAAATTGCCCTTGCAATCTATTTACAACGACAATCTTAATGGAAAATCTTATTTACTTATTAGTAACGAGCAATTAATAAACGCTCAAAAATTATCAAGCTCTTCTGTTAAAAAAACTTCAATAAAAATCACAAGCGCTGGCCATTACATTATTAATAATAACGATAAAGACATTAGAATTGGCCCAAACATTTCGGGAGATATATTTTTAGTTAATAATTGCGCTCAAGATATTTCTGTATATTTAAATGAGACGACAACTGAATCTTTTATTTTATTTAGAAATACGGTTTTGGTTATTAATAATGGCGAAATTAGATATCTTAAAAAAGCAAAACAAAGGGACGAATTTTATTGCGTTTTTAATCCAAAAACAACGATTTCTTTATCTGATCAAGAAACTCTTTTTAATAAAATAAATAGAACTAAAGATATTTTACAAGTTTTTCAAGAACCCAACTCTGAACTTTCCGAGTCGTTACCTAAGCTTTCTTACGTTAAGCTTCTATCTAAAACTAATCAATCTGTTTTGGTCCATTTATCGTTAGAGGATTATTATCGCGGAATAGATATCCCTACTAATTCTCCAGAAAACGTATTAGCTTACGAAATTGGAATAGGTCACGAAACAATTTATAAATTTTTATTTTTTGATCCTTCGAAGTCTACTTACACTTTACCCGGCATCGAAAGCGGTGAGATGTATATGGTGAATATAGATGTTGGCTTATTTTATAATTTAGAAAACATAAGTAGACCATCTTCAGACGTAATAAAAAACGCTTTTTACGCTATATACAATGGACAAACGTATAAAAATGGAGATTTCTTCACTGGTGGAGCCGTAAGTAATTATGAAGTAAAATATCCTAATTACGTAAAAGTTGCAAAGGTAATGCGGGGGTTTGAAAAAACATTTACCCCAGAAGAGTCGGAGGTGATTGATACGGATATAGAAGAATTAAGCGAAGCGGTAGAAGTAAACAACGCTGACGAAATAAAAAAAGAACTTTTCAAAGAAATAATACTGGAGCAACTTAGAGGTAAATTGGGCGGCGTAGAATGTTGGATCCCTATGAACGAAACTGCTTTTTGGCAAGATTCAGCGTTCCAAAAAGATATTTACACAGTGAAAGAAGTTTTCCCTCTAGATACGTTTGTTATAACAAGCGAAACTCAATCCGTATCTTTTGTAAAATGTTTAATGAAAAAAAGCAACCTTAGACAAGTAATTCGTGAGCTTTCTACGAGCACCTTCTCAGCGTTACAGTATAAGCGTCCTGTTTCAAAGCCGGATGATTTAATGATTGATATAGATTACGGCGATGACAAGGATGAGATAAAAAAGGTAAGAGACCGTATTCAAGAGGAGCTAGATCTGGCTTTAAGTTTTCTAGAACCAGCGCAAGAGACAATGTTTTGGAATATTCTTTTTGAGGATCTCTGGTCGAATAAAAACAATGAAGGCGGCGACATAATTGAGGATTTAAAGCTTGATATTTCCATCGCTTTAGAAAAACTAAAACCTATGCCCACTGTAGAATTTGAAAACCTTTCCAATTCTTCAATTATTAAACTTTTAAATGGGGAGGAAGGATGAGTCCTGATGATTTTAAATCTGCTTATTTAAATGCAAAATTTATTAATTATGACCCAGCCTCTGCTGACGAGTCTTTAAACAACGAAGGCTCTGAGCTTGTTTTTCAAAAAAATTCAGCAACATTGGTTTCCTCGGAAGCTTTCGCTCAAAATTTAATTTATTCAAAGCCTGTTAATGATTTTTATGATGATTTAGTTAATTTAAATTTCGATTTAAGTCCTCTTGAGGGAAATCCTTATCTTAGTGATTTAGACCCCAATCGTCTTTATATTAATTTGAATTACATAGATTTAAATTCATGCATCGATTCAAACCATCCGTTAGATTCGTTAAAATTTAACGGTCCTTCAAGTTCTGGAGATCGTAAAATTAATGGAATTTCATACTATTATTTTAGAAAAGATTACGAAGGGGTTATTTATAATAGTCATTCTTATAAATTAGCAAATTTAGAAAAAACCGACACGCGTTGGAAAGACGGCGATTTCCCGTCTAATATGCTACATATTTCATATCAAAAATGTAAGATACATTCTTTTCGATTTAAAAGTCTAGACAATTCTAATGAGGCGGCGTTTTATAAAAATTTAATATTAATAGAGAGCAAAGAGAGAAATTACGTTGAAGATTTTGAAAATAATTTTTATTACGACTCAGTTGACGCGAAGTATTATTTAAATCCACAAAAAAAAGAATTAGGAATGGAAATTTATACTGATTTTTTTCCTACGCTAGCGTTGAATGAGGGTTCCGTTATTCACGGTGAAATAACTGACGATCTCGATAGAAGCAATGATGTCAATTTAGCAAATGTTACTCTCCCATTGTGGGACAATGTTTACGCAAATGTATGTTTTAGAGAGCCGTGCTCTACTCTGTTAAATACAATAATTTGTTGTCCGCTGGTTGATGGGTTGGTATCTGTGAATCAGAATGGATCCCGTTATCTTTTTTCAGATCAATTAGTATGCCCCATAGGCGAACCAGCTAAAGTTGTAATGGTGGTAATGCGATTAGCTCATGTTGATCCGTTGGTTTTTTATAAAGACTTTTCTAATCAAACTGTTAACGCGAACATTTACGCCTATAATTTTAAAAACATTGATTATGTTAGCGCTAGCCAAAACTACACATCATTTAAAACCAATGGATCTATTCAGACTACAACTATAATTTACGCAGACGAGCCCTTATCTCTATCGCAATTTTCCAATATGGAAATAAAAAATAGAGACGTAGTTGGTCTTACGTTTAAATTTAAGGCTTATAAAATTACAGCTTCCGATTCTGACGCTACGGATTATCTTTTAAGTGTCCCTATTCAAGTAAAAATTCCAGAAATCGTAAGCAAGCGGATTGAAGGCGACAGTCTTATAATAACTACAAATTACGGAACTCAAATAGACTACGAATATAATGCGGAAAACGTATACAATATTGGTGGTGGCGTGGCCATAACAGACACGGAAGACGGCGAGAACCAAAAAACTACAATAGATATATCTAATTTGAGTGGGAGCGTGACTTTTAAGGTTTCTAATTATTTTTCTAGTTTTAGCAGTAGATATTTAGCGAGTGAATCTGTTGAAATAAAAAAATCAATAATCATTCCACTTCTTAGATTTAAGCTGTATAAAAATGGGTCTCTCGCTACTTTTAAAGACGCTGTTAGTAGTAATAGCATGTCGCAAATATTGATTGAAGATTGCGCTCAAGATAGTTTTAGTAATTATTCAGTAGCTTCAGATTATTCAGATGTTAGTTATGGATTTGAATTATCTTTTACTTTACCTACTGGGTATTCGGAAATGTTATTGCAAATTGGCGGCATGGAGCCAAGAAAAGTAACGAGCGCTCAAATAGTTACCGTTAGTAAAGAAATATTATCTCAACAGTTAAATCAAGATGGGAAAATTGAAATAGTCGCTTTATTAGGTGGTAAAATGCGATTTGTTATCCTTTTCGCTTTCGTTGAATCTTCTACTCAAAACCCGCTTGGAAGCGTAACTCAGCAGTTGGCGCTTGATTCGCTCGATGATCCTAAATCTGCAATTAAATTTTCTTTTAATTACCAATACGCTACCAAAATAACATATAAAATTATAAATCAATTAGGCGACGTTTTATACAGCTCGGTATCGGAAAACGTAACCTATTCTCCGAGTTTAGTAGAAAAAGATATATTGCTTGATCAAGTTTTAGATATATACAACTGGGAAAGTCTACAGGCAATTATTGACATATCAAATTTAAGCAGCACCCCTCCCCACGACGAAGTTAAAACGACAATATCAACCAGCACCCTTTTAAATGCTTTTAAAAGATTAAGTCGCTCCAATCCCGCTGAAATTAAATTTTATTTAGATATAAATAAAACAACGCTTATTACAGAAACTAATAAGGGAAGTGTAGTTTATGCGTTTTTACAATTATATGATTTTGCTGGTCAACTAATTGGTGTTGATGATTATTTATTATATATAATAGCTCCACCAATATTTGAGTTATTAGAATCTGTCGATAATAATATCGATTTGGAAGGTGTAAATTTAACTAGGATTAATGATTATTTTTATTCTTTTGAGATAACTGCTGGTAGTCCGTTTAATGATTTGAATTTAGTTTTAGAAGCTTCATTTGATCCTATAAATTTAATATGATAATTAAGGGAATAATTAATGTTAACCGAGGGCAAGGTGAGCCAGATGATTCAACTCTTCCTACAATTAGTCGTTTTGAGGTTCAAATAAATCCAGACAACCTTAACGCATTTAACATTGTTTTCGCGGCTCTCAGATTTTCTGAATTAACTTTAACAAAAACAATTGTAGACACTGGAGAAATAATTCTTATTATTTTATCTACGGAGGATAACTATCCTGATTCACGGCACGAGTCTTCCGAAGTGACGTTTCAATTAAAGGCAACAAATAAAAACGGCGATGCCTTTTCAAATATCATCACTATTGACCCAGAAATAGAGAAAGCAGATCCCGTCTCTTTAGATTTAACTGTGTCTACCGTTGTTACTCGCGTAATTGATACTATAAATGAAATTGATGTGGTTATTAAGATAGACAAAGTAGCAGGGTTTGATCCGGAAAACGTAAGAGATATTACGCTTTATTACCAAGAGCAGGTATCTTCGACGTTAAGAATCCTTAGTATAAATACTAAATATACCAGCGCTTATCGTGAAATAAATGGGGACATAACGGGATACTCTTTCGTATTGCAAAATGGAATAATTAAAAGAGGCGTAGCCGGTGGTCTTTTTAGTTTTACTGTTAAAATTAAGACTATTGGTTTTAAAGATTACGACTCCGAATCACAAGTTATACTTTTTGAGAATATTCAAATAGAGGCCGACGCTAAAGAGGAATCTAAAACCTTTCCTAAAACTGAAATATTAGACGCGAAACATCCATCGTTTTTAAGATACGAAATTACAACAAAATTTTTAGAAAT